>Ga0157369_10000622_pt1 | contig 46108 bp, 38 predicted proteins | sample C25metaG_FD_113461 | JGI IMG/M metagenome (GOLD analysis project Ga0157369, IMG submission 113461) | Corn rhizosphere microbial communities from Kellogg Biological Station, Michigan, USA - C2-5 metaG | ecosystem: Host-associated > Plants > Roots > Rhizosphere > Soil | place: USA: Michigan... | reverse complement strand
TGCGCCCGGCGCTGCGCGCGGCCGGCTTCGATTCGCTCTGTTACCTGCGCGTCTCGCGAATCGGCGATACGATCAACCGGCTTGTTTATTTCAACGCGTTTTCACCGGCCGGCTGGGCGCAGCGTTATGTGCGCGAACGCTTCTACGAAGTCGATGCGCGCCTCGCCTATTCGTGCCGGCACGAATGGCCGATGCTGTGGGATCTATCGACGATCGCGTCAAGCGCAGCGCCCGGAGGCGCCGCGCAAAGCGGCGCGACCACGCCCCCGCCCGCACCGAGCTCCGCCACCGCCGCCCGCATGGCGCGCTTCACCACGGCAGCGCGCGAGGCGGGCATGCTCTCGGGCGTCTCGTTCGGTTTGGGCACGCCCGATGCGCTCGATACGTGCGTGGTGATGTTCGCGACCTCGCAAGCGTCGAAGGCGCGGCTGCCCGATATGGCGATCGGCCACGCCTACGCGCTCGCTGTCGGTCTGCACGAATTCCTGGCGTTGCGGGCGCCGCAGCTGCATCGCCCGACCTACGCCACGGAACTAAGCGATATTCAGCGCTCGATTCTCGAACTCGTCACGCTCGGCATGAACGATAAAGACATCGCCGAACGCTTGGGCACCTCGCATCACAACGTCGATTATTACTTGCGTCAGCTCAAGAAGCTTTACCACGCGACCAACCGCGTGCAGCTCGCGTATATCGCCGGCCGTGTGCTCGGAACATCCGACGCCTATCGCACGGCAGATTCGTAGTCGCACCGACACACCGGACCCGCGAAATAGCGAACCCTACGTAACAGCCGGTTTGTAGGCGGGTCCGGCGCTCGATATAGTTTATTCAAGACATCCGAACGAATAACGATTCGGCAGTCGACCAAAGAGACCAGCTCCCGACCGATCGCACATCGAACGCATATCGACAGCATCGAGCGGGAATCAATCAGTAGTCCTAAACACGCAACAATCGGGGTCATCATGTTCAACTTCCTCCGCACACTCCAACGCGACGAACGCGGCGTTAGCTCGATGGAATATGCCGTGTTGGCTGGCATTATCGTCTTGGCTGTCGTGGCCGTTGGCACCGTCATCGAAAATCCCAATACCGGGATCCCCAATCTCTTTACCAATCTGATGGCTGCGATCAACGGGCACATTCACAGTTGATCGAGCCTGCCGCTCGCTCACGCGAGCGGCATTCGTATTGTGTTGGACGCAATCGGCTATGCCGGCTGCGCTCTGCTGCTCGCGCTCGCTTGTTTCGATCTGCACGCACGCCGTCTGCCGAACCCGCTCATCGCGGGGCTCTGCCTGCTTTACGTCGTGCATGCTCGGATCGAGGCCATACCACTTAGCGCGTTCGAGCAGCACGCGGCAGCGGCGCTCGTCGTCTTGCTCGGTGGGACGCTGCTCTACGCGGCGGGCCGCATCGGCGGTGGGGACGTCAAGCTAGCGAGCGCTTTAGCGCTTTGGATCGGCCCGCACGGTGCGCTAGCGGCGCTCGTCGTCGTGTCGCTCGTAGGCTTAGGTCTCGCGCTCGCAGGGCTCGCCGCCGATCGCTTCGCCCGGTACGCCGCGCCGTTGCCCCCGCTCGTATGGGTGCTCGAGCTCGTTTCGGCAAAGCGCGGCGTTCCGTACGGTGTAGCGCTTGCCTTGTGCGGAGTGATTGCGTTGTTGCCGCTCGCTCTCGTTATCGGATAAACGTATGCGGATCTCGTCATGTCGAGCACAGTAAAGCTGCTGCTGTTGGTCGCGCTCGCCGTCATCTCGGCGCTCGTGCTGCGAGCCCTGTTTATTTCGGCGGCCAATCAGCCGAGCACGTCGAGCGATCCACGCCGCGTACGGGTGGCGGCGGCCGATTTGCCGGCAGGGTTGCTATTGCGAAGCAGCGATCTGGCATGGAAGGATCTGCCGGCTGGCCAGGCGCTCCCCGAGCAAGCCGTCCACGAAAACGATCCGGCTACGCCCGATGTCGCCGGCGCCGTCATGCTGCATCCCATCACGGAAGGCACGCCAATCACGGCGAAAGATGTCGTCTTTCCCACGGCGCCAGGTTTTCTTGCCGCCGCTTTGAAGCCGGACATGCGCGCCGTATCGGTCGCGATCGATGACGTATCCGGTAACGCAGGCCTGATCGAGCCGGGCGACTACGTCGATTTGATCCTCACGCAAAACCTCGGCGACAAGACGCATTCGCCGCGCATGTCCGTAGCCAGCGAGACGATCGTCAATCATGCGCGCGTGCTGGCTGTGGGCTCGGCCTTCCAACGGCCCAAAAAAGGCGACAGCCCGCCCGACAACAACACGGCGCACGCGCGCACCGTCACGCTCGAAGTCTCCCCGCATACCGCCGAAGTGGTGGCGATTTCCGCACGGCTCGGCAGCCTATCGCTGGCCTTGCGCAGTTTCGCCACGCTGGTGCGCAACGCGTCCGATGCGCACGGCGACCACGACGCGACGGTCGACATGTCCCCGCCCGTATGGGCCGGCGACGTTTCGCGTGCGGTCCGAGCGTTGCCAAACGCCGAACAAAACGATCGGTCCGGCCCGCGCGGCGACATCGCACCGGTCGTGCTCGTCTACCGCGGCTCGAACCACGGCGATTCCGAAGCGACGGCCGCGCCGAGCGCGCCTGCCGTTTCGCCTGGTGCGGCAACCGCGCCGCCCGTACGCGTCGATCTGCCGCCTGGCGACGGCGTGCCGCCGGTCGCCGCGCAGTCGGCTCCCTTGCACGGATCGAACCCATGAACCTCGATGTTCTCGAACAGTTCGTGCGCGCAAGCGGGCGAGACCGATCCACTCGATTAGGACTGCTAACCATGCTGCGTTGCTGGCTCGGCCTTTCGTTGCTGGTGTTTATCTGCGGAGCGCGGGCCGCCGAGCCGTTAGCCGTGACCGTGGGCGCCGGCGATGTCGTTCAACTGCCCGAGCCGGCCGTGGCGGTGTTCGTCGCGGATCCTGATGTGGCCGATATTCATGTACCCACCCCAGGTTCGATTTTTCTCGTCGGCAAGAAGGAAGGCCGCACGATGCTGTTCGCGCTCGGCAAGGACAACCGTGTCATTCTGCGCCGCCCGGTGACGGTCAAGCGCGATCTCGCGCGTTTGGACGCGCTGCTGCATGAGCGCTTTCCCCATTTGAAGCTCACGCTCGAATCGGCGCCCGGCTCGCTGATGGTGTCGGGCAATGTCAACGCCGCCACCGATGTGGATGCGATCGTGCGCACGCTGACACCCGCCCTGAACGACAAGGAAACCTTGATCAATCACCTGACGCTCGCCGAGCCAACGCAGGTGTACTTGCGCGTGCGTATCGTCGAAGTCGATCGCAACGCCACGCAACAACTCGGCGTAAATTGGAGCGCCGTCGGGAGTATCGGCAATTTCGTTGTCGGCATGCTGAGCGGCCGGACGCTCCAAGACCCGACGACCGGCATCTATCAACTGCCGACGACAGCGGCTACCGGCGTGCTGGGCGGCTTCAAGACATCGCACTCGTCGGTGCAGAGCGTGATCGACGCGCTCGACCAAGATGGGTTGCTCACGATTCTCGCCGAACCGAATTTAACGGTCCTGTCCGGGCAAACGGCCAGCTTCCTCGCAGGCGGCGAATTCCCGATCCCGATCGCGCAGCAGCAAGGCACGATCAGCATCGACTTCAAACCGTTCGGCGTATCGCTTGCCTTTACGCCGACAGTAATGAGCGACAACCGGATCGGCCTGAAGGTACGCCCGGAAGTCAGCGAAATCGACCCTTCCACCACTGTCACGACGGGCTCGATCACCGTGCCGGGCCTCTCGATCCGGCGCGTCGAAACGACGGTCGAACTATCGAGCGGCCAGAGCTTCGCGATCGGCGGCCTCCTACAGAACGAAACGCGCGACATCATTTCGCAGCTGCCCGGCCTGGGCAAGCTGCCGATTCTCGGCCGGCTGTTTTCGTCGAAGAACTACCAGAACAACAAGACTGAGCTCGTCGTCATCGTCACGCCGTATTTGGTCCATCCCACTTCATCGGGGCAAATGACGACGCCGCTCGATAGCGTGATGACGCCGGGCTCCGATGTCGAAACGATCTTGCAGCGCAAGACCGGCCTCGACCCGATGGACGGCAAGACGCCGCGTTTGGTCGGCGCCGCCGGCTTCATCTACTGAGACTGAGGAACACGGTCATGCGATTACGCGCCACGCTTGTCTCGATCAGGTTCTCGATCACGCTCTCGGCTGCGCCGTTAGTTGTCCTAAGCGGTTGCATGTCGACGCCGCCCTCGCTCACCTTGCCCGACGTGTCGGTGATCCGCGTCGAACACGGTCGCGCCGTGCCGCCCGACTGCGCGCAATTGGCCACCTCGCGCGATTTCCTCGACGCGGGCGAGGCGCGGCCCACCGTCTCGCTAGGCTGCGCGACCTACTCGAACCTCGCCGCGATGATCGCGCGCCCGGCAGACCTGACGCAACCTGCGCCTTACAGCGGCGCCGACGCCGATCTCTCCGCCAGCGCGGTACGCCGCTACGAGACCGAAAAACTCGCGCCGCTGCCCACGAACAACACGTCGAACGTCAATCGGTAAGCGCCATGAACCCGCTCCTTAAACTGGCCGCCTCGCCTCGCAAGCACGCGCTAGTCGCGAACTTCGTGGCGTTCGTCGGCGACGAACAGAGCGAACGCCTCATCGCTCGCTATGCGGAAGAAAACAACGTCGCGTTCCCCTTTGTCGCCACCGGCAACATCGACGATGCGATCGAGCATCTGAAGAAGATGCCGCGCTCCCCGTCGCATTTGATCGTCGACGTATCGGGCGCGGCGATGCCGCTGTCCGACCTAGACCGCTTGGCCGCCGTCTGCGAACCCTCGGTGTCCGTCATCGTCATCGGCGAGCGCAACGACGTCGGGCTCTTCCGCAGCTTGCTCGAACTCGGCGTGCATGACTATCTCGTCAAGCCGCTGACGCCCGAGCTGCTGCGCCGCGCCGTCAACGTCCACCGCGATGCGGCGCCCGTGCGCCAGCCACGGATGGGCAAGGTGATCGGCGTAACCGGCACGCGCGGCGGCGCGGGCGTGACGACGGTGGCGACGAGCCTCGCCTATCATCTCGCGACGGTCGCGCATCGCCGCGTGGCGCTCGTCGATCTGAACCTCTACGGCGGCACGATGAATACGCGCCTGGGGCTGAAGAGCAACAACGGCCTCGTCGATCTACTGCGCGACGCCGATCGGCTCGATCCGAAGCTCGTCGAACGCTCGCTGGTCGAACATAGCAGCCGCTTATTCGTGCTGTCCGCCGAGCTGCCGTACGGCGAAACGGTCCAGCTTCAAGACGGTGCGCTCGCGGGCGTGCTAGAGCGTCTCAAGCCGCACTTCCACTATGTCTTGCTCGATATCCCGAGCCAAGGACACCCGCTCGCGCAAGCGGCCCTGCCGGAAACGCAGGTGCTCTATCTGTTGGCCGATGCGACCGTCCATAGCGCGCGAGAAGTACTGCGCCTGTCGCGACGCGCGGACGGGCTCGATCGTCCTCCGGCCACGTCGATACTGCTCAACGCGGCCCACGCGACGAGCGGCGGACGGCTGAAAGCGGCCGACTTCGCCATCGCCATCGGCCGGCGCGTATTGACCGAGATTCCCTTCGACGGCTCGCTGCCCGTCGCCGCGGAAAACCTGGGGCAACCGATCAACGCCGGGAAATCGCGCTTTCACGACGCGGTCGTTTCCCTGGCCGCCAGCTTGACCGGGCAGCAAAGCGCGGCGCCGAAGGGTTGGACCAAAAAATGGCGTTCGAAAGGAGCGCGATGATGTTCGGGCAAAAACTACGATCGACGGTTAGCGAACGCCGTGGCGCGCGCCACGATGCGCATGGGGAGATTCCGACGCATGATGCCGATGTCCTCCCCCTGCCTGATCGAGCCGACCGCTTCGTCACAACGAGCGCAGCGTCATCGACGACCGACGAGCCGGGCGCGAGCGGTGCGGAGCGCATCCATGAACGAATGGACCCGGAAAAGGCTCCGAGCGCGGCGGTGGGCAACCGCACCCAAACGCTGATTCGCTCCGACGCATTCCGCTTGATCCGCTCTCGCGTGCTGTCGCAAATGAATGTCTCGGCCGCCGTCATGCAAACGCGCGAGCAAGCCCAAGCCGAACTCGCACGCACCGTCGCCGGCATTATCGAAGACGAGCGCTTGAAGATGACGATGATCGAGCAGTCGCAGATCATCGACGAGATGCTCAACGATATGTTCGGCGTCGGCCCGATCGAGCCGCTGCTGGCCGACGATAGCGTGACCGATATCCTCGTCAACGGCGCGGATCAGGTTTATGTCGAACGTTACGGCAAGCTCGAACTGACGCCGCTGAAGTTCCGCGATAACGCGCACGTCATCAATGTGGCGCAACGCATCGCGGCTTCGGTGGGCCGCCGCGTCGACGAAAGCAGCCCGATGGTCGACGCCCGGCTGCCCGACGGCAGCCGCGTCAACGTCGTGTTGCCGCCGCTCGCGATTCGCGGCGCTTGCATCGCGATTCGTAAGTTCGCCAAGCGCGACATCACGCTCGCTCGCATGACAGCGCATGGCAGCCTCTCGCGGCCGATGGCGCGCACGCTCGAAATCGCCAGCGCGTGCCGGCTGAACATCATCATTTCCGGCGGCACGGGCTCCGGTAAGACCACGCTGCTGAACGCGATGTCGCACTTCATCGACGAACGAGAGCGCGTGGTGACGATCGAAGACGCCGCGGAATTGCAACTGCAGCAACCGCACGTCGTCAGCCTGGAGACGCGCCCTGAAAGCGCCGAGGGCACGGGCGCCGTCTCGCAGCGGGATCTCGTGCGCAATGCGCTGCGGATGCGGCCGGACCGCATCATTCTCGGCGAAACGCGCGGCCCCGAAGCGTTCGATGTGCTGCAGGCGATGAACACCGGACATGACGGCTCGATGACGACGATCCACGCCAATACGCCGCGCGATGCAATCACGCGGTTAGAGAGCATGGTGATCATGGCGAACGGCAACCTGCCGCTGATTTCGATTCGCCGTCAAATCGCAAGCGCCGTGCAATTGATCGTGCAGACCGAACGCATGCGCGACGGCGTTCGGCGCATTACGCACATCACCGAGATCGTCGGCTTGGAGGGCGACGTGATCCTGACGCAGGATCTGTTCACGTTCAAATACGAAGATGGCGCGACGACCGAACACGTGCGCGGCCGATTCGAAGGCACGTCGTTGCGCCCGGCCTTCGCTGCCCAGGCAGCCTATTTCGGCCTCGAAGAAAGCCTGCTGAAGGCCATTCACACATGAGCGCCGCCAACGTCTTCGCGCTCGCCGTGTTCGCCGCCGTGCTGTTGACGGGCCTCATCGTGCAAACCGTGCTGCGAGCCGTGCGCAACCGCCCTGCCGCGATTGTGCGTGCGCGGCTCGCGGCGATCGATCAAGCGCCCGTCGTGATCGAAGAAGACGAGAGCACTGCGCTGTTTCGCACACCGGGGCGGCGCCTGCGTATTTGGGCGCGCCTCGATGAACGGATCCTGCGATTCGAGACGGTTGGCGGAAAGATCGGCTTGCGCGTCTCGATCGCGTCCGCTTGTGCGAGCGTCGGCGTTGCGCTCGTCATCAGCCGAGTCGATGTGATGCCGATGTGGGCCGGCGCCGCGCTTGTCGTTGTGCTGCCCGTCGCCACGCTGCTCGGCATGTTCCGCTTCTTCGCCGATCGGCTGCGTATGCGCCTGCTCAATGTGTTTCCCGATGCGCTCGATTTGATGGTACGCGCGGTTCGGACCGGCGTGCCCGTTATGCGCGCGCTCGAAATCGTCGCCGACGAATGCGCTCAGCCTATCGCCGGTGAATTTCGGCAGATCGCCGATTCGCTGCATCTGGGGATCGAGCTCGAAACGATTCTCGAAGGGGCGATGCAGCGGCTTCGCATTCCCGAGTTCTCGTTCTTCTGCGTCGCCTTGCTGCTTCAGCGCGAAACGGGCGGCCCGCTCGGCGAAACGCTCGAAGGGCTTGCCGACATCATTCGCGCGAGAAAAGACCTCAAGCAAAAAACGCAGGCGTTGACGGCGGAAAGCCGCCTGGCGAGCCGCATCATCGCCTGCGTCCCGTTCGTTATTTTCGGCGCGCTCTATGTGATCGATCGCGACTATGCGCTCACCTTGGTCAACACGCGCGACGGCCATTTTATCCTCGTGACCGCGGTGTCGTTGCTCGTCTTCGGCATGCTCGTCATTCAACGCCTCGGCCGCTTGGATACGACACCATGACGCTCACGCTGCTGGACATGACGCTTTCGATCGCCGTCGTGGCGATCACGGTCGCCTTGATCGCAAGGGCGCAAAGCACCGACGCCCGCATCGCGCGCCGGGCCCATGCGCTATCGGAAGAGCTGCGCGCCGAATATACGATGCAGGCCCCGCCGCGCTCGTTCGTCGAACGCATGAGCGCGCGCTTCGCCACGCTCGGCGAGCGCCTGCCGATCTTTGAAGCCGCGCATCGCACCGATCTCGCGAAACGCCTCATGCGTGCAGGCTTGCGAAGCTCGCGCGCCGTCTCCGTGCTGATCGGGGTCAAGGTGGTCGTCGGGCTCTTCGCCGCGGCCGCCGCGTTTTTCGGCGGCGCGCATGTGCCGTTGGCCGAGCACTGGCTCGTGCTGCGCATCGTCATGGGCGCGGCGGCCCTGATGATCGGGATGATGCTGCCCGAGTTCGCGGTGCAGGCTTACGCCCGGCGCCGCAAACGGCGGATCGCGACCGCATTGCCCGATGCGCTGGACCTGCTCGTCATCTGTACCAATGCGGGGCATAGCCTCGCCGCGAGCATCGTGAGGATTGCCGAGGAAATGCGCGGCATCGCACCTGCGCTCGCGCAGGAGCTCGATATCACGGCGCAAGAACTGCGACTCGACGGCGATAGCGTGGCGGTGCTGCGCAATCTGGCCGAACGCGTAGACGTGCCCTCCCTGCGCACGCTCGCGACGACGCTCGCCCAATCGCAACGCTATGGCACGCCCGTGACTCAAGCACTGCAAGTGCTCGCACGCGCCGAACGCAACGAGGCCATGCATTTGCTCGAAGAGCGAGCGGCCAAGCTCTCGATCAAGATCACGCTGCCGATGATGTTGTTCATTTTGCCGACGGTCATTCTCATTGCGGCTGGGCCAGCCGCGCTTCGCCTCATGAGTGTCTTCAAATGAAAGCCTTCGCTATCGCCCTTCCCTTTCGCGCCTGCGTCGGCTCGTTAGCCATCGCATTGACCGCTTGCACGCACACCGTGGTGACGTCGCAGTCGTTCGCGCACCCCACGCCGCTGCGCACTGCCGGCATCGACAAGAGCGCCGGCCAGCTCGACGATATGTCGCTCGCGACGAGCGCTTTGCAGAACGGCGATCCTTCGTTGGCCGCATCGCTGTTCGAGAAGATCATCGATAAGCGTCCGCACGATGTCGACGCGCTCAACGGTCTCGGGGCGGCGCTCGCGATGTCGGGAGACACCGAGCGCGCGCGCCACAGCTACGAGAAAGCCGCGGCGCTCGCGCCCGATTCCACCGCGGCGACGATCGGGCTCGCGCGCCTCGATCTTCATGAGCGCCGCCTCGACGATGCCGTCTCGCGCTACGAACGCGTCCTTGCACGCGATCCCGGCAATGCCTTGGCGAGCGCTGGGCTCGGCACCGCTTTCGCCTTAAAGGGGGACGAGCAACGCGCGCAAACGATCTTCGGTCAAGCGCTGCAATTGCACCCCGGCGATCGCATGCTGACGGTCGATCTTGGTTTGGCGATGGTGCTCGGCGGCGAGCTGCGCAAAGGTGCGAACCTCTTGCTGACCGTCTCGGGCGAGCCGAGCGCTCCCCCGCAAGCGCGGCACGATCTCGCCCTTGCCTACGGGCTACTTGGCAATGACGGCGCGGCCGACAAGATTCTCATGCGCGATCTGCCGCGCGCCTCGACCGACGACAACCTGACCTATTACAAAATCGTGCGTGCGCGCCTTGGAGACGCGCCACAAGCGAACGTCCCCGTCGCCGTGCAAGGGGCGCCGCGCAAGATCGGCGTGCATCCCATCGCGTTGAGCGCGGCCTCCCCGATCGAGCCGCCTTCCGCCGTCGCAATGTCGCAGAATTTGGCCGCGGCGCGCGCTACACAAAGCGCTTTCGCGCATGCACCGGCGGGCGACAACGTATCGCTGGCGCTCGCGCGCGACGTTCCGCGCCTCGCGCGCACCACCGATGCCACGCAACAGGCGGCCTCGATGCGTGGTGAGAGCGCCGAGCCGAGCGTCGACGATTCCGCGGCGCCTGCGCCATGGCAGCTGCACGGGCAAACGCGACTGTTGCAATCGCACTGACGAGCGGATCGCGCCATGCCCCTGCTTTCGTCTCGACGCACATCCCGGCGACGCCATGAACGCGGCGCGGTCGCCCTCGAATACGCGCTCGTTCTGCCGCTGTTTCTCGCTGCCGTGTTCGCGTTGTTCGAGATCGGCTTTACGTTCGTCGTGCAAGGGCTGCTCGACAACGCGACGCAACATGCCGCTCGGCTCATGCGCATCGGCAACTACTCGGGCTCGGCGGACGAGTACAACGCGCAGCTCGTGGGCAAGGTTTGCCAGGATCTCATGATCGGCGGCTACAGCGTTGTGCCTTCGTGCCAGGCCAACATTCAGGTCTACGTCGCGGCCGCCGATGCGGGCGTGCCTTCCGGCAGCGGCTTCACTTCGCTCAAGCCCGCGACAATCAACGGCAACGTCATGACGCAAACGCAGGACTATGTTTCCTCGAAGTACGACGTGATTCTGCAAATCGGCTACGCCTACCCGTGGGCGCTGATGGCCGCGACCGGCAAGACGATGCTCGTCTCGACGCTCGCCTTCCAAACGGAGCCGTACTGATGCGCGCGTTATTCATGAAGGCGATCCGCGCACACGGCGTTCGCTTCGCGCGCGACACGCGTGGCACGGCGGCGCTCGAATTCGCCATCGTCTTACCGCTGATCTGCGCGATCGTATTCATCACCTATGACCTGGTTCAGATGGTGCGCGCAGGCATGCAGGTGTCCACCGCCGCGACTTCGATCGCCGACATGGTCGCGCAACAAAGCGGCGGGCTCACGGGCGGCAGCACCGGCTCGATCGGCGACTTCTGCCGCGCCGCGCAATGGACGATGTTGCCGCTGCCGACCGGCACGACGAGCGGCGCCGGCGCCTTTGCCGTATCGGTCGCCAGCGTCACCAACTACAGCGGCACGGGGCCGCAAGTCGATTGGGAAAGCGATCGCTCCTGCAAGGCGGCGGGCCAGCGGCTCGGCGCGACCGCGATCTCCCTCGCGACGGGGCCGATCAATTTAATTCCGAACGCGGGCAAACCCGGCGATAGCATCATCGTCGTCAGGGTGACGTACAGCTATCGATCCGCGATTCAATACTTGCTGCAGGGCAACCAGTTGTTGACCAAAACGGCGCTCGCGCGCCCCCGCGGCAATCAGCCTATCGCTTGCGCGGCGCCTTGCTCGTGAGGCCTTCCATGACGCACTCCTCTCGCTCTTTCATCGGCGCTTATCGGCCTCGCCATCGCGAACGAGGCGGGACCGCCATCACGTTCGCGCTATTGCTGATTCCGATGATGCTCGTCGTCGGTCTGGCGACCGACTTCGCACGGATGCTCGAATTCAAGAGCGCCCTGCAGGCCACCGTCGACGAAGCGGCGCTCGCAGGCGCCGCCGTGTTTACCGACAGCGCGCACGAGGCCATGGCGGCGCGCGTCGCGACGGAGTACTTCGATAGCGCGGGGCTGCCGCCAAGACTCTCGCTATCGGCGCCGATCGTCACGACGAACATCAACGGCACGACCAACGAAAACCTCTACATGGGCGCGATCGAGCAGCGCTCCCCCTACGCCCTCGCCTCGGCCCACCCGCGCGGCGGCGCGCATCGTCTGGGGGCCGCGCACGCTGCAGGAGGGGCGCACCGGCTTGGGGCTGCGCATGCGCTCGGCACGGCGCATCCTCTTGGCAGTGGGTCGCCGTTTATACAACGTGCTCACGTGGTGTGGCCGTCCGCTGCGCCCGCGCATACCGTGACGGTCACCGCCACGGCGAAGGTCGGCTTGACGTTGTTGTCGCTCGCGATACCGAACACAGGGCAGACGATCACGGCCACCGCGACGGCGGGCCAGCCGGTCGTCACGGCCGATCTCTCGTTTTCCCACGTCAATTGGTGGGCTTGCGACGGCAATACGGTCTACATGTATGCTGTGCCGCCCGCCGCCAACGGTACGGGCTACGATTTCTCGAAGGTGCCCGCGTTTACGGTCGCCAACGGAACGCACCAAGGCAACTACTACGAAATCGGCACGAGCTATCCCTCCACGAGCCCGCTTGGGCAGTTGCCCGACGGCCAAGAGATGCCCTCGATCGGAGTCAATCAGCCGATCGGCGTGATGCTACGCAACGACACGAACGGCAACACCTCGACTTGCGGCGCGCCGGTCACCGGCGCGAACTCGTACGGCGCGCCCAACGGCGGCTCGCAGGCGTTCTACTCTTCTCTGCTGCAAAACGGCCAATCGCCCAGCGAATACAGCAATTACAGCTATACGGTCAAGGTTCAAACGACCTCGGGCACCATCACCAAGGTGACGACGACCCTTCCCCCTAGCCTGCGCTATCCAAAGGGCGCGACGATCAACGAACCGCTCGCGCCGAACGGCTACAACACACTCTCGGCCTACTTGGGCGTGAACGATCCCGCTTCGGGGCATTCGAACTGCAGCAGTAGTTCGTCAACCTCCGGCTCGACGAAGACGACGACGTATCGCTGCAAGACGCAATACTTCACGACCAAGACATCGAAAAAGCCGAATTGCCTGCTCTATGTCGAAACCGGCGTCACGGACGATTACATCTGGAACTTGGGCGACACGACCAGTGCGCCGGCGCCGGCGCTCGGCAAATGCTTCGACACACGAACGGGCGGCTCGCAATACGCTTCGCCAAGCTGCGCGCAGTTGTCGGCGATGGCTACCGGCGGCGCGGGCAATGTTTCGCCCGCGGCGGTGTTTTGGTGGGACGACGGCGGCGGCGTGACGTCCACGGAAGAGTTTTATAAACCTCAGGGCCATTGCTCGTCGTCATCGCCGGGCGGCGCGGGGTATGGAGAGGACTGTCTCTATAAGAACAATTTTTTCGTCGCGATCTGTCGGTTGACAGGTGGATTCGGCGGCGGTTATACGGAAGTCGTGCTGACGCGGTAACGCGCCCCATGTCGACCGGGCCAGGGAGCCAACGTCATGGACTCCCTGGTTCGTACGTTGCGCGGCATTGCGTGGTGTCCTACGCTCACCCCTGCGCGCTCGGCCCCAGCACGTTAAGCTGCGTGCCCGTATCGATCAGCGAAGGATCCTCGGCGATCTGCCGATTGAGCGCTTCAAGCTCGGGCAGAGCGTATTGCGCGACGATCTCATCGGTCGTCAAATGCGCGTCGGCGGCCTGCTTGCGCTGTTGATCGCTGAGCAGCGTACGCCAGTGCGCACTCGCCACGCCCCACGCACTCGACGCATTGCCCACATCGGTCACGTCGACGCTGCGAGGCGTGAGCGGGTCGAGCTTCGCTAGCTGCGGCACGAAACTCGGTGCGCGTTGCACGGCTTGGATCGCGGGGGCCACGCCGTCGTAGAGAAACACCGAACCCATCGGCAATTGCGGCAAGCTGAGCGGATCTTCCTTGTTGACGGTGAGCGCACTGATCATGCCCTCGGGCGAAGCCGTGTAGTCGGGCCCGGTCGCATTCGCATTGAAGCCGCCCTTCAGGCTCAAACTCGCGATCTGAATGCGGTTGCCCGTGAACGAGTTATAAGCGCGCAGCGGCCCGATATCGGTGGCGTCCATCGTGTTCAGCGTAATCGGCCACGACCACGTGAATTGCGAATCCATCCCGGCGACAGCCCCGTTCTTCAAGTTCAAGCGCGCCGTGTTGTTCTTCAGATAGCCCACGCGCATCGTCATGTAGTCGAGCTTGTTCAGCCAGGTCGTCCCGAAGCGCCAACCCGCGCCGGCTTCGAATAGGCTCACGCCGTCGCGTGTGGCGACTGTCGTCGTGCCGGTGCGCGAGAAGGCGAACGGCGTGCCGCCGCCGAGCCATAGCGTTTTCAGGCCACCTAGGTTGGCGTAGAACGAAACGGTGTTGAGTCCGTCCTTGGTCTTGATCGTGATTTGCCAGCCGTCAAGGCGATGCTTGGTCGCGACGTTGTACTTCTTCAGTTCCTCCGGCGCGAACGACACGACGACTTGCCCCGTCGCCAGCATAACGGCGCCGTGATAGAACGATGCGGTCGGCGCGAGTTTGCGCGGCGCGGCGAATAGCTTTTGCACAGTCAGCCCCGCATCGCCGATCGAATCGGCCGCGAACGGATTGCGTACGTTCGGCGCGGCTTGCTGTGCGGCGGCGGTACGTGCGTTGAGATCATCGACCAGGCCGTTCAGCGTGGCGTCGCCGCCGTCATAGCGCGCGGCTAAGAGCGTCGCACGATCCGACGTTTGGCTCAGCAACCGTCGATAAGCGGCTGGGTTCGTATTGCGCAGTTGTTCGAGCGCACCCTCGTCTCCGAACACGGCGCGATAGGCGTTCGCCGCGCCGCGCTGGGCGTACTCGCTGGCCGCCTGCGTCAATTGCACGCGCTGTCGCAGCGCCTGCAGCGACGGCGACGAAGCGGCGGCCGCTTCCGCTTGATCGGGTGCGATGCCGTGTTCTTTCAAATACGCTTCGTATTCGCGTCGCACGCTATCGGCGATGCGCTGCGCCGTGGCGGACTGTCCCTGCGCGCCGAGCCACGCTTTAGTGGCGGCGCTGGCGGCCTTGGCCGTGCCGCTCGAACTGGCTGCCCGCGCCGCTTGCACAAGCTTGTTGTAGGCTGCGCTCGATGCGTCGCCGGTGGCGTATTGCTTCCAACGCTGCACCGATCCGGTCGCGCCGTTCTGATAAGCGCCTTCGACGAGGCCCTCATCCGCGGCGTCGAAGTTCGGATCCCCGGCACGCTCTCGCACGACCGACTGCACGAACGCATTCCACGCATCGAGCTTCTTAGTCGCATTCGATTTGTCGCCCGCGTCCTTCGCGGACGTTTTCGCGGAAGCCGCTTCCGTCTGCGCCTTGCCGGCGGCGAAACGATTCAGTGCGCGTGGCTGTCGCAACGGCGAGCCGAGCATGTCCTTCCATGTGAACAAGCGGTCGGACGGATCGACGTAGATCTGCGCCGCGAGTTTGTCGCGAATGGTTTGGTTCGTTTTCGGATCGACATAGTCGTAGACATCGGCCTTGCTTTGCTGCATCTGGCTGCGTAATGCGTCGACCTGTCGTACGCCGGCTTGCAAGTCATCGGCATGCGCCGACATTTGGCTCACGAGCGCATTCGCTTCGTCCAGCGGCGCTGCGTCGCTCGAAGCGGCAGCGTCGGCGAGCGAGGTTCGCAGCGTGCGCGCGCTGGTCTTGGCTTGGTTACGGGCGTTGCGGGCGGACACGCGCGCATCGCGCAATGGGTCGCTCAAATCGCTGTTGCCCTTGAGGTTCTTCATCTGACGCGCGAGCGCCTTGCTTTCGTTCGATGCGAGGCTCGCTACATCGTTGTGCCAGGATGGTGCGCTTGAACGCGTGTTGCCCGCCAGCGCGCGCATTTGGTCGAGTCGAGCTTGAACGTCCGGCGCATCGGGAGCAGCGCCTTTCGCGATCAGCGATTCGATTTCGGTCTGCAAGCGTGTGGCTTGTTGCAGTGGCGCGGCGCTGCCTGATGTGAGATCGGAATGCGCCTGCCGTAGCGATGCCGCGAGCGTGTCGGCGCTCGCCTGCGCGTCCGCGCGATCGATTGCCGCGTCGGTTTGGGCGGCGCGCTTCTGCGTGGCGAGCGTGCGTCGATTCGCGGTGCCGCCTTTCGTCAAGCCGGTGGTCGAGATCGCGTCGCGGGTGCGCGTCCACGCCATGTTCGCGGTGTCGAGGACGGCGTTCTTGGCGCGGCCGGCGCGCGATGCTCTCGGGCCGGCGTTGTCCGGGTTGCCGCTTGTAGCGCCAGAGTTGTTGGTAGCGCTTGTGTTGTTCGTCGATCCTGCGTTGTTCGTCGATCCTGCGTTGTTCGTCGATCCTGCGTTGCTCGTTGATCCCGCGTTGCTCGTCGAACCTGCGTTGCTCGTTGATCCCGCGTTGCTCGTCGAGCCTGCGTTGCTCGTCGATCCCGCGTTGCTCGTCGATCCTGCGTTGCTCGTCGAACCCGCGTTGCTCGTCGAACCTGCGTTGCTCGTCGATCCCGCGTTGCTCGTCGAGCCGACATTGCCCGTCGAACCGGCGCCGCCCGCGCTGCTCCCGCCGCTCGCCCCGGCCGAGCTTGCGCTTCCTCCTGCACTCGACGCCGCTCCTCTAGCGGCCGCGCGCGCCGCCACACCCGATCGCGCTGCGTTCGCGAGCCGGCTCGCAATCGCACTGGGCTGCAGTGCGGAAGCTGTCTGCCGCACACCGTTCGTCAGCCCGGAGGGCAAGCGCGCCAGGCCCGCATTGACCGGATCGGCGATGTAAATGCCCGCCTTCGTTTTGGCAAATCCCATGGCGGTGCGCCCCGCCCTCATCGCCGGTTTGCCGCTCGACGCCAACGCCAGCGCCAAGCTCGCGCCCGCTTCGAGGCGCTGCGACGTGCTCATCTTGTCCCAGTTCGTCGCCACCTGATAACCGGAGTAACCGGCAATGCCGACGTTGACGCCGGTCGCCGCCGCGTTGGCGACGCGCGCCCCCGTGGCCAGGCCCTCCGCCCCCGAGCGCACCGCCATGGCGGCGATCTTCGGCGCAGCGCCCCCCACGCCCGCCGCCAGGCCGCCCGCGATATTCGCGTAGTCGCCCATCGTCTCGGCGTTGAAGCCCACGCTCTGCCCATGCGCGCCGCGATCGGCGAGATCGGACACGCCGCTCCCGATCTTGTAGACGCCATCGGCCACCATCGTCGCCACAATCGCGACGCCGAGCGCCGAGCCGGCCCCCGTAAACATCAATGCCACACCGCCCACGAGCGCGGCGCCGTCGAGCAGCTCCCCGCCGTATTGATCGACGTAATCCCAGAACCCCTTCTTGTGTTCATGACTCACCGTGGCGATCCCACCGCCGTGCGTCACCGACAATGTACCGCCATCGGCCACCACAAGCTTGCCGAAGCCCAGCTTGTTGTGATTCATGAAGTCGTTCAAATCCGTGTACGTGCGGCCCATGTAATCGACATAGCCTGTGGTCTTCCCCTTCCCGTCGACCACGGCCCACAGCGGATATTGCTGCACCGTCGATTTGCCGCGCGGCACGAACAGCGCCTGCACGGAGCGCATTTGTTTGCCCGATAGATGCTGCGTGATCTCATGTATGGTCTTGAGATCGTCGCCGCTGTAGAGCTCCCATGTCCCGTTGGCGACGGCCGCTCGATCGGCGTCGGTTTTCGGTTGATGAGTCGGCTTGACGCCTAGTTCCGCACCGATGAGATTGTCGAGCTTCGCGCCCGAGGCGGATTGAACCGTATCGCCGTACGACACGAGCGAGTTCGCGTACGTCGCGGCCGCCGTGGCGTCGAGATCGTTGGGGTTCGCCTTTGCGCGCTGCATGGTGCCGAGATAATTTTTCAGGAAGGCGTGCTCGTCCGCGCCCAACCCCTTGGCCGCATCGCTGTCGACGATCGCTTGCTCGAGCGAAGTCTTTTGCGTGGCGTCGAGCTGCGTGCTGGCGTCGACGCTTTGCAAGGCAAGGCCCAACGTCGACACGCCACGCCCGATGTCCTTCGTGTACGAACTATCGAGCAGCAGGCTTTCGAGCGTGGCTTGACGCGACGGGTCGCCGCCCTGCGCAATGCCGATCAAGTCTTGCCCGATCAGTTGCGCCGCGGCGGTTTTCTTGAGCACAGGATCCGTCGTCGTCGACGTCAGGATCTTTGTCTCGGCCACCATCCCGGCAACGGTCACCGCGTTGCTGAAATCGGCGCTGTCGCCGGCGGTCGAGCCGCCGCCATCGTCGTGTTGGATCTGCAGCTGCTTTTCCGTATTCAACACGGCCTGCATCAGTTCGCTCGTATGCTGATCGTCAGCTTGGTCGAGGCCCTTGACGGAGGCGAGCTGCGTCGCGATTTGATCGCCGAGCGTCGTCGATAAATCGTGCGAGGAAGCGGCCGCGGCGCTCGCACTCGCGGGCGTCGCGACGCTCGCGCCCAGCGTCAAAATCTTGTTCGCTTCATCCACCGAGGCCGTATCGAGCGCGCCGCTCGCTCGAACGTCTGTCAGCGCGGCTGCCAGGCGTTGTGACGCGTTCTCGGAGCCGCCGCCCGCAATCGCGACACGTTCTTGCGCGACGGTCGCCGCTTGCGCAACGAGCCACCCTTCTAGCTGTGGATCGTTTTTCTTCGCGGCTTCGATCGCCTGCTTGAGCGATTGTCCCGCCGTCAAAGCCTTCTCGATGGTCGCTTCGGCCGAATCGACGTTCGGATCGCTTAGCTTTGGCGCAGCCGGCGCGGGGGTGGCCGGCTTGTTTTGCGCATCCGAGGTGAGGGTGGGTTGCTGCGCGGTTTGGGGACGCGCGACTCCGTCCGGGCCATAGAGCACGACGACCATTCCTTATAGAAGGTAATGGCGCCAATTCTAAAAATCGCGTGTGTCCGTTTAATTACGCAATCTAAACTCGCTCAAACGATTCGTTTGAGACTATTCGTAGCTTTTTATGGATTTGGAAGACAATTTTCAACGCATCCGACGACATTCCGCAAACGATTGCCTATTGCGCTTTCCCCCAGCCCCAGCGCGCCGCCAGATAAGCGAGCTGCGCCCGATTTTCCACGTTGAACATCTTTTGCAGCGTCTTCACATGGAGCGTGACGCGATGCAGCGAAGACGCGATTTCCGCCGCAATTTCGTGATCGGACAATCCTTTTACGAGCCGCTCCAAAACGCCCGCCTGTTCCTGCGTCAAGGTGACGACGCGCGAGCGCATCGCGCAGTCGTCGATGTAGGGTTGCACCAGACGGCAAATCGTCAAGCTCGTCGCCAGCACGCCCCCCATGACGCGATCGTCGATCCAACTCGTATCGCTGGCCTGCGACGTCAAGCTCACCGCCACGCGCAAATCGCCGCGCGGCGCAGGGAGCCCGAGAATCAGGCCGCAGTGCATCGCGTGTGCGCGCAAGACGGACAAAAGGCTGCGCACGCGCGGCTCCGCCGTGTTGGCCCGCGCCTCCAATTGATCGACCTGCCAAGTCACCGGCAAGCCGGTTTCGCGCAGTGTGGCAAGTCGGGGATCGGTTTCATAAAGCCGATTCTTCAAATAAGCGGTGGTATATGGCGTGCTTCCCATCTCTCGCATGCAATAGGCACGCAAAATGCGCCGCCCTATTGTTTCCAGCGCCATATAAGAAAACGTCGCGAAACCCGCTTGTTGTAAGCGTTCGCGGCATTCGCGCAACTCGGCTTCTTGCCGCTCGACGTCTATAGTCGCATCAAGTTGGTGCAGATAGGCCAGCGCATCCGCTTGAGAAAACCACACAAGCGCCGGAAATTCGTCATCAGTTGTCATCGGAAGAGAACCTCGCCTGCCGGTATCGTTTTTTTACGTTTATTATTACGCGATGTTACGCGCGCCGATACCGTTACATCAAACTCTGCATGGGCGCGGCGACATGAATCTCGATCGGAGGCTCATCGATGCATTACCCTGCATTGCGCAAGGACGAGTCGGCGCTCGCGCCGCTCTCGCAGACATGCGGTTCCGAAACGGCGACGACGCATCGCGGCCGGCCGATCGAGGTCGTCTGGTGCAACGATCCGCGCCAGCTTTGCACGACAGCACGCCACACACCCCGCTTGGGGATCGCAACGGCGCTGGCCGCCGCGCAGAACGCTTGCGAGCGCGCGCGCATGGTGAACGGCTTGCTGCACTTGATCGGCTTCTCGACCTTCACCTACTTCGGGCTCGAGATTGCCCGCGACCGTGTCGAGCGATTGTTTCTGCACGAAGCCTTCACTCCCTGCACCTACCGCGGGGAGTACGTGCGCGAGTGCTATCACGAGGTCGATCCGCGTACGCTTGCGGCACGCGGTGGAAACCTGCCGGTTGTGTGGGATTTACAACAGTTGCGCACACAACCATCTGGGGCGTTGCAAAACGACCACGCGCAAGAGCGGTTAGAGTCGTTTATCCGAACGATGCGGGAAGACGGCATGCGCAGCGGCCTGATGTTCGCGATGTCGATCCCGGGCACGCGGCTCCATGCGTTCATGAGCTTCACCGGCCAGCATCGCAGCCGCGACTGGATTACGTCGACCACGCTCGAGCAAGCGCTATCGGTCGGCATGTCGGTTCACACCATTGCATCGCAGCAACTGACGGCCGCGGCCGCGGCTCGCACCGCCAGCGGCCTCACCGCGTTCGAGCGCGAATTGCTGATCGGTATTGCGGAGGGCGCATCGGATAAGGAAATCGGCCGCCGCCTCGATACGAGCGCGCATAACGTCGACTACCACTTGCGCAAGCTGCGCAAACGCTTCGGCGTCGCTAATCGCACCGAGCTAACTTATCTGACGTCGAAGCTCGAGTTGATTTAGCGCTCATTTCGCGTTCATTTTTCGCTGCAATAACGCACATTCAACCGCTCACCAACTGGGCGCCGCCGCGAACCCCCGGCGGCGGTCGCGCGGCCTCGTCGTCGCACGCAAAGGCAGGGGCGCCGAAACCGGCCCGCACGATAAGCGCTCTCGCAGGCACAGCCCTTGCTCCCCCATTCGGCGCAATTCATTCTTTTTTCCGCGGAACGATCCCAGCGAAGGAATGCGCCATGAACGACGACGAACAGGCCACCGCCACCGATCCGCTGAAAACCGTCCCGGACTCCACGAGTCCGGCGTACGCCAACCGCAATCCGATCACGCGCGCATTCGACGCCTTCGCGAGCGCCGTCACGCGCTGCGCCGGCTCGCCGATCGCATTCGGCTTATCCGTCATCATCATTGCGATTTGGGGACTGTGCGGGCCGCTCTTTCACTACTCCGACGCCTGGCAGTTGATTATCAACACGGGTACGACAATCGTTACGTTTCTGATGGTCTTTCTGATCCAACAAAGCCAGAACAAGGATAGCGTCGCCATTCACCTGAAGCTGAACGAGCTGATCGCCGCCTATAAGACAGCGAACAACCAATTGATCGGGATCGAAGATGCGTCGGAGGACGATCTGCGCAGAATCGCCAACGCGTATCTGGAGTTGGCTCACAAAGCCAGCACGACCAAGGCGGATCGCGAAACGATCGAGAAATCCGTGAGCGAAGCGAAAGCGGCGCCGGCGACCGAGGCGAAACGCTAGCCGGGTCGAACACGCGGCGCACGCCGCGGATCAGCAAGAAAACGCGAGAACGTCAATGCGCCGGCTCGCGCGGCGGCGTCGGGAAATGCACGCCGGCGCGCTGCGCGGCCGCCGCGATGTGCGCCTCGATGCTGCGCCCCGCCGCTTCGGAATCGCGGGATTTCAACGCATCGACGATCGCACGATGCTCGCGGTAAGTCGATTGCAGCAACTCACGCCGGTAGAACGGCAGGCGTTGGCTCTCCTGCATGATCTCGCCGCTGCTGCGCAGGATCGCCTCGATCGCGCCGTTGCCGGCCATCGCGACAATGCTCATGTGAAACGCAAAATCGAGCTGCGCCGCCGTATCGAGATCCCCTTCGGCCAGCGCCTCATGCAGCTGCGCCATGTTTTCCTCGAGCGATTCGATCACTTCGTCGGTCATCGCGAGCGCCGCCATGCGTGCGGCGAACCCTTCGAGCGCGTAGCGCACTTGGTAGGTATCGGGCAACGACGATTGCTCCGCGTAACGCCAAGCCTGACCATTCGCCGGCTGCGCGCTTTGCACATACACACCCTTGCCGGCGCGGATCGTCAGCATGCCTAGCGCTTCGAGCGTCGATAGCGCCTCGCGCAACGCCGCGCGGCTGATGTCCAGTTCCTCCGACAATTGCCGCTGAGCGGGCAGCGCGCTACCCACCGGATAGTCGCCGCGCTCAATCCGCTCGCGGATCGTCGCCGTCGCCGCCTCGGTCACCGTCTGTGTATTGCTTCTCATCTTGCGGACCCATCGCCTGGTCGGACCAGCATTGTAGCGCGCGCGTCAGCGCCGCAGCGGCGCATCCGCTCGCAAGGTGCGGCGCGTCGGGGGTATACCACTATGCCCATCGTGCTTGACGGGACTATATCGGCTTCCTAATCTTCGTCATAAGTCTCGCGGTCTTACCAGTTAGACCAGACGAATTTTCTTTCCACCCATCGGAGGAAGCCGTGCTTAGATTCATGAATTCGTTGTTCGGCCGCGTGATGATCGCGCTCGTGGTCGGCATCGTGCTCGGTGCGCTATTCCCGCACTTCGCGCAATCGCTGCGGCCGTTCGGCGACGGCTTCCTCAAACTGATCAAGATGGTGGTCGCTCCGATCGTCTTCTGCGTCGTCGTCAGCGGTATCGCCGGCGCCGGCAATCTGAAGAAAGTGGGACGCGTCGGCGGCAAGGCCATCGTCTACTTCGAGTTCATGACGTCGATCGCGCTCGTCATCGGCGCCCTCCTCGCCATCGTGTTCAAACCCGGCGCGGGCATGAACGTCGATATCCATTCGCTCGATGCGCAAGCCCTGACCACCTATTCCGAGCACGCGAAAAGCTTGAAGGATGTCGGCGCATTCTTGCTGAAGATCATCCCCGACACGATCTTCGACGCCTTCGCGAAAGGCGACATTCTGCAGGTGCTCGTCTTCGCGGTGATGTTCGGCTCCGCCCTTTCGCTGCTCGGCGATAAGGCCAAGGGCGTGAACACGCTCATCGATGAATTCGCGCAGGTTTTCTTCCGCGTGATGGGTTTCATCATCAAGCTGGCTCCGCTCGGCGTGTTGGGCGCGATCGCATTCACGACCGGCACCTACGGCGTCGCTTCGCTCAAGCAACTGAGCTTGCTCGTCTTGATCTTCTACGCGAGCTGCGCGTTGTTCGTCGTGATCGTGCTCGGTGTCGCCATGCGCATCGCGGGCTACAACATCTTCAAACTCATGCGGTATCTGCGCGAGGAGCTCGTGATCGTGCTCGGGACGGCGTCGTCCGATGCCGTGCTGCCCCAAGTCATGCGCAAGCTCGAATGGATGGGCGTCAAGGATTCCACCGTCGGCCTCGTCATTCCCACCGGCTACTCGTTCAATCTCGACGGCTTCTCGATCTATTTGACCCTGGCCGTGCTGTTCATTGCGCAAGCCACCAATACGCCGCTCTCGATGCACGATTTGCTGGTCGTCGTCTTGGTTTCGTTGATCACGTCCAAGGGTGCGCACGGCATCCCCGGTTCGGCGATCGTGATTCTCGCGGCGACGCTCTCGGCCATTCCGGCCATCCCGGTGCTTGGCCTCGTGCTGATCCTGCCCGTCGATTGGTTCGTCGGCATCGCACGCGCCATCACGAACCTGATCGGCAACTGCGTCGCAACGGTCGTGGTGGCGTCGTGGGAGAAAGACATCGACCATGCCCGCGCCCATCGCGTGCTCGATGAAGATCCCGAGGTTCGGTTCGTGGCCGAAGCGGCCGTCCCGCACCTCGACGCACCCGTTCACGGCGCACCCGCCGTTTAAACCTGTTGTGCCGGTGCGGCCGTGACCGGCCGCACCTTACGCCCCTCACTGCCCTGCCGCCCGACGAAAGAGGCCGCCCCGCCTCTTCCCGGGACAACGCTTCGTACTCCGAATCAAATTCATCATGGCCATTCCGACTCTCGACCCTACTGCACCCGATTTCACGCGCCGCTCGTTGAACCTCGCCGATCCGCGTTTAGGCGCGAAGGCGCTCGCCGCCAGCGACGAATTCTTCGCGCCCAAGGAGCGCATGCTCGATCCCCAGGCGGCCGTGTTCATCCCCGGCAAGTACGACGAACACGGCAAATGGATGGACGGCTGGGAGACGCGCCGCAAACGCACGACGGGCCAGGACTGGTGCGTGGTCAAGCTCGCGCGGCGCGGCACGATCGAAGGCGTCGACATCGACACGAGCCACTTCACGGGCAACTACCCGCCGGCCGCCTCGATCGAGGCCTGCACGGCTCCAAGCGAAACGCCGCCCGATGACGCGCAATGGCAATTGATCGTCCCGCCCACGGCGTTGCAGGGCAACCAGCACCATTACATCGCGGTGCAACAGGCCCAAGCCTTCACGCATATTCGCCTCACGCTGTTTCCCGATGGCGGCGTCGCGCGGCTGCGCGTCTATGGACGGCCCTCGCTCGACGAATCGAACGCGGCCGCGGCAAACGGCGAATCGATCGACTTCGCCGCCGCGATCAACGGCGCCTACGTCGTCGCCACGAACAATCAGCACTTCGGTCTTGCATCGAACATGCTGATGCCGGGGCGTGGCGTGAACATGGGCGACGGATGGGAGACGCGTCGGCGCCGCGAACCGGGCAACGACTGGGCCATCGTCGCGCTTGCGCAGCCCGGCGTGATCCGCAAGATCGAAGTCGACACGGCGTTTTTCAAGGGCAACTACCCCGATCGCTGCTCGCTGCAGGCTGCCTATGTCAAAGGCGGCACCGACGAATCGCTGATTACGCAATCGATGTTCTGGCCCGAGCTGCTTTCGCCGCAATCGCTGCGCATGGACGCTCAGCACTTCTACGAGCGCGAAATCGCCGCACTCGGCGCGATCACGCACGTGCGCTTCAATATCTTCCCGGACGGCGGCGTGTCCCGCCTGCGTCTGTTCGGCGAGCTCGCGTAAGGACGAACCATGAGCCGCGTCCTTCCTATCGAACCGCTCACGCGAGCGTCGTTCGCCGCGTTCGGCGATGTGATCTCGATCGACGACGCCCGCCATTTCGCCATCAACGGCGGCACGACCGAGCGCTTTCACGATTTGGCGACCATCGATGTCCAGGATGCCGGCGGGCGGCCGCTCATCAACGTCTTCCGAGGACAGCCGCGCGCGTTGCCTTTAGAGCTGACGATGATGGAGCGCCATCCGCTAGGCAGCCAAGCGTTTATTCCCCTGGGCGGCTTTCGTTACCTGGTGGTGGTCGCCCCCTCGGGGCCATTCGACGAACAGCGCATGCGGGCGTTCAGCGTAGACGGTGGCGTCGGGGTGAACTATGCGCGCGGGGTCTGGCATCACCCGCTCATCGCGCTCGATACCGTCAGCGATTTTCTCGTGATCGATCGCGGCGGCAGCCAGCCGAACTGCGACGAAATCGACCTGATCGAACCTTGTCGACTCTCGTTGCCGGAGTTCGCGGTGGTTTAAGCGACCGCGACCGCCAACGCCGAAGCGCATCGCCGATTGCCGGTAAAATGGCCGGCATGGACAAGTGCCGTTATTGCGGAAAAATCCGTGACGAATGGGAATGCCATGGGCAGGAGTGCCGCACCGCAATCGCCAAGGCCTTGCGGCGGCACCGCTCCGGCCTGCCGATGGTCGCCAACGTCATCCGCAACGAAGTGCCCGCCGGCGCGAGTACGAGCGAAGTCATCGCCGTGCTTTCGCGGCAACGGCTGCGGGCGCGGCGCGCGAACGAAGAGCGCCGCGAGCGGCGCGAGGCCGATGGGATCGACGACGAGTCATAGGTTATAGCACCCCGACGAGCCGATAGCCCACGCCTGTCTCCGTCATGATGTGTTCGGGCTGCGCCGGATCGCGTTCGAGCTTTTGCCGCAAGTGGCCCATGTAGATGCGCAAGTAGTGCGCGCTTTCCACCCGCGACGGCCCCCACACTTCCTGCAGTAATTGACGATGCGTGAGGACGCGGCCCGCATGACGGGCAAGCGAAACCAGCAGGCGATACTCGATGGGCGTCAAATGAATCGGTTGCCCGTCGCGCCGCACGGTTCGCATTTCGAAGTCGAGCTCGACCGCACCGAATTGCAGCTTCGACGTTTCGGCTGCGGCGCCGCGGCTTTGCCTGCGCAGATGCGCGCGAATGCGCGCGAGCAATTCCGGCACGCCGAACGGCTTGGTCAGATAGTCGTCGGCGCCGGCATCGAGCGCCGCCACCTTCTCTTCCTCTCTCGTCCGGGCCGATAACACGATCACAGGCACCGACGACCAATCGCGCAATTGGCGGATGACATCGGCGCCGTCCATATCGGGCAGGCCGAGATCCACGATCACCAGATCGGGGCGTGCGCTGGCCGCGAGCGAGACGCCCCGGCGCCCCGTTTCGGCCTCGAGCACACGAATGTTCTCCGCTTCGAGCGAGACCCGCACGAACCGGCGAATGGGTGCATCGTCTTCGATCAGAACAACGGTGATCACGGATTCAGACATCGTTAGGCTCCGCTCGCGGGCGTGGACGGCATCGACGGCAACGCCGGCGGCTCCGGCGCGGTGTGCGCCGCGCCGGCCAGCCCAAGACCCACGTCTTGGGCCACCACGCCCTCGACCGCCTCCGATTCGATCGTCGGCGCTTCGCTGGCGGGCAACAAGAACCGGAACGTCGCACCGATCACCGCACCGTCGGCGCCGAGTCGATTTTCGGCCTCGATGCTACCACCGTGCGCTTCGACGATCGCGCGACAAATGGCCAAGCCGAGACCGATGCCGGGCTTCGCCGATTCCCGCTCGCCGCGCGTGAACTTCTCGAATAGGCGCACTTCCATCCCCACGGGCAATCCCGGCCCGCAGTCCTGCACCTCGACTTTGACGTATCGCTGCGAGCCGACTTCGAGCGTCGACGCCGCAATGGCGATCGGCGAGCCGGACGGCGTATATTTCGACGCGTTTTCGAGCAAGTTGGCAAAGACCCGCTCGATCAGCACCGCGTCGAGCTGCAATAGCGGCAAATCATGCGGTACGCGCGTTTCGATCGCACGCCCGGCCAGCAGGCGGCGACAGCCCGACAACGCCGAGCCGACGACCTCTTCGATGGACGTCCACTGACGGTTGAGCCGCATGCTGCCTTCCTGCAGCCGCGCCATGTCGAGCAAATTCGTGACGAGGCCCGTCATGCGCAACGCCTCGTCGTAGATCGCTTCGGCTAGTTCCTGAGCTTGTCCTTTGCCTTGCCCGCCCGCCTCGCCTCCGGGCCCCTCCGCCAACATCGAAGCAAAACCGACGATCGAGGTCAACGGCGTACGCAAATCATGCGAGATCGCCGCGAGCAGCGAGTTGCGCAGGCGCTCGGATTCCATGTTCACGAGCGCGTCCTGGGCGATTTCGACGTAATGCACGCGTTCGAGCGCGAGCGCGATCTGAGCCGCGAACGTATCGATCATGCGGCGCTGCTCGGGGATATCGAGCTCTTCCATGTGCGGCGACAAAATCGCGACGACCCCGCGCGTGCGCATCGGCGCTTTCAACGGGAGATAGAGCGCAGCAGCGGCCGGCAGCGTATCGGTACCGTGACCGGCGCTCCGTTGCTGGTCATAGACCCACTGTGCGATATCGAGATCGACGTTCGACCCATCGAGCGTCAAGGCCTCGTCGGGATTCTCGACCTTCTGCCTGACCTTTTCCGCGCTATCGGGCAACAGAATCGCCACGCGCGCCTGAAACACTTCGGCGATATGACGCGTGCCGACTTCGATGATCTGCGCTGTCGTCAACGCGGCGCCGAGCTCGCGCGCCATCTCGAACATGGCTCCGGCGCGCCGCTCGCGCAACGTGGCGATACGCGCTTGCAGGCGCAGGCTCGCCGTGAGATTGCTGATCGTCAGCGAAGTCGCCAACATCACGGCGAATGTCAGCAGGTACTGCGTATCCGACACCGTAAACGACATGCGCGGCGGCACGAAGAAGAAATCGAACGCGCCGACGCCGAGGAACGAAAACATCACGCCCGGCCCTCGGCCGAGCTTCGCCGCGGTGAAGATCGTGCCGAGCAGGTACAGCATGACGAGATTCGCGAGCGAAATGCGATCGACGAAGAAACTCGCCACGATCGTGATCGCCGCGCAAATCGCGAATGCATAGGAGTACGAAACGCCTGGCGATCGCCCGCTCGCGCCTATGATGCCGGAGAAGCGCGCCACCTCTTCGCGGCGTTCCGCCGTCTCTCGCACGCTGCCCGAATTGACGAGCGTCACGTCGATATCGCGCGCGGCGCGAATCAAACGCTCGCCGGTCGATCGCCGCAGCCAACCGTACCAATCCGACGTCGGCGTGGCCCCCACGATCAGCTTCGATACGTTGCGCATGCGCGCATAGGCGATCAATGTTGGCGTCGCCTCCGGCCCTTGCAGCGTCACCGTCTCGGCCCCGAGCTCGGAGGCCAGCTTCAAGGCATCGAGCGTTCGCTTGCGAATCGCATCGGGCAGCCGCTGCAGCTTCGGGGTTTCGACATAGACGGCGAGCCAATCCGCTTTGAGGCTCGCGGCTAGCCGTGCGGCGGAACGCACGAGCATCGCGCTTTCCGGCCCCGCTCCCACGCAGACGATAATGCGCTCGCGCGCCTGCCAAATCCGCTCGATCGATTGATCGGCGCGATACTCGCGCATTTGGGCGTCGACGCGGTCGGCCGTGCGGCGCAAGGCGAGCTCGCGCAGAGCGATGAGGTTCCCTTTGCGGAAGAAATTGCGAACGGCGTTTTCGGCTTGATGCGGCAAGTAGACCTTGCCTTCGCGCAACCGATCGAGCAGCTCTTCGGCCGGCAAATCGACGAGCGTGACTTCATCGGCCAAGTCGAATACGCGATCGGGCACGGTCTCCCATACGCGGATGCCCGTGATCTGCCCTACGACGTCGTTCAAGCTCTCCAAATGCTGGACGTTGACGGTCGTATAGACGTCGATGCCCGCATCGAGCAGCTCTTGCACATCCTGCCAACGCTTCAGGTGACGCGAGCCTTGCACGTTCGAGTGCGCGAGCTCGTCGACGAGAATCAGTTCGGGCTTGCGCGCGAGGGCCGCATCGAGATCGAACTCGGCGAGTTGCCGCCCGCGATACTCGATCTTAGAAGGCGCGATCGTTTCAAAGCCATCGAGCAGCGCGAGCGTTTCCTTGCGGCCATGTGTTTCCACAAGGCCGACGACGACGTCGCCCCCTTCTTCGCTCCTGCGTCGCGCGGCCTGCAGCATCGCGAACGTCTTTCCGACGCCAGCCGAGGCGCCGAAAAACACCTTGAGCCGGCCGCGTTGGCGCTTTTCCTCATCGCGCTGGATCTTGTCGAGCAGGGCGTCGGGATCGGGTCTTTCCATCACTTATCTTCACCATGACGTAAGCGCCGGCGTCATCGCCGGCGCGCCTTGCTCTCGCACTGAATCCTCGCGGATCGTTCAGTGCAACGGCTTCAGCTGATCGAGCGCGAGGTTCAACTCGAGCACATTGACGCGCGCTTCGCCCAACACGCCGAGTTGCCGTCCCGACGTATAGCGGGCAATCAGTCCATCGACTTGTTCGCGCGCGAGCCCTCTCGCCTTCGCCACGCGCGCCGCCTGATACGCCGCCGCAGCGGGGGAGATCTCCGGATCCAACCCGCTGCCCGACGACGTCACGAGATCCACGGGAACCGCCGCCGTGTTCGTGGGATCGGCGTCATGTAACGCATTTAAACGCCCCTTGATCTCGTCCGCAAGCGCGGGATTGGTCGGCCCGAGGTTCGAGCCCCCCGAACTTTGCGGATTGTACGGATTCGGCGTCGTGGCCGACAAGCGACCCCAGAAATAGCCGGGCGCATCGAATTGCTGCCCGATCAAGGCCGAACCGACCGCCTTTCCATCGCGCTCGATCAAGCTGCCGTTCGCTTGATGCGGAAAAACGGCTTGCCCGATGGCCGTGACGAGCACGGGATAGGCGATCCCTGTCACGACCGTCAGCGCAAAGAACAATACCAGCATGGGCCTAATCAGCGTTTTCATATTCAAGCGACTCCCATCGCCGCGAGCAGCATATCGATAAGCTTGATGAACGGGAACGGCAACAAAATACCGCCGAGCCCATAGACCAGCAGATTCCGACGCAGCAGCGAGGCAGCGCCGAGCGCGCGATACTTCACCCCTTTCAATGCGAGCGGAATCAGGAACACGATAATCAGCGCGTTGAAGATCACGGCCGACAAAATCGCCGAGGCCGGCGAGGTCAAATGCATGACATCGAGCACGCGCAGCTGCGGATACGTCGTCGCAAACGCGGCCGGGATGATCGCGAAGTATTTAGCGACGTCGTTGGCGATCGAGAATGTCGTCAGCGAACCGCGCGTCATCAACATCTGCTTGCCGATCTCGACGATCTCGATCAGTTTCGTCGGATTGGAATCGAGATCGACCATGTTGCCGGCTTCCTTCGCCGCTTGCGTGCCCGTGTTCATGGCGACGGCCACGTCCGCCTGCGCGAGCGCGGGCGCGTCGTTGGTGCCGTCGCCCGTCATGGCCACCAGCCGCCCTTCGGCCTGGTGCGAGCGAATCATCTTCAGCTTCGCTTCGGGCGTCGCTTCGGCCAGGAAATCGTCGACGCCCGCTTCCGCCGCAATCGCGGCGGCCGTCAAGCGGTTGTCGCCCGTGATCATCACGGTCTTGATCCCCATCTTGCGCAACTCGGCGAAGCGCTCCTTGATGCCGCCTTTGACGATGTCCTTCAGCTCGATCACACCGAGCACGCGCGCCTGGCCGGGTTCCCCTGCCGCGCGCATTTTGTCGGCGACGACGAGCGGCGTGCTGCCGCGGCGCGCCACGTCGTCGACCGCCTTTTGCACTTCTTGCGGATAGCTGCCGCCGCTCTCTTCGACATACTTCTTCACCGCCTCCGCCGCGCCCTTGCGAATCTCCCGATTGGGGAGATCCACACCGCTCATGCGCGTTTGAGCCGTAAAGCCCAAGAACGTGGCATGCAGCGCGCCCATATCCCGCTCGCGCAGGTTGAAGCGTTGCTTCGCCAGCACGACGATACTGCGCCCTTCCGGCGTTTCGTCGGCCAGCGACGAAAGCTGCGCGGCATCGGCGAGCGCCTCGTTTGCAATGCCCGGTGCCGGAATGAACGTCGACGCCTGACGGTTGCCGAGCGTGATCGTACCCGTCTTGTCGAGCAACAACACGTCGACATCGCCCGCCGCCTCGACCGCGCGGCCCGACGTGGCGATCACGTTGGCTTGCATCATCCGGCTCATGCCGGCTACGCCGATCGCGGACAGCAAGCCGCCGATCGTCGTCGGAATCAAGCAGACGAGCAACGCCACCAGCGCCGTGATCGTCACCACGTGCCCCGCTTTGGCGGCCTCGACCGAGAAGATCGAGAACGGCAGCAACGTGGCCGTCGCAAACAGCAGCACGAGCGTCAACGCCACGAGCAGAATCGTCAGCGCGATTTCATTGGGCGTCTTCTGACGTTTCGCGCCTTCGACCATCGCGATCATGCGATCGAGAAACGCTTCGCCCGGGTTCACGCTCACGCGCACGACGATCCAATCCGACAGAACACGCGTGCCGCCCGTGACCGACGAAAAATCCCCGCCCGATTCGCGAATGACCGGCGCCGATTCGCCGGTGATCGCCGATTCGTCGACGGACGCGACGCCATCGATGACCTCGCCGTCGGCCGGAATCGTATCGCCCGCTTCGACGATCACGACATCGCCCTTGCGCAGATCGGTGGACGTGACGATGACGATCGGCGATTTCGGATGCGGCTCATTGAGCTTCTTCGCCATCACGTTGTGCTTAGCGCTTCTGAGCGATGCGGCTTGCGCCTTCGATCGCCCTTCCGCCAGCGCCTCCGCGAAATTCGCGAACAGCACCGTGAACCACAGCCAGAGCGCAATCGCTAGGATGAAGCCGGCCGGTGCCTCGGCTTGTCCGGCGAGCGCCGCGATCCAAAGCACCGTGGTGAGAATGCTGCCGACATAGACGCAAAACATCACCGGGTTGCGCAACTGCGTGCGTGGCCCGAGCTTCTTGAACGCATCGACGATAGCCGGTTTCAACAGCACCGGATCGAACATCGACCGCGTCGCCGTCCGCGCTTGCCCCAGATTGTCGGGGCGATGAACCGGCGGTTGAGTAACAGTAGTCATGCTTTCCTCGAAATCAATGACCCGAGATCATCTGTTGGTGTTCGACAACGGGACCGAGCGCCAAGGCCGGCACGTAGGTGAGCGCGCCCACGAGCACGAGTGTGCCGAGCAACAGCACGACGAATAACGGCCCGTGCGTGGGCAGCGTGCCCGAGGTCACCGCAATGCGCTTTTTGTTCGCGAGCGAACCTGCGATGGCGAGAACCGCCACGATCGTGCCGAATCGGCCCAGCCACATCGCGATCGCCAGCAGGACGTTATAAAAAGGCGTGTTCACCGTCAGTCCCGCGAACGCGCTGCCGTTATTGTTCGCCGCTGAACTGAACGCGTAGAGAATCTCGGAGAAACCGTGCGCGCCCGGGTTCGCGATGCCGGCCGTCCCGAGCGGCGTCAGCACGGCGATCGATGTGCCGAGCAGTACGAGGAGCGGCGTCAGCAAGATCGCGATCGACACCATCTTCATTTCATACGATTCGATCTTTTTGCCGACGTATTCCGGCGTGCGGCCGATCATCAAACCGGCGATGAACACCGCCAGCAATGCGAAGACGAGCATGCCGTACAGGCCCGATCCCACGCCGCCGAAGATCACTTCCCCGAGTTGGATCAGCAGCAGCGGCACGAAGCCCCCCATCGGCGTCAACGAATCGTGCGTGTTGTCGACAGCGCCGCACGAAGCAGCCGTCGTGGCGACCGTGAAGATGCCCGACTGAGCGATACCGAAGCGCACTTCCTTACCTTCCGCGTTGCCGCCCGCTTGCAGTGCATTGGCGCTTTGATCGACGTGAAGCGAGGCGAACAGGGGATTGCCGGCCTGCTCCGCGGAAATCTCGCCCCAGCAGGCGACAGCGAACGCGATCGTCATCGCGGCAAGCACCGCATACCCTTGCCGAGCGTCGGTCACCATCCGCCCGAACACCACGCACAGGCCGGCGGGAATGATCAGGATCGACAGGATCTGCACGAAGTTGGAAAGCGGCGTCGGATTTTCATACGGATGCGCCGAGTTGGCGTTGAAGAACCCGCCGCCATTCGTGCCTAGCATCTTGATCGCTTCTTGCGAGGCCACCGGCCCCATGGCGATGGTCTGCTTATCGGCCTTGAGATCTTGCATGACCGGGTTGCCTTTGGCGTCCTTGATGGGGTTGCCTTGGGCGTCGTTCTTCGGCGCTTGATAGCTGGTCACCTGCAGCGTCGGTACGTCTTGATACGCCTTGAAGTTCTGGATCACGCCCTGACTGATAAAGAATATGGCGATGATCGTCGCAAGCGGCGCCAGGATATAGAGCGTGATACGCGTCAAATCGACCCAAAAATTCCCGATCGTCTGCATCGTGTGTCGCGCGAAGCCGCGAATCAACGCGACGACGACGGCGATCCCGGTAGCCGCCGAGAGGAAGTTCTGCACAGTCAGCCCTGCCATCTGCGTCAAATAGCTGACGGTGGACTCTGGCGTGTAGTCTTGCCAGTTCGTATTCGTCACGAAACTGACGGCCGTGTTGAAGGCCGCATCGGGCGTCATCGGGCCGAACGTCTGCGGATTTTCCGGCAGCCACTGCTGCAGGCGCAAAAAGCCGTACACGACGAGCGCGCCGAGCGCATTGAAGAACAACACGGCGAGCGCGTAATGTTTCCACGACATCTCGACGCTTTCGTCTACACCGGCGAGCTTGTAAAGCACTCGTTCGATCGGTTTTCCGATCTTGCGCACGACGACCGACGAGCCATCTAGCACCGCCGTCATGTAGCGGCCCACCGGAACGGCGAGCGCCATCAGTACGGCGATATACAGCGCGGTTTGAAACAGCGTGTTGGCGTTCATTCGAGGTCCTCCGCGCGCAACAACGCGTAGACGAGATACCCCAGCAGGAGCAGCGTGGAGGCTCCGGCGAGCCACATCATCCAGGCAGTCACGGGCGGCCTCCCGTGCCGCGCTTGCGCAGCTTGTCGCAACCGGCGGTAAGCGCCACGCAAAGCCCCAAGAAGATGGCGATGCCGACGAGGTACATGAAGTCCATTGTTGGTCTCTCCCCTAGCGGATTAGGACATCCGAGAGCGTAGAGGAGATCGAATAAACGCCACGACAAGAGTGAGGGGGCGGGCGTAAAAATCGTGTAAACGCCAGCGATCGATGGCGTCGTCTCAGGCGGCTCACGCCGCCCCGTCCCGCATACGTTCGCTCGTCGGTCAGCGCGACGCGGTTTGTGCGTGGCCGAACAAAATTTCGTCGGTCAACGCCGCCGCCATCGCGGCATCGCCGGCATCGTTCGGATGAAGGTGGTCGCCGCAATCGAAGCGCGCCAGCATGTGTGTGGGCTGCGCCGGATCGCGCAAGACGGCGTCGAAATCGACCACGGCGTCGAACGCCCCGCTTGCTCTGATCCAAGCGTTGACCTGCCGGCGAACCGCATCCTTATCGTCGGTGTAGTAGCCGTGAATCGGCGTTCCCTCCAACGCGCCCTCGAACGGTGCGATCGTCCCCCCCACCACGCGGATGCCGCGCATATGGGCTCGCTCGATCAACTGACGATAGCCGTCGACGATCGCTTGCGCCGTCATCGGCGCATCGTGCGGCGCGAAGCTCGAACCGGGCCAGCCAATGTCGTTGGTGCCGAGTAAGACCACGACCGTACGCACGCCAGGGCGCGAGAGCACGTCGCGATCGAGCCGGGCGAGCGCATTGACGCCCATCCCATCGCGCAGCATCCGTGCGCCGGAAATACCCGCATTGAGGACGGCCGTGTGATCGCGGGCCAACCGTCGTGCGAGATAGTCCGTCCACCGGCGATCCGCATCGATCGTCGCGCCGCGGCCGTCGGTGATCGAATCGCCGAGCGCGACGACGCTGCGGGCGCCAAGGGGCGCATCGACGAGCACGTCGCTCAAGAACAGCCGTGCATCGAGCATCGACGGCTCGGCGAGCCGCCCGCTAGCTAGTCGATTGCCCGACACGACGGCTGCATGTTGCCGCCCGTCCCAGTGAAACGTGGTCAACGGCGTGTGCTCCGGCAAGTACAGGCTGACCGAGAGGCGCGCCAGCGGCGCGACTTGCATCGCGACGGGATCCGAGACCATGCGTACACCGGCGGGGATCGTCGTCGTTTCCCGGCCGCCGAACGTCACGATGCGGTTCGTCGATCGATCCACGTCGAATGTTTCGTCGATCGACTTGGCGACCTGAACGCCGCCAATCTTCAACGGCGTCGTCCCGTACTCGTTCGATAGGACCACCCGTAGCCGCTCGCCGCCGATGCTCGCACGCACGATTTGCCGAACCGTGCTATCCGCGAGCGAATCGGGAATGTCTTTCGCGAGCGGCAACGCGTCCGCGGCCCAGGTCGGTTGAGCGCTGGCCGTCCACGTATCGACCCAATGACCGGTCGTAGGCTCCGCCGACGCCGCGCCGACGAGCGCGGCGCTCGTGACCAACGCCTGGGCGGCGTTGCGCAGGAGGCGAGACGAAGCTGTCGTGTTGCTTGCGCGGTTGGGGATGGCTTCTGATGGATTGGTTCTCATGATGTGGCTCCGGTAGGTGATCGAATGGCCTTCGAATGGCACACGCGCTACAGGTCGAGAGAATGTCCCATTCCCATCTACCTATGAAGCCGGCACAATCGCATATCGCCCATTCCAGTTTCGAATGCCCATGGATACGATCAAAGCAATGCGCACATTCATCCGCGCCGTGGAGCTGGGTAGTTTGTCGGCCGTCGCCCGCGAATTCGAGACGACGCAACCGACGGTCAGCAAAATCGTCGCGGCACTGGAAGCGCAGATGGGGGCGCGCTTACTGATCCGCACCACGACGGCCCTCGCTTGCACCGAGCAAGGCGAGCGCTTTTACGTGCGGGCGCGGCAGTTGGTGGAGGCTTACGAAGAAGCGAAGGCGGATGTTCGCGGCTTGATCGAGCGCCCCGAGGGGCGCCTGCGTGTGGCCGCGCCGGTAAGCTTCGGCGTGCTGCACTTGAATGCGCTTGTGCTTGAATTCATGGCGCGCTATCCCGACATCGAGGTCGATGTCACGTTGAACGATCGCTTTGTCGATCTGGATGTCGAGGGAGTCGACGTCGCCCTGCGCATCGGCGGCCCATTGCCCGAGGATGTCGTTGCACGCCACATCGCCAGCTACGAGCGCACAATCGTCGCGAGCCCCACCTATCTGCAGGCGCACCCTGCCATTCGCCGGCCCGACGATCTCGCCAAGCACGCCTATCTGCGATTCGCGTGGCTCACGGAAGGCGATTCGCTCACGCTCGACCATCGGGATGGACGGCAGGCCGCCGTCGTCACGCAAGCGCGCTATCGCATCAATAATTCGCTGGCGATCCGAGAGAGCCTGCTTGCCGGCGCAGGCGTCGGGCTGGCGCCCGACTGGCTCGTCGCCGATTTGCTCGAAGCGGGCCAATTGCAGCGCGTACTACCGGCGTGGCGCGCCTCGCCGCATGAATTGTTCGTGCTGTACCCGCCCCGCCGCTATCAGCCGCTCCGCGCGCGCGTATTCATCGAGTACTTGAGCGAGCGGCTGAGCGCTTCTGTAAGCACGTTCAATTCGCCGCAGTCAGCGCCACCTCCGGGGCAACGCGCTCCGTTTTGAATCGCATCGCGGCGACGCATACCGAGGACGCGCAGACAATCACACCGAGGATTGCGAGCGTGTGACCCATATCGCCTTCGCCTTTGAGCAAAAAGCCGGCGGCGACCGCACCCACGTTGCCTCCGGCCCCGACGATGCCCGCCACACCGCCGAGCGCCTCGCGATTGATGAACGGCACGAGCGCATAGGCCGCGCCACAGGCCATATGCGTGCAAATGCCGAACAACAGCATGGCGAGCACAGCCGGCAACGCGTGATCGGTATGAGAAAACACCAGCAGCGCCCCGCCTTCCCCGATGATCAGCGCGGCGAGCAGCCATGCACGTACCGGCAACCCCCGACGCGACGCCGCCCTATCCGACAGCCAGCCGCCGAGCGGCCGGGCGACGATGGCCAGTAAGCCGAAGCTGCCCGCAGCCACGCCCGCGCCCTCCAGTGACAAATGAAAATGATCGACGTAGTAAACGGCGGCAACGTTATGGATGAACACCTCGACGCCGAAGGAAGCGGCATACGCGACGAACAACATCCATACGCGATAATTGCGTCCGGCCGCCATCAAGCTGCGCCAGCCGCCCTTCTTGCCGCTATCGATGTGTACTCCCTGCGCGCGCAACTCTGCATAGTTGCCCTGCGGACAGTCCTGGCCGTAGCGCCAGTAAAGCCAGGCGACCAACGGCATCGCGACGCCCGACAAGGCAAGCGTGAGACGCCACGCCGACGCTTCGCGCATGCCGAGCGCGACGATCGCCGCGAGCATCAACGGCACCGCCACTTGCGCCGCCCCCGCGCCGGCATTGCCCCAGCCCGCGGTCGTCGCGTTCGCCATTCCCACTACGTTGCCAGCGAACATGACGGACGTCTGATATTGCGTGATGACGAAGCTCGCCCCGACAGCGCCGATCGCGAGACGGCACCAAAAGAACGCGTGATAAGTGGGTGCGAGCGCCGCGCCGAGCATCGGCGCCATGCCGGCAACCATGAGCGCGACGTAGACCTTACGCGGGCCATATCGATCGCACATCGGCCCGATGACGAGCCGCGCGAGGATCGTGATCGACACCGCCGCGATGTTGAGCGTCGCCACATCGTCGCTCGATAGGCCGAACGCTTGCTTGACCATCGGCATCAGCGGCGCGCAGGCGAACCACGCGAAAAAGCAGACGAAGAACGCGAGCCATGCCAGATGAAACGCGCGCATCGTCGGGGTGCGCAAACTGAAGAGATCGATCGATGTGGCTTTGTCAGACATGTCGCGGGCCTAGAAACGACAACGGCGCCCCGCCGATCCGGTTTCAAGCGGATACGCGGGGGCGCCGTTGCCCAATTCATCTACGGAAAGAGGAGTGCCTGCGATTCGCCGTTGAATCGCGCGCCGATCTTTAGCAAGTGCCGTACCATGCGGCGCGATTGATCGCTACGCGTCTTATAGATAAAGGCTTAGCGGGAGTTGGGCCGATTCTGTCGTTCGCGGCCGGCAGTTATCGGGAACCACGAGGAGGCACCGAAGCACGGCGGTGGTGCAGCGACGTGATCGGCTGCGCGGGAAGCCTGCGCCACAGCCGCGGCTCGCCAACATGGATGTGCTCAGGATGCCCACATGAAAAAAGGCCTGAAACGCAGATGCATTTCGCATCTATCGTTTCAGGCCTTCCCTACCCTTCGTTACTGCGCTGTCGTTCGCCTATCAGATATCCGCATGCTGCTTGGCGAACGTCTGGAACGTTCCGTACGTCGGCTGAATCGGCGACAAGTCGTCGAGCACGATCCCGTACGTGTAGTCGCCGCTCGTGAGTTCGTAGAACATGACCGATTCGATCTGGTCCGTCTTACGTGCGTTGTAGAACTCCGTCAGTTGCTTTTGGACGTAGGCGGCACGGTTCGTTTCGGTGAACTCGGGCGCCGCGTTCCACTCGGTGATCATGAACGGCACGCCATAGCGGGCCTTGCAGTACGACGGCAAGTTGAAGCCAGGGCCTGCACCGTCCGTCCCGACGCTGAAGATATCGCCGTACGGCGAGTAGTTGTGCCACGTCGTCACGTCCCAGCGCACTTGCGGGTGGCCGCTCGAACCATCGGGTTGCTGGCCGTCCCACAACATGTCCGCCGCCGCCACATCGGCGACGCAGAAGTTCACGCCGCAACGGGCCGTCGGCTGCACCGATTTGACGCCGTCGATCATGCCGCGAATCACGCCCCGCATAATCGGCCAGTTCGCGTTGTTGAAGTCCTGCGGATTCGTACCGGCCGTCGTCGAATTCAAGATGATCGCCGGATCGCGCGTCAGCTCGTTACCGCACTCGTACGTGGTGACGCCATAGGGCGCCAGCGCCGTCGCGATCGCCGCGGCATTTGCGCGAACCGCGTTATAGGCGGCCGTCTCGCTCGTATAGAGCGAGCCCGTGCCGTCGCGCAAGCCGTAGTTGATCAGCGTGAACAAGTCCAGCTTCGCCGTCTGAAACGCCTTGGCCATCGCAACCAGCGGATTCAATTGCCGGCTGTTGTTGACGCAGCCGAGGCGGTACGTCGTGCAGCCGAGGGCTTGCAGCGCCGTCACCGTTTGCGTCGGCGTGAACGGATAGTCGTAGTGGCCGTTAATGCCGTAGAACCGGCCAGCTTGCGCCACCCTCGCCGTACGTGGATCCGCGCACGGTTTCCATGCGCCCGAAGGTGAACGCACATAGAAGTGGCCACCCGTGCCCTGTTGATAGATCAAGCCGCCGAACCAAAGCAACAGGCTCACGTTGGACGAGACAGCGTCCTTGACACCGTTCTTGTAGATGTAGCCGTTCGAGAGCGTCCATTGATTGTTGGCCTTGTCGATGATGTACGGTGCCGGCGGAATGGCCGTGCCGTCAGCCGACGTCCCGCCCAAGCGCGGATCGAGACACTGCTTCCACGATGGGCCGACGAACTGATAGAAGTCCTTGCTCGTGTTCTGGCCGTAGATCGAGCCGTTGTACCAGAGCAGCATCGCCATGTTGTAGGCGTGCGTGTCCTTGACGCCATTCACATAGACGTAGCCCTTCGAGAGCGTCCAAACCGCGCCCGAATTGTCCTTGATCGACGCAGCCGGCGGCACAGTCGTCCCGTTAGCGGAAGCAGTCGAGCTCGCCTTCGCGATCGCGCCTTCGGCGCCGGCGAGATTGCCGAGCGCATCGGCGCCGCCACCGCCGCAGGCGACGAGGACATAGCTGCTTGCCGCTGCTGTGAGACAACCGAGGAATTGACGTCGTTTCATTGACCGAAGCTCGAAAAGAATGGTGACCAGGGCTCGAGGTTTCGCGGCTCTTGACCGCCGCGCCTCTCGCGCTTGTGAATTTATTTCGGAGTCCTAACTAATGTCAGGCTTCAAGTCGCGACGCTGTATCTTTGGGCTATCGGCAGGATTGCTTCGACCGGCCTAGCTACTGCAACATTGCTGTTGCGTGCTCAGTGGTGCGACTCGTTGAGATGAATTATTCCAATTCGCCGCTTGTGGCGAAATCGGCGAGCGCGGAGATTGGCGTGCGTTTTGCAGAGCGATCCGTAGGATTCATCTGACAAAGATCCGACAACGGTGCTTGTAGGCGTGGGCGGCCGGGCGTTGCGTGCCGCGCCGGATTGCGTGCCGCCGCCCGGCACGGCAGGACCAGCCGTTGGCCATTCGAATAAGGGGGACGGCTGGAACCGCAAGCCGCCGCGACGTTACTTATACGTCGTGTCCGGAACGTCTTGATCGCATTAGCGCGACCTCTTGACGGTTCGCGAATGTGCGGTGGCGCGCCGCGAGCGTGCGCCGCCTCCACCGTTAGCGCAGATGAGCAAGGATCAAACGAAAATGAGTACCGTAACGCGAGAGGAATTCGAAGCTCGCATCGAGGCCGTCGAGGCTCGCATGGATGCGCGCGTCGCCGGGGCGATCGCTCGTATGGACGCAACCGACGTGCGCATCGATGAGCGATTTCAGTGGTTGACGACCGTGCTCGCCGAGCAGGATAAGCGGGCCAACGAGCGACTCAATCAGTTCGATAAGCGGCTCGAAGAGCGTGACAAGCGGCTCGACGAACGGGACAAGCGGCTCGACGAACGCGACAAGCGCATCGAACTGATCGCGCAAGGCGCGACAGCGGCGGCGCAACGCGCGGCCGCTGCTGCGGAAAACGCCTCCAACCTTAGGACCCACATGTGGCTCGCGGCGTCCACGGTGATCGTGGCAGTGATGGGAACCGTCATCGGCGCGTACTACGCCACGCAGTCCTCGCACCTAGCGATGGCTCAAACCCTCATCTCGGCCTTCCAGCACGGGCAGCAAATGCAGACGCTGTTAAAGCCATAGGATCGCGACGGCTCCCGCCCTCGCGGCACACAAGCCAAATAAAAAACCCGCGACAGCCTAAGCTGACGCGGGTTTTTGAAATCTGGTCGGGGCGAGAGGATTTGAACCTCCGACCACCTGCACCCCATGCAGGTACGCTACCAGGCTGCGCTACGCCCCGAAAGCACAAAAGTATAACAGACACTTTCCCTGATTAGAACCACCTGCGCCAAACTATCTACGCAGGAGTTCGATGATGCCCAGCACATCCTTTCGCAACTGCGCGACATCCACGGTCGCCCCGCCTTGCGGTGAAGACGAAGCCAACGCCGAAGCCGAAGAAGACGGCGATGCGCTATCGCCCTGCGGCTCGGCCTGTGATGGCGCCGGCGCCGCATCGTCTTCGATCACCGCTCCGCGCGCATCGAGCTTGTTGCGCGCGCCGTTGATCGTAAAGCCCTGCTCGTACAGCAGATCCCGAATCCGCCGGATCAGCAGGACTTCGTGATGCTGATAATAACGACGGTTGCCGCGACGCTTAACCGGGCGCAGCTGCGTGAATTCCTGCTCCCAATACCTGAGAACATGCGGCTTCACACCGCACAGCTCGCTGACCTCACCGATCGTGAAGTACCGCTTCGCTGGAATGGGAGGCAAGACGACTTTCTCGACCGTCGTAGTCATCGTCGGTTAACCGTCGTGGTGAAAGGCGCGCCGCTACTCCCGATCAGCGCGGCAAGGCAACTTCGGCGCCGCTCTCGACCAGCGCCTTCAGCTTTTGGCTTGCATGAAACGTCACGACGCGGCGCGCCGCGATCGGGATCGCTTCACCCGTTTTCGGGTTACGTCCCGGCCGCTGCGGCTTGTCGCGCAGTTGAAAATTACCGAAGCCCGATAGCTTCACACTGTCGCCACCTTCGAGCGCGTCGCGAATCACCTCAAAGAACGCTTCGACCATGTCCTTCGCTTCGCGCTTGTTCAGTCCCACATTGTCGAACAAGAGCTCGGCCAATTCGGCCTTGGTCAACGTCGGCGTTTCCGTGGAGGCGGTCCCGCCGACAGGCAGTGTCGGAATTTCGCGAATCATGGCGCCACGCTGTGCGGCAAGTAGGGCTTCGAAATCACTCGAGTTCATTTCGTTCATATCTAAAAACGGCGACTAGCCGATGGCCGCGCAGCGCGCGAACGCTCTGACGAGCGCCCCCGGGCGCATCAACGCAACCGTACACCGTACACTCGAGCCAAGCGATCCACGAGCGTCCTAACGGCCAAATCCACCGTCTCGTCCTGCAGCGTGCCGCCAGCATCTTGGAGGGTCACGCGGAAAGCCAGGCTTTTCTCATGCGCCGCCATACCACCGGAAGTACTTGATTTTGCACGAAATTCATCGAAGAGCGCAACCCTTTGTACGAACTTGCATGCGTCCTCGCCAAGCGCCTGCTGCATTTCGTCGAGCAACGCTTGCGCCGGCACATTTTGATCGACGACCACAGCGATATCGCGTCGCACCGGCGGATACTTCGATACGTCGGTCGGCACAAGCAACGCACGCGCCGTCAACGCCTCGGCGTCGACTTCGAACAGGATCGGCGGATGCGGCAAATCGTACTGCTGCATCCAGCGCGGGTGCAGCTCGCCGATCCAGCCTACGCAGCGCCCGTCCAGTTCGATGCGCGCGCTGCGCCCCGGATGCAGCGCCGGGTGCTCGGCCTTGACGAAGCGCGCGATGCGCGGCGCGAACAGCGCTTCCACATCGGCTTTCACGTCGAAGAAATCGACAGCGCGCGTGGCGAGCCCCCACTGCTCATCGGCCGCCGGGCCATAAGCGAGCGCACCGATCCGCTTGGGCTGCGCATACCCTTCGACCGTCATCTCGCTGGCCGGTACCGACGCATCGCGCAGGAACACCCGCCCCGCTTCGAACACGCGAACGCGATCGGCACGGCGGTTCAAATTGTGACGAAGGACGTTGATCAAACTGCCAAACAGCGTCGTGCGCATCACCGACATCTGGCTCGCGATCGGATTGAGCACGCGCACCGGCGCTTCATTGCCGGCGAAATCGCGCTCCCAGCTCTCATCGACGAAGCTGAAGTTGATCGTCTCCGCGTAATCGCGTGCGGCAAGCGCATGGCGTAGCGCGTGAATGGAGCGGCGTGTTTCGTTCGTCGCTCGCATTTCGCCCGCCGCAACCGGGGGGCGCGCCGGAATCTTCTCGAAGCCGTAAATGCGCGCGACTTCCTCGATCAAGTCTTCCTCGATCTCGATGTCGAAGCGATACGACGGCGGCGTGACGATAAAAATCTCGCCGTCGAATTGATAGTCGAGGCCCAGCCGCGTGAAGATCCGCGCCATCTCATCGGCCTCGATGGCAATGCCGATTACGCGCTGCGCGCGCGCCACACGCATTGTCACCGGCGCGCGTTGCGGCAGATTGACGATTTGATCGTCCACCGGGCCCGCCTCGCCGCCGCAGATATCGAGAATCAGCCGCGTGATGCGCTCGATGTGCTGCGCCGTCGTCTCATAGTCGACCCCACGCTCGAAGCGATGCGCGGCATCGGTCGAAAAATTGTATTTGCGCGCGCGGCCGCGAATGCTGTCCGGCCACCAGAATGCGGCTTCGAGATACACGTTGGTCGTATCGAGCGTGACCGCCGTGCTATCGCCGCCCATGATGCCCGCCAGGCTTTCCACTTGGCGATCATCGGCGATGACGCCCACGGCTTCGTCGAGCTCGACCGTATTGCCGTTCAAGAGCTTCAGGCTTTCGCCGCGACGCCCCCAGCGCACTTCGATGCCGCCGTGGATTTTGTCGAGATCGAAGACGTGCGAGGGACGGCCCAACTCCAGCATCACGTAGTTGGAGATATCGACGAGCGCGGAAATGCTTCGCTGCCCTGAGCGTTCGAGCCGATCCACCATCCACTGCGGCGTTTTCGCCCGCGCGTTGACGCCACGAATGACACGCCCGGAGAAGCGGCCGCACAGATCCGGCGCCGCGATTTTCACGGGCAAGCGATCGTTGAGCTTGACGTCAACGGGCGCAATCGCGAGCGGCTTGAGCCCTGCGCCGGTGATCGCCGCCGTCTCGCGCGCCACGCCGAAGACGGAAAGGCAATCGGCCTTGTTCGGCGTCAGCTTGATTTCGAAGACGGTATCGTCGAGGTTCAGCGTTTCGCGGATGTCCTGACCGATCGGCGTATCCTCGGGCAAGATCATGAGGCCGCTATGATCCTCGGAGAGCTTGAGTTCGCGCGCGGAGCAGAGCATGCCTTCGCTTTGGACGCCGCGCAGCTTCGAGAGCTTGATCACGAAGGGCGCACCGCCCTCTTCCGCCGGCGGCAATTGCGCACCGACAAGAGCGACGGGCACCTTGATGCCGGGGGCGACGTTCGGCGCACCGCACACGATATTGAGCGCCGATCCCGTGCCGGCATCGACCTGACAAACGTTGAGCTTGTCGGCATCGGGATGCTTGACCACTTCGAGCACGCGGCCGACGACGATTTTCGACGTGGGGGGCGCGGCCGGGCGCAGCGATTCGACTTCGAGGCCAGCCATCGTCAACGCATGCGACAGTTCCTCCGTCGTCAGTTGCGGATCGACAAACGTTCGAAGCCAGGATTCAGGGAATTGCATGTGTGTCTACGTTCGAAGGGGTGGGTCCATGCTCGGCCGGTAGCGAGCGTTCGCGTACATCGCGTTCGACTCTCGTTCGTCCGGGCACCGCTACGGCTGACGGCTGACGGCTTGCGGCCGCGCGCGACGCGTCGATGCGCCGTGCGCGTTACGCGAATTGCCGCAAGAAGCGCAGATCGTTCTCGAAGAAGAGCCGCAGATCCTGCACGCCATAGCGCAGCATCGTCAGCCGTTCGAGGCCGCTGCCGAACGCAAAGCCGATGTAGCGCTCGGGATCGAGGCCCATGTTGCGGATGACGTTCGGATGCACTTGGCCCGAGCCCGAAATCTCGAGCCACTTGCCGGCGTTCTTGCCTTCTTCGAACTTCATATCGATTTCGGCCGAGGGCTCCGTGAACGGAAAGTACGAGGGCCTGAAGCGCACGAGGATGTCATCGCGCTCGAAGAACTTCTTCAGAAAATCGGTATAGACACCCTTCAAATCGGCGAAGCTGATGTTCTCGTCGATCCACAGCCCCTCGACCTGATTGAACATCGGCGAGTGGGTTGCGTCGCTGTCGACGCGGTACGTCCGCCCCGGCACGATGACTTTGATCGGCGGCGTATTGCTGCGCGCATAGCGAACCTGCATCGGGCTCGTATGCGTGCGCAGCAATAGCGGGCGCCCGCCCGCATCCTTGCCGTCGACATAGAACGTGTCCTGCATCGAGCGCGCCGGATGATTTTCGGGGCTGTTTAGCGCCGTGAAGTTGTACCAGTCTGTTTCGATCTCGGGGCCATCGGCCACGTCGAAGCCGATCGAGCCGAAGATTTGCTCCACGCGCTCCCACGTTTGCATCACGGGATGCAGGCTGCCCGCGCCGTTGCCGCGCCCCGGCAGCGTGACGTCGATCGCCTCAGCCGTCAGGCGCGCTTCGAGCAATGCCTGCGCGAGCGCATCGCGCCTTGCGGCGAGCGCCGCTTCGACCTGCTGCTTCGCGACGTTGATGCGTGCGCCTTCGGCCTTGCGCGCCTCTGCATCGAGCTTGCCGAGCCCCTTGAGCAGGTCGGTCAGCATGCCCGACTTGCCGAGAAAACGGGCCTTCTCGTTTTCGAGCGTCACGCTATCGGGCGCTCGGGAGAAAGCTTCTTGCGCGTCGGCGACAATCCGGTCCAGATCCATTGATCCCATCATTTCAACGTCGGTGAAGAGTTACGACGCACGTGTGTGCGTGCGACCAGCAAAAAAAAGGGGGCTCGGTGAGGAGCCCCGTTTTCTTGTCGAAGGCGCCGGCTTGCGCCCGCAACCTTCGACGAACCACGCAGTACTAATCAATCGCTCAATTAGGCTGCAACGGCGGCTTTCACCTGCTTCACGATCGCGGCAAAAGCGGCCTTGTCGAACACGGCCATATCGGCCAGCACCTTGCGGTCGAGTTCGATCGACGCCTTCTTCAGGCCGTTGATGAACACGCTGTACGTCATGTCGTGCTGACGAACCGCCGCGTTGATACGCGTGATCCACAGCGCACGGAATACGCGCTTCTTGTTGCGACGGTCGCGGTAGGCGTATTGGCCTGCGCGCATGACCGCTTGCTTCGCGATGCGGTAGACG
>Ga0157369_10000620_pt1 | contig 46159 bp, 41 predicted proteins | sample C25metaG_FD_113461 | JGI IMG/M metagenome (GOLD analysis project Ga0157369, IMG submission 113461) | Corn rhizosphere microbial communities from Kellogg Biological Station, Michigan, USA - C2-5 metaG | ecosystem: Host-associated > Plants > Roots > Rhizosphere > Soil | place: USA: Michigan... | reverse complement strand
TGCCACCGCCGTTGTTGCCACCGCCATGGCCGCTCCCACCGCTGCTACCGCCGCCGGTGCCGCCACCACCCGTACTCCCACCGCCCCGGTTCCCGCCCGCGTTGCTCATCCCGCCGCCGGTACTCATCCCACCGGGCGCGGCGCCGACACCCTGCGAGCTACCGGCGCCACTCATACCGGCCGCCACACCCTCGCCACCGCGGCTCCCCGACACGAAGCTCTCGACATTCGATCGACAACCGCGGCCATCTTCGGGCCGGCAATCGGTCGTCGATTGCTGCGCGACGAGCAGCGCGCGCGCCTCGATCGCACCGCGACCGCCTTCCGCGCCGGATAGCGAGTTAGAGCTAGATTGAGCAAAGGCCATCGACGCGTACATGCCCACGGCCAGGGCCAAAATCGTTTGAGGCAACAACCCTCTTTCAACACACTTCTTATTCATTTAGGTGTCCTAAATATATTTACAATCGGAACGAGAACAGTCGATGGAAATCCGCATCACCATGCATTTCGGGAAGGAAAGGGGCTTTAACGCTTTCTGTCCGATCTACACTGCGCGCATGATGCCCGCAGGCAAGGACATAGGTCCGGTTCGAAGCGAAACGCCTTGCGGGAAACGCGAAACGTCATACCGGGCGCAGCCCGCGTGAATTGCGTCGACGGGACGTGCCCCTCAACGCAACCTCATCGCACCTTCATCGACCGTGCTTGGGTAGTAGCGCTCTACCCGTCGAACCACGCCGAGTTGCCTCAGTCAATCCGGATCGATCAAGCCCATCCTGATCGCCTTGACGGCCGCGGCCTTCCTCGACGTCACGCCGAACTTGGCGCGGATGTTCCCCATGTGGAAGTTCACTGTCGATTCCGAGCAGCCAAAAATCTTCGCGATTTCCCACGTCGATTTCCCTTCGGCTGTCCACTTCAGACTCTCGTGCTCGCGCGGTGTGAGCTTGGGTAGCAGGGCTTCCGCATAGCCGTCCAGAAACCGCTGGCCCGTCTCGAACGCGACGTCGCGCAGCAGTGTCAGCATCGGCAGATAACGCTGAACGTGCCCGACCAAATCGCGAGACGCGCGCTCTCCGCACACGAAGCACAGCATGCCGACCTCTTGCTTGGGCCCGTGAATGGGCAGTGAGATGCCCGTATGCAGGCCGTAGCGCCGCGCTTCTTCATGCATCTCCTGCTGCGCATCGTCCGCGAACAACGAGGAAGACCAGATCAGCGGCGCCGTCTTCGCCAGGCAATGCGAAACCGTCGGATCGATGCGGAAAAACGCGCGCTCATCGTAGGTTCGACGCCAGTCCGGCACATAGTTGCTGCGCTGATACGCGTCGCGTAGCCGCATGCCTCGTCGCGGCAAAACTGCGATGAGCGTGTAATCGAAACCGTATTGGCTCGCCAGAGCCGAAAGCGCGTGGAACCAGGCTTCTTCGTCGGTCGCCTGCAACAGCGGCGACATAGCTTCGATGAACTGTCCCAGCATGTGCCCTCTCGTTGTTTTATTCGTCGTTGGGCGCGCAGTGTCGCATGAGGAATTTCGGCCGCGACAGCGCCACACGAAAACCCGATTGTTCGTACGAAGCGACCGGCGCATAGATCGTACTTTCGATTCATCGTGGCGTCGTGGAGGAATAAAGTGCCCCGTCCAACTGTTCAACACTGAGATCGCCATCTCAGCATAAGGGAGCGATGACGATGCATTTCTCACCACGCGTGCGAACGCTGGCCGTACGGATACGACGAATGGGCCTCATAACATGCTTGTGTTCTCTAGTCCCGGCGGCGAGCGAAGCGCGTGTCGTTTTGGTGCCGGAAGCACCGGTCACGTTGGTGAGGAACGTTTCGATATTCGAAGTCGATGCGCCGATCGACGTGTTGCCCGGCGACATTCTGACGACCAGCTCACAGAAGGGCGGCGCGCAGCTCAAGGACGATGGCGGGACACTCGTGGAATTGGGTGTGGCCACTCACGTCGCGCTAGGCGACGGTCGAGCGGTAAGCCGCGGCGATGCCCTTACCGCGCTTTCGCTGTTGTCGGGATGGGCCAAGGTAGCGCGTGTCTCGGCGGTTTCCTCGCGCGATCTTATGCGAATCGATACGCCGGCTTTGCAACTGTCGTTGCAGCCGGGCTCCATGGTGATCGACGCAACGCCGGCCGCGACATCCGTCTACGTCGAGACAGGCGCGGTGGAAGCATCCTTGCCGGATTTGCCGGAAAGCCGTACGGCGCCACACGAATTGACCGCCGATCAGTTTGCGCAGCGCGAACTGGGTCGGCCCCTTCAACAAGCGGGCCGTCCGTCCTCGGAATTCGTCGGCCGTTTGCCGGTGATTTTTCGCGATCCGTTGCGGCCGCTGCAGCATGGTCAGATTCAAAACATGGCGCCCGCCCAAGGGCATCAAGCGACTTATAACGAGATCAGCGAATGGCTGACGAGCAGCCTGCCGTTGCGAACCACGTTCGTTCCGCGCTTTCGCTCCTTGTTGCATGTCAAGTCGTTTCGCACGCTCGTTGAACAGCACGTGAGCGATTTGCCCGAGTGGCGGCGAGTGCTTTACCCGAAGAAATCGTTGGTTCCGCGCCCGGCGCGGTACGCCCGCCCCGAGAAGGAAGCATCATGAAATTTTCGTTGAGCATTAAATTCAATCTGGTCTTCCTTAGCATCTTCGCGATTGCCTTTGTCGTATCGGGCTGGTTTGCCCGGGATTTGCTCCGCCGCACCGCCATGGAAGAAACGTTGCAAAACGCGCGCGTGTTGATGCAGGCGGCCAGCGCGGCTCAGCAGTACACGGCCACGCAAGTGACGCCGCTGCTCAAAACGCAGCTGAAATACGATTTCGTTCCGCAGTCGGTGCCGGCGTTCTCGGCCGTCGAGATCTTGATGAAGCTGGAGAAGAACATGTCCGGCTACTCGTATCGGTCCACCATGCTGGACCCAACCAACCCTCGAGATCGGCCGAGCCAATGGGAGACCGACATCATTCATCGGCTCCATGACGAACCCGAACTCAAAGAATTGGTGGGCGTCAAAGATACGGCGAGCGGAGCTGAGCTCTATATCGCTCGCCCCAATCGCGCCGACAACGCCGCCTGCATGCAATGTCATAGCGTGCCTTCCGCCGCGCCGAAAACCTTGCTCGACAAGTACGGCAGCGAACACGGTTTCGGCTGGCCCTTGCATGAAGTGATCGGCGCCGATTTCGTCTCGGTCCCGATGGATATCCCTATCGCTCGCAGCGAGACGCTATTGCAGACATTCTTACTGTGTCTAGCCGCCGTATTCGGCGTCGTGCTGGTGGTGCTCAACGTGATCGTTCATTGGGTGGTGACGCGGCGCGTTCGCGCACTGTCCAGGGCCGCCGATGCGGTCAGCCTCGGCAATCTCGACGATAGCGATTTCGTCGATAACGGCTCCGATGAAATCGCCTCGCTCGCCGTCTCGTTCTCTCGGATGAAAACCAGCCTGGTCGAAGCGTTCAAAATGATTCAGGCCTGAGGCGTTGGAATTGCCGGGAGAACCACATGGCGCAGCAACCGGTACGCTTATCAACGCTGTTGAGATCGGTCGGTCGGACGAATGCGGCGTCGGCGGATGCGCGGCTTCCCAATGGGCAAGCTCTCGTTCGCTGCAGTAGCGGCATCAAGGTGTGGTCGGCGAGCGAGATCGAGCGACAGCAGCGAACAGAGGGAGAAGACACCGGCGAGGTGAACGGTGAGGCGCAGCTCCCTGCGCCGGCTCATGACGTCAATGCCGTGACGGGCGGTGAGTCGAGCGACTGGCAAAAGTTCGATGCTGAATTGACCAGCGCCGGCCGCGATGAGGCGCTCGAATCTGTGCCGCTACCCAATGAACCGGCAGAGCGGATTGTCGAACCGCGGCCCGTCTCGGCGGATGTTGCGCCGTTTGTCTTCCAAGAGCGGGCGGTGTCTACGCCTTCGCTCGCTCCGCCGGGGAGCCCGTTTGCTGAATCGACGCCGCCCACGCTCGCACAGGAACCGGCCCGGGCTGCGGCGCGCACGGCGCCCGCTTCAGGGCTGACGCATAAGATGCTGGCCACCGTGGAAACGCATCTCGCCAAGGAGATCGGCCCCGTCGCCCGCGTGCTGGTGACCAAGTATGCCAAGCAGGGCGACGACCTCGCGTCGCTCGAGGCGCATCTCGAAGCCCATATCCCGTCTGTGACGGGTCGATTTCGATTCAAGAAGGCGCTGCTTGCGCTATCCGAGGGGATGCATCAAGGGAGCGGCGCCGACACCACCCAGGCCGGGCTTCGCACGCTACGGCAACGGCAAGAAGCGGCGCGGCGCATATCGGACCAACGCGGCGCGCCTACGCCGCAGCAGGTGCAGGCTGCAGGTGCGAAGCTTGCCGCCTATCTCGGGCCTATCGCGCACGTGATTGCGAAACGCGAGGCCGAATCGGCTGTCGATCTGGATACGCTGCTGCAGCGGCTCACCGAGGCCATTCGCAACGATGCCGATCGCGACGGCTTTCGGGCGGCATGTCGGGATATACGGCGCATGTGAGGCTTTGCGTCATAGGACGCGCCTTGTCGTGACCCGCACTTGTACTCATATCGGCCCACAGACACTCCATTCCCGAAAAGACGCTATCGCTTTCCTGTGCGTCGTTTCGTCTACCCGGTTCGAAGGCAACGCAAAGCCCACTACAGTCTTGCATGCGGGGTAAGCCGGAACGTTAGCTCAGTTGGATAGAGCAACAGCCTTCTAAGCTGTAGGTCACTGGTTCGAGTCCAGTACGTTTCGCCAGGCCGCGCCCTCGTTCTTGCCGCGCCGCGCCCGTGCGCACCCGCTCGCGTCGCCGCAAGCGGATGCGCCCACGAGCTAGGCCGCCTCTAGAGGATTCGCGACGGGCGCTAACAAGACGCCGTGGCTATTTGGGACCAGCGATAACGGATTGCATCGCGTTGTGCAACTCGCTAAGCGAAATACTGACGCGTCCATTTTTGATTGGTGCATTAGGTACGGATCGCGCGAGCGAATTTTTCATCGCGCCGCTTGTATTTTTAAAGCGAATACGGACGACATGTTGCGCCACCAACGCTGATTCAATCAGCAACATCGATTGAGCAATGAGGTCGGGAGGAAGATGTTTTATCGACTTATCAGTTAGGTTTAGCGTCGCGACCTTTGTGTGCTTTGCCGATCCCTGGATTTCCTCCACGGAAAATTTCATCTTGTATTCCACAGGCGATTTCTTCCCGACAGCGCTCGGCGCTGCAAAGCAAAAAGTAAATTCCTTTTCCGATATCTTGTCCTTGTTCCGCGCACGCTCGATCTCGGCCGGCGCACTAGGTGGAGCATCACGTTTGTGTGCAACAGATTCAGGGCGCTCCGATTCTTTGGAATCTACCGCAGTGTCAAATAGCGTATTGACGGAGGGAGCGCCACTGTTGGGCAGTCGTGTAGACGGCATTTCTTCCGTCACATCGTTATTACCTCCCTCGGGAGGTAAATTAAGAAAACCCACATGTTTCTGATCTTTGGCATCGCCCGGTCGCAGCTGAACGAGCGGTTTCCCGGGCGGACGCGGAGGACCACCTTTATCTAACCGGTCGCTTGCGGGTATGGGCGATAACAAGTTAAGTTGCTCCAACGCTTTCCGTTTCATGTTGGTATTGTTCGGCGCTATTACGCCGAATTGCGGACGAAGCGCATTCCCATCAGTGACGCGACTCCCACCGCTTTCAATCCGAACCGGTGTTGTTGGCACCGTTTGCCCGCGGACATTCGGATTCGTCGTGGCCCCTTCCACAGGTGGAGATTGCGGTCCTGTTGATTTCTGACCAGTTCGATCCTTGCTCGGTGGCATCGGAGCATTGCCTTTTTGGCCGCGCGGAATCTTATCGTCCGATATTTTTTTATCTTCCGCCCCAATTGAAGGGATTGTCTCATATATCAAATCGGAACGTGACTTAAGTGGATCAACTTGCTCAAACATCCAACGACGTGAATTCACATCGAGCTCACCGTCCTTCCGAGCAGATGTTTGTCTTCCGTCATTAAGAGGAATGAAAACGGGTAACTTTCCATAGACCCCTTCATCTGTTTTAACCAAGTACCCGCTGGATATAGGAAGGTGTCCCGATGTCGTAGGTGCTACCGGCGATCCCTTAGGAGCGTTCGTGAGCACCGGTGATGTGCTAGTGAGCACCGCCTCCGGACGGACTTGTTCATTCTGGGTTGTTTTCGAGACGACTGTGCTCGGAAAAACGTGATCCCTGCGGCCGCCAATTTTGTCACTCATGTAGCACCTCCTAGTCGCGATCAGTAATACGCAAGTAGAAGACTAGCTCCCCGTATAATCGTCGATATCATAAAATCGGAAATTTTGCATGGATTAGCGAATGAGATCATCAAATCGTTAATTGTTATTAACGAACGATACAAAAACTTGCACACATGGAAAGGATTGGACTTGAACAATGCGTCTGATAAAAGTCGTTACAGAACGTAACGCATCCGAACGATGACGGATAAGCATAAATCCCAATGCATCAACATTGCGCAGATACAAGGTTCAATCGACCAGCCATCAGATCTCTGAAGACGACAAGCTGCCAGCAGGGCGCATCATCAAACCCTGTGCCGTAGATCGTCGCGCGGGTCGTCAATGTATGCGCCGGAGGATGCTGCAACATCTCGGGCAGTTGCGCCGAATCGGCCGCCGTCACCCACAGCGACGCGAACCGAGCGCGCCGCGCGCGCATCAGCATGTCGCGCAGGAAGCACTCGCCGGCAGCGGGCGGCATACGCGAAGGCGCCAAGGGGTGGCCGCGCCGGCATCCACTAGCGTCGGCAAACGCCAAAGTCGTACGCCTGCGATTGGAAGGAAGTGAGGGACCCCCGGGCGGCGCGTTCCGCTATCGGGCAGTTGTACGTCACGCAAAGCTGCCGCGCATACGCCGACTATCGCATGCTCATCCCAAGCCGCTACACATGTTGCGGCCCCCAGGCTGCGATAGAACCGCAAATAATCGTCTCCGTGTGAGATACGGAACGATTGCTCCGTGTTCAACAGGTCATGAAACCGCCGCTCGAAATGTGTCATAGCGGCATCTAACCGCATCGGCGACTGCGCCGCTTTTTCTTTCGTTCGGCCTTTCTCGCCTCACGGCGTAACTGCAGGGGCAGCGTTTAAGCGGTAAATGTCACGGCTTTGCGCTTTTCGTTCCAGCCGGACCTGCGGGCGTTGCGACAGCCAGCGCCCCCGCCTCGTTTTCGGACTGCCAATTGAATGCCTCTATCGCAATGGAGCGTTCACTCGGCGAACGTCGCCGGTAGGCGCCACCTAGCCGTATAGGGAGCATTTTCCAGATCGCTTGGTCGCTGCTTACTTCGCATCTTGCTATTCGTCCACGCGTATGACTCGCCAAGGTATGTCCCGGGCGATGCTCCCTCCGCATGTCGCCGCCACGATCAGGCGCAGAGATAGCGCGCGATCGGCAATCCCACGGAGCATCACTTCTTAGCGCTGCCGCTTGCTGCATAACCTTGGTCGTTTGAAATCTGTAGTTTTAACTAAACCTTCAGACATTTCATATCCCATGCCACAGACAACGTCTCCCGCTTCGCAGCCTTCCTTCAACGGCGCAACCGCTTCGGGCAGCACCGTGCATGAGTCCGACAGCCAGCTCGAACACTCCACGGCCGCGCCACCATCCGATCGAAATCAGCCCGACGCGGATCTCACGAATCTCTTGGCCGCCTTGCCCCAAACGCGCCGGCCCACTCTGCCGAAAGACGTGAGGTTTCTCATCACGGACCATCTCGACAGGCCCAAGGAACTCAAGGCGTTGATGCTGGTTTTGGCAAGAGACAACGTACGCAACGGTCGATCGCAAGAAGGAAGTGCTACCGCCGTACGAGAAGTTCGGTATCCCCACCTAAAGCAAAGTGTGCGGCTCGATCGGTGGGCCAAGGAAGACCCGCATCGTTGCCGGTTCGCTCAGCAAGTGGAAAGACAATCGATGCGAGATGCAGGCGGGCGCGGGATTCTATCCATGGCATACGCGGTGGAAGACAGCAAGGAAGCCATCGCAGCATTTCTCGATGCGCCGCCCTTGCCCGCCAACGTCACAGCGATATTTGCGCCGAACGCCGAGATCAAGACGCATTTCGACATGCACCAGTCGCAGAAGACGATATCCGAAGACATCTGGATATGCAGTCTGCCCGACGAATTGATGCAAACATGTACACAGCTTCCACTGCTGCATCGCGACTTGATCGACGATCACATCAGTGCGACGGGCGACCTATCCGGCGCAAGTAGTCTGGCCACGCTGCTCGCCGACTACCAAGCTTGGAAAAAATCGGGAAAGAGCAACAAGACGCACCGAATCGTCGTATCAAGAATAGACGGCGCGGAATGTTGCAACACAAAGAGGCTGGTGCTTACCGACCTGGGGGATGTCGGGCGTCCACCGCCCTGGCTGCCGCCGTGTATCGATGAAGTTTACGTCCGAGATGAACAATCCGCGTCCGCCTACAAGGCGAAATATCCCGACGTCAAAATATTTTGCCTGGACACGCTGGAGAGAAAGTTAAACGGGCAAGGCCAAAAGCTTGCCCAAAAGGACTTCACTCTCTATGTCAACCAGTATGCGTTTGCCGAATCCGAGACCATGGATGCTTTCTACGAATCTCACGAAGCCTCAGCCGACCATCGGCAGCTAGCCGAGTTCACGCTGGACGATCTCGATCGCCATACATCCTCTCGTTCATCGAACTGATCGCCGCGGCAAGAGCGGCCGCGTTGGGAGGCCTGGCGCACAGATCGCCTTTCGAATCCCAATGCGGTCGCCCATTTCCACCCGCCGAAAGCGCAAAATGGCCTGATCGCGGTAATGGGCGATTGGGCAACAAACGTCGTGCAAGCCCCCGCGCGGGCAATCGCCCGCTATGGTCCGTATTCTCGTCAGAGGAGCTCGGCGATGAACTCTCCCATGTCATCGGTCGGCCGCTTCGCGCCGATCGCTCCGCTCCAGTATGCGCGCCTGTATTTGTCCGCCCTGATCATCGTCATGGCTGCCGAGTGGATCGGCCCGATGACGATCAAGGTCGGGCCAGGCAAAATCCTCCTGCTGCCGATCGTATGGGCCATTTTTCTTGGCGGATGCCTAAGCATCCTCGAGCGCCGCATCCCTCGCCCCTTGCGTATCGACGACACGATGCAACGTTATGCGGCGGCGATCCTTCAGCCCGCGCTGTTGTTGTTCATCGCCAAGCTCGGGGTGCTCGTTGGCGCATCGCTACCCAAATTGGCCGCTTCCGGTTGGGCGCTGGCGCTGCAGGAATTCGGCCATTTCTTCGGCACGGTTCTCGTGGCGTTGCCGGTCGCGCTATTGCTCGGCATCAAGCGCGAGGCCATCGGCGCGACATTCTCGATCGGCAGAGAGCCTAGTCTCGCAATCATCTCCGAGCGCTTTGGGCTCGCTTCGCCCGAAGGGCATGGCGTGCTAGCCGAATACATCACCGGTACGATTTTCGGCGCGGTGTTCATCGCGGTGTTCGCCAGCTTCGTCGCGAGCCTGCATGTGCTCGATCCCCGTGCCCTGGCCATGGGCTCCGGCATCGGCTCCGGCAGCATGATGGCCGCGGCGTCGAGCGCCATCGCGGCGATGCAAACGCCCGAGGTCGCAGCGGAGGTCGCTACTTTCGCCGCCGCGAGCAATCTCATCACCACCACCATCGGCACCTACTTCACGCTGTTTATCTCGCTGCCTTTCGCCGAGTGGGTCTATCGCCTGCTCGAGCCGCGCATCGGTCGAGCGCCCAAGGCCATCGTGACGCCGGCAGCGCAAGCGGTTGGTGTAACGGCGACGGCTGAACCAGAGCATGCCGCCGAACTCAGTGCCGGCGCACGTTGGGCGGCTTGGGGCATCGTCAGCGTCATGACGTTGATCGGCAATTGGATCGCGTTCAAGACGCAACCGCTGGCCGCACTGCCCGCGAGCGCGATCATGTTCGCCATCGTCGCCATCGGCTACGCCCTCTATCAGCTCACACGAAAGAAGGTGCCCGCCGTCTGCTGGGTGTCGCTCGTGGCGATGATCGTCAGCTATCCATCGTTTCCCTTCGCGGGCAACATCAAATCGCTCACGACGCCGTTGAATTTTCTCGCGATGATCACGCCGATTCTCGCCTTTGCGGGACTCTCCGTCGCGAAGGATTTGCCTGCGTTTCGGCGTCTCGGCTGGCGCATCATCGTGACATCGTTTCTTGCTTCGGCAGGGTCATTCATCGGCGCATCGCTGATTGCAGAGATGCTCATTCATTAGCGATGGTTCAGCGATACAGATGATCGAACAGTCCATTGCCGACGAATCGGCCGTCGGGATCGCCGATGCGCTTGATGCTGGCGAGGCGGTTGTAGTTGCCGGCGTACGCATGCCATGCATGCGCGCGACACCCCGGCGGCTCGTCGAACGCATAACGCAACGGATCGGCGCCCAATGCGGTCAGCAAGCCGTATTGGTACCGCACAGCCGCCATGGTGTCGTCGGGCTCGCGCGAGATCAGACCAATCAATAGACGATAAGGCGAATCGCGGTAAGCGAATGCCGTGGCCGCTGCGGGGATGCGACTGATCTGGCCGCCCAGGTGCTCGACCGTGATCACGCATTGCTTGGCCGGCCACCGTTCGAGCCACTCCGTCAACGTGGCCTGATTCGCCGGTGTCAACCAATCTTGCTCGAAATAGAAAGGCCCGGGCGCGGGCGCGCAACCGATCGCCTTTTTGTATGGCACGAGAACGGCTTGTTTGAAGTCCGGATAAGGCATCAGGCCGAGCGTATCGGCGAGCGGTGCGGCAAGCTGGCGCAACTTGGCGGCGAGCAGGGCATTATCCTCGTGTTCGAGATGCGAGAGGACCTGCAAGGTACATACGCTTCGGCCGCCAATGTCCGCCAGCATTAGCCGAAGGGTCAGTTCGTCACTGCACTGGCTGCTCGCCTCGAAGTAGAAATCGACGACCTGCCGCAAGGCCGCTAGCGGATAGGCGATCGAACCACCGAACACTTGTTCGTCCGCTGTACGCGTGCAATACGTGAGGGAGGTCACGATGCCGAAGTTGGGTCCCCCGCCGCGGATGGCCCAGAACAAATCGGGTTGGTGTTCGGCGTCGACCTGTAGGTAATCGCCTTGAGGCGTCACTAGGTTTGCCGCGTGAAGGTTGTCGCAGGCGAGGCCGTCACGCCGCGATAGCCATCCGTGTTCGCCGTCGAGAGTCGCATCGGCGATGCTGGCGTCGGCCGCCATGGCGGCTGGCGCCGATAGGCCGTGTTGGTATGCGTACGCTTCGAATTCTCGTCCCGAGAGCCCGGGTTCAGCGATGACGGTTCCGGTGCGGTGGTCGACGAAAACCCGCTTCATATGTGAGAGGTCGACGACCATGGCGTCGTCCACCGGCACTTGGTGGACTCGCGCTTCGCCGCTTGTCCAGACCGCCACGCGCACATCGCGCGCGTTCGCGTATCGAACGGCCTCCACGACGTCGAAAGGGCCGCGGCAGTGGACCACCAGCCGCGGCCGCCCATGTACCCATGCGTGGCCGTTCCAATACAACGACGAACGCCCATCGGCAGTTGGCGCATGTACGCGCCCGCGAAGCAGGCGCGAGAAGCGCTCAATGTCGCAGACTCCCGTTTCGTAAGTCGACACTCGCTCGCCCATGGTGAACCCTTTCGCGTCCTGGCTACATCAGGCCTGCCTTCAACGTTACCGGCATCTGTATGAAGTCAAGGACACGATCGGGTTTACCGCGAGGTTTTGTGACGTTCCGTTACGATTGGGGAACGTCGTCACCGCGCGTATGCAACCGAAGATCAAGCAGCGCTTTTATGAGCAGGGCGGGGAGAAATGCCAGCGCCGTAGGCCAGAACCGCAGTGTTAACCTCCGCTACATCCACTCCGTAAGCCCTCGCAACCGCCTCAGGCGTGAATCGGTTCTTAACCACTTCTTCGGCGTAGATCTGATGCAGAGCCACATCGACGCTCTCAGAAGTGGCAGCGCCTGCGACGAGTAGGTTTTGCAATGCCGCACTGGGCTTGTTCCTAGCATCCGTCGGCACACCAACCCACGCGTTTACCTGATCGACTGTCACGCCATAGGCCGCTGCGACCTCTTTAGGAGTGAACCTTTCCCGATTAACCTTTAGGACGATTTCCTTCTTATAGTCCTCAGCCCACAGCGTGACAGCCTTTTCCTCTACACCATACTTGCTAGCGATAGCATCCATCCCCTTGTTGGCGTTGGCTGCCACGCTAGAAGATTCCTTTAACTTCGATTGCGCAATTTTTGCTTTCACGGCATCCGTGACCTCGAACGGCTTAAGCTTGTTTTCGTCCCGCGGGTCAAAATACCAATGCTGCAGCGCCGCTGCGATCGGGGCGAAAATCACGGTCGGCGCTGTTGCAAGCCGTGCGATGTTGGCCACTGTTTTCTGGCGCTTATCTTTCTCATGTGCGCTCCTGCCAGTTTCAGTGAGTGAGACGCTCGCACCCGCTCCGACATTTGAACTTTTGGCAAGACTACTCTTAACGTTGTAACCGTTCGCTTTCGCTCGCGCGTACAGCTGTGCTTGTCGGTTCCCCGCTTTCACAAGTTGATGCAGCTGCGAGCCACTCAATTGTTGGGTGCCAGGTCCTGACACGGGCTTACCCTGCCTTGACTCGTGCGACACAAAACCGAGTATGCGATTCCTTGCAGACGTCAATATTCCATTCATGGATTCCCCCAAGATAGTTTCGAATAACCTTGAACTTGACAGTGACGTTAGGCATAACGCGCATCACAAGTAGTGCCATGCAGTGTGCAGCGATAAATTGAAACGCACCGCAGCTTCCGGAAACTCACTGTCAAGCCATAGTTGTAGTGTGAACCGTTGTATCTCAGCGAATATCCGATTACGCGAATCCTTGCACCTCGCTCCGAATCGATAACTCGACATTTGTCACGCAGTAACGAACGGGCTCGATGCAGACGCACTCCTCCCGTAATGCAATCGATCCATTCACAATTCGCCGTCTGGCACACCGCACCATCCCCCTAGCGCACCGGCTTTCATCGCCATCAATGCGCAATTTCGTCCACGGATCGGTATGTATTTTTTCGCGGGTATCAACTCATGCGAGACCCTGTTCATTCTTCCTACGAATGAGGGCACACGATGAAAATCCTGCAGACACCGCATTGCAAACTGTGGCGACGTGAGGTCGGCGTCCTCGCGACCCATGATCATCGAGGCCTCCAAGCAAAACACGTGAAACGCACCGCGCTATCCGTAGCCGCCGCGATCATATCGTTAGCTTCCGCCACGCCAGCGGCCGCCCAATCCCCCAACGCCGGCGTCGGCTACTGGCACACCGCCGGCAACACAATCCTCGACGCGAACGGCGCACAGGTCCGTATCGCCGGCATCAATTGGTACGGCTTCGAAACGCCCGATTTCATTGCACACGGCCTCTGGGCGCAGGATTACAAGACCATCCTCAATACGATCAAGGCGCTCGGCTACAACGTCGTCCGCATTCCCTTCTCCAATCAAATGGTGGAGAGCAATCCGGTACCGACGAATTTCACGCAATACGCGAACGGCGCGCCCGCGAATCAAGCGCTCGTCGGCGCAACGGCGATGCAAGACCTCGATACGATCATCGCCTACGCCGGCGCGAGCGGCCTGCGCGTGATTCTCGATAACCACCGCTCGGAGGCCGGCGAAAGTAACGAAGCAAGCGGGCTCTGGTACACCAGCGCCTATCCGGACGCAAATTGGATCGCCGACTGGCAATCGCTCGCCAAACGCTATAGCGATACTAAGTTCACCTTCGATGGAAATCCCACCGTCATCGGCATGGATCTGCGTAACGAGCCACACCTGATCGGCAATACATCGACGAGCGGCGCCTGCTGGACCGGCGATAGCTCAGTCAACGGCTGTACGACATCGCTTGCCAGTCAAAACTGGCCAGCCGCCGCCACGCGCGCAGGCAACGCGATCCTAGCCATCAATCCGCATCTGCTGATCTTCGTCGAAGGCGTCGACTGCTACAACGGCACCTGCGGGTGGCAAGGCGGCAACCTAATCGGCGTGGCAACCTACCCCGTCACGCTCAACGCCGCGAACCAGCTCGTGTATTCCGCGCACGATTACGGCCCCAATCTCTATGGACAACCCTGGTTCAACAACACCACCACGCCGTCTAGTCTCGATGCGATTTGGAACAAGTACTGGGGCTATATCAGCGCGAACGGCACAGCGCCCGTTTGGCTCGGCGAATTCGGTACCGGCAACAACAACGCCGATATTTCGAATAGCACGGCAGGTAGCCAAGGCCAGTGGTTCCAAAGCCTCATCGCTTATCTGCACGACAATCCGCCCGTCAGTTGGACGTACTGGGCGCTCAACGGCGAGGACTCGTACGGCTTACTCGATGGGAATTACGACAGCACCCCCGTCAACGCGTCGAAGCAAGCCGACCTCGCCAGCATCCAATTCCCACTCACGGGCGGATCGACGAATCCGCCGCCACCCCCGCCTCCTCCCGCTACGGCGTGCCATGTGACCTATACCATCACGAGCCAGTGGCCCGGAGGCTTCGGCACGACGCTCAGCATCCAGAACACCGGCAACGCAGCCATACAGGGATGGACCTTGACGTGGAGCTTCCCGAACGGACAGACGATTACACAACTGTGGAACGGTAGTGTCTCGCAGAGCGGTGCAAACGTGACCGTCCGCAATCTTAGCTATAACGGCTCGATACCCGCAGGAGGTACGTATACCGGCCTGGGCTTCAACGGCACATGGAACGGTACGGCCAATGGCGTACCGGCCGCGTTCGCCGTCAATGGCGTGGCGTGCGAGTAGGCCTTTAAAGATGAATCGGGGACGCCGCGGCCCGCTCAGCGCGCCGCGGCGCATAAGGCCAACACTTTCGCCGAAGCCTTACAGTCACCTCCAACGAGCCGAGCGGCCTAGCTAAGCTCAGTCTCCGTCGCCCCCGAGCTGCTGAAAATCTCCCAGCCCAAGCGGACGAATCTCCGGCTTGCGATTCGATTCCTTGCCTCGCTTCGATACGTTCGTCATATTGTCGAACTTCATATCGAATCTTTTTTGCAATCTTCCAAAGTCGTTTCGGCTCGTCGATCTTTGGTCGTCGTAGTAGTCCTGAAGATTCACGCTACCAACGTTTCCTACTCTGTGCATATTCCTAATCTCTTCAAATCCGATCGAACATCGTGTTGAACATGGCGGAGTGATCCGCCCCTCGACCGCGCACGGTGATGAAGCGCCTACTGTGCGAAGCCGCCGCGAGCAAGTATGTCTCGTCATATCAAACGCACAATTGACCGTGCGAATCATCGTTGCCGGCGGCGAATCGCACGCGCGCGCCGATTCAATCCCTTGCGCCAGTACCACCGATACCCGTCGTGCAACCATACGGCGCCCCCTGCATCGGCAACATTCCCACGTGCCAACATAACGCTTCCATCGCGAGCTCATGATCGGCGGGGCCTCCCAGCCCGGACACAGCCATCGCACCGACCAACCCAGCACCGGCGACGCATAGCGGCACCCCACCACCACACAACGAGTACTCCTCAGCCGCCATGCCACGCGACGAAAGCGTCCATCCCTTACCCGCGAAGGTCACGCCCACTTCAAGCGAGCTCTTGCCAAAGCGCAGAACGGTGTTCTGCTTGCGGCGATTCGACGCCGCGCTATCGGCGCAGCTGCCCTCGAGCGCGCAAAAGTACAACGGACCGCCGGCGCCGACGACACTCACCGCCGCCGGCAATCCGCGACGCGATGCAAGGTTGGCCACGATTTCCCCGAGGCGTCGCGCCGTCTCGGCGTCGAATCGAGGCAACGCCAGCGGCTTACGGTGTTCAGCTAACGGCCCCTCGTTCGCGCGAACATTCGATTCATGCTTACCTGCATTGCCAGAAGCCGTGCGCGCTTCTACCGCTTCCACCTCCACTTCCGCCACACTCATTGCTCGATCCCCGCTCTCAACTGCAATAACGCCTTCATCCGCCGGACCGCCAATTCCGGCCTGATCAACGCCCCGCATGCATCCGCTTTTTTGAATACTTCGGCGAAATGCAGCATCGAACGTGTCGACTCCATCCCGAACGCCATCGAGAAATGGTCCTGATGCCCGTTCAACCATGCGAGGAAGCAGACGCCAGCCTTGTAGTACTGGGTAGGCGTGCGGAAGATTTCGCGCGATAGCGCTACGGTGGGGGCCATCGTCTTACGGTAGGCATCGATGTCGCTTTTCGCGAGGTAATCCAATCCCTTCGCCGCCACCGGTGCGATCGCGCTGAAGATACCGAGCAATGCATGCGAATCGCCGGTGCTGTCGCCCGCCATCAGATCGCAGTAGTTGAAATCGTCACCGGTGTACATCTTCACACCCTCGGGCAAGCGCGCACGCATCTCGCGCTCGTACTCGGCGTTCAGCAACGAAATCTTGACGCCTTCGATCTTGCGGTGGTGAAGGCGAATGATGTCGAGCACCGTCTCCATCGCCTCATGGACATCGCGGCTACCCCAGTACCCAGCGAGGGCCGGATTGAAGGCGTCGCCCAACCAATGCAAAATGACCGGATTGCGGCTTTCGGCGATGACGGCGTCATAGACATTCTTGTAGTCGTCCGCATCGCGAGCCGTGGCGCATAGCGCGCTGCTTGCCATCATGATTGCCCGCCCACCCGCCGTTTCGATCGCCTCGAATTGCTGCTTGTAGGCCTGGATGATGTCCGACAAGCTGTGACGGCGCCGTTCGTCCAACTGATCGGTGCCCGCGCCGCACGCGAGATCGGCGCCCGGTATGCCCCGCGCATGCGACACGCTGCGGCGGATCAAGTCCCACGCCGTCGCCCAGCCCAGTCCCATGCCTCGCTGCGCGGTGTCCATCGCCTCCGCAACCTTAAAGCCGAGCGAATACAAATAACTGCGAATGCCGAGCGTCCTGTCCCAATCGATGGCGGGGCAATGCGAACGCGGTTCATAGTGGCGCGTCGGATCGACGACGATATGCGGCGCGGCGTAGGCGACGCGGTTGAATTCGTATTGCCGGGGTTGCGAGACGACGTGATCGTCCGTTGTCTTTAACGTGTAGTCAGTTAAATCGCCGTGGTCGGCGGGCAAGATGATCTTCACGGATGTCTCTCAGAACGCTAATCGATATATTGGCGCGCGGCAGCGGTGCTCTCCGCGCGGGCGGGGCTTTGTGTCGGCACGCGATCGAGGATGTGATCGGCCGCCTTCTCCGCGATCATGATCGTCGGTGCATTCGTGTTGCATGAAGGAATGAACGGCATCACGGAGGCGTCGACGATCCGTAGGCCTTCCATGCCGATGACACGCAGATTCGGCGTGACGACGCTTTCCGCATCGTCCTCCCGCCCCATCCGGCACGTGCCGACAGGGTGATGATCCGTCTTTGCATGGGTGCATGCATAGTCGAATAAAGCATGATCGTTATCGATCCTTTCGCCCGGCAAAACCTCTTTTCGGATAAAGCGTTCCAATGCCGTTTGCCGCATCAGTTCGCGCGCCAAACGCAAGCCGTTCATGGCCGCGCGGCGATCCTCCGGCTCCGCCCAGTAGTTCGGATCGATCAGAGGGCGCGTCGCCGGGTCCGCGCTCGCAATACGTACGCTCCCACGCGATTTCAGACGAAGATAGGCCGTGTTCAACGTGACGCCGTCGTTCTCCAGCCGCGTCACGCCTGCTTCGATTCCCGAGCCCAGCCCTAGATGAAGCTGGATGTCCGGCGAGCGGGCCTGCGTCGCGCTTAGTCCATCCGCATCCCAGAAGCCCCCCGTCTCGAACAAGCTCGACGCAATCGGGCCTTTCTTGAAAAGCAAGTACTGCAGCCCGGCCCTGAGCGCGTGATTGAGCTTCTTGCACCGATCGTACGTGTGATCGCCCGTACATTCCGCGATGACGAAGAGATCGAGGTGGTCCTGCAGATTCGCGCCCACCCCACGCAAATCATGCAGCACACGCACACCGGCCGCTTCGAGTTGAACGGCCGGCCCGATGCCCGATTGCATCAACAGCTTCGGCGTTCCGATCGCACCGGACGAGACGAGGACTTCACGCCGAGCACGCACGATAACCGGCGTTCGATCGTCACCGCTCGCCAATTCGATACCGACGGCGCGTCGCCCTTCCACCATCACGCGCAGCACCTGCGAGCGCAGCCACACGGAAAGATTAGGTCTCCTAATCACGGGCTCGAGGTAGGCGATCGACGCGGACGACGCTCGCCGCCGGGGCTGAAACGCTTGGGGCCATTGCGAGTCAAACGTTCTTAGCCCGCCTCGATCCCACCGCAAATGAACGAGAGACGCCGCTGCAACACTTCGCCGTTCCCGAACTGGTGGTTAGGGAATCGAGCGTGGGTTCCCCTCGCTCGACTCGATAACGGAAGGGCATCCTCCAAGACCATACCCCGACCGTGCTCCGAGGCTGGCTCGCGTTGGGTTGCCATCGTGACGCCATCCTTCTCCACGAGGATGGCGTCGCGCGTCGAGATGAATCAAGAGCCGGTGGACATAACCGCAGTTGCGCCAGAAAGCGCGCTTCCAGTCGAAACGGCGGTGCTGCCCGTTGTGCTGGTCGACGGAGTCACGGTAGTCGTCGTATCGATGGGCGCCGTCGCGGTCGTCGGGGTCACGGCCGTCGTTGCTCCGGCGCTGCCCGTGTTGGTTGTTCCTGTCGACGACGTGGTCGACGTGGTGGCGGTGCTGCCTCCGGTCAATGTACCGGTAGACGTGGCGCCCGTTGATGTCGAGGGCGTCGTCGTTGAGGTTGTGGGTGCAGGCGTAGCGGGCGCGGGCGCCGTTGGCGCGGGTGCCGTTGGCGCTGGCGCTGGCGCTGGCGCTGGCGCTGGCGCTGGCGCTGGCGCTGGCGCTGGTGCTGGTGCTGGTGCTGGTGCTGGTGCTGGTGCTGGTGCTGGCGCCGGGCGTGTCGGTGGTGGCGGAGTATGCATGCCATGCATTGGGACGTGAGGCGGCGTGCCGAATGTCGGGTGGACGCCCGTGCTATGACCGTTCGGCGCCACGCCGATAACGACGCCGTGCGCAAACGATGATGAGACGACAAACAGACTGACGATCGCGCCGGCAATGACGGTCGGAACTAAATTGCGCTTCAACATACATGCTCCTTCGGTGCTGACATTGAATGAATCGGCCCTTCCCGCCGTTCCCATGCAAACTCGCACGCGCGACATCAATGCGCGTCGCACCCGTCATTTCGCGAAAGGAAACCGCGGAGTTGGCCTAGAGCCATCGCATGCAAATGCTCGATCGATCAAGATGGGCGGCGCGGCGCTCAATTAGCCCGCGCCTTGCAACCTGACGGCGTCTGACCATCGCGCTTGAATCCGTCCCGTTCGACAGCTCATTAGTTGTCCTAACGAACATCGCACCTTCCAGCTTCTTCACGATAGAAACGAGCTGTTGCAATTCAATTGGCTCTATGCGCACCTTAAGCAAACCCGCTTGCCCGAATCGGCCATTTCTTTGCGCGTTCCAGCCTCGCGCTGCGCGGGTTCGGCGCAGCCGCCCTGATTTCGCGCCATTGATGTGATGCGCGCATTGCTCGGACGTAAGCGCCGACTGGGAGCAACTTCGCGAAGCAGCGAACGGAATGACGAAAAGTTGTCGCTCTCTTGACCGAAACAAGCATGCCTATTGCCGAATGAGCGGTGTCGTTGTGAGTACCTTGCCCTGGGTGATAGCAGCGTGAGGCCGCAATGGCGAAGCGATCAAGGAACGTCGACGGAAAGGGCAAGCGATATATAGGATCCATCGCACTCTGCGCGGCATGCATGGGGTCCGCACACGCAGCCGACAGCGAAACCGTCGCGCCGCCCGCACAGAGCGCGGCCCCGATCGCCGCAACGCCCGCACAAAGCGAGCTCGAAACGGCGTACGACTTGATGCGTGGGGGTAACGATCGCGCCGCGCTGACCGCGTTTCAACATGCGTTTTCGGCCGGCGAAGGCGACGCTGGGCGGTTTGCGGACGCGGGACTTACCGCCGCTCGCCTATCCGAGAACACGCTCGCGGTGAAGTACATGAAAGCAGCGCTCGACGCGGACTCTCAGCACAGCGCATTCAATGACGAGCAGCGATTCGCGTTCCGGCGCGAAGTTGAGCAATTAGAGCGGAGATGGGGTCTCATACTCGGTGCGGCGTATCAAACCGAGGCGTTTAGCACGCAAGGGACGGTCGCTTCGCTCGAACCGAGTGTCGAAGCATACTGGCAGCCGCCGTTGATCGGTTACCGCAATCAACGCATCTTTCAGCTGTTTGTGCGCGCGTACGCGAGCGCCTATGACGGCTCCGGCGACGTGGCCGGCATGCCGACCGCGCAGCTTTCCGTCGGCGCACGCTATAAGCCGCTGGTGGAGCAGAACCTCGTCCTTTCTGTCGAACGCTTGATTCGAGTCGGCAGCCTCTCGGTCGATGACTGGCTTGCCCGAATCAGCTTTTCGACCGAAGCAGGAACCGATATCCAAGTTGCCGTACCCAGTTGGCGTAGCTGGCAGGCGTACACGGATGCAGCGTATTTCGTCAAAGAAAGACGCCATACGTTTTCGACCGAACTGCGGTATGGCCATACGTGGCGTCTTCCCGTGTTAGGCGGCCGCGTGACGATCTACCCTCACATGGCGCTCGCCGGCGATTACGACAGCTTCGAAGAGAACCGAATCGCGCTCGGCGTGGGACCGGGCGTGGGTCTCAGGTTTTGGTTCCGCGAGGGCCGCTATGCGGCCCCTGCGAGTTCATTCGATCTCACGGTGCAATATCGCTTTCCCCTGACGCCCGCGCCGCGCGCACGCGGGCTGATCGTGCGAGCGACGCTGGCTTTTTGAGCGGGGCGACTGATTGAGTGGCGTCTCGCTACTCGAGACGACGTACTTCACACGCCTGCCCTTGGTTTCGCGCCCCGTGCGCAGGCGCTAGATCTTTTTCACCCACTCTTCTTTTCCGAGAGCTTTCGTTTCTTCGACGGCGCCCCCTTTTCGTTTGCGCCTGCTGTTTTTCCTGGTCCCAGCCTGTCGTAGAAATTAGCGCGGATGCGAACCGTCCCCACTCTATATCCGCCGGACTGCCTGCTAAGCTGCCTTTCGAGGGTTCGTTTCCGCTCCTGAAAGGAAAGGCCCGATCCTTCTCGCGTCTCGATGTCCGATGTGAATCGCTCGGTACCGCTAGCTCCACTTGCTCTATTCGTCAGGGCATGCTGGCGATCAGACACACTCTGTGACGCTTTTGCTCCGGCCTTAGGTTTAAAGATCGAACCGTCGTGCGTTTTCTCGACAACCATCTTCAAGAGTTGCTTCGAGCGACCTTCATCCACGACGGAATCCGCAATGAACGGACTTGACAATGCTTGTTCGGCCGTACAGCGTCGTTTCATCGTCAAGTCCATGAATTCGGTAAGCGCCGTTTCCGCCGCGAAAACGCCGCGTCGATGAATGACGTTTCCGGACTTATCCTTCGTGACCTTCCGGTCGACGATGAAGCCGGTGTTAGATGGTCTTACCTCACTGAGCATTGCCTGGGACAACGCACCCGTTGTTGTCATCGCCTCCTTGAACGCTTTCACTAGATCGGAGAAAACGTCGCGATTGGCGAACTCCTTCAGCGACGACAGGTTGTAGCGCCCGTCGTCGTTCAAGACCTGCGCAGTGTACGCTTCCAGCCACTCTCGGCATAAACCTTCGAATTCCCTGCCTAAGGCTTCCACCTCGTCTGGCGAGAAACGGCCGCGCAGCTGCTTCTCGTTCAGCTTCTCGTAGAACGTTTGTAGGTGGTACCTCAGGCTGGATACCGCCCCCGCCAGCGTGTACCTCCGGTCGTTTGCGTTCAGATCAAGTGGTTTAAGGTCCGTCAAATAGGAATCGAGCTGAAAAAAGACGGGGGCGTCTAGAAGACCATCGTCGTCACCTTCGAACGCCGCCAGGGTCGAGGCTCCAGCGGCGAATGGATCGGTTTCCGCTCCGATGCGCGGCCTCTTGGGTTCCTCCACTGCATCAAGCTCCGTGCCGCTGCCAAACTGTTCGGGCGCTTTATAGCCGTAGGGGCCCACCCATGCCGTGTCCACGTTTTGCGCTAAACCGAAATCAACTACCTTTGCATTACCCGTGGCTCTTTCGACCATTACGTTTTGCGGTTTAAGATCGCAGTGGACCATCCCTTGACGCGTCCAGTGCGCGATCGCTCTCAGCTCGTCGCGCCTAACGGCCGCTTCCATACCGCAAAACTCGGAATATGAGATGTATCCGTTCTTGAGCGCCGCTCTCATACCTAGTCGCAGCTGGTGGCAATTAATCCCGTCGACAAGCTCCATCATCAGAACTGGCTGACACTCTCCATTCAAAGGATGAACCGCCACACCGTAGGGCTCTGCAATATTTTCATGCCCACTCGCCCGTTTATGGAAACCATACTCTCTCTTTGAACTATTAAAATCGTCAAGTTTGTCACCGGTGACATCGAATTTCCCGGCAAATACCTTGCTCGCAGAGCGAAATCTGTAGATGCTGGCAGCCCCGTCCCGGTTGAGGGGCTTCTTCGACATTTTGACAACATCGGAGGCGCCGAGCTTCATTACCATCGGCACCGTATTCTCTACTGGCAACCCGTCGAGCAAGTGAGGCGCTGTCGTAGGGGCGCTAGCCTCGTTCGAGCCCGGCACCTTCCTGCCGGATGTGTCGATCGCTTCGAATGTCTCTGTTGAATGGAGATGTGTACCGATAACGTCCATTTTTCTTGATATCCTTCAGTCAGAAATCGCAAGCCAATTTCCAAACAATCGTTCTTCATTCCATCACATGACTCGAATGGAACAATTGACACCTATTAAACGTCGCGCTCACAACGAATTAGCAGCGGATCAATGAGATCTCAAAACAATCGATGTTTCGTCCTTGACGCCTCGATCGCGGCGAAAGCTGACAATGTATATTCTTCAGCGGATACCCGATTTCACTGCGCGAAGATCCGCGAGGCAACGCGAAGGCATCGGCGGCCCCGTCATCGGCCGATCCGTGTCGGCCTTACATTGCGTTGCGTAATTGCATCGGTTCCACGCAAAGCGCGCGAAGTGATAGCTTGGGCTCGGCACCCCAACCAGACCCATGGCCGCTGATAACCGTACGGCTTTTGCGATGCGTGCTCCGTATAATCTCGGTCACTACAACTTCAGAGAGAGGGCCCGCATCATGAAAAACGTCATCCGCGTCGGCGATCCGACTAGCCACGGCGGCAAGGTAGTCACCGGCGCATCGAATTTCGACGTCGACGGAGTAGCGGTTGCTTGTGTCGGCGATACCTGCACCTGCCCGATGGAGGGGCATGAGAACTGCACCATCGTCGAAGGCGATTCGGAATTTGTCGTCGACGGGCGCGCCGTTGCATTCCACGGCCACAAGACGAGCTGCGGCGCCATCCTTCAATCCACAGCCACGGGTTTCGGGAGAGATTGAGCGCAGCAAGCGGCGCCGCATCAGAATGAGCAGGTCGTTTGGCGACGAGGCTTTCGCCCTTGGAAGGGAGATCCGCCCGATCAACGTGCCGGGCGCAACGCGCCCGAACGCAGCAAAGCCGCACGCGCGGCCACCAGCGACGCACGCGCCGCACGCGCATCGAACGCCAAGCGGATCATCGCGGGAAGCTGGGCCGGATCACGCGCGAGCTCGCGCAGGATCGGCGCCAGCGCCGTGGTGCCGTCATCACGCAAGCCCGCCGTAGCAGCGGGCGGCAAAGTACGCCAAGCGGGATCGACCACGGCCCGGCAAGCGACGAACGGCAGGCCTCGTAGGCGAGCGTGCTCGGCCGCCAGGTGCGATTCCATGTCCACCGCAAGCGCGCCTGTCGCGCCATGCAGCGCCTCTTTTTGAGCGCGGCCCACGACCGGCGCCGCCACCGCGGCGAGCGCGCCTCGCTTGATGTCCATCTTCGCCCGCTGCGATAACGCCTCCGCTAGCGCCGCAGCGATACGCTCCGCCCACGCGGCGTCGGTCGCGACACGGCCGAAGGGCCCGTCGATTGCATCGGCCACAATAAGCGCACCAGGCCTCAGATCAGCAGCAAGCCCGCCTGCCGTGCCGAAACTCATCACGCCCGATGCGCCGCGCGCCAGCACTTGCGTCAACGCTTGCTCGAGCCGATCCGCGCGTGCGGCATAGACCACCTCGACGCCCGGCCCACGCGCAATGCGCGCCTCGAACGCCATCCCCGTCACAATGACAAGCGGCAGCGCCGCTTCGTTCGACATCACATGCCGACCGTGACGCGCGCGCGGCCGTCGCGCTTCAGGTTGCGGTAGCGCGCGAGCGCCCACAGCGGGAAGAATTTGCGATAGCCGTGATAACGCAGATAGAACACACGCGGGAAACCCGTGGCGGTAAATCGCGCTTCGTCCCACAAGCCATGTTCGCGTTGCGTTCGAACGAGGTAGGCGATGCCGCGTTCGATCGCGGGATCGTCGATGACGCCGGCAGCCATCAGCCCTAACAGCGCCCACGACGTTTGCGAAGCCGTGCTAGGCGCCCGTTCATAGCCGCGGTAGTCGAGCTTGTAGCTCGCGCCGTCCTCGCCCCAGCCGCCATCCTCGTTTTGAATCGAGATCAGCCACTGCGCCGCGCGCTTGATGCGCATGTCGTCGTGGGCGATGCCGGCCGCGTTCAGGGCGCACAGCGCCGTCCACGTCCCGTAGATGTAGTTCATGCCCCAGCGTCCGTACCAGCTGCCCTCGTCCTCCTGCTCATCCAGCAGATAGTCGTAAGCCCGCCGCGCCGGCTCGCTGTTGCCAGGCAGCTCGCCCAGTTGAGCGAGCATCGAGAGGCATCGACCGGACACATCGGCCGTCGGCGGATCGAGCAAGGCGCCGTGATCCGAGAACGGGATGTTGTTCAAGTAATACTGCGTGTTTTCCGGTTCGAAGGCGCCCCAGCCGCCATCGCTGCTCTGCATGCCGACGATCCATTCACGTGCGCGCGCGATCGCTTCGCGGTCGACGTTCGAACGCGTCAGATCGGCTGCGCGATGCATCGCCATCGCGACCACCGCGGTATCGTCGACGTCCGGATAATGCGGATTCGCATACTGGAACGCCCAGCCGCCGGGACGCACATTAGGCCGGCGCGAGATCCAATCGCCGCGCACATCGAGCACCTGCAATGGACGCAGCCATTGCAAGCCACGTAGCGCTGCCTCTTGCGCGCGCGGCTCTGCGGTTTCAAGCAATGCGTGCGCGGCCAGCGACGTGTCCCACACCGGCGACAAGCAAGGCTGGCAATACGCTTCCTCTTCGCCGACGGCGAGCAGCTTGTCGATCGACGCGCGCGCAATCGCGCGGTTAGGGTAGTCGGGTGCATAGCCGAGCGTGTCGTACATCATCACGGCATTGGCCATCGCGGGAAAAATTGCCCCTAAGCCGTCTTCGCCGTTCAAACGCTCATCGACGAAAGCGACGGCAGCTTCGATCGCACGCTCGCGCGTCTTTTTTGGAAAGAGCCCGTCGACGGCGCGCAGCACCGAATCGACCACGCGAAAGAAAGCGAACCATGCGCGGCTCTGGTGCCCAGCGCGCGGCAACAAACCGGTGGCGGACGGATCGCCGAGGAAGAGCTCGTCGATGCGCACGCCAAGCGGATTCTTCGCAAGCGGCCGCCGCGCGTTGAGCACGAGCAGCGGAACGATGACCGTGCGCGCCCAATACGACACCTTCGACAGATGGAACGGAAACCATTGCGGCAGCAGCGTAATTTCCACCGGCATCATCGGCACTGCAGTCCACGGCACGACGCCGAACAGCGCAAGCAAGATGCGTGTGAATACGTTCACGGCTTCCGCGCCGCCCGCGCCGAGAATCGCCGCCCGCGCACGTTGCATGTGCTCGGCGTCTTCGCGCTCGCCCGCCATCTTCAACGCGAAATACGCCTTCACGCTTGCGCTCACATCGATCGCACCATCGGTGAACAGCGGCCAGCCGCCGTCGTCGAGTTGAATCCGGCGCAAGTAGCGCACGATCTTCCGCTCGAGCTCGACGTTCGGCGTTTCCCCGAGATAGTGGACGAGCAAGATGTACTCGGCGGGAATCGTTGCGTCGGCTTCGAGTTCGTAAACCCAGTGCCCGTCGGGGCGCTGATCGGCGAGGATGGCGTCCGTCGCGCGCGCGATGGAGGCATCGAGCGCAGCGCGCGAATCCGCAGCGCCGGCCGGGCTCGAAGCCGCCATGACGGCGTAAGAGGCGGAAATGTCGTTCATCGGCATCTCATTGGTTGAAGACGGAGCACTGGCTTCGTCGGTCATATTTTTTAGGTTCTACGTTCGGGTCACTCGAAGCCGGCGGTATAGCCGCACGGTGGACGGTGGCGCCGCGAGGGCAACAACGCTCGCATCCAGACCGCCGTGGAGCCGTGCGCTGCGCTCCAGCGCCCGCTCAAAAGAGCGCGTAGCGCGCGACAATGCCCAACAGCCGCAGGCGCGGCTTGGAGACGGGCGTGCGAGGCAAGTCGAAGCCGCGCTCGAGCGTGCGCTCGAGCAGGCAGCGGTACACGCCCGACATGATCCGCGGCGCCCGCACAGCCTTGCGCGGCGCCGCGTCCATAATCGCGTCCGCTTGCGCGAAGTGCGCCAGCGCGCGCTGCGCGAGCGTCGCACACACTCGCGGCAGCGACGGATCGTCGGCGATCGCGATCGGATTGGTCGCGGCGATGCCTTCCCGCGCAAGCAGCTCACGCGGCAGGTAGCAGCGGTTGATCGCCGCGTCTTCGTCGATGTCGCGCAAGATGTTGGTCAACTGCAATGCACGGCCGAGATGGTGCGACAGCGTATGCCCCGCCTCCTCACTCATCCCGAACACTCTCACCGATAGACGGCCGGCCGCGCTGGCCACGCGATCGCAATAAAGATCGAGCGTCGCTTCGTCGGGTGCGCAGATGTCGGCAGCGGCGTCCATCGCCATGCCGTCGATCATCGCGTGGAAGTCCTCTCTGCGCAGGCCGAACGCGCGAATCTGTCGCGTCAACGCAGCCAGCGCGGGCCGCGGCTCGCCGTCGTAGCACGCGTCGATATCGGCGCGCCAACGCTCCAGCGCGGCGCTCCGCTCGGCGCGCGGCGCGTCGCTATCGGCGATGTCGTCGACAACACGGCAGAACGCGTAGATCTGGAACATCGCGTCGCGCTGCGCAGCGGGCAAGATGCGCATCGCGAGATAAAACGAACTGCTCGACGTCACGGCTGCGGCGTCGGGTGCTGGTTCGTCCGCGACGAGATTGGAAACGGCCAAGGCGAACTCCGCTGTGGCGCCCGTGCAGGGCGAATGAAAAACGATGCGATTCGCGGCGTGCGGCTGCGCGCCCAGCGCCACGCTCGCCGTTTCTCGGCAAACGGTACGGCGCGCCGGCGAGAGCGCCGGAAACGGCCAAAAGTATACCAACGTTTCATTCGGCGTCGCGGAAAGACGCCTCAGCCGCTCAGGCGAGCGCGACGGATCGATTCCGTCCTTGCCGCTTGGCGCTGTAAAGCGCGGCGTCCGCCTCGTTGATGAGGACTTCGTAGCTGGGCAGCCCTGGCCTCGCCGCCGCCCCGCCCACGCTCGCCGTGACCGGCACGCGCACGCCTTCGGCTTCCACCGGGGTGTCGCCGATCGTCATGCGGATTTTCTCGGCGACGATCATCGCATCGGCCAACGGCGTGCAGGGGAGCAGCAGCGCGAATTCCTCGCCGCCGAAGCGTCCGAAGATGTCTTGTACGCGCACGGCGTCGGCGACGCGCTGGGCCATGACGCGCAGCACCGTATCGCCCACCGCATGGCCGAAGCGGTCGTTGATGTCCTTGAAGTGATCGAGGTCGAACAACAGCACGGAGAGCTCGCCGCCGTAACGCTGCCAGCGCAGAAATTCGTCGCGCAGACGGCTCTCGAAAAAGCGGCGGTTCGCGATCCCCGTCAGCCCGTCGCGGTTGGCGTATTCCTGCAGCTTTTCAACGGCTTCCTCGCGCTCGCGCTGCACGACGCTGACATGCGTCACGTCGGAGACGGTGACGCAGACGGCGATGACTTCCCGCCCGCGCGTGAGCGGCATGAACGTGCAATCCTGTTGCATGAAATCGACGCCGCCCGTGATGGGCCGGTCATGGTCGAACTTGAACAGATACGGACGCTGTTCCCAGGAGCTAAACGCGAAGCTGCCCAGCTGAAACACACTCTCGACCTTGCGCGATAGCCATACGCGCGGCAATTCGGGAAAGGCGTCGAACAGCGATTTGCCGACGACCGCTTCGGCCGGCTGCCCGCTGTGGTCCTGCATGAACCGGTTCCACATGAGCACCTTCATGTCTCTGTCGAGCACGAAGATCCCGAAACCGACGCGTTCGATTACCAGATCGCTAAGAGTTTGCTCCATCGCATCGTTCATAGGCTGGACAGGAGCGCGTCGAGCGCATCGTTCATCCGACGAATCGAATCCTCGGCCATCAGCATGACGAGGTGCGCGCGAAACGTTTGATCTTCGAGAGCAAAGTTCACTTCGAGCAGCAGCGCCATCTTCCACGCGAGCACATCCGCTTGAAAAACATCCTCGAGCGAAATCTTTTCGCCGAGCAAGCCCGGCGCGGAAAAGATCGGCGTGCGATCGAGCTGATTCAGGATGCACGACACGCATGCGCCCGTCAGGACGTTGGCCACGTCGAACATGAGCTCGGACTGGCTGACCGAATCGTAAGCCGAATGGACATACGGATCGTTCACGAGCTCGCAGAGCTGACCCACGCCGCTGCTGCGACAGATGACGAGCGCTTCGCCTTTGATGTCCGAGCGAAACCCTTGTCGAACCGCCGTGACGCTTTCTTCGATGCCGGTCATGTCTCGCAGCGTTTGCGCCGCGTCCTCGGCGCGCACGACGCGAACCCGCGGCACCGATAACTCGATGAAGGTATCGAGCAGCCGCGCGAGACGCGTCGCCGCCTGCCCCATCGCCAAATTGGCGATCTCCTGCAAAGCATCGCGCTGCTCTTCGGTGAACACGTTCTCACGCATACAACCCGTACTCCTTCAGGATGGGCAATATCGCCTCAGGGGTCACGGGCTTGGCGACGAAAGCGGCGGCTCCCAGCGCGCGTACGCGCTCCTGAGCCAGCGGCTGCACGTCGGCCGATACGACGATCACGAACGTATTCAAGTCCTCATGCTGAAGCGCTTCGAGGACTTGATAACCGGTCATGTCCGGCATCGTGAGGTCGAGAAACATCACCGAGGCCTTCCCCTCGCGGTAAAGTGCGAGGGCCTCGCGGCCGTTCGATGCATATGCGATGTCGACATCCCAGTCCGCCGGCAAGGCTTTCGTCAAAACCTTACGGGCAAGGAGGGAATCATCGGCAATCACAATGGGCAAAGGCATGGCAAGCGTGACGAAAAACGAAAACGGTCCATAACGCGTTAACGGCGGCCCGAGACCCTTTCTTTAGGGGGAATTGAGCGTGTCGACGGGCGGCGGCGCAAAGCGCGGTGCATTCCTTTATCCAGCTATCCCCGAGGATGCGACCGTGCGGCGCGAGAGCGGCCGAAGCTCGCGCTTCGGCTGGCGCTTGTTACAGCAAGCGCATCATGTCTCATAAAAATGAAGCGAAATTCTCGGAGCAAACCGGCGGAAAATCAACTCTCCAATTTCCAAATCGTTCGATCAAGCGCATCCGTTTCTCCAGTATGAAGAAATAAAGCATGCGAATTTGACAAAGTATGCGTGAATTTTTCTTTTGTGTACGTTTGCGCTTCCGGTTTCGTCGCTGTTTTAGGGCGAACGTTCGGACTCGTCCCGCGCGATAGGGAACATGAAAAGGAAGACGCCGGGCCAAGTCGCTTATGATGATTGAACGGCAGCGCCCCCCAAAACTGGACCGAACTAGAATATGACTCGCCGACGGATCGATCACCTGATGGACGCCTTGCCTGATGAATGGCAGGACGAGCCGCCCGCGCCGGCAATGCCCGAGCCGGACTTCGCGGTCCGGCGTATGACGTTGATCATTCTGCTGGCCGCCGCGATTATTCTGCCGTGCGTCTATGCGGCCGCCGTCTCCTACTCGGATTACCGCGCCCGCGTGGCGACGGCTACCGACGCTACCGTCCGAACGGTGCGCATCGCCGAAGAACATGCGCTAAAAGTATTCGACTTGAACGAAACGCTCGACGCCCGCGTGGACGATCTCGTGCGCGGGCTCGACAACGAAACGATACGCGAGCGCGAAGCCGACATTCACAACAAGTTGCAAAGCATCGGTGGAGGCTACCCGCAGGTCGCCTCGGTGTCGATCTTCGGCCCCGAGGGGGGACTGCTCGCCAACAGCCACTACTACCCTGCCCCGCGCGCGTCGATCGCCACCCGCGACGATTTCGTCGGGATCCGCGGCGGACGCATCCTCGAGCATGTTTCGAAGGTCATGGTCTTTCATGCGGGCAGCGGCGAGGCCGTCTTCAATACGGGCATCGCGCGCCATAGCGCCGACGGCGCGTTCGCTGGGCTCGTTTCCGTCGCGCTGCGGCGCTCATACTTCGAATCGTTCTACCGGGAATTGCTCGGCAGCGAGCGAGGCGCGATGACCATCACCCTCACGCGCAGCGACGGCGCGGTGCTGGCCGCTTACCCGCCGCGCCCGGAATCGGCCGTGGTGGCGCCGCAGATCGCCGCGGCGCTCGCCGGCGACGCCCGCTCGGGCGTGCTCCGCGTGCCTGGCGAGGACGGCAAGCGCGCGCAGCACAACGGTCGCATTCTCGCGTATCGCCAAGTCGGCGCCTACCCTGTCTATGTCTTGTGCGCGTACCGCGAAGCGGCGATTTGGGCCGGCTGGACCAACCGGGCGTTGATCACGGCGGCGTCGATCTTTACGCCGTCGATCGTGCTTTGGTTCGTCCTAGCGTTGTCGCTAAAGCGGCTCGCGGCGGAAAAGCAAGCGTGGGGACGCTGGCAGGCCGAGGCCTCGATGCGGCGCTCGATCGAATCGGCGTACCGCCAATCGCGCAAGATGGAGGCGCTCGGCAACCTGGTCGGCACCGTTGCCCACGATTTCAACAATCTTCTGACGATTATCGCCACCAACGTTCAAATTGCGCGCCGGCGCGAGGCGGCCTCCATCGATCGCGAACTGAGCGCGATCGAGCGCGCCCTCAAAAGCGGCCAGTCGTTGACGCGCCAATTGCTCGGCGTGGCGCGCAAACAGCCGCTGCGCAGCGAAATCATCGATTTGTCTCGCTGGATGGCCGCCAGCCGGGAGCTCTTGCGTGCATCGCTCGGCGCAAAGGCGTCGCTTGTCGTCGATATCGGCCGCGACGTGTGGCCGATCGAAGTCGATAGCGCCGAACTCGAACTTGCGCTCATCAATGTGGCCGTCAACGCGCGGGACGCGATGCCGAGCGGCGGCCGCCTGACCGTACGCGCCACCAACGTTCGGCTCGAACGCGAGGGCGGTTTCGCGCTTACCGGCGAATTCGTGCAGATTTCGCTGGAAGACACTGGCGCCGGCATGTCGCCCGAGGTGCTCGCGCACGCCTTCGAGCCGCTGTTCACCACCAAGCCGAAGGGGATGGGGACGGGCCTCGGACTGCCGCAAGTCTTCGCCTTCTGCGATCGCTCGGGCGGCCTCGCGACAATCGACAGCAAGCCGGGCATGGGGACATCCGTGCGTCTTTATTTGCCGCGCGCAGCCGAAGGGCCGGCCGCCGCCTCGTCGCCCACGCCCGTCGCCGTCGACGCCGAGCCCCCGGGCGGTTTGCACATCCTGCTGGTCGAGGATAACGACGAGGTGGCCGCCGGCACCGAGGCGCTATTACGGATGATGGGGCACCGCGTGACGTGTACCTTCAATGCGGACGCCGCTTTGCGCGTCATCGCGGACAACTTGTCAGGCGTAGACGATCCGTTCGACGTTCTCATCTCCGACATTCACATGCCGGGCGCGCATAACGGTATCGATTTGGCGGAAACCGCACAAACGCTCGCCTCGCCGATCCCCGTCATTTTGATCACGGGATACGCGCAGGAGCTCGAGCGGGCGCGGAATGTCAATGTGCGCGTGCTGTCAAAACCTTTCGATATAGCCTTGCTGGAATCGATGCTTCAGACGATTCGACGCGAGCGCGAAGTCCGCGATCACGCGCACGGCAAGGCGACTTGAGCGAGCCGGCGCGCGTTTTGCGCGTGTGCTTCGCAACAAGCCTCGAGGAGGTCGCCATGCAGCACACCGTTATCGCATTTTTCGACACCTATCCGCAAGCCGAGGCGGCGCGCGAAGCGCTCGTCGCGGCCGGCGTCGCCCGTGAGGAGGTAACGCTCAAAGCCAAATGCGAGCCGACCTATGCAAGCGACGCCACATCGGCGGGCGATTCAGCCCCGGCCCCCAATGAAGGACTGCTCGCCAGCATCGAACGCTTTTTCGAGTCGCTATTTGTGACGGCGCCGCCCGAGCGAGAAGCGGCGCAATACGCCGAGGCGGTTCGGCGCGGAGCGGTGATGGTGTGCGTCGACGCGGCCACCGACACCCTCGCTCAGCTCACACGGTCAACGCTGGAAGCGATGGGCCCGCTCGACATCGAAGAGCGGGCCGCGACCTGGCAGGCGCCGACGGACGAAGCCGCCCGCTCCCATTCGCCGCTCGAGGAGCTTGGCCTCAGGCCGAGCGCCCCCGTGCCGCCGGGCAAGCATGGCGTCGTGCGAAGCTATGTGCGCGGTGAACCTCCGGGCTCCGCCACGCTCACCGAGCGGCAAATCGCTACGGAAGCGGCGGCGACGGCTGTCGCGGCGGGTTCGGCCCCGGGCATGGGCGCCGTGCTGACTCCCGGGCGCGGCGAACCGCCGCCACGGCCGGCTCCGGCAGCGCCGGCCGCCTCGCCTAACAGCGCGGCCGCGCGCCCGCCATCCGTACCCGACGAGTATCTGCAAGACGAAGAGCACTACAGCGGCGACGCACCGAATTCAGCGCCAAGGTAAGCGGTCACTTCGCCGGCGAATGCCGTTTGACCCATGCTTCGAAACGCTGGACGAAGGTCGTGAGGAATTTACGTGTGTCCTCGTTGGCGATGCCGCCGCCCGCATCGAAGAACGAATCGGTATGCTTGAGGAAAACTTCGGGCTGACCGAGCGTCGGCACATCGAGGTAGGCAAGGACGTTGCGTAGATGTTGCTGCGACAGCGCGGTGCCGGTCGCGCCGAGGGAGATCCCGCACACCGCGGCCGGCTTGTCCTTCCAAGAGTTCGTCCCCCAGGGCCGCGAGCCCCAATCTAGCGCGTTCTTGAGCACGCCCGGCATCGAACGGTTGTATTCGGGGGTGACGAACAGGAGCCCGCTCGCGGCTTCGACGCGTGCCTTCAATTGCTTGGCGACATCGGGGAAGTTCGCGTCGTAGTCTTGGCTGTACAGCGGCAGCGTGCCGATATCGAGGAACGAGAATTCGAAATCGCTGCTGGCAAGCTTCGTCAAAGCGTGCGCGAGCTGCTTGTTGAAAGATTCACGACGCAGGCTACCGACGACCACCTCGATCTTGTAAGTCATGGTTCGTGCTCCCACGATTGAGGACGACAACGCCGAAACCTGAAGGTTCGGCTCGGCTTCCCATCATAGCCGCCGATGCTTCGCTTCGCTGGCCCGTTTTTCCGGCATCCCACTAAACGCCCGGCCGGCCGGGCCTCCCACCCCGCCTTTCCACAACCTTTTCCACAGATTCTGTGGATAACTCGTCAAAAAACCGCGGCGCTTACGAATCGTCACATCCGTGACGATTCCATGACCCTCTCGCAGGCGAAACACGATTTTTTGCTTTCCGCTGCATCCGTTGCCGGGACGGGCGCGTATTGGAAGGCAGCAAGAGTCGTGCGTCACGAACCGGCGCGCGGGCTGGAGCTAATCAAGCCAGGAGCTCTTGCTCACGGCTTTCTCAAATACTTACCCCATCAGGAGAATCACATGAACAAGCAATGGATCGCCGCTGCCGCCTTCACCGCCGCTCTCGGTGCGACGCTCGCCACCCCCGTATTCGCGGCCGACATGGAGAAGTGCTACGGCATCGCTAAGGCTGGACAGAACGACTGCAAAGGCAACAGCCATTCGTGCGCCGGTCAAGCCACGAAGAGCATGGACAAGGGCGAGTTCAAGGCTGTCGCCAAGGGAACCTGCGACCAGATGGGCGGCTCTTTGACGCCGGGCATGTAACGCCCCCCCGGTCACGAACGGCCTGGGCCGATCGCGCGTTTCATCGATGTAAGACGATGCGATCGGCCCGCACCAGGGAGCGATGAACATGAATCGGAAAGGATTGACTGGAGCCGGCTTGGGACTGCGTGGGCCGCACGCAGCCGACGTCCTCGCTAGGACGCCACGCGTCGGCTGGTGGGAAGTCCATAGCGAAAACTACTTCGGCGGAGGGGAGCCCGTTGCGGCTTTGGCGCGCGTTCGCGAGCACTACCCCGTGAGTCTGCACGGAGTAGGCCTTGGATTGGGCAGCCTCGAGGCGCCCGCCCCGAGTCATTTGAAGCAATTGACGGCGCTCGTTGCGCGCATCGAACCGGCGCTCGTTTCAGAACATTTATGTTGGAACCGAGCCGGCGGACGCTTCTTCAACGATTTGCTGCCCGTGCCTCGCGTGGAGGGCGCGCTCGAGCTCGTCGCGGAACATGTCGACGCCGTTCAGAACGCGCTCGGCCGGCAGATCTTGATCGAGAACGTTTCGGCTTACGTCGCCTTTGAAAACGAAGTGTTGACGGAGGCCCAGATGCTCGCCGAACTCGTGAGTCGCACCGGCTGCGGCGTGTTGCTGGATCTGAACAACCTGCACGTCAATGCGCTAAACCTTGGCGTGGATCCGCTTGAGGAAATCGTGCGACTACCCACGCATTGCGTCGGCGAAATGCACGTGGCGGGCTTCGAGTGGCTCGATGATGTCGCCATCGACACGCATGGCGCCGGCGTCTGCGACGCCGTTTGGACTTTGCTCGACGCCGCGCTCGCGCGATTTGGCCCGACGCCTGTGCTACTGGAGCGCGATACCCATTTGCCGCCGTTGGATGCGTTGCTGCAAGAGTACGCGCAACTCGAACAACAAGTGGCCGCTGCGACTGCCCGATCGGAACGCGGTGAGCCGGAGCGCGCATCGCTGCCTGAGCGAGTACCTGCGCCTGTTGAGGTGTCGACATGCTAGCGCGCCCTGCGTATGCGACGCTGCTCGGCGCCTTCGCCGCATCGCTCGTCGACGACACCGCGGCGCCGCTCGGCGTGACACCTGCGACGCACGCGAGCGTGGCCGTCTATCGAAACAACGCGCGGCTCAATCGCATCGCCGCGCTAACCGATGCCTTCGCCAACGTCGTGCAGCTCGTGGGCATCGACTACTTCCAAGCACTCGCACGCGCCTATGTCGATTGCACGCCTGCAAGCTCCGCCAATCTTCACGAAGACGGAGCCGCTCTGCCCGACTTCATCCGCCGTTTCGATCAAGCTGCCGATCTTCCCTATTTGGGCGATATCGCAGACGTCGATTGGCGGCTACACCGTGCTTACTTTGCGATCGATACCGATGCGGTCGACAGCGCAGCCGTAGCGGCGCTCGGCCCGGACGGTTTCGCTGCGGCGTCGATTCGTCTCTGCCCGTCGGTAGGGCTGGCTCAGTCGAGCCGCTGGCCGATCGCCGACATCTTGCGGATGCATGAAGGCGGGCCCCCAGCCGATTTGCGCGCAGGAGGGCAGTCGGTCCTCATTTGGCGCGAAGCCTTCGCGGTGCATTGGCAGCCGCTTGGGTACGCCGAGGCCGTGGCCGTGGCTTTGCTAATGGCCGGTAGTTCCGTCCAAGCCGCCTTCGCGGATACAGGCGCCGACGCAACTTGGTTGCTTCCGCAACTATTTGGCCATCGGCTGGTTCACGCTATCGAGAAATCAAATCATGAAACTGATCTCTAGCCTACTTCGTCGTCTCGACGATCTCGCAGTAAGCCTGCAGCCGCTATTCGCACTCGCAGTGCGATTGTATTTATTCCGCGTGTTTTTTCTTTCTGGTTTAACAAAGCTGCGCAGTTGGGACAGCACGCTTTACTTGTTCTCTAACGAATACCATGTGCCGGTGCTTCCGCCCGCCGTCGCGGCTGTGATGGGTGCGGGGGGCGAATTAATGTTTCCGGTTTTGCTATTGCTCGGTTGGCAAGGCCGCTTCGCCGCTGCGGGCCTATTCGTCGTCAATCTAGTGGCTGTGTTGTCTTATCCTGGCCTCGAGCCCGTGATGATCAAGGATCACGTTCTGTGGGCGGTTCTCATCGCTTATCTGTTTTTTCACGGCGTGGGCCGTTGGTCAATCCAGGGCTTTTTTCAAGGCGGAAAAATCGGCGCCGCTTCGCGGCGGCAGGCATAGAGGGCGCTTATTCGATCGATGCCGAGGCGTCGCGACGATTCACTCGGGCGACGCGCAGCAAGGCGTATCACTCAAAGAGCGCTTCGACGTTTTCCGGCGGACGGCCAATCACGGCTCGACCATCGCGAACGACGATGGGGCGCTGCAAGAGGATCGGGTGTGCGGCGATCGCCTCGTAAATTTGCTCGTCCGTGACAGTCGGCTCGCCCAACTTCAACTCCTGGAAGGGCGCTTCGTTATCGCGAATCATGTCTCTCACGGAGCCGCCTAGCATGTTGTGCAACGCCTTCAGATCCTCAACCGACGGCGGCTCCTTGAGGTACTCGACGATCTTCGTCGGCTCGGCGGCAAGTGCGAGCTTTTCGTTGACGAGTTCGCAAGCACCGCGAGACTTGGAGCAACCGGGATTGTGATAGATCGTGATCATGGCGAGTGTGCCTCATTCTGGATTGCGGGCCGCTATTTTACGATCCCTACGGGTGTGGCGAATGAAGCGCATCGATGACGCGTCAGGGGACTGCGCATCCATAGGCACGGTCATGGGTTGTCGAGATCCGTCTTGCCGAACTGGGATTGCGCGCTGGCGTGTGCATACAGCCGGAATGTCACTGGTACCGCAGGATCGAGCGCGCTAGGCCGGGCGGGAATTTATGCGCATAAACGAGGAGGTGTGGAGGCCGGTCCGGCTTTATGCGCATAAACCAACCGGTGAACGAGAACCGCGGGCAACGTTGAAAGGAGAGTTGCGCGCGAAGGACATCGGCTGTCCTCGTGCGTTCAACAGCGGCTCATGGATACACCCGACTTCACGGCCGCCCTCTGACCGTCAGTTGTCTCAGCCGGGCTGTCGAGGTCGGTCCTGTGAGACGGGCACGCGATAACGCACGTAACTCAACCCGCCGGCTTGTCGATGATCGAATCAAGCCGCTCCGCGGTCGTCTCGATAACCGAAGCGACTCGCACAGACCGGGGCTTCGCACTAAGCGCAGATGCTCTTCGCCTGCGGACACAGGCATCGCCCCGAAAACTCCCGTACCGGCAGTCGCTTCCTCGCGCCCGTGACAAGACGCGTTTCTGCCTGCCGTTTCTGCCTGCCGTTTCTGCCTGCCGTTTCTGCCTGCCGTTTCTGCCTGCCGTTTCTGCCTGCCGTTTCTGCCTGCCGTTTCTGCCTGCCGTTTCTGCCTGCCGTTTCCGTCCGCCGTTTCCGTCCGGTCCTCGATTCTCATCGGCGCTCGCGACGATTTATGCGCATAAACCTCGGCTGATCGGCTAATTCGTGGCGACATAACGACGAAAACATTGAATTTAAAAATCGACAAGGTAAAATTCGTCGATCTGTTAAGGAGCGAAAAAATTGGCAGCCGAAATCGTCGCGGTAACTCAACAGAAGGGCGGGGTGGGGAAGAGCACCATAGCGATGCACCTTGGCGCAGCTTTTCACGAAAAAGGTAAGCGCGTTCTCGTTGTCGATGCGGACGGTCAAAATACGCTGGTCCATTGGGCCAGCGCTTCGGCCGATGGCGACACCGGGATTCCATTTCCCGTCGTCAATCTTTCGGAGGCCGGAGGCCAGATTCACCGCGAGATCAAAAAATTTATCGGCGACTATGACGTCATCGTCGTGGACTGCCCCCCTTCAATCACCGAGAAAGTGTCGGGCGTCGTACTGCTGGCCGCCTCTGTCGCCGTCATTCCCACTTCATCGTCGCCCGCGGACTATTGGTCCAGTGTGGGCTTGGTCAAGCTCGTTCAACAGGCGCAGGTCATGAACGAGGATCTCCGCGCTGTCTTCCTCCTCAACAAGACCGAAGAGAAGCGCATGCTGACGCGCGAGCTCAAACGCGCCTTGGAAGACCTCGGATTTCCGCTCTTAAAGACACAAATTCCGACGCGCGAAGCCTATAAACAGGCCATGGCGCTCGGCCAAACCGTACTGCAAATGAGCGATCGAGGGGCGAAGCTCGCCGCCGCGGAAATCCGCGCCTGCGCAAACGAAATCGCCGCCATGCTCCCCTGACTTTATGCGCATAAAGGACCCAGAATGAAACCCTCCCAGTTCGCCAAAGGCTTCCAAGCGCGCCCCGACACAACGAGCAGTGAGAAGCGCACGGCGCTAGATCGGCTCAATGCAATCGATGAGCTCGTGAAGACCGACGCCAAGCCGGCCGCGAAGACGGTCTCGCCGCGCGCCGAAGCTATCCTTCATGCTGTCCCTTCGGCGCAGGAGGGCGCCCATGGCAACGAGTCTTCCGACTATCGATCCTGGCGTGTGGCCCACGGGTACGAGCCCGGCCAGGTCATCGAACTGGACCTTAAATCAATCAAGCCTAGCCCGTTCAACCCTCGGCATTTCTATCTGAAGACGTCGATCGCCGAGCTTGCGGTCAATCTCGCAAAGCAAGGTCAGCAGCAAGCTATTCACGTCATCCCTGACTACAGCAATCCGGGCTCGTACTTCGTCAGCGACGGTGGCCGGCGTGTGCGGGCGTTGAAAGAGGCGAACAAGGAAACGGTTAAGGCCGTCGTCGTCGATCTTCCCATCGGCATCGAAAGCTACAAGCTCGGTTATGACCTCAACGTTCAGCGCGATTCGCAGACCGTCTTTGACAACGCCATCGTTTGGCGTCGATTCCTCGATGAAGGCCACTTTCAAAGTCAAAAGGAATTGGCCGAGCATCTAGGGCTCGACGAATCGACCGTGGCCGTTGCACTATCGCTCGCGAAGCTGCCTGAACCGATCATGCAAGAAATGGTCGCGCGACCGGACCGCTTCGGCTCCAACATGGCGTATCAAGTGGGCCGGTATCACTCCGCACGCGGGGTCGACGCAACCCTGCGCTTGGTCAACCGCATTGTTGCGGACGATCTAAGCACGCGGCAGGTAGCGGATATCGTCAAAGGACGCGCGAATCCGCAGGAGGCCGCCAAACCCGCCACCCGGCAGCGCTACGCTCAGCGGATGGAGATCAAGCTGGACGGCGTGGCGGTGGGCGATTTGAAATCGTACGGCGACGATCGGCTGGAGTTGCGGTTGCGCGGGTTATCTCGCGACAAGCGCGACGAAATCCTGCGGCAGATCGAGCAAATGCTGCAATCGAGCTAACGTTGGAATACGGCGACGATCCACGTCGCCGGGAGCGATCGAGCGCACAGCCAATGGCCGCTAAGTTGGCGGTTAGGCCGCCCGCGAGTGGCTCAACGTAAATGCCAATAGCTCCCCGTCGGTCGGCTCGCCCCACGTCTTGCGGGCCAACCAATCGAAGAAGGCCGTCTCGCCGAGCTTGGAAGACAAGCCACGGCGGCGCCAATCCTCGCGCAGATGCGAGCCGAGTTGCGGCAGCATATCGTCTTCGAACGATTGCCGCGCGAGCTCCTGTTCCGACTCACCTTGCTCCTCGTAGAGCGACCGCGCCTCTTTGCGGCGGTAGGCGGCGTATTCGTCCAGCAAGCGGGCTTTCAGTTCGTCGGCCGGCACAGCGCCGGACAGCCCTTTGACGGCGCCGTGAGGGGGCTGCTCGAGCAAGTCCGCCACGGGCGGAGCGTAGCCCTTCTTGAGGGCGTCCTTGAAAAGCGCCGGCGCGCTGCGCACCGGCGGGAGCGAGGCGCTGCGCATGCGCTGCTCCGTCATCTGCAAGGCCGCCCGGATACGGTTTTCCTCACTGTCGGCGTAAAGCGTCTGCGCTTCCTTCAACGGAATGCCGATCTTCACCATCCGATCGATCAACGTGCTGTCGAAGACATTCGGGTGCTCGTCCAACGCCAGCATCGGCTGTTTGCGTTCTGTGACGCGGAACTGGATTTCCGCGACGCGCCTTCCCTCGCGGTGCTCGATCAGCTCCACGAAGATGTTGGTCACGGCGTTCACTTCCGCGATCGCAGGGCGCAGGTAGTCGCGCTTGAAGTACTTGTACTCGCGCTTCGCCTCATCGCCGGCCTCGGTATCCGGCGTACCGGACAGGATCGGACGCCACCAAGCCCACGATTCGCGCATCGTCAGGTGGCTCGGATTGGTGAGGTAGCGCACGCAGATCTCGTACAAGGCCAGCCCCGCGCTACTGCGCAGCTGGCTCTGAAACTGCAGGCTAAGCCGCGCATACTGCACCGGATCGAGCAGCTTCTTCTTGATCTTCGGCGCAAACGAGAACTCGACCCAGACGCGCCGCGTCGCGGGATCTTCAAGAATTTCAGCGTCGGCGATCAACGTCGAGATCCCCCACTTGCGGCCAGGCTTTTGGCTCGACGTGCCTTGGCTCCACTCCACCTGCACCGACACCATGCGCCGCAAATGCTCTTTCACGAGCGCCGTATCGTTCGAATCGAAAGCCGAGTTGGCCACGATATCGGACAGCAGCGCGCGATAGGTATCGCCGATTCATCCGCTTGCTGCGCAACGGCCAGGAGCACGTTGAACAGCTTTCGCGTCAAAAGCGTGATTTTGCCGCTCTTAGGCTGAATCGCGATCGCTTCGACGGCCTTTCGCAATTCGGCGGAGCTTGGGCTCACCACATCGGTTTTCTTTGCGCGCTTGGTCGCCATGCATCGGTCGAGAGGGAAATTTTCGACAGGATACAGAGTGCGGTGATGGGCGTCTAGAACCCCCCTCTCACCCTTCGCGGTGAAACACTGTTCTTCACCGCGACTCACCTGGATCGAATCCCGTAAAGGCTCACCAGACCAAAATTAAGCGCTCGGCGATCTTCGTTGTAGGGTGCGGCCTCGGCCATCGCGACTGGAAATTCGCTCCGGCAGCAGCCCGCTGAGCGGCTCCTGTATCGGCTCACCAAAGCCATTGTCGCTATTTTGCGACGAGCGTTTCGAGACGGATCGAATGCACGCCATGGCTCGGCGCGAGGCCTACTGAGTCAGCGCGTGCGCACCGATCGCGCCCCCTGGCCGGCTAAGCCCTGTCGCCAAGCCACCGCCATGCTCACGCGGGCAACACGAATCCACGTAGGCGGTCGGTAGCGTTCAATGTTCTGTTCCATCCAACGCCGTCCCCAATGACGCCACCTCCCGCAAACCCTCACCTTTGACACTGTCTGACGCCCAGGCGGCCAACGCCGGGGGCGCTTTCCGTTCACACGTTCCTCAGTAAGACATCCCGTAAATGCTCACCCAAAAAGACATCCAACGAGAATCCGGTTCGACCTTCCTGTGTCGCCACACACTCCCGCAAACCCTCACCTCAATGCCGTGCAACGCGGATTTCCCAGCTTCTTCCGATACTTAGCCTCGCCGTGGGCATCGGAAAGCTGACCGCAAATACCTCCCGGATCTTCTCACCTTATGCGCAAACCGACTCACTAGCGCCTTCTGATCGACCGGGCAATGCCCCCCGAAAAGCCTCACCTTTCCGCTCGATTGCACCTTCAAGATCGTCCCACCAAGGCGATCATGGCTAGCGATTCGACGATAGTGACAACTAACTTCCCATCACTGAGCTTCTTCTCGTCTAGTCTTGATCCCGAAAAGTCTCACCAGTGCCACCGACGGTCCACAGCTGCGGCATCCGTATTTGGCCCTCAGGCCACTCCCGCAAAACCTCACCGTAATGATTGCAGCCGTTCGCTTTCGCCGGATTGTTGCGCTTTTTGCGCTGGCCCGCCTCCCAAGCCTCCCGTGAAAGCTCACCTTGGACTCAAATTGCGGCAGCAGACCCAGGGTTTTCCCGAAAAATCTCACTTAAAGAACCCGTTCTTTCCCGGAACGTCTCACGATGCCCTTCAAACGCCCGGTGACGGAGGCAAATTGGACTGTTTTTGCAGCCCCCGCAAAGCCTCACCTTCGTTCATCACGGCGCCGAGTCGAGACCTCCGACACATCTACCTTAGCGGCCACGCATCCCCCGAAAACCTTCACCGTGGCCAGCCTGGCAAATGCGCTCGCTCCCCGAATCCCCTCACATTGTTTCCCGATGCGGCTCACGCATCCCCCCGAACCCCATCACGCGTCAATCCCGCGAACGCTCACCTCGCCTCCTGCAAAGCCTCACCTGATCCGGCGCTGAGCCTTGTGCAGCAAGGCTTTGGCATGGCGTTAACGTTTTTAACAAGGGTTTCAAGGGTGTTTACTTCAATGACTCTCAAGGACAAAGCTGTGTGCTCTAAGAAAAACGACTCCCTAAAAGCGGTTCCGTCCCGTGAAACAACCGCAGAAGCAGGGGTGGATGCGCTTCTCCTATTGAAATCAATCACTTGCAACGTTTACCTCGCTTTGTTTCACGAAACATAGCACCGGAGCGACGGCCAGAGGTAGTTCAAACGCCAGAGGACCTACTTTTTTGTGTCTACGCAACGAGTCCTCGATCAAGCGTATCAAATAATACGTAATCCGTTATTATCGACACGTTTTGGCCTGTAAGCGAACCACAATGAACATCGACGAAGAACGCGAAGCCATTCGGCGAGAGCTTGAATCGCTCAGGGAGAGCGGCGCGCATCGCCGCGAATTGTCGCTGCATGCGTGCAAGCGTCTGTTTTTCGATCTTGGCATCCGCCCATCGACAGCGGCTGTTCGTGAATTGACCCAGACGGGCAGCGCGAGCGACATCCCGAAGGATATCGATCATTTCTGGGAGCGTCTTCGCGGAGCATCACGGCTGCGAATCGCAGGCGGCGCCATTCCGCAATCGCTCGAAGAGAAAGCCGGCGAGTTGCTCGGCGCGTTGTTCGAACATGCCCTGGCGGAAGCTCGACAGACACTTGAAGGTGAACGCGCGCAAGCGCACGCCACAGTCGACGAGGCGAACCGCGCGCTGCGCGAAGCGCAAATTCGCGAAGAAGCTGCACGCGATGCGTGGCAACGCAGCGAGACACGCGCGGAGGCGGCGTTCACACGCGTGCGCGAACTGGAAGCCCAGCTGAGCGCGGCAGCGGCCCTCCGCGTGAGCGGCGACGAGGCCTTGCAAGGCGCCGTGGTTCGGCTTGAAGCAGATAGAGCGCGGCTCGAACAGCGCCTCGAAGCCGAACAGGCGACGAGCGCCTTGCTGCGAGAGCGCATCGAGGCACTCCATCAGGAATTGCGCGAGAGCACGGAGCATTACGCCGACCAAATCAAAGACGCAATCGCCGAAGCCGAGCGCCGCGTCAAGCCGATGCTCGTCGAGTTGGATTCCTTGCGCAGCATGGCGAACACCTACCAAGCCGGCATTCGCGACGCTACCCGTAAAGAATTCGACTTTATTCAGCAGCTTAGCGCCGCAAAGAGTCGGGCCGACCGGCTTGAAGCGCAGACGCGCGAGCAGTCCGACGAAATCGATGCGCTGACGCGCGAGCTCGCCAAAACGCGAGAGCAATCGGCAATGTCGCCCGAAATGGCATCGGTGATGTGCGCTTGGGCAGAGAGCGGACGTTTCGAGGAAGCCGACTTCGCGGCGCTTGGCACTGCGCTCGATGCTCACGTCGCCCTTCCAGCCCATTGTCCGAAATGCGTGGACGGCGAGCCGGAACTTGCGAGAGCCGACGACGGTTTCGAGCTCCTATGCCCTGAATGCGATCACACATCGGGGGCCAAGCGGTCGCGGCTGGAAGCCGTGAGTCACTTTATGGAGGCGGCCCGCACCGATCCGCTAGCGTAAGCCTCTGATTTATCGCCGGAGTGCGCTTTTCGAGAAGCAAACGGTGAGCCGATACGGGACTGCCAAGGTGAGCTCTTTCGGGCGGATTAGCCTACCGCAGCCAATCTGGGCGCGCCTTTGAGCCCCGCCGGCTATGCGGCGCCTCGGCTGCCTGTGCGGCTTGCGCTTGTTCGTACGCCGCCACCGCGAATGCGAAGGCCATCGGAAGCGCGTTCGATTTACCGAACGTGGCGGGATCGTCCGTTTCCGGGTAGATCATTTCTTCGGGGCGTTTGAAAAGTTCGAGCACGTAGGGCTCGTGCCTGCCCGCCAATCCGAGGTCGGCCAGCGCCTCGGCTTCGATCGCATGCAGTAGCCGCCAAGTTAGCGGGACGCCCTGGACAATGTAACGGCCCGCGATATGCCGGACGATGTGTTCAAGGTCGCGCGCCGCGGCCTGAAAGCGCAGCGCGGCGAGATCGTGTTCATTCATAGCCGCTCTCTGGGATATCGAGATACTGTGTAAATATACAGTAGTTCGATGGAGCGACCAACCACCCTGGCGGCTGCGCTTCGTCGGCGCGAGTGGCTAACCGTGAATGACGATAAGAAGCGCCTTGGCGTCGCCCTTGCCCGCATTGCGCACGGCATGCGGGACGTCGGCCTGGTAGCGGGCGGTATCGCCGAGCTTCAGCCGCTTCGTCTCGGCGTCGGCTTCGACCTCGATCGAGCCGGCTAGCACCGTCAGATGTTCACGCGTCCCGGGTTCGTGCGCGTTCGACACGAGCGCACCGCCGGGTTGCAAGGTGAGTTCATACCATTCGAATTTCCCGGCCAATTCGATTGGGCCCCACACTCGCAGCTGATATTTCGCGTCATGGCCGTCCAGCGTCGGGATCTCATGGGGCCCTGCGACGACGATTGTCTCGTGTTCCCGCTCGGCGGCGAACAGCTGATCGAGACTGACGCCAAGCGCGTTGGTCAGCCGCCAGGCCACGGCGATGGTCGGATTGGCTTTGTCGCGTTCGATTTCGGAGAGCATCGATTTTGAAACGCCCGCCGCGCGCGACAGATCGTCGAGCGTCAGCTTGCGCTCCATCCGCAGCCGCTGAATTTGCTCGCCGACACGAGGCGGCGCCGATACGGGAGGAGGCGTCACGGAAACAGGCGAAGGCGCGGCGCGCCGACCGGTGGAGCTTGCCATTTAATTTTCGATCGCTTAAAGTTGTTCGCTATATCGAACTTCAGTTCGAAAAACTGGAATTGTTCGGCATAACCGGACAACCGACTATAACAGCAATAGATGGCCGCATCGCCCGCCACCGGTGCGAGCGGCGCCTTTCCCGTCAGGAGCGAACCCATGCGCGATGCTTTCCTTGCCCACTTGCGCGGCACGACCGATCAGATCCGTGCCGACGGCTTCTACAAATCCGAGCGTGTGATTGCGAGCCCGCAATCGGCCCAGGTGCATCTGGCGGCCGGCGACGACGTTCTGAATTTCTGCGCGAACAACTACTTGGGGCTCGCCAACGACGCGCGACTGATCGCAGCGGCGAAGCAAGGGCTCGACAACGACGGCTTCGGCATGGCCTCGGTACGCTTCATCTGCGGCACGCAGACGGTCCACAAAGATCTCGAGCGCGAACTGTCCGCGTTCCTGCGCACCGAAGACTGCATCCTCTATTCGAGCTGCTTCGACGCGAACGGCGGCTTGTTCGAAACGCTGACCGATGAAAGCGACGCCATCATCAGCGATGAACTCAATCATGCGAGCATCATCGATGGCGTCCGGTTGTCGAAGGCCAAGCGATATCGCTACAAGAACAACGATTTGGCCGATCTCGAAGCCAAGCTGAAAGAGGCCGATGCCGCGGGGGCCCGTTTCAAGCTGATCGCGACCGACGGCGTGTTTTCGATGGACGGCATCATCGCCAATCTCGCCGGCATTTGCGATTTGGCCGATCGTTACGGCGCGATCGTCATGGTCGACGATTCGCATGCGGTCGGTTTCATCGGCGAACACGGTCGCGGGACGCCGGAGTTTTGCGGCGTCGAGGGGCGTGTCGACATCATCACGGGCACGCTCGGCAAAGCGCTCGGCGGGGCGTCGGGCGGATACGTCGCGGCGCGTCGCGAAATCGTCGAGTTGTTGCG
>Ga0157369_10000619_pt1 | contig 46205 bp, 27 predicted proteins | sample C25metaG_FD_113461 | JGI IMG/M metagenome (GOLD analysis project Ga0157369, IMG submission 113461) | Corn rhizosphere microbial communities from Kellogg Biological Station, Michigan, USA - C2-5 metaG | ecosystem: Host-associated > Plants > Roots > Rhizosphere > Soil | place: USA: Michigan... | reverse complement strand
GCACCCGATCTATACAAGGTTTTGCAAAAATATACACCTGATTCGCTGCAATATTATCTTAATGACACGTGGCAAAAGATCACACTTTACGATAATAAAATGCTTTCTAATCATATCAAACCAACTGGCCGTCCAAATGAATATGAAATTAGTTTTAAAGTACATATGTCAAAAAGTTGGCTGGCCGATAACGGCAAGGAAATGCCAGCGCTAAATATGAACGACTATTTTGACGTTGGCGTTTATGGTAATGATACCAAGGATAAAGATGGTCGAAATATAGGCCATATTATGAAGCAGCAACGATTCAAACTAACTACCGGCGATCACGACCTCCGTATGATTGTACAAGGTAAACCAAAGGCAGTTGTGCTTGACCCACAAGCTTACCAGTTGGATCGCAATCCTAATGATAATTGGCAGGACATTAATCGGTAGCATATTAATAAAGCACTCGCAAACTTAAAATGCGGGTGCTTTATTGTTCATTGTTCTTTCACCTCGCGCTTTAAAAGGCTTCGTTCAGGTCTTTAACCAAGCTGGGGGGGGCGTTCCGATTTTACCAAGTTTACTGGCTTAAACCGCAAGCTTTCGTCCAAGGGAAACTACAGCGCCGATTCGGCGCATTTAAGCTTTAATCGCATTCAGCTTGAGCAATTACAGTCTTAGATTTAATGTCTAAGCTCGTTCTATGTTCAGGTGAATTTGCCCAACATAAAATTGCCTTACTATAAACTCCTTTTTAAATGTTCAGTTGTTCAGTAAAATGAATTTGATAAAAGATGCTGATGAGGGCCTAAGTCCTACTTCAGCTTCATTCCGCGTCATGCGCGACCCATAAAGCAAAAACGCAGATTTCGTGTAGAAATCAACGTTTTCTCGTAGCTCCGACGGGAATAGTCTCGAAGGTGATTTTGTAGTGTTTTCGCTTTACTGAATGTCAAAATCATTTGATTCAGCGACATTCCACGCCATTCAAATTTTATCCATTTGTTGCCCGATAAATAATAATTCATCCTTCGCCAATGACACAGATTTTATTTCGGTCTTAGCTGTAGAGAATTGTAAGACATATAACCACCTTGGTCTTGGGGGCAGTAATAAAAAAGCGATCTCGTTTGCAATCCCTTATCATCATTTCTGACGTTATTATTTGTATAATTTATAAACTTCTGTTCCGGCCAGTAAAAATGCGCCTACGCCATAGGTGTTAGTGCTTTCAAAATCAGCTTTGATAGGGCCGCTACCTACGTTCTGTACATAACCCAGCTTTCCATCGGGATGGACTGCGGTAATAAGTGCCTGCCAAGCCTTATCGATAACCGGCAAGTATGTATGTTTGTCCAGCAGGCCGTGGTTGACACCCCAGGCCAGTGCAAAACAAAAGAAACCGGTACCGCTGGTTTCTTTCTGGTTATAAGTAGTTGGGTCGAGCAAGGAGGCATGCCAACTACCGTCTGCCTGCTGTAGCGAGGCAATTTTAGTTGCCATCTCTTTAAACTGGGTCTCAAAATGTCTGCGGTGGACGAAATTGTGCGGCATTAGGTCCAGCATATGTGCAATACCGGCAATTACCCAACCATTGCCGCGCGACCAGAATATTCTTTCGCCATTTTGCTCACGCTGTTCAAAAAAACGACTGTCGCGATAAAACAGGCGTGCAGTGGTGTCATACAGGTAGGCTGATGTTTTCCACCACAATGAATCAGCTTTGTTCAGGTATTTTTCATCGCCGGTGGCTTGGCTAAGCAGCGCCAGGCCAGTAGGCCCCATATATAGGGCGTCGCACCAGGCCCATTCACGATGGTTGATGTTAGGCACTACTTTTAACGACTCGTTATAGGCTTTGGCTACCACACTATCGGCCAATAGCTTCCATTTGGCAATCATTTTGGGGTCGCGATGCTCCAGGTACATTGAGGTGTACATTTGCGCCACGCAATAATCATCGGCAAAAAAACGGTTGGGACCCATGTCCCAGCCGTGGCGCTCGCCGATGTCATACAAAAACCTATCATAGGTTTTCTCATTATTGAGTTGCTTCAGGGCAATGAGCCCTGTAAACAAAGCTGCATTTTCCCAGCCTATTTCGGCATTTTTAACCTGTCCGGCCTCAAACCTACCAATCTGCCAATGAGCCGCCTTGTTCATAATAGCCAGTACTGAATCTGGCTTGATGGTGGTTTGTGCATCGGTATAAAAAAATAATCCGGCGCAAAGAATGCCGGTTAATATAATTTTCTTCATCGCTTATTTTGACGTGCCATATCGGTATGTGTATAATTAAGAAATCGCGTAAGACTAAATGCCTTACGCGATAAGTTAATTTCTTTTGACAGATTTAGTTGTACCCCTGATTTTGCGGAAAGGCCGAAGCATTGCCTTCTGTACGGTCTATCTGGGTTTGTGGTATTGGCCTGAGTACGTGATAGGGCTTGATCAGTACTGATGCAACCGGATTATATTTTTTAACCCGTTCCAGCAGCTTACCGGTCCGTACAAGGTCTTCCCAGCGCATAAACTCCCCGGATAGTTCACGGGCACGTTCATCCAAAATAAAGTCCAGGCTCATGTCTGCAGTTGTTACCTGCATTGCAGCTACGTTGGCGGCGGTAATGGCAGGCGTTGCACCTTTAATAGCTGCTCGTGTTCTCACAGTATTTACAAAAGGGACAGCATCTGCAGGGTGTCCACTCATAATCAAGGCTTCAGCGGCGATCAGATAAGTTTCGGCTAAACGATAGATGATTACATCTTTTACACCACGGCTATCATTTACGCCTGCACGTAATGAATCCTGAAATTTCTGGTTCATCGGCCATACACCGGGCCCAAACTCACTCGGAGCAACAAGCAGGTAACGTACAGCATTTCGCTCGGCGGCAGTCGCTTCATGATCAAGGATCACGGTGGAAGTATCGCCTCTTTTCAGCGTTACTGATTTACCGTTGATGGTATAAGTGCCGGGTTTATTGCATATATAAACAGTTTTAAAAGTCTGATTAAAACGGGTGTCAACAGCTTTGTTATATAAACCCAGCATATAGCTTGTAGGCCTGTAATGTGCGAACGGCCGACCGTTCGCCAGATCGCGTACCATGCCGGGAAAGCCTTCATAACCGGCGCAAAAATCAAAGTTTGCAGCGTTCCAGGCACTAATGGTTGTATTAGCATTCGGCGCAATCGTAGGTTCTGAAACAGGGTTATTACTAAACTGGCAGGCCCATAACGTCTCGGTATTTGGTTTCATTGGCTGTGAAAACAGGTCGCTGAAATTGTCCAATAATTTAAACCCACCCTTGTTAATTACATCTTTAGCCATGTTGGCGGCGTTGTCATAGTCGGTTGATACTGCGGCTGAACTGCCTGCACGTGTCAGATAAACCTTGGCAAGCATATTCTCTGCAATGTATTTAGTTACACGGCCGTAGTCGGGCGTTGTTGGGGGCAAGGTAGCTATCGCATAAGTTAAATCATCTACGATCACCCTATAAACATCGGCCAGCGGCGAACGGGTAGCTACGCGCGTTGCAGTTGCAGTAGGGGTAAGCGATAGCTGTATCGGCCCAAATTGCTGCACCAGTAAGAAGTAATAATGCGCTCTTAATGCACGCGCTTCGGCCACCCGCTGCGCTTTTTTGGTTTCGTCCATTGTAATTTTAGGCGCGGCATCAATAACCGTGTTACAATCATTAATGCCTTTATATAGGGCAGCCCATATCCCTGAAATGGCGCCATTTGCCGGATTTAAATTGGCAGTATAATTAGGAAATGTCACGTCGGCATTTCCATCCATATATTCATCAGTGCCAAAAATAGTCATCCAGCCGCCGGTTTGTGAACCATACCAAAAACGGAGGGTTGCATAACAGCCGCGTACTCCATCCTCAAGGCCTGATGGCGTGTTTATATAAACATTGGATATTTGGGTACGGACATCCTCATTCAGCAGTTTTTTACAACCCGCCGACCCGATTGCCAATGCTATCAAAGTATAATATATAATCTTTTTCATGATTGTTAATTTTAAAATCCAATATTTACGCCTAACAGATAATTAATGGTTGATGGCAAGCCTGTATTATCCGGATCGGTACCATGATACTTATTAACATAGGGAGATATGATAAACGGATTAGTAACATCAAAATGAATACGGACGTTTTTGGCTTTAACCTTACTTATCCATTCTTTAGGCAGCGAATAACCAAGATCAATGTTGCGCACCCTTAAATAAGAACCGTTAAAATATTGTAAAGTAGAACCATACAATACCCCGGGGTTGCCGGATGTTCCGCTGATAGGGCGAGGGTAATCATTAGTGGGATTATTAGGTGTCCAATAATCAACGTTAACAATATTGTATCGGCCGCCAAACGCGATAGAATTCTGAGGTACGGTGTAATATGCGCTGCTGATCTGGTTCCCCAGCACTCCTTGTATAAATATACCCAGGTCAATGCCTTTATAAGAGAACCGGTTATTAAGCCCGAAGGTATATTTAGGTGTAGGTGAACCTAATATCGTACGGTCATCAGGATCAATTTTACCATTACCGTTCAGGTCGGCTACCTTTATCTGACCGATGGCTGAGCCATATTGCGCCGCCTGGGTTTCGCCTGTCTGCCAGATGCCGATCTTTTTATAATCAAAGTTGACATTAACCGGGGCGCCAATAAATCGTTTAGAACCGATATCGTCTACCTTTCCGCCGCTAAGTGATATGATCTCTTCCTTGTTGAATGCACCGGTAAGGTCTGTTGACCAGCGGAAATTTGGTGTAACAATATTTTTAGTGCTCAAGGTCAACTCTATACCTCTGTTCCGGGTACTGCCTACATTAGATGTCATCGAGTCGAAACCTGTTGTTGGCGGCAATGCGTAACCTAGCAGAAGGTCGAATGTATGCCCATAATAGGCCTCAACACTACCTGTAATACGGTCTTTCAATATACCGAAATCGAAACCCAAATTTGTGGTCTCGGTAGTTTCCCATTTTAAAGCACCATTAGGTACGGTATTAGGATAGTATCCAAGGGCAGCCACATCGTTAAAGTCGTAATAGGTACGGCCAAGTACAGCTAATGTACCATAAGAACCTACCGCCTGATTACCGGTGCGGCCATAACTTAAACGCAGTTTTAAGCTACTGAAAACGCCTAATCTTTTGATGTAATCTTCATCGGCCATATTATAGGCAAAAGCTGCGGAAGGAAAATAGCCCCACTTATGTCCCGGTGCAAATACGGATGAACCATCCGCCCGCATTGTCAAAGTTAGAAGGAAACGGCTATCGTAACCATAGTTTACCCTGGCCATATAAGAGGTAATATCGAAACGGCTATAACCGCTGGAAACAGTGTTTATTGTATTGGCTGAACCAATGTTCTCATAAGTAGTCGCATCAACCGGAAGATCCTGAACATTAGCGCTACCTGTTTCTTCCACACGCTGCTGCAAACTGTATAACCCGGTAAAGCCAATTTTATGTTTTCCAAAGGTCCGGTCGTAGGTCAGCAGGTTTTCCCAGGTGTAGGAAAATATATAATCATTAGCGGTGCTCGCCTGCGATGGCTGACCCGCCCTAGCTGCTGAATTTGAAGCAGCAAAATTACCGGTGCGGCTGTTTGAAAGGTCGGGGCCGAAATTCATCCTTAATTTAAGGCCTTTAAATATTTCGGCTTCTCCGTAAATACTGCTAAGCACACGGGTACGGCGTTCAAGATTAATGAAATTTCCGGGGATGTAAGTGGAGAGCGGGTTGTACATTAACGCATCTCCTGTAGGCAAAGGCGCCAGTTGTCCGAGTGCATCGTACGGTGACCCTATAGGGATCTGCACAACAGCACCTGGAATCGGGTCGAAATTATTGCCATTCCGTTCGCTATAAGACCCCAGCATAGAGATACCCATTTTCACCCTGTCGCTAATATTTTGATCTAAATTTACGCGCAGGTTATAGCGGGTAAGATCCTGCAGTTTAATATAGCCTTTATCCTGATAATAGCCCAATGCAACTGCATACTTAGTGTTGGCCGATCCGCCGAGTACGCTAAGGTCATGATTTTGTTGAAAGCCATCCTGCGTCACTATGCGCTGCCAATTAGTGTAATTGCCTTTATCAATCTGGTCCAGTTCGTAGGCATTGAACATTTTACTCAAGTCTGTCACCCCAATGGTAGCATAAGCATCCTTCCTGAACTGTACATACTGCGGGCCGGAAAGCACATCTATATAACGGTTGATCTTGGTTTTACCAAAGTAAGTGTCGTAATGTACATCCGGACGGCCATCTTTATTATTGCCCCGGGCCGTAGTGATAATAATTACGCCGTTGGCGCCACGAGAGCCATAAATGGCAGTAGCAGAGGCATCTTTCAAGACATCAACTGAGACAATCTCGTTCGGGTTGATATCGTTGAGCCCATCGTTGGTTGGTATCCCGTCTATTACATAAAGCGGATTGTTCGATGCAAGGATCGAGCGGTGCCCGCGCAGCAACACGGATGGTTCTGCCCCCGGTTTATTTGAGGCTTGGGTTACATACAAACCTGCCACACGCCCCTGAAGTAACTCCTGCGGGTTAGTTACAGGTACCTCACGCAATGCTTTTTCACCAATGTGTGATACCGCACCAGTAACATCTTTGCGCTGCTGGGTGCCATAACCAATTACTACAGTTTCGTTCAGGCTGATTGCCGTCTCGTGCATAGTTACCGTAATGCTAGCACGGCCGGCCAATGGGACTTCCTGGGTGACATAGCCAATTGAACTGATGACAAGTGTGGCATCTTCATTACTGATAGACAACCGGAAGCTGCCATCAGCTCCTGAAACTACACCGTTGCGTGCATTTTTTTCTTTAACAGTGGCGCCGGGCACTGGTAGACCTTTGTCATCAAGCACTTTCCCTGTTATTTGTTTGGGCGGCTGCGGAATGCCGTATACGCCGGTATTTTTTAATATGGTACTCCCTGGAGCAGCCAAAACAACCGGGCAAAATCCAACGGTTACCACAATAACTGTGATCTTCGTCAGCAGCACAGCCCGGGAAAAGCAGTATTTAATACTGCCGCTGCCTGCAATAATTTTTTTGTACATTTGATTTATTAGGTTAATTATAAGTTGGTTGTGTAGTTGCGATCATTTAAATTATCCTGAATTGGTCTTCTCAAGGGCCCGGACCAGGCGCGCCGCGAACGTGCCTGGTTTATTTCAGAATCATTGTAGCAATGGTTTAGTAAATATCGACTCTGTAATTTTCATCCTCCTTTCTTCATTTTTTTATAATAGGATATAGGCATTAACCTGCGCTTTATGTTCAAGAAAAGTAGTATCGTTTATAATTTTATGATTAAATCGGCCGTATTAATCGGGAGGCTACGGCTTCCCAATGTGTGTACTATTTTAACATGCAGCTAACGCAAACAGTACGTCTTTATCCGCTTTTAATCAATTGGTTATTCAAATCTAAGTGCTTAGGTATAAAATGATTAATACTATTTTATCTTTTTATAATACATAAATGCGGCCTAATGCGCTATTTTTTAGGCCTGTTTGCCAGCCGGTCCAGCATTTGCAACAAGCACCGGCTATTATGGTATGGACACTTCCAAACTCCGGCCTTATCCTGGCCGGGCATTATTTTTCCGTCAGCACCTATTCCCCAAAACCACTCACCGTTTTGCCGGTCTATAACGTGGGTGATTATATAATCCCAATTTTTCTGAAAAGCAGCATAGTACTGATGATCGCCGGTTATCTGCCAGGCATTGAGTAAACCCACTACGCTCTCGGCCTGTACCCACCAGTGCTTTTCGGCAATTAGTCTGCGCTCGCGCGGTTCATACTCGTAATTGAGTCCGCCATTGTTATCAAATCCTTGTTTGGCAGCTTCCACCATAGCTATCGCCAGTTGCCGCACATCATATATCTCTCCGGTATTACCCAATACCTCCGCAGCTTCGCAGAGCAGCCATGAGGCCTCAACATCATGACCATAAGAAACTGTGGCCGATTTGGGCGTCCATTGCTCATCGAAAAACAAGCCCAGATGCTTGTCCGATGCATGCACAATATGTTTGCCGAACAGGTTGATAAGTTGATTGATCTTACCTGCCAGCTGTACATCCGGCCATACACGATAAAGGTTTACATAAGCCTCCATTATATGCAGATGCGTATTCATGGTTTTCTGGTAGTTCAGATCTTTGGGGCTCAGGCGCATGTCGCGGGCAGCCGACCAATTGCGTGCAAAGGCCTCGAAGTAACCGCCAAACATTGGGTCAAAACTATGTTGTTCTATCAATTCATATAATGCAATGGCTTTATCAAGTATCTGCTGTTCGGGGTTTATGCGGTAATATTCGGCAAAGCTGTACAACGTGAAAGCCTGTGCATAGATTTGCTTTTTATCGACCACCGGCGCGCCATTAGCGCTGATTAGCCAGTAAATACCGCCATTAACCGGATCATTAAAACCGACGTTGAGCCAACGATAGGCCACAGCCGCCATCTGAAGATATCGCAAATCAGGTATTACCCGGTAAACCGCCGCACAGGTCCACAATATTCTTGCGTACATAACCGAGCCCATAGGCGCTCCAATTTCAGGGTGGTCGCGTTCGTCTACACGGCCATAAAAACGATCTTCGGCAGCATAGAAAACTTTGCTATACCAATAGTCAAGTATATTTTTTAGCTCGGCACGCAGGTAATGGGTGGTAAGCATTGCTTCAGGCAAAGGTTTGAATGGATTTGTTTTGGTCGATGAGATGGATGATTTGTTTCACCGATTCGGACGAAGTGAAATGGTCGGCAGGCGAATTCCTTACATAATCGGTCAGTTTTTCGAGCGTACTGGTGGCCACATGCAATCGGCTGTCGGACGATGCATAGTAAATAAATACACGGCCGTCATCGTCCAGGATCCAACCGTTGCTGAATACGACGTTAGATACGTCGCCTATCCGTTCTTCGCCAACGGGCGCCAGCAGGTAACCGGCAGGTTTATAAATCACCCTGGTCAGGTCATGCAGGTCAGTCATAAACATGTACAGCACGTAGCGCATACCGGCGGCGGTGTGGCGCACACCGTGAGCAAGATGCAGCCAGCCGCTGGCGGTTTTTAAAGGCGGGGGGCCCTGGCCGTTCTTAGCTTCATAGACCGTGTGATATACCTTGCGATCGACAATTGTCTCTTCAGTTATTACTGCGTGCTCCATATCGTCGGCCAGGCCAAAGCCAATGCCGCCCCCGGCTCCTGCCTCGATAAAACTATCCTGCGGACGGGTATAAAACGCATACTTGCCATCAACAAATTCAGGGTGCAATACCACGTTGCGTTGCTGCGGAGAAGGTGTATGAAGGTCGGCCAGGCGCTCCCAGTTTTGCATATCCCGGGTGCGGGCTATGCCGCATTGCGCGACTGCGGCAGATTGGTCACTGTCTGGTGCATGCTCATCACGGCGTTCGGCACAGAAAAGGCCGTATATCCAGCCGTCCTCATGTGCGGTGAGGCGCATATCGTAAATATTAGTGTCGGGCACGTCAGTTTCAGGCATTACTATAGGGTATTCCCAAAATTTGAAATGGTCTATCCCGTTAGGACTTTCTGCTACCGCGAAAAACGATTTCCGGTCGCTACCCTCAACTCTGGCCACCACCAGATATTTGTCTTTCCACTTAATAGCTCCTGCATTAAACACAGCGTTAATGCCTGTACGCTCCATAAGATATGGGTTGCGCTGGCGGTCGAGGTCATACCGCCATGTAAGCGGCACGTGCGCTGCGGTGAGCACAGGGTATTGATAGCGTTCAAAAATGCCGTTACCAATACCTTCCTGCTGGTTGAGTTGTTGCAGCAGAGTTTGATGTTCGGCTTCGAGCGCGGCCTTGCGTTTGTCAAAATCGTTAATCATAATTAGCTTTAAATTTTTTTATTGTGAGAAGATTTAGTCTTCCAGTTTATTCCACCAGGTTTGTTTTAGTATCAGGGCAATAATTGCGAGTATACCCGCCGTTGCCAATAGTGGTAGCTTTAACCCTAAAACCAGGTACATGGGCAGCAGCGTAAGACAGAGTTGTGCTATAATGCCCAGCGCTACATTAAACATGTCGCGGCCAAACTGACGGTTAGGCTCAAAATCAGGGTTTTGCAACAGTACCTGTTTTTGTACCGGTTTCCAGAAGCCCCAGGGGTTTACTGTGGTATAAAATTTAACCAGCACAGTCATATCGGTTGCCGGCGCCAGGTAGCTGCCAATGATTGAGCCGGCCAGCGACAAGCCAAACAAAAGCGGGAAGTGCGACAGAAATTCGACACCGTCATAAAAACGCGTGAAAATAAGCGCAGCAACAATCCCAGTGAGCATCCCCCAAAAGAAACCATTGGCATTAAAGCGCCACCAATACCACTTGAGCACATTGGCTGCCACATAGCCGCCATACAACGACGATACGATCCATTGCAGAATACTGTTCACGTCTTTGGCAAAAAAGCCAAGCACCACGCCTATGGCTACTACACAAATACCGACGAGGTAATTCATGGACATGATATTACGGGTTGATGCTGTAGGATTAATGTGTTTTAGATAGATATCATTAACAATGTAAGCCTGCGCTGCATTTAAGGTGCCGCTAAAGGTGCCCATAAACGCACCCAGCAAACCGGTAAGCACGAGTCCTACCAATCCTGCAGGCAGGAAATTGTTGATGGTAACCGGTAAAATACGCTCAAAATCAATGGAGCCGCTGTCGGTGTGCAGATTCATCTGATGGTAATAAAGCAGACCAAGCACTGTGAGCCCGATAACAAGCGAGTAGCGGATAGGTAATAGGATGATGGATACAAAACCGCTCATCTTGCTGGCCTCGCGCGGCGAACGGGTAGCCAGGATCTTCTGCATATCATAGTTAGGTGTCGGGCCCGCCAACGACGCAAATACACCCTTGAACAGCATCATCATAAAAAACAATCCAAATAATGAGAACCCGTCGCTTTTAATCTTGGCGTTCACCTCGGCCATTACGCCTTGCCAATTCAGCCCCAGCCTTGCACCAAAGAATGGGCTGGCCCATCCTTTCGGTACGGGTAGCTGGTGCCCTTGCAGTTTCATCGCTGCAATAATACCGATGGCGAGGCAGGCCGCCGTCATGATAGCGTATTTAATGATATCGCCCAGCACAATACTGTGCATGCCGCCTAATATGGCATAAAACATGGCAACAAGCGTAAATACCATGCCATAAAAATGAGGCACATAAACCGCCGGTATTTTGAACGGCACATAAGGGCTCACCAAATTCCACGGAACAAATATCTCTATGAATTTACCCAGTCCGATGAAACCATAGGCCAGAAAGCCCAGGCAAGCTATTAATGCAAACGCTATAACCACCTGTTGTGATGCTTTCACACCCGGCCCGCTGTTGCCAAAACGACTGGCTAGCCATTCCGCACCGGTATTGGCGTTTGAGCGGCGCAGCCATTTAGAAAGGTACATCATCATAAACACCTGATTAAATACCGGCCAAAGCCAGGGTATCCAGATACTTTTCATGCCGTATACAAAACAGAGGCTCACCATCCACATGGTGCCACTGATATCAAACATGTCTGAGGCATCGCTCAGGCCCAATTTATACCAAGGCAATGATTTACCCCCCATCATATAACTCTCTTTATTCTGGCTGGCTTTTTTACGACACCAGATACCGACGCCTACCATGGTAGCCAGATAGGTTAAAATAATCAGCAGATCTATGGGTTTAAGTTTCATTATGGTTTTTGCAGTTGTATGCCTCAAGTTATCATTATTGCTGCACGCAGCTGCTTTTTTGTTAATACTTTTTTAACGTTTGGGTTATGCCGTTACTTCTTTTTATTAGACTTGACTTTAAAAATTTAGACTGTATTCCTAACTTTAAAAGGAATACAGTCTAACAAAAATATTTACCGGCGGGCGCCTGCTGTTAATACTTTTATAACAATGTGTGATATCTTTTTGACAAGATACTTGTTTGATGTTAGCAGACCGGCTAGTTAAATTAACCGCAGAGGCCACAAAGATGCTATACAGCAGCATGTGTCTTATATCCAGCAAGCCGCATCCGCTGTATCCTCAATGCAACACCTTTGCACCTCTGCGGTTAAGTTGTAAAATGGTTAATCTTCCTTAGTTCTTAATAAACTGCCTGCTGATGACATTGCCATTAGTATGTATCCGCAGGAAATAAGTTACTCCGGCGGATAGTTCGCTCACATCAACCGCGGTACCATGTACGGTTTTGAACTTATGACCCGTAAGGTTGTACACATCGATATCAGCCGGCTTGATCAATCCTCTTACATTTATAACCGAACCTGCGGGATTAGGATAAACGCTGATGCCGATTTGATCGGCCGGTTGCTGGTTGAGCGACTGGGTTTGCAATGTGCTTAAGGCTGTTAAGCTTGTGGTATTGATGGAGTAGAAATTAGTAACCGTTTTACCCGTATTATCGTCGGTAGGCATAGTGAAAGCGAGCGTGGTATTTGGAGCTGTATAAACTGCGCCGGTGCCTGACAGATTTCTGTTAAGCGTGATATTGATGGCAGACTGATTATAATTCGGGTCGGCTACTGAAACGCGATAGCTGGTGGTATATACCCGTATCAGCACAATAGCCGGTTTATCTGATGTGATCGTAAGCCCGTCGCCCATATCAGCAGTGCCGGCGGCATAAAATATGACAGCATATTGCTGATGCAGATCATTACGAATGGCTTGCATGGTAGTATTATTAATGGGGACTGAAAACCCATGACCGGCATAGGCGGCCGGCATGTCGGCCAAAGCTTTGTTGGGCACTACAATATAGTAATAGCTGCGGCCGGTAGGAGCCACGTCATGATCAACCCAGAAGCTGAACACCTGGTTGCTTATAACCGTGCTTGATTGAGAGCTATTGATATCATGCCAGCTGCCGCTTTGCGTTTTATTCATCAGGGTAGTCGATCCGGGCAAAGGCAGCATATAACCGATATTGTTGTGATGCACCCATTGGATGGTGTGCGTGGTCATAGAATCTGTCGTGAAAGTGTGTGTAGTGCCATCGTTATAACTAATGGTACCATTAGTGAGTGATTGTTCAATATTGGTGATAATCTCATTTGGCTGCGAAGAGCGAATATTGTTACCTACACAAAGCATCATGCCTTCCATAAACACATAAGCTTTATTGGCTGTAACACCTTTATAATTATCCTGAAACGCTATAGCACCTGCTTCATTAACCGACAAGCCGCCTCCAAACGTATTTGTACCATTGAAATATCCCGTCAGCGCCGCCTGAGCCTCAGATTTTTCGGTCGTGGTACCCGGCACGCGCGACCATTTCCAGGATGGAAAAATATTGTTATACTCGTTGCCGGTAACCATAATATTGGTAGCGCCCAATGGTAAATTGTAGCCTTTGCTATTCTCGCCATTAATGTATTCGGCTCCGCGCGAGCGTGATGAAATGATGCGGGCCGACATGTACCAGTTGGGCCCGTGGCTTACCAGTATAGGCGATTTCCAATAGTATTTTGCCTTCTGGTAGGCGCTTGGATAATCGGCGCCGCTTATATGATCTTTCCAGGCCTGATAAACTGAGGCATTGGTCGGGTCGTTCAGCTTCATAGTGTCCAGGCTGGAGGTAGGAATGGTGATCAATGCATCAGCACGGGAAATTCCTCTTCCCACCGTACCGAAATCAAATACCCCGCGATAACTGAGTAGTAGCGCACCTCCAAGATAAAGATTGCTTAGGTTGGTTTGATAAGTGCTTGTAAAATAAGAGTTGAGCGCCGTGCCAGCTGAAAGCTTGAGATAATTAGCCTCGTCGATCACTAAATTACGCCCATAACCCCCGGTATATAGCTCATCGCCGTGCTGATGGAAACTATTATCGATCATCACTCCCTCACTGCCGGCCGGAGCAACCACCTCAAGGGCTGATGCCTCGACAGAAAAGCCTTTATCAGTAACAGGGTAACGATTAACTACCAATCCCTTCCGAATCAAGTTTTCAGCTACCCAAGCTTGGTTCATGCCATTATTATTGGGATTATCGGTATGGTCAAGGATGTAGTCTGAAAATTTGTACAAGGTATCTGTGTTAATGTGCCCTTTTATGACCATTAATGCTACCAATAAGTTGTTGGGCACCCTCACCACCGTATCCCACCAATTGGTGGCCTTTGGCTTGGTACGCACCAAATAGCCAATGCCGAGCACTATTTTACTGAGCATCACTGAGTCATGATATGATACATTGCTTGAATTGGCCCAGGCCTGAGCCATTTCATTAATGCGGAGTGAGTGGCTTGGCCACGTGCCGCCTGTGGTATAAGTTAGATTGCTCCAATGGCCATCAGGTTGCATGCTATTCATCAGACTGGTCTCATCGGTGGGGTTTGAGTAAATGGCCAGTAGCCTGCCGGTAAGTGTATTCAGGTCGTTTTGCTGGCTGGTAGTGTTAGGCACGGTGCCATAAACCTTTAGTTCTGCAATACGATAACCGGAAAGATTGGCCCTGCCGCGCCCGTTGAATTTCACGTAGCGCGCCATAGAATGCAAGCCACCCACCGGGGCCCAAGTAGCATTGGTATTTCCATTTTTAGTATAGACGGTCGTCCAGGTGGTGCCATTGGTTGAGGTCATCACGTCGAAAGTGGAAGCATAACGACCATCTGCCCAATAGATATTTACTGAAGCGATGTCGTAAGTGGCGCCAAGATCTATATAAAGCCATTCATTATAACTGCTGTTGGTTGACGACCAGATGGTACCCATGCTGCCGTCTGTGGCATTATTAGGTGTATAACCTGTTTCTGTAGTAGACGCTGTGCAGGTTTTGCCCTGCGAGATAAGCGTTTGTGCTGCGCCTCGGTTGTAAAACGCAATAACAAATAAAAGCAGCAAGATGCCGCTGATTACATGAGTAAAGATTCTTTTCATAACGGGTATAATTAAGATTGTTTTGATGGTTCGCCTAAACAGCTCCGTATAAACAGCCCTACCGTCTACTTTCGTAGTAATCTACCTGTACTGCTGCGGCCAGCTTTTCTGCAAAATATAAAGGAGCTATGGTTAAAATTGGTTAATCAAAACTAATCAGCCCGCAAGCAGTATTATTAATACTTTTTTATCGTTTTACGATACCCAAACAACAAAAACGCCCAAAAAAGGCACATGACGCATTTGTAAATAACTGAAATTCAACAATAAGTATCAGACTAGTAAATTTTAAAAGCTGCCGCCCAATCAATGCCTTTTTAACAAAAACAGATACTATTTTATCAAACGGTGTTGCGGCGATTGTTTTAAAATTACTGCTGCTTATCTTTATGTTACACTTAAAATAACCTGAATGAGCATCAATATTATCCGGGAGATTACACCGTTAACACAAAGCGACTGTTTTACGCTGTTCAGCCGTATCAAGAACGACTTTGATTTTCCGCTCCATTACCACGAAGAATATGAACTGAACCTGATCCTGAATGCGAAAGGGGCTAAACGGATTATTGGTGACCATATCGACATTATCGGCGATGCTGAACTCGTTTTTGTAGGCTCCAACCTGCATCATGGGTGGTTCAACCATGAATGCGCCAGAAAAGATATCAGGGAGGTGACGATACAGTTCCACAAAGATCTTTTTAACGAATCTATGCTGAAGCGGAATCAACTCAGCTTTATCCGCAATATGTTTGAGCGATCACAAAGAGGCATCCTTTTCTCACAGGAAACTATCGAGAAAATGGCCCCCCGTCTCTTACTGCTCACTCAGAAAAGTGGGTTCGATTCGGTACTTGAACTGTTTTCCATTTTGCATGATCTGTCTACTTCGCGCAACATGCATACCTTGTCTGACACGGGTACCGATAATCAGGATACGTTAAATTTCAACAGCCGACGGATACAGAAGCTGTTTGAATATTTGAACAACCATTACCACAAACAGATTAGCCTGGCCGATGCTGCACAGGTAGTGAATATGCCCGAGGTTTCTTTCAGCCGGTTTGTAAAGCAGCGCACCGGGAAGACATTTGTAGACAGTTTAAACGACATCCGCCTGGGCCACGCCAGTCGCATGCTAATTGACACGACCGATACCATTGCTGAGATTGCTTTTAAATGCGGGTTCAATAACATGTCGCACTTTAACCGGCTGTTTAAGCGCCGAAAACATGCTACCCCAAAAGATTTCAGAGAGAATTATGCCGGAACGCGCCTGTTTATCTAAGGGTTTGATCTGTTATTGCAATCGAATCTGTATCGATAATTATTTAGCGACCTCGGGTTGTCACATGCCAGATTTTACAATGTATGTATCACTCCACCTGATCAGAATTTTAACTATTGCTATAACGCAAAAAACGCCGATTTCGTGTATGAAATCAGCGTTTTCTCGTAGCCCCCAGAGGAATTAAACTGGAGGTGGTTTTGCAGTATTTACGCTTTATTCAGCTTCAAAATTGCCTGATTTAGCCTCGTTCGGCTTTATTCGAATTTGTTTACCTGCTAATATTAGACAAGCATTCCCCGACCACAAGTTATTCAACCCCTCCGCAACCATTTCGCTCGGCCACAGAAACCATATTAAAAATTTGATAACGGGAGAGGTGAGACGCTAATTTCGGATAGAAATCAGCTCTACCCTCCATTTGATTGTTGCACAAAATACGGACAGCTGTTTCCAGCGGAAAGATATAGTTGAAGGAAGTGGCACAAACCATCCCTATCACGTACAGAAGCATACCCGGAGCTCATAGAAGTAAGCCCGGGATAAATTTGCTCAATCACAGCCGGGTCATTTTCAAAATGCAAACATTTTTGACATGTCGGACCCGTATTACGCAGTTGAATAATTTCAAGAAGTTTCATGCTTAATGTGTAATGATATTGGTCCAGTAATGACCAAACACAATTACTGATAAAATATAGCCGATGACCACGTTCACAATAACCCCACTGGTGAATGCAATAATTGGCTTGCTACCGGCGGCTGCCAAATCACGGAACCTTGTGGTTAAACCGATGCTTAAAAAGCTGAAGGTAAACGCCCAAGTACGCAGCGAGGTGATTGGCGCAATTAGCGCCGGTTTAACTACCTTATTGTATTCGGCCAAGTTATAGTTGTGCACAATAAGGGTTGTTAAAATAGAAGCGACTAAAAAGCCGATCACAAATTTGGGGAAGCGCCACCATATTTGCGCTACTTCAACTTTCGATTGATTATTTTCTGAGCGTTCCCAAATCGTAACAGAGATCAGTGCCAGCACAAATGCCCAGATACCTATCCAGATATCGCGGCCAATAACTTTGATAAGTGTATAAGAAGCCAAAGCCTGATCTGGTGTGCCGACAACAATATGGCTGGTAGCCAAGCCACCGTATGATTGTGCAGCCGCTAAACCGGCAGCATCTGCAAATTCTGAGGTACCTATCCAGGCACCACCCACCCCAGTAGGTAAACCGAGTGCGCGACATACCAGCGGTAGGGCAAAAATCATAACAATAGCATAAAATACTACAAGACTTATAGCAATAGGCGGATGCTCTTTTTTTGCTCTTACCGAACCGGCTATAGCGATAGATGCCGATACGCCGCAAACGGCCCCGCCGGCGCCTAATACTGCTGCTAAACGACGATCTAACCCTAATTTGCGGGCCACGAAAAAGATAGTGAAGAAGGTAGCCAGCGAAACCAGTGATGCCTGCAAAATAGCTACAGGACCGGCCCAGATAATTAAGGTGAACGGCAGCGTCGCGCCTAACAAAATTATACCTAACTTGATATAAAACTCTACCCTAAAACCTGAATCGAGCCAACGTGGCAGCCCTATTACATTTGATATAAACAGCCCCAAGCCCAGCGCCAGCAATGGTGGCTCCAGGTTGTATTTATTGGCTTGATCCCAGTTGCCTATAAAATAGATAATAGCCGAAAGCACAAACACAAAAATAAAGCCCGGAATAAATGACTTAGGCTTTTGGCCGATGAATGAGGTAACGGCAGTAAATACCACCGAGAAAGCGCCGAGTAATGCTATATATTTAATGCCGTTTTTTGAAAGCTGCTCGCCCAACTGCGAGAAATTGGCCCATTTACCGGGCGATACAGCGATCCACGAAATGCTTGAACCGGCGAGGTAAAACACATAAGCCAGGGCCACTATGCTTAGCCCCAGTATCACCGCCCACCAGTCTTCGGTTAGCCTTTTTTTGTTGATTAGCGTCACGCTATGAGTTTCTTCAAGCGCATTTTCTGAATTGACGTTTTGTGCCATTTGTTTGATTTGATTGGTTAAAAAATATTGGTTATTCTGGTTTAAACAATACCATGCCGTCGGGCTTTATTTGCCACGACGTAATGGGATTCATATGGTAGCCGCCGGCTTTTGTTCCGCGGGCGGCCGTTAGTTGCTGTAAAGTGGGCTGTATGTAACCGGTTTCATCTGTTGCGCGGCTTAATATTTCGGTCGATGTGCCGTCCCATTCCCAAAGGTGTCTGAAATAGGTATGGGCCTTGCTTAGTACCGGGCCCTGCAACCTGGCCTCATTCCAGGTTTGGCCGGCATCTGTGCTCACCTCGACTTTTGTTATCTTACCGCGACCGCTCCATGCCAGCCCACGAATTTCTATCCACCCGGCTTTTATTTTATGCGGATAGCAGGGATAGGTGATAATGGATCGCGCGTCCATCTCAAAACTGAACATCCTGATCTTATCCTTCACCGGGTACGTATATTTAGATGTTTCCTCACGCGTCATCCAGGGCTCGTCGCCTACCTTAATACGACGCAGCCATTTGATATTCATGTTCCCCTCAAAACCCGGCAACAATAACCTGGCGGGATAACCTTGTTCGGGCCGTATAGCCTCACCATTTTGTGCGTAAACAATCATCGCATCATCCCAGGCTTTGCTGATAGGAATGGTGCGTGTCATCACGGCGGCATCTGCCCCTTCTGCCAAAAACCATTTCGCATTCGGGTCTACCCCTGTCTCCCTGAATATTGTAGAAAGCATCACCCCCGTCCACTCACTCTGGCTGGTTAAGCCGAGTATATCCTGCGGTGTCATTTCCTCCTTGCCGGTTCTGAAATTGCCGGCGCATTCAATAAAACAGGTACGTGTAACCGCCGGGAAGCTTTTTAAATCTGCCAGGCTAAACTTCATGGGCTTAGTCACCATACCGTGTATCAACAGCTCATATTTTTTAGGGTCGATGTCCGGCACACCGGAATGATGGCGCTCATAATGCAGATCAGACGGTGTAATGGTGCTATACATATCCTGCAAAGGCGTGCGCGACGAAATATCCGACGGCGATTTTACCGGATGCTCATATTTTGACCGCTGTCCTAATTTACCCGGCCCGCGGCCCGGCGTTTTGGTTGTATCGCCAGGATCAAACCCCGACAGCTTTTTAGCCAGTACCTTGTTTACGGGTAAAACAGCAGCACCAATAACGCCACCCAAAAGGCTGCGCCGGCTTATTTTATGAGGTCGCTTTTTCTCCATCTCTATTTTACTTCGGGGCCACCTTTGCGGTCGTCAAACACAAATAACTTTTTGGCCGGCATTACTACTTTGGGCAGTGTTTTAGCATTTTGAACGGTATCAACAACTACGTGGTTGGCATTGAGCAAATAAGCCGTTAAATTGTACACCTCTATATTACTCAATGAGCCGGGTTGTGGGTAAGGCATGGCGCGGCGGATATAATCAAAAAGCGTTGTGGCATAGGGCCAATAATTGCCGATTGTTTTTCCTTTAGCTTTAAGTATAGTATCCCCAATCAACGCCGGACCTAAAGTTTTAACTTCAAGTTGCCCGGCAGATTTTTCACCGTGACAGGCCGCGCATTTTTGTACATAGATGGCCCGGCCTTTTGATACACTGCCCTGTCCCGGTGGTAGTCCTTTGCCATCAGGGCGTATGTCTATATCCCAGGCATTTATTTCTGCCTTAGTGACGACACGTCCATGGCCGAATGTTTTCGGCCATTTATTCGTATCTATTTCGTCATTGCGAGCGTAGTGTGGCAATCCCGAACTATTCTTTTCTCCTTGCGATTGCTTCGCTACGCTCGCAATGACAAATGAAAGAACTGCAACTATCATAATAATCACCCTCCTCATACCACTATCTTAAAAACATCTTTTAAAGCACGCTTAGCGGCATGATAACCGCACATACCATGCACACCGCCTCCGGGCGGCGTGGACGATGAGCAGATATACAATCCCTTAGCCGATGTACGGTAAGGCGACCTGCGCAAAGCCGGCCGTGTAAACAATTGCGCCAAATCGATAATTCCGCCGTTAATGTCGCCGCCAATGTAGTTAGCGTTGTAGGCTTCCAACTGTTGAGTGTTTAGCGTATGTCGTTCCAATATCCGGTCGCGAAAACCCGGAGCGAAACGCTCTATCTGTTTTTCGATGTTGAGGGTCATATCCTTCGTCGAACCGTTAGGCACATGGCAATATCCCCAGGCAACATGCTTACCCACCGGCGCCCGCGACGGATCAAAAACAGTAGGCTGTGTCAACAACACGAACGGGTTGGTTGGATGTGCACCCTTTGCTGTGGCAGCTTCGCTTTCAGCTATCTTTTTAAAAGTGCCGCCGATGTGAATGGTCGACGCTTTGCCTGCATCTTCGGCCTTAAATGGTATCGGCTCGGCCAGCGCCCAATCAACCTTAAATACACCCATGCCATGGCGATAACGCTCCAATTGCCACTTGTAAATTGCAGAGAATTGGTGACCGGCTATTTGCAGCAGTTGTTTTGGGGTGACATCAAACAATACCGCCTTAGCCGATGGCAGTTGATGCAATGCGGTGATATACGTTTTCGTTTCGATCTTACCGCCCAAACTGGTAAAATAGTTCGCCAACGCATTCGCAATGTTTTTAGAACCGCCTTTTGGTATCGGCCAACCTTTCAGGTGACCGTTAACCATCAACACTAAGGCAATGGCAGATGTTGCCGGATTGGACAATGGCTGGATGGCATGTGCCGCCATCCCGGCGAATAATGCTTTGGCCTGTTCAGTCTTGAATTTTTTTGACAGTCGCGTAGCCGATTGTAAAGCATTTAAGCCAAAATCAGTCATCTCCAAAGGGTACTTCGGGAAGCCCAGCGGACCCAGCGCGTCGGCTGCAATCCTTGGCCATGATTCGGCTATCGGGCCAATCAGCCTCAAATAAGAGTCTTTATCTGCACCTAACGCTATGGCCGTTTCCTCCAAAGATTTATGTAGAATCGCCGCCGTACCGTTATCAAAGGGATGTGCTGCCGCGATATCGGGATAAATGTATTCCAGTCCGAATTTTTGAAGCGGCAAAGTCTCAAAAAATGGCGATGCCGCCGCCATAGGATGCACAGCTGAGCACACGTCATGCAAATAACCCGGCAAAGTCAGCTCCTGCGTGCGCAAACCACCGCCGATGGTATCTTTACCTTCTATTATAAGCACAGACAAGCCCTGCTGCTGCAATAAAATAGCCGCAGCTAAGCCGTTTGGCCCTGAACCAACAACTATGGCGTCAAAATCTGTCGTCATTTATTTAATATTTACCGGCGCTTAGCGTACTTTTTGGCAATACATATTTGCGGTCATACCTGTCCAGCACCACATAAATAGAATCCTTATGCTCATTGATGCCCGAAAGGATCACCCTCGAACCATCGGTTGTATCATATTTCAGGATCATGCGGTTGTGTTTTTGCCCGCGTTGTTTTTGCGCAAACTCACGGTCGCGGCGGGCCGACCAGGCCGCCGGGTCAATCATTTTACTTTCGTCGCCAATGTGTTTCCAGGCTTCGGCGCTTATCCAGTTGTCGGGCCGTTGGTTTTGGTTTTCCCGGCGATTTCCACCACCGCGACCACCCCGGCCGCTCCTGCGGTTACCCAATAAGGCTACAGCATTCTTGTCTTGCAGATAAAGTACCTTATCAATCGTATCGGCATAATAATGATAAGCACGTTCGCCGCCGGCAACGCCGGTGATTTCAAAAGTACGCTGGATGTCGTGCATCGGGCTGCCGCCACCGTTTGATGGGTCGATAACCACAGGCTTGTTAACACGGAAGGTCAACGTAGTCCAATTCTCAAATGTAGCTTCCTGCCAGCGTACGCTATCGTTGGGGTTATAAGGCAATTCCTGCCCGTTGATTTTAAAATCGGTAACGTGGTAGTTTCCGCGTAGTTTTTTTACACCTGCGGTAGATGGTTGCTTATAGGGGTCATATTTAAAGTTGATTACCTCAGTATAAGTTAATATCCCGAAGAAAATGATGAACGTCAGCGCCTTCAGTACAATGCGGGGGTATTTCAGTCCCGGTTTGGTGAAATCAGGATATACACGATAATGTGTCGTATATTTTTCGCGGATAATAAGGTTGTACAACGCAGGCACATCGTCAGCAATTAAAAACAACGATAACAGCACAAAGTAAAAGGCATATACATGCACGCCACCATCATAGGCGTAGTTAACCAGGGTAATGTCAAACAATGCACCGGCTAACAAAATGGCGCCGTAAGTGGTGGTCTTCCGGAAAAATAAAAGCGTCCCGGCAACAATCTCTACCACACCGCCAAACACCTGATACCAGGGCACAATACCTACCGACATCCAATAGATTTTTTGCGCGGTAAAATCACCGAAATTGCTGTTGAGCAAACCCAGCGACGGATATGGCATCTGCGTTGGAAACAGCTTAGTGAAACCAAACCCAATGATACCGATACCTGCACGGTAACGCACTACCACACGAATCCAATAATATAACAGATTGTACGATTTGCTTTTTCGGTCAATCAGGGTCCAGATCAAACCACCAACTATGCCGAATATCAGCGCAACGCCCCAGTCGGCATAATCGGCAAAGAAATTGCGTTTTGGCGGCATGCTGACGTTGTTATTGTCGTTGCTTTTGATAGTCGGAGCAATAGCGGTTGAGTTACTTTTGCTATTTACGGTATCTCTGTCATGGCGATGATGACGTTCGCCGCGTTTATCCCGGCTTGTTGCGTTATCGTCATTGTTTTTTTCCTGCGGTAGCGGTGCGCCGTCTACATCGCCATAATTAGGCTCACCGGTAAACCAGCGCACATAGCTGGGTTGAAAACGGGCCATGTCATACAGGTCGCGATAATGCGGGCGCAACCAGTTTAAGGTAAAAACGTTGTTGTACCAGCTGGCGGTGGATGGAATGCACATCGCCAGAAAAAAGATAAATAGTATGCGAAAACCCAGCTTTTTTTGCCACGACCACGGTGCGGCTACCTGTTTTGTTTCTTGTGTTGGGGTTATGTTGTTAGCCATTGTTTTGTGGTGATTAAAGTTTAAGTACCTTGCGTCTGCCCAGGTTGATAGGATATTTTTTGTCGATTTTATTAAGCACCACATAAATAGAATCGCGGTTTTGATCAAGACCATTTAAGATGATAGTAGTCGAATCGGGCCGGATATAATTTAGACTGAAGTGCTCATTGCGGTAATGCGGATTTTTATTAGTTAGCAATAAGGTTTGGCTCATAGTATCCACTTTATAACTGTAATAATGTCGGCCGGCAGAGCCTACCAGTTCATAATCGCGGTCCTCGTCTTTTTGTGATATCTGTTCATAGTTAGCAGAGTCAATTAGCACCGGGCGGTTCGAGCGGATACTTAACGTGGCCCATTTCTCAAACACTACATCGCGCCAGCGCACCGGGTCAGTAGCCGAGTAAGGCCGTACTTTGTTATTGATGCGGAACTCGCTCACGTTGTAAATACCGGCCGCATGTTTTAGTCCGGCAGTTTTTGGAAATTGGTAAGGGTCATGACGATAACCCGAATAGGTTTTGAATCCATACAGAAAAATAAAAAAGAAAATCACCACAGCTTTTAAACCAATGCGGAGGGTTTGTTGCGTACCCACAAAAATTGGCTGGTAAGCATTGGGCTGCGTAGGCCGATCTAAAGAGATCAAATTAAACACACGCTGTGCATCAAACCAAAATACCAGTGTAGCAAAGCTGATCAGGTAAAAGCTATATACATATTCGCCGCCTTCATAAGCCAAGTTAGAAATGAATACGTTACCGGTAAATACCAGGATAAGCAAGGCGCCGAATGTTGCAGTTTTTCTGAAGAGCAGTAACAAGCCGGCCAATATCTCCACACCACCCAAAAAGGCTTCATAGCCCGGCACAATGCCCAAGCTGAGCGAGAATATTTTCCAGTCGTTAAAATCGCCGTAAGCGGTGTTAAGGTTACTGATGGATGGGAACGGTGCTTGCAGCGGAAAGAATTTCAAAAATCCATAACCAATAATTCCGATTGCTAAACGATACCTGACTACGGTTCTGAGCCAGTAGTAAAGTTTATCATAATCCTGTTCCTTGTACCTGGAACCAGCCCATACAAACGAGCCGATCAGTGCCAACACGAGGACAATGATCCAATTAATAAAGCTATCGGCACCTGGAATAAATTTGGGCGACAGGCGCGTAAGGTTAAAAATGTAACCATAGCTTAACCAGTTTGGGCCAAAGAGTGCCTTGAACAGATCGATGCTCAAAGGCAGTGCCTGCAGAATAAAAAACAGGAATATGAACCGAAAGAGACCTTTCTGTTTTTGGCTCCACGCTTGTTGAGCGTTGTTGTTAAATGTTTGAGTCATAATTGTAAGCATGAGGGTTAAGATGACGCCGGGGGTAGATTCGAACCACCGTAAATGGTTTTGCAGACCACAACCTCGCCACTCGGTCACCCGGCTGTAAACGACCCTTTCTTCGTCGGGACGCCTTGATTGTTTTAGTTAATTATCATCGTCAGCCTTTGCAGTAGTGACGCTATTTCGATCCTTACGCGGCTCTTTAATTACTACCCTTTTTGCCAGGTCATATTTCTGACCGGCACCCAGGAAAAAGAAAGGGCCGTCGGACGCTGTAAAATCTTCACGACCGTTAACTACGTGCTTGCTTTCGCTGTTAACAATGGTGTTATAATCATAAATAGCAGCGTACGATTTGCCCAGCACCTGCAGTGTATCGCGCTGCACCAATACAGCAGTAGCCTCATTTAAACCGATACCGATAAATTCAGGCGCCTTGCGGATAAAGTCGACCAGTGCAAACTGGCGGTTACGCACCAAAATGTGTTGGTCGATAGCTGAGTTTTTCAGGAAACCCAGACCCTGTGTATGGTCGCCGATCAATATCTGCGCGCCTTTGGTATCGCCGCGCCACAAGAATGAGCCTAGGATACTGGCGCCGGCCGAGCTACCCGCGATAACGCCGCCACGATCCAGCAGATCTTTAAAAGCCTGATGAGTTAGCGTATTCAAATAAGAGTCGGCAATGCGCCATTGGCGGCCACCCTCAAAGTAAACCGCGGTTGCTTTTTGAATCCGGGCGATAAATTTTTCGCTGTTAGCCTCTTTTAAATCACTGGTATGCAGCAAGGTGACGTTTTTGATGCCGGTTTGCTTTTTAACCTGGTCGACATCTTTCTGGTCGAACGCGGCCGAATCGCCAACTGCGGCGGTTACCACAAGTACCACGGCTTTATCTTTGCCACCGGCCAACTCTGTGAATTTATCCCAGATATCACGCTGCGAGCCTACGTTGCCCCCAATAATGATCAGGCTACCTTTTTCGGGACCGTGGCGGGTGTCAGATTTTTTCACAGTGATGGGCGAGCGTTGCGCCAATGCCACATTTGTAAGTACAGCAACGGTCAATAATAAAATGCTTAATTTTTTCATGTTGATAGCTTTTATATCGTCAATAATTAATAATAGCCCGGATTGCGGTTATTGCCCGCCAGGTTCGGGTCAACCAATGTCTCGTTATAGGGGATCGGGAACAGGTATAGGTGTTTGTCTTTTAAACCCAGCACCGTCTGCGCACGGTCGGTACGCACCAGGTTAAAGAAGCGGTCGGCTTCAAACGGAAATTCTACCTGGCGCTCTTTTTCAATGGCCAGTAAAAGGTCATCTAAAGTTGCAGCAGCGCTCGGCGTCACACCGGCGCGGGCACGCACGGCATTTAAGTCCGATTGTGCACTGTTTAATCCAACCAAATTGCCTTGATAAGCTCTGGCTTCGGCGCGTATCAGGTATAATTCGGCTACACGGATGACGTAGGCCGGATCAGTACCCAGCGGATTACGATAGTACAGTTTGCCGTACCATAAATTTCCCGGAGGCGCAGTCTGGCCAATCAGCGCATTACGGTTGCCACCTATTGCCGCGTTGTTCAGCAACGAAACCAGGTTATCATTTGGCGACCACTCACGACGGCCACCCAAAGCAGGCGGTAACCACCAGGTGCTGTGACCGTTGGTATTTGAGATGGTATAGGCTAATTCAAATACCGACTCGTTGGTTGCCACCGCATTGTTGGCAAAAAATGCACTATATGGTGTTACCAAAGAGTAGTTACTATTATCGCTAATTACCGATGTAGCAAATTGCTCGGCCAGAGCCCAGTTTTTCTGATAGAGGTAAAAACGAGCCTTAAGCGCCTGCACAGTTCGTAAAGTAACCCGGTTGCGGCTAACAGTAGTTGGCACTAATGGTTGCGCGGCATCCAGGTCTTTTAATACCTGCGCATAAGTATCGGCCAAACTGCTGCGTGGGATACCTTGATTATCGGTCGACGCATAAGTTGGTTTTAAGATTAACTGCATACCGCCCCAGCCGCGAGCCAGATCAAAGTAAGCCAGTGCGCGTACAAAATGCGCTTCGCCGAGATATTGATTCTTCAATGCGGTAGTTAATAGCGGATCATTGATCGTCGGAATTTTATCAAGGATATAATTGGCCTGCGAAATGGTTTTATAGATTGCCGTCCAGGCCGACTGTACATAGCCGTTAGTAGCACTGGTTAAATGCTTGGTGATCTCGCTCGGATCAGCTTGCGAGCCGCTCCATTGGATATCGCCGCCAGACAAATAAGACAGCGCCGGGAAATTTGAACCATAGTAACTGCCGCTTCCTAACTGGTTAAATAAACCATTTACCGCTGTAGCCGCAGTGGCCGCATCAGTTATAGCGACTGATTGATCTATCTGTAGTTTGGGCTGCACCTCCAGAAACTTCTTGCACGAGGTAAGCAGCGCCAGCAGTGAAAATATATATAATGCTTTTTTCATGATTTAAATGCTTTTGATGATCAGAATGTGATGTTTGCGCCTGCCTGAATAACCCGCGGAACCGGAGGTGTCCCCAGGTCATAACCTAGCACCGTGGCAGATGATGACACGTTGATCTCCGGGTCTGGGCCTTTGTATTTCGTCCATAACCACAGGTTTGACGCACTCACGTAAACTCTGATAGAAGAGATGTTCGCCTTCTCAATCAAATGCTTTGGTATGTTATAACCCAGGTTAACATTGCTTAGGCGCAGAAACGAGCCATCCTCAATATTGCGGGTGGTAGGGCTCAGCGTATAGTTTTGGCCGTAAGCGGTAAGCCTTGGCATGTCGGTTTCATCGCCCGGCTTTTGCCAGCGGGTTAACTGACGAGTGTCCATCGCACGGTTAGCGTCGCGGGTACCGCCGCCTTCCAGGAAGTAGTTGTTGTTATTATAAACTTTGTTGCCGTATACAAAATTGAAAAACACCGACAGGTCAAAGCCTTTGTAGGCAAAGTTGTTGGTTAAACCGCCGTTAAACTTAGGCAAGGCATTACCCACAGGCTGCAAATCGCTCGAATTGATCACACCGTTATGGTCATAATCATCATACACCGCATTACCGGTTTGCTTATCTACATAAAGCTGTTTGTAGGCATAGAAGGTATACATTGACTGCCCCTGCACCATGCGTTCAGCAGCATAAGCAGCAACTACCGGTGTTGGCAGTTTGGTAATTTTGTTAATGTTACGTGAGATGTTGAAGTTAGTGCTCCATTTAAGCGGGCCATTAAGATTAATGCTGCTCACATTGATCTCAAAACCTTTGTTACTCATCTCGCCCGCATTAGCCAGTATAGATGAGAAACCTGAGCTGGATGCCAGCGGCAAATTCAGTAACAGATTACTGGTGTATTTGTCGTAATAATCGCCGCTCACAGTCAAGCGTTCATTGAGTACGCTCAAGTCTAAACCCAGATCTAACTGGCGGGTACTTTCCCATTTCAGGTCAGGGTTAGCTAACTGTACAGGCGCCGTACCTGGGTTGTTCTGGTAATTATTACCGGCGCCCCATAAGCCGCGTGAAGCAAAATCGCCAATACCATTTTGGTTACCGGTAACACCAATGGTACCACGTAATTTCAAATCGCTGATGGCATGTACATCTTTCAGGAAATCTTCTTTCTTAACCCTCCAGGCTACACCTGCCGACGGGAAATATCCCCACTGATGATTGGCGCCAAAGCGTGATGAACCATCGGCACGGATACTGGCATCCGCATAATACTTACCGTCATAATTATAGTTTATGCGGGCAAAGAATGACGATAGTTTATAGCTCGATTCAGATCCTGACGATGTTGTTGTAGCCGCCGATGAAAGCTGCTGAAAAGAATCGTTTGGATAGTTAGTGCCTGAGGCGATCACCTGGTTAGTTACAGAGCCCTGCAATGAATTACCTAATAAAGCGCCAACATTGTTTTTACCGAAGGCATGCGCATAGGTTAAAGTCTGCTCATTTGTCCAAATGGTATTATTACTCACAGCCTGCGAACCTGAGTTATGGTTAGCGATACCGATAATGGTCAAGCTATTCCAGTATTGCGATTCGTTATATTGATTGTAATCTACACTCCAACTGGTTTTAAATTTCAGGTCTTTCGATAACTTAACCTCGCCATATAAGTTACCGATAGCGCGGTTGCTGGTACTGTGCATGTTGGTATTGTTTAGCAACACATCCAGGTTATCAAAACCTGCCCAGCGGGCCGGGCTGCCGTCGGTATTGGTAGTGGGCAAATAGGTAGGCGTATGTAATGCTGATTGTAAAATCCCTCCTTGAGGGCCGTCGCCTACGCGGGCATTGGTGCGGTAAGTTTGAGTAAAGGTGTTGCTGGTACCAACCGTTACATAATCGCTGATTTTCTGATCAAGGTTTAGTTTGAATGATCCGCGACGAAAGTCGTTGGTCTTTAAATCGGCTTGCTGTTTGTTTAAGCCACCACCAATGTAGTAGGTAGTTTTATCATTACCGCCCGACACTGACAGATCATAATTCTGCAAAAAACCGGTACGGAAAACTTGATGCAAACGATCATAAGTTTTCTGATCTTGAGGTAAGCCACGTGGAGCCGGTGATGCAGTCGGGTTATCCGTCAGCGCCCGGAAAGGTTGGTATTTATAGGTAGTAATACCTGCGGCATTTCCTGATGCAATGGCATCCGCCTCAGAGTTTCTGTAAAATTCATTCACTAACTCAGCATGCTGCGGACCGGTTACCAAATCCCAAAGTTCAGGAGCTTTAGCAGCGCCGAAATAAGTGCTTAGGGTAACCTTAGGTGCTGTATTGTATTTACCACGTTTGGTGGTGATCAAAATAACGCCGTTAGCTGCGCGCGCACCATAAATCGCGGTAGCATCTGCATCTTTTAAAACAGTAATACTTTCAATATCATCAGGGTTGATATCTGCCAACGGATTGTTAGCCTGACCCTGCGTGGTGATACGTTGTAAAGAACCACTATTTACATAAACGCCATCAATCACATACAGCGGATCATTGCTGGCATTGATAGAAGTGGTACCGCGTATACGGATAAACATGCCATCGCCGGGCACACCGGTAGAGGCGCTGATCTGTAAGCCGGGAGCTTTGCCTTGCAGTTGTTCTTCGAAAGTGGCGGTTGGCTTGTCTTTGACTTCGCCTACAGCTATGGTTGATACCGAACCGGTAATTGCTTTACGGGTCTGGGTTCCGTAGCCAACCACTACCACGTCATTTAACTGGCTGTTTTGTGCAGATAACCGAATGGTAATTGGGCTACCGTCAACAATAACTTCTTTGGTTTGATAACCTATATAAGCAACAACTAACGTAAACGGGAGCTTTTGGGCGGTTATTAAAACAAATTTGCCGTTGGCATCTGTTGTCGCGCCGTTGGTTACGCCTTTAATTCTTACCGCGGCGCCAGGTAGTATTTCTTTTGACGCTGAGTCTAAAATCAGGCCTTCTATTTTTGCATTACCTGCCGGTAATATTTGCTGTGCAAGTGTTTTATGAGGTAAGGTTAAGCCTGCGAGAAGTAAAAATACACAGAATGGTATATGCGTTTTTTTCTTACGGATAAATATGTCCATATTTAACGAGTTTTAGTAAATGATCAATTTGCTGGAACTGGGATGTGTATCAGTGAGTGATTGCCGTTACTGAGCTGATACTACATTATGACCGGCGAGGCCTCCTTGCCGGTTCATTTTTTCATATTTATTTCAACACATATTTTCTTGAGTTAATTGGATAGCCAATAAGTAAAGGAGCCTCAGCCATTTTGCTGTGCCAAACAGGGGTTAGCAACAACACACACAGACGGATACAGCATCTGTCATAAACAAGTTTACTGTAGCCTTTATAAAAGGCTGATGGATGGCCATGTATGTAGTTATTGTTTTCATGATAGTGGGACAAACATAAAAACAATAATTTAATCTACAAAATCTATAGACTAAGTATTTTAAATAAAATTTGTGTTATTCCAATATATATTGGGGCGAATTCTACTACCCAAGGTAATGAGTTTGATTCTTGTAGAGGTAATAGACATAGCCATCAAGTTTTTAAAGCAGTTTTCCGTGAACAAGCGCAACGATCGGAGCTGCGGCTGGGTAAACGACGAGCTTTTCAAGTAAATCGCTCAGGTAAATTCTTTTTGCCCATCTATCGAACAACCGAACAATTAAAAAGGTCTTGGCATCTTTGATACCCTTCGACGTGTCCAACTTCAAAACCCCACGGCAGAATAAATCTTTATATAATCTGTAAAGTTTTTGGTCGAAGTAAGCTATATGCCGTGCCAGAATGCAGGGGGTAGTAACTCCGACTGCATTAAGACCAAAGTTGTTACCGTTGATATAGTGGGTGTTGCCGGTGTCCGCTCCATCGCCACCCATCTCGATGGAGCGGACGCCTTTTTTGATCTGGCCGAACGCATATGCTCTTAATAACATTCCAGGACTTTGGGCGTATGTCTGGCTACCAAAGTAAGTAGGATTAAATAAATAATTCTTCTCATCATTACATCTTCATTCCACTCATGCCAGATTGCTTGTTACCTAATTGATCTAAAGCTGCACGGAAGCTTTTGGCCAGTTCAAGTGCTGGCCCTATACCCATGTAATGCAGAAATTTGATAGTTGGTTTGTCGCCAAGCATATGGCTGTGTACGGCAACTACTTCAATGTTGTTTGATCTGAACACTTTGATAACCTCCTTAACCTCATGGTCAAGCATGGCCACATCACCCGCGATGCGTGCGTTATCCATTGAACCTGTAAACGATGCCCATGTGTTCAAACCAATATTGGTTGTCATTTGGGTGCCCATCGCGATAACTGTTAAATCAGGTCGGCCTAATGTATATTTGATCGTGGTACCATTAATGGCCGCTTCACTTTTTACGATCTCATTCAGTTTCGGAACATCAAAGATATCCTTGCCGGTTTTTGTCGGTGGCAGGCCGGCAGGTGGTTGATTAGCCGGTGATATCTTAGTGTTTGCTATTGCCTTCGCGTATTTCTTTGCCAGTTCTTCGGGCGAGCCCATACCATGCAGGTGCATGAAGAAAATGCGAGGCTCTTCATAAAAGAAGTGATTATGTATGGCACCGACTTCCAGCCCTTCAGCCAGTGCTGCTGAGATAAGCGGATTTACTTCTTCCTCCAATAAGACGTTATCGCCCATAAGCATTGCCGACTTGCCGTCAAGCGTTCTTTTGATCGACATCCAACCACCGAAACCGAATGAGATTGGTACGGCCTCGCCTTTAATGGTTACTTTCAGATCGTTACGAGGAAAAGGTAGAGTATAAGTGGCTTCTGCCTCTTTATAATTACCTTTTTTGCCGACAGCAGCCTCAATAGCGGCGATTTCGGCTAGAGTTAATGCAGGCGTTTTTGCCGGTGCAATCTCAGCAAGTGCTTCTGCCGGATTGATGCCAATCAGGCTGGCTCCCGCCAGTACTGCGCCGCCTTTCAGTAGATTACGCCGACTTACAGGGTTCATTTGATTTTTCATTGTTGTCGTATTATGAGTGATTTGTCAAATTGATTTTAAGGATTCATGTGTGCTTTCGTTCTGAACTTTGCCTGCCCAAATATACAGGGCATCATAAAGCTTCATTCCGATGGACAGTTGCTCCTGATCGTCCCGTACGTTATAGGACAAGCCTGCCGAAATAGCCCATAACCCCGCTGCTTGTGGGGCAAGGTCAAAGCGATCAGTGTCAGCGCCACGCACAATCTTTGCTAACTGTAATAACACAGGATCAGCGAGTTGGTGTTTTTTTATAATGTAGTCGAAAGTGCAGTATTCTCCCTCATGTCTGTATTCAGCTCCCGGTATATCATACGGTATAGCATTTAGTTCCGTTGCTTTTTCAAACACCTGCTCTTTAGGAACGTAAATGAACTCAGCTACTTTGTCCACAAAGTTTTTGATGAGCTATGGGCAGGCAATGCGGTCAATCTTTGGCCATTCTCTCGTTATCCATTTCATAAGACACTTTTGATTACAACTCCTAAAATGGCCGCTATTGCGATTAGCTGCGGCTCCTGTACTTTTTTTATGTAGATCAGTGCCAACCCGCTTGACAACGCGATAACGGCAGTTGGTACATCGACAATAGAACGGGTGGCGATAATAATTACAGAACCCATCAAAGCACCGATCACAGCTGCGGTAATACCATCGACAAAAGCCTTAATACTGGCGTTCTTTGCTATCTTCTTGAAATAAGGCGCTAAGATCACTGTGAACAGGAAACAAGGCAGAAAAGTTGCCAATGCCGCTACTACAGCTCCTGAAAATCCATTAACGAGGTAACCGATAAAACCAACTGTGATGACCACAGGGCCGGGCGTAATCATTGCGACAGCTACAGCATCCACAAACTGGTTTTCGGTCAGCCAGTGATAGTCATTCACGACTCCTGCATGCAAAAACGGAACAATAGCCAGACCGCTGCCAAAAACAAAGGTACCTGCTTTCAGAAAGAACAGACCGATCTTCAGCAGTGTGGATTTTGAATAAGTCCAGAACCCTATGCCTGCAAATAAACAAACAGACAAAGCCGAGGGTTTTCTCAGCCACAAAGGCGGCGCTTTGACGACCATGTAAAGCAAACCGCAACCGATAAAAAGCAATATCTGCTCCTGTTGTGTGATCACCGTAATCACTATAGCAGTGATATAGAACAGCCATAAAAGCCAGTTCGCTTTGATAGCGGGCATGTTGAGCTTGCCAACAGATTTAACCGTGAGCTTATATGCACTGAGTGTAATGATGCCGATCACTGCGGCTCCAACACCATAAAATACATCCCGCATCCATGCGAGGCCACTATACAGTTGGTAGATCATCCCTAAGAAGACTACCATTACAAAAGAGGGTAATACAAAGGCTAAACCTGTAAGTGTAGCTCCCAGCAGGCCATAATGTACAAAGCCAATGTAAATGCCTAATTGCGCAGCTAAGGGGCCGGGAGCTAATTGTGCTAAAGCCAGACCTTCTTTGTATTCTTCCTCGGTAAGCCATTGATTTTGTTCAACAAGGTCGCGGTGCATATAACTTACCAAAGCCACAGGGCCGCCGAAACCCCAGGTACCGAGTTTCAGGAAATAAACTACCAGTTGACGCAATGTATAGTTTCTCGCCTCCATAATACGGCAATGTTAAGCAGCTTACAGGCGGAGAAATAGTATATTTTTAACTATTGGTCTTTATTTTACTTTGCTGATAGTTTTCTTGAAAGCAGAGGGGCTTTGTCCGGTCTGTTTCTTAAAAATGCGGTTAAAGTGGCTTTGATCAGAAAAGCCGGTCAGATACCCTATCTCGGTCAGGCTATGGTTTGTTGTTTCAATGAGTTGACAAGCTTTTTCGATGCGTAGTTTACGCATGTAATCTCCGAAACTAAGGTTGTCAAAGTATTTGGAGAACTCACGTGACAGGTAGGCGGGATTAATTTCCAGCTCCTGCGATGCCTGTTGCAGGCTAAGCGTCATGTTGGTATCGAGCTGATCTTGAATCATGTTCTTCAGTGATTCAGCCCAGGCAGGTGCCTTTTTGTCTTTTTCCTGTTTGAGATACTGGTGATAGACCTGCAATAGCAATTGTTCTATCGGGCCTCCTTGCGTATGCTTTTGTTTGAACAGGTGCGTCGCCCAACTATACAAGCCATCGTAAATGACCATACCCAGATCAAGTAATTCGTGATCGTCTTTGCTGTTATATGCCAGCCCTGAAAAAATGGCTTCCAGTCCGGCTGCCTGTGGTGCAAAATCATGCCGGTCGGTATCTGCTCCGCGAACGATGGCCGCAATGCGATGCAAGGCCGGGTCTTTCAATCGGTGCTTTTTCAGTATATAATCAAAGGTGCATTGGTCTTCATAATGGCTGTACTCCACGTTGGGAAGGTCAAAGGGTATAGCGCCCAGTTCTTCAGCTTTGGCTATTACGCTGTCGTAAGGCACATAAATGATCTCCGCCTCGGGGTCAACAAACCGTTTGACAAGCCAGGGGCAGGCAATCCTGTCTACCTTGGGTTTTTCGCGGGTGATCCATTTCATTTGTTCGAAACAATTACAGAATACTATTATAAATTTGATCAAAGCTATGAAAAACAATCGTCATTGCTTTTTGCTGGTTATCTGTGCTATTATGCTTTTGGCCGTGACGGGATGAGCAAACGAAACAATTGCTAATCAGCGGAGGCGGTGGCTCCATCAACATTTTCAAGAACGAGGGCGGCATTGTATTTAAACAAGTAGCTGACATCAAAACCCGTAGTGGTGCGAGCACTTAGCTTTGGGTGCCTGAATTGCGGGTCTTTATACTCTCAGCGAGAGAGAATCGCAATAACGTTTCGTCGTTGTTAGTCTATAAGCACTCTGATTAATCATTGGTTCGATTCGTATCCGGGATTAACATTTCTACAGATCGCTTACAGCAAGAAGATAGAAGGGTAAAGCAATAGGTAAAGTTTTCCGGTTTGAAAATCTTAAAACCATCCTAACCTTCCCCACCGGCATCAAGCTTTTAAAGCAGTTTTCCGTGACCGAGCGCGCAACGATCGGGGCGCGACTGAGAAAACCTTCACGCAGGTGGTTTCTCAAGCAAATCGCTGAGGTAAACTCTTCGTCTCCATAAAGCAAAAAATGCCGATTTCGTGTATGAAATCGGCATTTTCTCGTAGTTAGCTAATCGATATTCAATCTTTATCCTGCTTACTTTCTTTAAAGAATGCCGCCCTGGTAGGCGAAGGGCACACTGACTTTTCTCCTTTAACAAATTTCCATAAAATTTCATTTAAGGTTTGATCAGGCACCAAATCGACAGCTGAAAAATTAAGCGTATTTGATAGCGCGCTATATTTATTTCTTACCACATTTTTTTCTTTTAAATCTACATTGCATGGCCTTACATTAAATGTATTCATATCTACCTTGTTGGTAAAGCTACGCCACATTGGTGTAGCGGCCGCATCATACTGAGTCATCGGCGGCATACCTAAAATAAGTTCAATGGTGCGGAGTACTGATGAAGTTGAATACATGGTATGATCCACATATCCCCTTTTTACAAAACCTCCGGCGATATAAGCCGGACTACGGTGTGCGTCAACATGGTCTGGGCCATTTTGAGCGTCGTCTTCCAAAATAAACACCACACTTTCATTCCAGATAGGGCTCTTGCTTAAATGATCTACCAACATACCTACCGCCAGGTCATTGTCTGCAACAAGTGCAAAAGGCGTTGGTTTGCCAATGGCAGTTCCCTGGGTATGGTCATTAGGTAATCTGATGGTGTTTAAACGAGGCACTGCGTGTACTACTACCAGTGAGTCGAACTCTCTCGCCCATGCCTTTACCCGCAAGGTATCGCTTTCTATAAAGAATTGGGTTGGGTAATAAGTACAGAAATGATCTTTCAGAACCGGGATATTGGGTTTAGCGTTATTGGCAAACTCACCGTAGGTTCTGAAACTTACACCCGCTCTTTTGGCCTGATCCCAGATGAAGCCATTTTTGTTATTACCTGTTTCTTTGGCCCCTGACGATGGCTCCGTGCCGCCTCTGCCGCCATACATGGTTGGCCAGGTTTTCTCCAGATAGTCGGTAGCGTAGGCGCCCATGCTCCAGTTATGTCCGTCAGAGCTTACTTCGCCATCTACGTAAAAGTTATCCAGCGTAACAAACTCGCGCGACAAAGCATGCTGATTTGGGGTGATCTTTTCGCCAAATAACACCAGACTGGTATCGCCGTTGGCGCCTTTTAGGTCGCCTAAAACCTGGTCGTACGTACGGTTTTCTTTGATTACATAAAACACGTATCTGATCGGCGATTTTCCGCCAACTTTTGCCGGTATCGGATTGCCTGACTCCTCGTCCTGTACCTCGAGCTCCTTCTCTTTACTATACGGCGTATTACGATATACCGCCTGCGAGTAAACAGATAATGTTGCTGCCGAAGGAACGTCTATAATACTTAAGGTACCTTTAAATAATCCGGCGATGTATTGTACCGGCTTTTTGCTCTCAGAACCGGTATGTACGCCAACGGTCTGCGTCCTACTTGCCGGGTTAGGACCATTTGGATTGGCAAATGAAGAAAAACCTTTCCCATTTGATACATAGATCTTCTGACCGATAACTTTCACAGAGGTTGGGTACCAGCCTGCGGGGATGAAACCCATTGATTTGCTCGCACCCGGTTTACTGATGTCAAATACAGCAAGGCAGTTATTATCGGCATTGGCAATGTACAACTGTCTCTCATTAGCAGACATAGCCAATCCGTTTGTCGTCGATCCGCTCAATGCTGTGGTATATAGCGCGGCATTCAGCGTTTCCAGCACTTTTCTTTTTTTGACATCGATCACCGAAACTGAATTGTCGTTCGCGTTAGCTACAAACAGGTATTTGCCATTACGGGTAAGACATAAATCGTTAGGGTTATCGCCTACCTTAACGGCGTCGGTAAATTTGTGTTTATCGGTATCGTATACCAAAACTTTATCGGCACCCCATACACTAACATAAAGCTCGTTGGCATCAGGAGATAACATACAGGTGTATCCCTCGCCGCCTAATGGCAGTTGTTGCTGTACTTTTTTTGTTTTCAAGTCAAATACGTATAACGAATTATCCTCTTTTGTAACGGTATAGAGCAATTGACGTTTATCATCGAGTGCAATACCTGCCGGCGAGATTTTATTGGGCCATGGCTTTCCTAATTTAAGGGTATCAGATGTTACCAGTTTGTTATCCCTAATGACATATTTTAAGATCCAGTTGTCATTTCCGCCTGAGGCGTAAAGGCTTCTCTCATCAGCACTGAAGGTTAATCCAACCCATGATTTGGGGATTTTAACTTCATCGGCAATTTTTTGTGAAGCGACATCTATCAATTGAATGGTTTGTACGCTTTGCCCGTTGTTGGTTACTGCAAGGTATTTTTTGCTTTTGCTTACTGCCATATTTAAAGGCAGGTCGCCCAAGGGCAGGCTTTCACCAACTTTGGTGATGCCCCAGCCGTTTGGAAGGGTAATTCTTTGCTGCTCTATCTCAGCTAAACTTTGTGCGCCCGCTCTTAATGACGCAAGCATTGCTAAAGCAATAAAAAGTTTTTTTTTCATATCGTCCAGTCTATTAATAAAATTAGCAATAACACGACATACAAAAACGATGTGCCGTATTATTGCTAAACATTTTTTCTATTTAATTCGAGGTGGATTTACCAACCCGGATTTTGCTTTAATTTAGGATTCAACACTAACTCAGATGCAGGAATAGGATTATAATAAAATTTATCATCCCATTTTCTTACCGCATCATAGTTTACCAGCCAGTGGATATTGCCATAGGTACCTTGTGTTAAATTTACTGAAGTAATCGGAACAAGATAGTAAGTAACGCCTTTTACTGCCGGCGTTGGCGCTTTGCTAACAAAATCAACATTCAATACGCCGTCGCCATTGGTAGCATAATAAGTATTCATTGCCGGAACATAGATGCCCAGGTAAGGCATCTCCATTAATTTACCGGCAGCCCAACGTTTGATATCGTCAAATCTCTGGCCCTCGCAAAACAACTCTACTCCGCGCTCTCTTCTGATCTCCAATAAAGCCGGATCAGATATATTAGGGAAATAGGTTGTAGTTAAATAAGGGTCGGCTGTTGTTGGATAAGCGGTATTGGTAATACCAGCTCTGGCTCTGATCAGTTTGATCGTTTTATCCCAGTCGGCACTTGCAAACTGGCCCAACTCTGCTTTTGCTTCGGCGTAGTTTAAAAGCACCTCTGCATAGCGGAAAATCGGGATAGAATTATTGTTAAGCGCGCTATAATCCAGCGTCTTATCATCCAAAGTAAATTTTAAGATATCATAGCCGGTAAAAGTATAACCAAAGTCTGGTGGGGCTGCGGAGCCGTCAGATCTTTTATAGCCGTTGCAGCGAATGGTTTGGCTTAGCCTTGGGTCCCTGTTTTTGGTTTCGCTTGCAAATGAAAGCGTATCATATCCGCCTTTATCAGTAAACCTGGTCCCGTCGGCATTCAGGTAACAGTTAATAAACTCCTTGATAGCGCTGGTTCTGAAACCCAGGGTAGGACTTGTGAAAAGCTGGTTCAATGAGCTATAGTGCTTCAAGCCGGCATTGTATACAGCCGCAAGTAAAACCTCATCGTTCCAGGGCGTTTCTGTTGTAAATAATGCTCTGTAGTCTGACGCAGCGTTACCTGTGTTGTGCAACTTATAGTTGCCCGAACTCATAATTTGCGTAGAAGCGTCTGCTGATTTATTTAAAAAGTCTGATGCAGTCTGCGTTAAATTTAATTCTGGATGGTATTTCCTAAAGGTACCTTCGAACAGACAAACCCTTGATTTTAAGGCAAGCGCCACCCATTTTGTAATGTTGGTGCAACTGTTATCCTTTGTTGCCGTTAAATGGCCAATTGCAAAGTCGAGATCGGCTACGACAGAGTCGGCTATTAACGTTCTTGGATCTCTTGGCTTGTACAAAGCCTGGTCAGCTGGATCAAGTGCGTGATTATACCAGGGCACATCTCCATACTGCTTTAACATCTGGAAATAAAAGTAGGCTCTGAAATATCTGGCCACACCGTTATAATTATTTCTGAGGGTTGCAGGTATTGCAGTGTTGGTATTATTGTCCAGAAAATAGTTGATGTTTCTTAAAACTGACCATGACCAACCACCAATATTATTGGAATTTGTTGATGGAGACATAATACTCGGAATAGTGTTACCGGTAATATAGTCAGACGTATTATCTGTAGTGGCTATGGTTTGCGCACTTGGAATCTGATCAGCATAAAATGAATTTACATAAAGCGCCAAATCACTGCTGCTTTCAAATACCTTTTTTGGTGTAAGGTTGGAAAACGGCTGTTGATCCAAAAACTTTTTACACCCTGTAAATCCTATAACTGAAAGAAGCGTGAAAAATAAGATGACCTTTTTCATATATTTTAAAAGATTAAAGAGTTAAGTTGATACCGAAGGAATAAGACTTTAACATTGGATACAGATACCCGTTACCAATACCGGCATTAATCTCAGGATCTGAACCGTTGACAACTTCGGGATCATAATTTTGTCCCCACTTATGCAATGGCGTTAATGTTAAGAGGTTCTGGCCGGTTACAAATACTTTTAGGTTGGTTATACCCAGCTTTGAAACCCATTGCTTAGGCAAACTGTAAGTGAGATTTACATTTTTTAAACGCGCGTAGGCTACATTTTGCAGATACCTGGTTTGTACAACGGCCAATTCGCGGGTACCACTTAAGGCAACATATCCTCTGTATCGCGGCCAATAAGCATTAGGGTTACTTTCTGACCATACGTTGGCAAGCATATTAGATGGTATCGATCCATACGGACGGTTATATTGTCCCCAGAATAGACCGGCATCTGTGCCCGGCCACCAATCCTGATGACCTATGCCTTGGATGAATGCGCTGAATGAGATGTTTTTAACAGTTAAGCCCAGGTTTACACCATACATGTATCTCGGTTGGGTGTTACCGATAACTTTCAAATCGCCATGGTCTGCTAAAGTACCTTTACCTATGTTAATAGCGTTGTCACCGTTAAGGTCCTTAAACTTAATATCTCCCGGCAATGGAATGTTAGAGTTAGATACGTTGATATAATTTACCTGATTTGGATGCGGTCCGGCAAGATCAGCCGCAGTATACAGACCATCAGTTGTAAAGCCCCAGATCTCTCCTAATTTTTCACCTTTATAATAGGTACTCACGCCGTTGTAAGGAAGGATACCATTAGGGTTATTGTATTGAGTGATGGTAGCGGTGTAATCAGCCAAAGAAACGCCAACCGAATAGCTTACAGCACTTGAAATACGGTCGCGCCAGTTAACTGAAAGCTCCCAGCCATTGGTTCTTAAGTCAGAAAAGTTACCTTTCGGAACTGCAGCACCAAAGGTTGCCGGTAAGGGCTGGCTTGGCGTAAACATGCCTTTAGTAGCACGTACATAATAATCGAACGAGGTGGTAAGCCTGTCTTTAAGCAAAGAAAAATCTAATCCGCCGTCAACAGTGGTTGAGGTTTCCCATGTCAGATTTGTCGGCAAAACATTCGGGTTTCTGGTAATATTGGGATAAGAACCGTTGATAATAACCGCGGTTGATTGCGATACAGCCATTTGCGGGATAAACTGGTATGGGGTGATATTGCCATTACCCAGGCTACCATAAGAAGCTCTCAGTTTAAGGTTATCCAACCAGCTTGATGCAAACTGCATAAAGTTTTCTTTAGATACCACCCAGCCTGCAGATATAGAAGGAAAGAAACCGAATTGAGAATAAGACGGAAATTTAGATGAACCGTCATATCTTCCGTTTACTTCCAAAAGATACTTTTCATCATAATTATAGTTCAATCTTGAGAAAAAGCCGGCTATGGTCCACTCGTTTCCACCACCCGTAATGGTGTAGTTTGTACCGTTCAGCAAGTTAAAGTTAGCCAGGGTTGGGTCGATAAGGCCGTCTCTTTGATAGCTGTTTGTGGTAACTTTATTGTCCTCAATGTTTGCACCTGCCAATAGGGTAAAGGCATGTTTTCTAAAGTTCTGTTTACCTTCTGCGTATACGTTGGTAGTTAAATACTTGGTTAACGTGGTAGCGTTGTTCAAATAGTTATTGGTACTTTGACCGGTTAGGCCGGGACCAGCACTATAGCTCACCGGATAGAATTGTGACAATACGTTATAGTTGGTGTAAGCATAAGTGAAGTCGGCCTTTAAATTCAGGTGATTTTTGATGATATCTGCATTCAATGAAGCCGTATTCCTGAAATATAATTGCGTGGTGTATGATTTATCATTTCCGGTTGCAAGGTCGCCTACAGAATAATAGGACATCGGCGTTAACGTACCGTCAGGGTTATACATCACCCCCATCGGAGCCGCTGTGATATCCAGATATCTGGTAACCGGCGCATTGCCGTTGGTAAGCGGGAAAGCATAATCATACGTATTAAAATCGATATTATCCGTCAACGTTAACCAGGGATTGATATGGATATCACCCTTTGCCCTCAGGTTGTATCGGTTAAAAATGTCCGGGTTGTAGGTAAATATGCCCTTTTGATTATAGTAACGGCCCGATACTAAGAAGTCAGCCTTATCATTACCGCCCGAAACGCTTAAAGCATATTCTGAAGCAGGCATTGATGCTCTGTACAATTCTTTGTACCAATCGGTATTGCCATAATAATTGTATTTCCCGGTAGAAGGATCTACAGTTACCTTAGGAAGGTTGGGGTTTGTGTTTCTTGCCTTTAAAGAATCAAGGTAAGATGGGCTGAATGGCAGTACACCATTGATGGTAACCGGGTATGACAAATAATCATACCAGCCTTCATAAGAATCCAGGAACGCCTTGGCCCAATCATAGCTATTGTTTATGATGGCCGGAGTTACTGTTTTCTGATCGATGGTATAATCGGCAGTGAAGTTGATCTGGGTTTTGCCCTGCTTTGCTTTTTTGGTGGTGATCAACACCACACCAAAAGCGCCTCTTGCACCATAAATTGCACTTGAAGCAGCATCTTTCAATACCGATATACTTTCGATATCATTCGGGTTTACCAGGCCCGGATCACCAGCCACTCCATCGATCAACACTAAAGCAGAGCCACCGCCGCCGATAGAAGTATTTCCTCTCACGTTAAACGATGGCGACCGGATAGGCTTACCATCAGATATAACGATATTCAAGTTTGGGATCTCGCCTTGCAGGCCTCTTGCAATGTTAGGCATTGGTCTGTCTGCCAGCACCTCTCCGCCAACTTGCGACACTGCACCTGTTAAGTCTACTTTCTTCTGAGTACCATAACCAACCACAACAACTTCATTAAGGCCCTTATTCATTGGCTTTAGTGAAATGTTTAAGGTTACATCTTTTCCCGAGCCTGAATGTATCACCTGCTCCTGTTCAATAAAGCCGATAAAGCGATAAATCAATGCAGCTTTGTCTGGCACCTGGATAGTGTATTTCCCGTTATTATCGGTCACCGTTGTACTGCTACCATTTTTTTCAGCTACAGTTACGCCGGGTAAAGATTGTCCCGCGTCATCAGTCACTTGCCCGGCTACGGTAATTAGCGGAGCTTGTACCTGCACGATTGTTCTTTCTACAGGTTCATTTCGTTTTACTTTCAGAAAGATATTTTTTTCATTAACCTGTATAATATCCCCCTTATAATTTTTAAGAAGTCGTTTAAGAACAGTAAAGACAGATTCATCTACCGCACTAATATTTACTTTTTCATTTACGTCGATATCGCTGGAACTGTAACCCAGATAAAAGTCTGTTTTCTGTTCTATCACGTTGAAGGCCGCCTTTAACGAAATGCTATGTGCATTTAAGCTTATTCTGGTATCATTCATGGTCTGGCCTTTTAAGGTGGTAGCCAGTACCAGAGTTGGGCATAACAGGATGAGAGCAAATTGGATACGCATAAATTTCAAAAGGGAATGAATGGTACGGGGTATGGGTATATTTTTATAAATATTTATTCGCATTTTTGTTAATATTTAATGATTTGAGCAATTATTAAATACTGCGGCTGCTACAGCGGCAGTTACTGTGCGGAGAATGTTGGCGCATTTTCCGCACTTTCTTTTTGATTGATTTCTTTACATATTTTTCATCTTCATTTTTGGGTTATAGTCTGCTAATTGTTTTACTTCACCTGCAATTTTGAATATTGAGAAATAGTTGGTGATTTTTTAACTCGTAAGTAACGCCGGACAAATCTGCCAGAAGGGGTAGTATTTCATTTATCGGGGCATTGTCAAACGTTACTGTATATAGTCCCTGTTTATGGGGCTTACCCACCAGTATAACCGGAACATTATAATTTCTTTCAAGCACCCGGGCTATTTGAGCGATCGAAACCCGGTTAAATACAAGCTTGTTGGTTCTCCATGCACTTATAAGTTCTATGTTGGTTAGTGTATGGCGATAGCTATCTGTTTTCAGATTGTATACGAGCAGATGATTATGCGTTAGGTTTTTGCCTATCAGCGTTTCTCCTGAAACATCTTCTTTTTCAACCATAACCTTTCCGGTGGCAACGGCTACGCTTATTAAACTTTCATCGGGATAGGCATTGATATCAAAAGAGGTCCCGACAACGCGGGTTTGTATTTTTCCTGTTTTAATAATAAAGGGACGGCTTTTATCCTTACTTACCTGAAAAAAGGCCTCGCCGCACAACAACACATTGCGATTTTTGACACCAAAATCTGAAGCAACCCGGAGGGTTGAAGCCGCATTAAGTGTAACTACCGACCGGTCGGGCAGTTGAATTTCTTTACGCTCGCCTTTTCGGGTACTATATGATGTGTAGGTGATTACACCGGACTGAGATTTTTTAAAATAGCCGGCTGCGAAATAAACAGCAATACATCCAATTATCAAGCATGCCGCAATACGCAAAGCCATATAAACAATGCTTGGTTTTCCGGACTTTTTCTGTTGTGCATCATTTTTGCCAAATAACTGAATCAGCGCATTGCGGGCAGCTTCATCTGCTACCAACTGTGCATTTTTAGTATCCAGATTGTGTGGTAAATTGTCAAAAGAATTATACCAATTTTTGATTCGGGCTATTTCTTCAGGACTGCATTGGCCGTCTCTGAATTTTTTTAGCAGAGCCAACGCTTTTTCCTGTTCTGATATTGTATCCATTCATCAGTATAGTCTGAAAAAGGGCCACCAGGTACCGTTAAATAATCAACATGTTTACATTAAAATATTGTAAATAACATTGGCGCTGATAGCGCTCAGGTGATTCAGAACTATAATAGATGTCGTAAAAACAAGCCGATGAAAACCACGGCCAGTTTGCCACGAAGGATCCTTCCACGTAAGTGCTGCAGTGCGATAGAAAGGTTATTCTTTACGGTTTGTTCTGATAAATGAAGCTCCTCTGCAATCTCGCCGATTGATTTTTGTTCTAACCTGCTCATGCGAAATACAGTGCCTGTAGTTGACGAAAGTTTTTCAATTTCTTCAAGCAATTCATTATGCATTTCATTAGCCATAACATACTCATCAATCGGAGCAGTGGTAGGTTCGTCATGCTCTAAAAGCAACTGTATACGTGAAAGTTGTTTTTTGTTTTCAATTTGCCAGTCGATGACCGCATAAAACGCGGCGCGAGAGAGATAGCCGAAAACAGAAGTACCGACTTGTGCGCGGTTGTTCCAAAATGAAATAAAGATCTCTTGTAAAATATCCTTCGCGTCATCCTCAGATCTGATACGCGCATTAATGATCTTAAAAAGCCGAAGGTCATAACGATAAACCAGTATGGCAAATGCCTTTTCGTCATTCGCTTGGATCATCCTTAGTAGTTCATCATCGGTAGCATGGCCAGTCATTTCGACAAAGTTAAAGCCAGCGTATAAAATCTATGTTAAATGTCATTAGAATTTAGCCCTGTATGGCTCATCGTCACTTAAATTTTACCTGTTGAATCGCTTTTTTAGTATTTGATTGTTTCCGAAGATATAGCCTGTTGATTATACAGTTGATAATCAACGTAAATGGCACCTCGGTGCCCATTCCGTTGCTTATTTGGTAAAGAATGGTTTGCGTTAAAATTGTTTTATACGGCATGAGTAAGCAGACGGCGAAATGATTAGCTTGCCATAGTAATTGATTGTGAGTGTGCTGTACTTTTAATTTTGATAAAAATTTGGTTCGGAATTTTAAAAAAGAATTACGGGTTATTCCTGAAAATGATGAAATCCATTCAAAAAGGGTTAAATAGGCTTTTGATTATTTCCCAAGCTGACTTATCATATTCATTACCGGTTTACTTATCGATGTCCCACCAAACCCGCGAAGTAAGCGCATCGCCTCCCGGTAGCCTTGCTACAGCTGCTTTATAGTTATCAGGGTTGGTCAGTATTTCTGTCGATAAATAGATCATGCGCCTCGGTATGGTACCGTTGGTAACATTGCCCGGATAGATCACCGGTGTAAGCAACGGATAACTCGACCGCCGCCAGTTGAACCAGTTCTCAATAAAGTTAAAATTAGTGCCGGTAGCCACCCAATATTGGGTGTTGATCATCTGTAACGCATTATTCTGCGAACTCATGTCAAGAGGGTTCGCATTAAGGTAGTTATTGATATCATTCTGACTGATAAATGTCTGGCTATCCTGCTGGTTAAGCGATTGCAAAGCTCCGGTAACCCCGTTTACATAATGCTCCTGCGCAGACCCGCCTGCATTCCAGCCTCTTACGGCTGCTTCAGCAAGCAGTAATTCGGTTTCTGCATAAGTTAGGATAAATATTGGGCCGCCCAGTTTAAGGTATACACTTGTCCGCGGTCTTGAATATTTCCCAAGAGGAGCCAGATCGGCACCCGTTCCGGTTCCGCCGGGATAACCCGGAGATTTGCTGATATCT
>Ga0157369_10000618_pt1 | contig 46223 bp, 48 predicted proteins | sample C25metaG_FD_113461 | JGI IMG/M metagenome (GOLD analysis project Ga0157369, IMG submission 113461) | Corn rhizosphere microbial communities from Kellogg Biological Station, Michigan, USA - C2-5 metaG | ecosystem: Host-associated > Plants > Roots > Rhizosphere > Soil | place: USA: Michigan... | reverse complement strand
TGCACCTGGCCCTCAGTCGCATGCCCGGCACGCTCAGCACCGGCAGTCGCGGCTGCTGCACTTTTGAGGACTCGATGGACGGGCCACGGGCCGCGAACATCATCAGCATCCCGTACTACGTGTGGGACTTCTCGGAGCGCTTCAAGCACGACGTCGTCGACGACTTCATCGCCGAATACGCCGCCGGCCGCACGCCCAACCCGTGCATGCGCTGCAATGAGCGCATCAAGTTCGCTGCCCTGCTCGAGAAGGCTCTCGCGCTCGGGTTCGACGCCGTGTGCACCGGTCATTACGCGTCGATCGTGACGGATGCCGACGGCAACCGTGAGCTGCACCGGGCGAGCGCGTGGGCGAAAGACCAGTCCTATGTTCTGGGCGTGCTCACCGCCGACCAGCTCGCGCACTCGATGTTCCCCCTGGGGGCGACGCCCTCGAAGGCGGAGGTGCGCGCCGAGGCCGCCGAGCGCGGGTTCTCGGTGGCGACCAAGCCCGATTCGCACGACATCTGCTTCATCCCCGACGGCGACACGCGCGGCTGGCTCGCCGACCGGGTCGGAGCCGAGCCCGGAGACATCCTCGATCGCACCGGCGCCAAGCTCGGTGAGCACGAGGGCGCCGCCGCGTACACCGTCGGACAGCGCCGCGGCCTCCAGATCGGCACGCCGGCGCCCGACGGCAAGCCGCGCTTCGTGCTCGAGGTGCGGCCGGTGACCAACACCGTGGTCGTCGGGCCGAAGGAAGCCCTCGCCATCGCGGAGATCGCCGGTACCAAGTACACCTGGGCTGGCACGGCGCCCGAGCGGCCCGACGTCGCGTTCGACTGTGAGGTGCAGATCCGCGCCCATGCCGACCCGGTGCCCGCGGTCGCGCAGGTCGTGCCGGTGCCCGAGGGCAGCGACGCCGTCCCCGGCACCCTCGAACTCCGCATCCTCCCCGCCGAGCCGCTTCTCGGCGTCGCCCCCGGCCAGACGGCGGTCGTCTACGTCGGCACCCGCGTGCTCGGGCAGTGCACGATCGATCGCACCGTCTCCGCCGTTCCCGTCGCCGCCTGACGCGCCGCCGCGTCACCCCGCCGCCGCGTCACCCCGCCGCCGCGCCACGCCGACGCGTCACCCCGCCGCCCCGTCACCCCACCGCCGTGTCACCCCGTCGCTGCGGGCGGGTGCCCGCGGGGAACCGGCGTCGGTAGGCTGAGAACGTGGCAGACACCTACGCACCCGGCGAGCTCGACGCCGCCCGCGACGAGGCCGAGCGGCTGACATCCCGCATCCTGGAACTGCGCGAGGCGTACTACGAGAAGGACGCCGCCATCGCCTCCGACCAGGAGTACGACGGCCTCATGCACCGGCTCGAGCAGATCGAGCGCCTCTTCCCGGAGCTGCAGGGGCAGGACAGCCCCACTCAAACCGTCGGCGGCCGCGCCCAGGCGCTGTTCGACCCCGTGGTGCACGCCGAGCGGATGCTGAGCCTCGACAACGTCTTCTCCATCCCCGAGTTCCTCGCCTGGGCGGCCAAGGTGGAGCGCGACGCAGGACGCGCGGTGCAGTACCTCTGCGAACTCAAGATCGACGGCCTCGCCATCAATCTCCGTTACGAGAACGGCGTGCTGGTGACCGCTGCCACCCGCGGCGACGGCGTGGTCGGCGAAGACGTCACCGAGAACATCGCGTACGTCCCCGGCATCCCCAAGCGCCTGGCCGGCGCCGGCCACCCGCCGCTCGTCGAGGTGCGCGGCGAGGTCTTCTTCCCGGTCGACGCCTTCCGCGAGCTGAACGCGGCACAGGCGGCATCCGGTGAACGCATCTTCGCGAACCCGCGCAACGCGGCCAGCGGCTCGCTGCGCCAGAAGGCCGAAGGCAAGAACCAGGCCCAGCTCGCGCTCATGCACGCCCGGCTCGGCCGTCTCCGCATGCTCGTGCACGGCCTCGGCGCCTGGCAGAACCCGCCCGTCGCCTCGCAGTCCGAGATGTACGACCTCCTCGCCAGCTGGGGCCTGCCCACCAGCACGCACTACCGGGTCGTGCCGCAGGCAACGGATGCCGCCGGCTTCATCGAGCACTACGGCGAGAACCGGGCCAGCGTCGAGCACGAGATCGACGGCATCGTCGTCAAGGTCGACGAGCTCGCGCTTCACGCCGAGCTCGGCGCCACCAGCCGCGCGCCCCGCTGGGCCATCGCCTACAAGTACCCGCCCGAGGAGGTCAACACCAAGCTCCTCGACATCGTGGTGAGCGTGGGCCGCACCGGCCGCGCCACCCCGTTCGCCGTGATGGAGAAGGTGCGGGTCGCCGGCTCGGAGGTGCGCCAGGCCACCCTGCACAACCAGGACGTCGTGAAGGCCAAGGGGGTGCTGATCGGCGACACGGTCGTGCTGCGCAAGGCCGGCGACGTGATTCCTGAAGTGCTCGGTCCCGTGGTCGAGCTTCGCGACGGCACCGAACGCGAATTCGTGATGCCCGCCACGTGCCCGGAGTGCGGAACGCCGCTTCGCCCCGCCAAGGAGGGCGACGTCGACCTCCGCTGCCCCAACGCGCGCAGCTGCCCGGCGCAGGTGCGCGGCCGGGTCGAGCACATCGGCTCCCGAGGCGCCCTCGACATCGAGGCGCTCGGCGAGGTCTCGGCCGCGGCGCTCACCCAGCCCACCGTGCCCGCCGACCCGCCCCTGCCCACCGAGGCCGGACTGTTCAGCCTCACCATCGACGACCTGCTGCCCATCGGCGTCGTTGTTCGCGACGCCGAGACCGGGCTGCCGAAGGAGGACGACGGCGGCGCGCTGCGCATGCGCACCCCCTTCCGCCGCAATCCCACCCCCGCGGAGAAGAAGCGGGGCCTCGTCGGGCCGCAGCCCTCCTCCAGTGCCCTCACCCTCCTGGCCGAGATCGAGCGGGCAAAGACCAGCCCGCTGTGGCGCCTGCTGGTCGCCCTCAGCATTCGGCACGTCGGCCCGGTCGCCGCGCGCGCCCTCGCCAGCTACTTCGGCTCCCTCGACGCGATCCGCGCGGCATCCCGGGAGCAACTCGCCGAGGTCGAGGGCGTGGGCGGCATCATCGCCGACGCCCTGCTCGACTGGTTCGACGTCGACTGGCACCGGGACATCATCGACCAGTGGCAGCGAGCCGGCGTGAAGTTCAACACGCCCGGCCACCCCGGCCCCGGCGCGGCGGCCGAGGGCGGGGGAGTCCTCGCCGGCCTCACGGTCGTCGCCACCGGGTCGCTGGAAGGGTTCACCCGGGAGGAGGCGCAGGAGGCGATCCTCGCCGCCGGCGGCAAGGCCGCATCCAGCGTGTCGAAGAAAACCGACTTCGTCGCCGCCGGGCCCGGGGCGGGGTCCAAGCTCGCCAAAGCCGAGGCGCTGGGCCTGCGCATCATCGACGCCGACGGCTTCCGCCGACTGCTGGCCGAGGGCCCGGCCGCGTTCGCCGCCGAGACGGATGCCCCAGCATCCGCCGATGAGTCGGCCGACGCATCCGCTGCCGGATAACGGCCCAGGTCAGCCCAATACAATTAGGGGTACCCACCTCGACCAACCATCGGAGTTTCATGTCTGAAATCACGGCCGAGCAGGTTGCCCACCTGGCACACCTCGCCCGGATCGACCTCAGCCCGGAGGAGATCGACCACCTCACCGCCGACCTCGTGCAGATCGTCGACTCGGTGGCGAAGGTCTCCGAAGTGGCGACCCCCGACATCCCGGCCACAAGCCACCCGATGCCGCTGACCAACGTGTTCCGTGAAGACGTCGTGCGCCCGTCGCTCACCGTGGAGCAGGCCCTCTCCGGCGCCCCGGCCCGCGACGGCGACAAGTTCCGCGTGCCCGCCATCCTGGACGAGGAGTAACCGCATGAGTGACCTGATCAAGCTTCCCGCGGCCACCCTCGGCGCCATGCTCTCCGAGGGGTCGGTCAGCTCCGTCGAGGTGACCCGTGCGCACCTCGACCACATCGACGCCGTCGACGCGGACATCCACGCGTTCCTGCACGTCGCCCGTGAATCGGCCCTCGCCACCGCCGCTGCCGTCGACGCCCGCCGGGCCGCCGGCGAGGAACTCGGCCCCCTGGCCGGCGTGCCGATCGCCATCAAAGACGTGCTGGCAACGAGCGACATGCCCACCACGTCGGGGTCGAAGATCCTCGAAGGGTGGGTCCCGCCCTACGACGCCACCGTCGTCGCACGCCTGCGCGCCGCCGACCTCATTCCGCTCGGCAAGACCAACATGGACGAGTTCGCGATGGGCTCGTCCACCGAGCACTCCGCCTACGGGCCCACCCGCAACCCGTGGGACCTGGAGCGCATTCCCGGCGGTTCCGGCGGCGGCTCCGCAGCCGCGGTGAGCGCCTTCGAGGCTCCGCTCGCGCTCGGCAGCGACACCGGCGGCTCCATCCGTCAGCCCGCTGCCGTCACCGGCTCGGTGGGTGTGAAGCCCACCTACGGCGGCGTCTCCCGATACGGCGCGATCGCCCTCGCCTCCTCGCTCGACCAGGTGGGCCCGGTCTCCCGCACGGTGCTCGACTCCGCCCTGCTGCACGACGTGATCGGCGGATACGACCCCCTCGACTCCACGTCGCTCCCCAGCGCGTGGCCTTCCATGGCCGCCGCCGCGCAGGCCGGGCTCGCTGACGGCGCCCTCGCGGGCGTGCGCGTCGGCGTGGTCAAGGAGCTGAACGGTGCCGGCTTCCAACCCGGCGTCACCCAGCGCTTCGAGGAGACCCTCGCCCTGCTCACTGCCGCCGGCGCGGAGATCGTCGAGGTCAGCGCCCCCAACTTCGAGTACGCGGTCGCCGCCTACTACCTGATCCTCCCCGCCGAGGCCTCCAGCAACCTCGCCCGCTTCGACTCGGTGCGCTTCGGCATCCGGGTGAACCCCGAGGACGGCCCGCTCACCAGCGAACGCGTCATGGCCGCCACCCGCGAGGCAGGCTTCGGCCCCGAGGTCAAGCGCCGCATCATCCTCGGCACCTACGCCCTGTCGGCGGGCTACTACGACGCGTACTACGGCAGCGCACAGAAGGTGCGCACGCTCATCCAGCGCGACTTCGACGCCGCCTTCGACAAAGCGGATGTGCTGGTGTCGCCGAGCGCGCCGACCACCGCCTTCAGGTTCGGCGAGAAGCTCGCTGACCCCATGGCCATGTACCTGAACGACATCACCACCATCCCGGCGAACCTCGCCGGCGTGCCCGGCATGGGTCTGCCCATGGGCCTCGCGCCCGAAGACGGGCTCCCGACCGGCCTGCAGGTGATGGCCCCGGCCGGCGAGGATGCGAGGCTCTACACCTTCGGGGCCGCCCTGGAGCAGCTGCTGGAAGCCAGCTGGGGGCACACCCTGCTCAGCCAGGCGCCCGTCCTGACCCCGACCGAAATGTTTGCCAGCGAAGAAGGAGCCGTCTGATGGCGAAAGCGCGCCTGATGGACTTCGACAAGGCCCTCGAGCTCTACGAGCCGGTGCTCGGCTTCGAGGTGCACGTCGAACTCAACACCAAGACCAAGATGTTCTGCGGATGCGCCAACGAGTTCGGCCAGGGGGCCAACACCAACACGTGCCCCACCTGCCTTGGCCTTCCTGGCGGACTGCCCCAGGTGAACCAGCAGGCCATCGAGTCCAGCATCCGCCTGGGCCTCGCGCTCGGCTGCGAGATCGCCGAATACTCGCGGTTCGCCCGCAAGAACTACTTCTACCCCGACACGGCGAAGAACTTCCAGACCTCCCAGTATGACGAGCCGATCGCCTTCAACGGCGCGCTCACCATCGAGCTCGAGAGCGGCCGCGAGGTCACCATCGAGATCGAGCGCGCGCACATGGAGGACGACGCCGGCAAGCTCACCCACAAGGGCGGGGCGACCGGGCGCATCCACGGCGCCGAATACTCGCTGGTGGACTACAACCGCGGCGGGGTGCCGCTCGTGGAGATCGTCACCCGCATGATCGAGGGCGGCGAAGCCGACTCCCCGGAGATCGCGAAGACCTACGTCGCCTCGGTGCGCGAGATCGTCAAGGCCCTCGGCGTGTCCAACGCCCGCATGGAGGAGGGCAACGTGCGCTGCGACGTGAACCTGTCGCTCCGCCCCCGCGGCTCCGGAGTGCTCGGCACGCGCACCGAGACGAAAAACGTGAACTCGTTGCGTTCCATCGAACGCGCCGTGCGCTACGAGATCCAGCGTCAGGCCGCGGTGCTCGAATCCGGCGGCACGATCACCCAGGAGACCCGCCACTGGCACGAGGACACCGGCACGACCAGCTCCGGCCGGCCGAAGTCCGACGCCGACGACTACCGCTACTTCCCGGAGCCCGACCTCGTTCCCATGGCCCCCTCCCGGGAATGGGTGGAGGAGCTGCGCGCCACCCTGCCCGAGCCTCCGGCTGCCCGCCGCAAGCGGCTGCAGGCGGCGTGGGGCTTCACCGCCCTCGAGTTCCAGGACGTCGTCAACTCCGAGCTCCTCGACGTGGTGGAGGCCACGGTCGCGGCCGGGGCCCCGGCACCCGCCGCCCGCAAGTGGTGGACCGGTGGGGTCGCCCGCCTCGCGAACGCTCAGGGCGTGCCGGCTGAGACGCTGGTCACTCCCGCGCAGGTGGCCGCGCTCATCGAACTCGTCGAAGCCGGCACGCTCACCGACCGGCTCGCACGCCAGGTGCTCGAAGGCGTCATCGCCGGGGAAGGCACTCCCGCCGAGGTGGTCGAGAAGCGCGGGCTGGCCGTCGTCTCCGACGACACCGCCCTGATCGCCGCGATCGATGAAGCCCTGGCCGCGCAGCCCGACGTGCTCGCGAAGATCCGCGACGGCAAGGTGCAGGCCGCCGGCGCCGTCATCGGCGCGGTCATGAAGGCCATGCGCGGTCAAGCGGATGCCGCCCGCGTGCGTGAGCTGGTGCTGGAACGCTCCGCCGGATAGGCGGCCATGAACGACACGGAGGCACTGCAGATGACCCCGGCCGAACCCACGACCGCGGAGATCCGCCGCTGGCGGCAGTACCTCGCCGACGAGCGGGCCGAAGCGGCGGTGTACCGCGACCTCGCCTCCCGTCGCAGCGGCGAGGAGCGGGAGATCCTGCTCGCCCTCGCCGAGGCGGAGGGACGGCACGAGGCGCACTGGCGCGAACTGCTCGGCGACCGCGTCGGCGCTGACCGCAAGGGCGCCCTTCGCACCCGCGTGCTCGGCTTCCTGGCGCGACGGTTCGGGTCGGTGTTCGTGCTCGCCCTCGCGCAGAGCGCGGAGGCCAGGTCGCCCTACGAGGCCGACGTCGACGCCACCGATGCGATGGCCGCTGACGAACGCATCCACGAGGAGGTCGTCCGAGGACTGGCCGCCCGCGGTCGCAAGCGGCTCTCCGGAACGTTCCGCGCCGCCGTGTTCGGCGTCAACGACGGGCTCGTGAGCAACCTCGCCCTGGTGCTCGGCGTCGGGGCGACCGGCATTCCGGCCTCGGCCGTGTTGTTCACGGGCCTGGCCGGTCTCCTCGCGGGCGCCCTGTCGATGGGCGCGGGGGAGTACGTGTCGGTGCGCTCCCAGCGCGAGCTGCTCGAAGCCTCCACCCCGAGCCCCGAGGCGCACACGGCGCTTCCGCACCTCCACCTTGAGGCCAACGAGCTGGCGCTGGTCTACCGGGCGCGCGGAATGTCTCCGGACGCCGCGCACGCCCACGCCGAAGACATGCTGCGGCAGGTGAACATCGCCACCGGTGCCCTCGACCTCGACCACGATGCGGGCGCCGACGGGCAGGACGGCGACGAGCACGAGGCGGTCGGCACCGGCCTGTCCGCCGCCATCTCCAGCTTCTGCTTCTTCGCCTCCGGAGCCCTGCTCCCGGTGCTGCCGTACCTGTTCGGCATGTCCGGCACATCGGCGATCATCCTCGCGTCGGTCCTGGTGGGGCTTGCCCTGCTCGCCACCGGCGCCATCGTCGGGCTGCTGTCGGGAGCCCCACCGCTTCGACGGGCCCTGCGCCAGCTGCTCATCGGGTATGCGGCCGCCGCGATCACCTACGTGCTCGGCCTGCTGTTCGGCGGTTCCCTCTGACCGGGGTCTGAATGAGACTCTGGTCGGTGCATCCGCGGTACCTGGACCGGCAGGCGCTCGTCGCCTGCTGGCGCGAGAGCCTGCTGGCCCAGTCCGTGCTCGTGGCGCCCGGCCGCGGCTACAGCCGGCACCCGCAGCTGGAGCGCTTCACGGCGCACGACGAGCCGCTGACCGCGATGGCGCATTTCCTCGCCGCCTACCTGGCAGAGGCCGATGCCCGCGGCTACCGCTTCAACCGCACGAAGATCGTGGGCGACCCGCTGGCGCCGGTCGCCCCGATCCCGCTGGCGTCTGGCCAATTGGATTACGAGTGGCGGCACCTGGCCGGCAAGCTCGCGGAGCGGAGCCCCGCGGTGGCCGCGCGCTGGGAAGGAGTGGCGCGGCCTGACGCGCATCCGCTGTTCGTCGTGCACGACGGCCCGATCGCGAACTGGGAGCGACCGCGATGAGCAAGCAGGACGGCCGGGGGCGGCAGGTCACCACGGCGCCCGTCGACGACAGCGCCGCGACGATCCTGCACATCGACATGGACGCGTTCTTCGCGTCGGTCGAGCTGCTGGACCACCCGGAACTGGCCGACCGGCCGGTCATCGTCGGGCACCGCTCCGGGCGATCGGTCGTGACCGCCGCGAACTACGTCGCCCGACGGTACGGCGTGAACTCGGCGATGCCGATGTCGATCGCGCTGCGCCGCTGCCCCCAGGCCGTCGTGCTGGAGCCGCACGGCAGCCGGTACCGGGAGTACTCGAAACGCGTGCTGGAAATCTTCGGCGACATCACGCCGCTCGTGGAGCCGGTCAGCATCGACGAGGCGTTCCTCGACGTCGCCGGCGCGCGCCGCCTCCACGGCTCCCCGTCGGAGATCGGCGCGCTGATCCGGCAGCGCGTGGAGTCGGAGACCGGGCTCACCTGCTCGGTCGGCGCGGCGGCGAGCAAGTTCGTCGCCAAACTCGCATCCGGGCGCGCCAAGCCCAACGGCCTCCTCGTGGTGCCCGCGGCGGACACCGTGGGCTTCCTGCATCCGCTGCCCGTGTCGGCGCTGTGGGGCGTCGGCCAGGCCACCGAGAAGGCTCTGACCAGGCTCGGCCTGCGCACCATCGGCGACATCGCGAACACGCCGCTGCCCGTGCTGCAGAAGACCCTCGGCGACGCGTCGGGCCGCAAGCTCTACGAGCTGTCGTGGGGCCGTGACCCGCGCGAGGTCACCCTCGCCCGGGAGGAGAAGAGCGTGGGTCACGAGGTCACGTTCGAGCACGACGTGACGGATGCCGTCCGGCTCGGCCGCGAGATCCTCCGCCTCTCCGACCAGGTGGGGGCCAGGCTCCGCCGGGCGGGCGTCACCGGCCGAACCGTGGTGCTGAAGCTGCGCTATGGGGACTTCACCACGGTCACCCGGTCGCGCACGCTGGCCGAGCCGACGGACGTCAGCCGCCGGATCTACGACGAAGCCCTCGCCGCGTTCGAGGCCCTCGCCGCCCCCGGCATGCGGGTGCGCCTGATCGGGGTGCGCGTCGAGCAGCTGGGCGACACCGAGGGCCTGGGCCTCGCGCTCTGGGACCCGGACGACGACTGGCGCGAGGCCGAGCGCGCGGTCGACTCGGTGACCGCCCGCTTCGGCACCGGCATGGTGCGCCCGGCGTCGCTCCTCGCCCCCGGCGAGGTCGACCGGCGGCGCCCGGGCGCCACCACCCCGTGAGCGGCCCGCTCAGACGCCGAGGGGGTATACTCAAGCCGAACACGGGAGTCCGGTGAGCCGGGCTGAGAGGAAGGTTCTCAACCTTCGACCGTCGAACCTGATCTGGATCATGCCAGCGCAGGGAGGCCGATCATCTCGTACCCGTGCCCTCACTTCACCATGGAAGGGGCACGACCAGTGCACGCATCACCCATCACCGCCACGGCGTCCCGCGTGGGCGCCCGGCGCAGCATCCGCTGGCGGGTCGTCGACATCGTCATCGCCAGCGTCATCGGGGTCGCCAGCGGCCTCGTCTTCGTCGTCTGGAACCAGGCGTACAACCCGATCTCGGCGCTGCTGTCCCCGGTGATGCCGGGGCTGCAGGCCCTCCTCGGCGGCGGCTGGCTCTTCGCGGGCGTTCTCGGCGGCCTCATCATCCGCAAGCCCGGCGCCGCCCTGTACACCGAACTGCTCGCCGCCGTCGTGTCCACCCTGGTCGGCAACGAGTGGGCCGCGCTCACGCTGGTCTCCGGTCTCGTGCAGGGCCTCGGCGCGGAGATCGTGTTCGCCCTGTTCCTCTACCGGTCATTCAACCTCGGCGTGGCCCTGCTCGCCGGCGCGGTGGCGGGGTTCGCGCTGGCGATCAACGACCTCATCCTCTGGTACCCGGGCTCCGCTGTCGCTTTCGTCAGCATCTACACGGTGTCCTCGATCCTTTCCGGGCTGGTGCTCGCCGGCCTGCTGTCGTGGCTCGCGGTGCGCGGGCTCGCCCGCACCGGGGCCCTCAGCCGGTTCGCCGCCGGCCGCGAGACCTCCTCCCGGGTCTGACCGTGCCCCTGCCGACGCCGTCGCCGGCCCTGCGGCCGTCCGCCGTGGACGCCCGCGGCTGGGGGTGGCGCTATGCCGGCCGCCACGCCTGGGCGGTGAGCGACCTTGACCTGCACATCACGCCGGGTGAGCGCATCCTGCTGCTCGGGGCGTCGGGCGCCGGCAAGTCGACGTTCCTGCAGGGGCTGGCCGGCGTGCAGGGCGGCGAGGAGGAGGGGGAGGAGACCGGTACACTGCTCGTCGACGGCGTGGACCCGGGCACGACGCGTGGCCGGGCGGGCCTCGTCCTCCAGGACCCCGACTCCCAGGTCATCCTCGCCCGGGTCGGTGACGACGTCGCCTTCGGCTGCGAGAACCTCGGTGTTCCCCGCGACCTGATCTGGCCGCGCGTGCGTCACGCCCTGGCGATGGTGGGCCTCGACGTTCCGCTGGCACACCCGACCGCGGCGCTCTCCGGCGGCCAGAAACAGCGCCTCGCGCTCGCGGGTGTGCTTGCCATGCAGCCGGGTCTGCTGTTGCTCGACGAGCCCACCGCCAACCTCGACCCCGACGGCGTGCGCGAGGTGCGCGCATCCGTCGCCCGGGTGCTCGACGAGACCGGCGCCACGTTCGTCGTCATCGAGCACCGTGTCGACGTCTGGAAGGACCTCGTCGACCGGGTGGTCGTGCTCGGCCCGGCGGGGGTGATCGCTTCGGGCCGCCCCGACGTCGTGCTCGGCGAACAGCGCGCCTTCCTGGCCGCCGAGGGCATCTGGGTGCCCGGCGCCCCCGTCACGGCCCCGGCGCGGGCAACGGATGCCGCCGGCCCGGTTCTCGTCAGCACCGACCGCCTCACGATCGGCCGCTCAGCCGCCGCCCCCGTGCGCACCGACGTCGATGTGGCCGTCGCCGCCGGCGAGGTGCTCGCCATCACCGGGCCGAACGGCGCCGGAAAGTCCACCCTTGCGCTCACCCTCGGCGGCCTGCTGAAGCCGGTGGCCGGGCGGGTGCAGGCCGCGCCGGCCTTGGCCGACGGGGCGCACGCGGCGCCCAGTCGCTGGACCTCGGCCCAGCTGGTGGCCCGGATCGGAACCGTCTTCCAGGACCCGGAGCATCAGTTCCTCACCGGAACCGTGCGCGACGAGCTCGCCGTCGGCCCGCGCGTGCTCGGAGTGCCGCCCGCGGAGGCGACCCGCCGCATCGACGCGCTCCTGGAGCGGCTGCGCCTCGACCGGCTCGCCGCGGCGAACCCGTTCACGCTTTCCGGCGGTGAGAAGCGGCGCCTGTCGGTCGCAACCGTGCTGGCGTCCCGTCCGCGCGTGCTCCTTCTCGACGAGCCCACCTTCGGGCAGGACTTTCGCACCTGGCAGGAGATCGTCGCGTTGCTGCGTGAACTGGCCGACGACGGAACGGGCGTGGTCGCCGTCTCCCATGATGAGGCGTTCGTTCGCGCCCTGTCGGACCGCGAATATGCCCTGGCCGGCATCACCGTCGCGGACGGCGCGCAGCGATGACGGCCGTGGCCGGAGGCCCTGCGCAGGCGCAGGCGCAGGCGCGCGCCGTAGGCATGCAGGGGGTCAACCCGGTGGCGAAACTGATCGCCTCGCTCCTCTTGGCAGCGGTGCTCGTGCTCAGCATCGACTGGGTCTCTGCCGCCGTCGCGCTCGCCTGCGAGTCGGTGCTGTTCGTCTTCGCCGGGGTACGCCCGCGCACCTTCGTGCTTCGCACGGCGCCCATCTGGCTCGCCGCCCCCGCCGCCGGCGTCACGACGCTGCTCTACGGGCAAGCGGCCGGTCAGGTCTACTGGTCGTTCGGACTCATCCACGTCACCGACGGGTCGATCTCCCTCGCCGTGGCCACCGCCCTGCGCATCCTCGCCATCGGGCTGCCCGCGGTCGTGCTGTTCATCACCGTCGACCCCACCGACCTCGCCGACGGCCTCGGGCAGGTGCTGCGGCTTCCCGCCCGGTTCGTGCTCGGGGGACTGGCGGGCCTGCGACTGGTGGGGCTGTTCCTCGACGACTGGCGGGCGCTGGAGCTGGCACGACGGGCACGCGGGGTCGCCGACGGCTCCGGGCTGCGCCGCTTCGCCGGTCAGGCCTTCGCCCTCCTCGTGCTCTCCCTGCGCCGCGGCAGCAAGCTCGCCACCGCGATGGAGGCGCGCGGCTTCGGCGCGCCGGGGGAGCGCACCTGGGCCCGGCCCTCCGTGTTCGGCGCCCGCGAGTGGGCTCTCGTCTGCGTCGGGCTGCTCGTCGCCCTGCTCGCGACCGCCGTGTCCGTCGCCACCGGAAACTGGAACTTTGTGCTCGGCTGAGGCGCCGGGTGCGGCGCCGGGGGCGCCGGGTGCGGCAGCGCTGGCGGAGGTGACGGATGCGCTCGGCCGGCTCCGGCATCCGCTGGTCGTTCTCATCGACGGACCCAGCGGCGCCGGGAAGAGCACCCTCGCCGACAGCCTGGTCGACGGGTGGCCGGGCGGCCCCTTGCCCACACTCGTGCGGATGGATGACATCTACCCCGGCTGGCAGGGGCTCGCCGCCGCCGCCGCCCACGTCACCGCCCAGCTGCTCACGCCGCTCCGGCACGGGCAGACCGGGCGCTGGCGCCGGTACGACTGGAACGCCGGCCGCGCGGCCGAATGGCACGGTGTGGAACCCGGCCGCCCCCTCATCGTGGAGGGGTGCGGGAGTCTCCGCCCCGCCAACGTTCCCCTGGCCGACGTGCGGATCTGGCTCGACGCGGACGAGGGTGCGCGGAAGCAGCGGGCGCTCGCCCGCGACGGCGTCGTGTTCGCCGCGCACTGGGACGAGTGGCAGCGGGACTGGGAGGCGTGGTGCGCCCGGGAGTCACCGGAACGGCAGGCCACCATCCGCCTGCAGACGGAGTTTCCGGGCTAGCGTGGAACCATGAGTCCTGAGGCAGACAACGCAGAATACATCGCCGAGTTCATCGACGGCCCCCTCGAAGGCGACACCGAGAAGCGGGCTCTGGTCGGCGGCAAGCAGGAGCCACAGATCACCATGATGGCCCTCGTCGACGGCATCGAGTCGATGTTCTGGTACTACGAAGTCGACGTGCGTGATGTGCAGGGCGAGCTGCACGCGCGTTACACGTTCAATGCGCCCGAGAGCGACCCCTCGGTCTCTGACCCCGACGTGAAGCTCGACGCCGTCTAAGCAGTACGTCTAGCCCGCCGCGCGGGGCTGCATCAGCTCGGAGAGGATCGGGAGCGGGTGCAGCAGCCGCCACCCCAGCCCCGGATCGCGGATGCTGCGGTCGAGCACCAGCGGCGAAGACACGTCCTGGCCGTCGACGGTCAGACTCGCGTGGCCGACCGTGCGGCCGGCGCGCCCCGTGGTCACCGGCTCGGTCTTCACGGTCGGTGCGTGGAGGGGGCTGCCCACCCAGGCCAGGCGGGTCTTCGCCGTCTTGACCACGGCACGCGCCGACTGCCCCCACGCGGTTTCATATCGTGCGTACGCGGTCCCCTCGGCGAGAACCGGCTGCTCCCGGACACCCGCCGACGCGCTTTTCATCAGGGCCGTGAGGTCGGCGTTCAGGGTGTCGTAGTCGGGTTCCCCGACGATCGCACCCGCGAAGGAGAACGGCGTCCCGCCCGCGTCGACCGCGGCGGTGAAGAGAAAGCAGACGCCGGCCGCGTCGGTGTAGCTTCGGGAGATGCCGGTGATGCCCTGTTCCGGCAGGTAGGCGGTCGTGTTCTGCACGCCGCGCCGGTCAGCCAGGGCCGACGCCGGCTGCGCGAGGATCTCCGAGATGACCGGGTGCGCTGAAGCGAGGGCCGCGAGCCGGGCGAGGTCGGTGCCGGTGCCCGCGCTGGCCTCATCGAGTCCGGTGGCATCGGCGACGCGGGTGTGGGCGAGTCCGTTCGCGGGCAGCCACGTGTTTGCGGCCCTGAGGTAGGCATCCACTGAACCGAACGCCCACCGGGCAATGGTGTCGGCGTGGTTGTTGCTCGAGCCGAGGATCAGCGCCTGCAGCAGTTCGCGTTCCGTCCAGCTCTCGCCGGGGAACACGGCGACGGTGCGCGCGCCATTGTTCGCGTAGTCGAGGTACGACTGGTAATCCTCAGCGGTCATCGGCACCGCGGGCCCGTCTGCGCCGGGTTCCAGCGGCTTGCTTCTCAGCACCACGAGCGCTTCGACGAGTTTCGCAGCGGATGCCATCGGCAGGGCCTTCTCGGAGCCGCCGGTCGCGAACGGCTCGTCGGCGGCGCTTTGCAGAAGCGCGCTGGCGCCGACCGCCGGAAGCACCGGGCGCGCGAGGGTCGCCGCCGGTGGAGGGGGTGAGAGCACGGTGACCGTGGCCGCGGGCAGCGGGCCGAGCAGCGTTGCCGGTCCGTAGATGCCTGCGCCGAGGATGACGAGCGCGCCGAGGGCGATCCCGAGGGAGCGTCCGACCCGCACTGTCATGCTCTCAGGCTAACCGCCTCGGCTCAGGCCCACCCGAGTTCGTGCAGCCTGTCGTCATTTATCCCATAGAAGTGCCCGATCTCGTGCACCAGCGTGATGTGGATCTCGTCGCGGAGCTGGTCGAGGTTGTCGCAGGCGGCCAGCAGCGGTTCCCGGAACAGCACGATGCGGTCGGGAATCTCCCCGAAGCCGTATTGCTCGCGTTCGGTGAGGGCGACGCCGTCGTACACGCCGAGCAGGTCCAGGCTCCCGTCCTCCGGGCGGTCTTCGACCACGAAGACGACGTTGTCGAGACCGTCGACCATGTCGTCGGGCAACCGGTCGAGTTCGTCGATGACGAGCTGTTCGAATTCCTCGGGACCGAGCTCGAGCATCCGCGCTTCTCCTACGCCGGGCGTGCCGGACATTCCTTGGGGTGAGTAACGGGGCTTGAACCCGCGACCTCCTGGACCACAACCAGGCGCTCTACCAACTGAGCTATACCCACCATGCGCTGCCGGCCTCGCTCGGAGGAGGCAACTGAACGATTCTATTACATGGTTGGGGCGAACGCGTCCACCGCGGCGGTGGCGGCGGCTTTGGCCTCGTCGCTGGTCGGCCCGGGGTCGGCCACGAAGATCGCCCGCCGGTAATACGCCAGCTCTCGGATGGACTCGAGGATGTCGGCCAGGGCCCGGTGCCCGCCGCCCTTGGCCGGCGAGTGGAAGTACGCGCGCGGGAACCAGTGCCGGGCGAGCTCCTTGATCGAGGAGACGTCGACGTTGCGGTAGTGCAGGTGGCTGTCGAGGCGCGGCATGAACTTGGCGAGGAAGGCCCGGTCAGTGCCGATGGAGTTGCCCGCCAGCGGCGCCTTCTGCTCGTTCGGCACGAACTTCAGCACATATTCGAGCACCTGGTATTCAGCGTCGGCGAGGCTCACCCCGTTCGGGATCTCTTCGATGAGGCCCGAGTTCGTGTGCATCTCGCGCACGAAATCACCCATGTTCTCGAGAGCGGAGGCGTCGGGCTTGATCACGATGTCGATCCCAGGGTCGACGAGGTTGAGATCGTAGTCGGTGATCACGACCGCGATCTCGACGAGCTCATCGGTTTCGAGGTCGAGGCCGGTCATCTCACAGTCGATCCACACCAACCGGTCACTGCTGTTCGTCATGGGTCGAGTCTATCCTCGGCCTCCGACAGCGCCCGGGCGGCCTACACTGTGAGGTCATGGAACTCACGCTGTTCTCGTCGTCGTTCTGCGAACCGTGCATACAGACCCGGGCCGTGCTGGCCGAAGCGGCCCACGTTGTTCCCGGGGTGACGGTGCGCGAGTTCGACGTCGCCCGGGACGTCGACGAAGCCGAGGCCGCCGGCATCCGTTCGACCCCGACCGTGCTGGTGAAAAACGCGGCCGGCGAGGAGGTGTTCCGGGCCACTGGGGTGCCGACGCTCGCGCAAGTGCTGGTGGCGGCCGCCAAAGCGGTGTGATCGGCGGATCACGAATCGGCATACGCATGCGCTGATCGGCGCTCTTGCAATATCCGCGCGAAGCACATGCACCGCGAATCGTCGTGCCCCCGGCAGGATTCGAACCTGCGACCAAGAGATTAGAAGGCTCCTGCTCTATCCCCTGAGCTACGGAGGCGGGCGTACCGAGTCTAATACGAGGGCTTTCGGGTGCCGGAAGGCAGCCGGAGCGAACGAGGTGCCAACGGGCGGCGACTGCCGACATCGGCACGCCAGCTGGGCGCGGTAGATTCGGGTCATGCGCGACCTGCAGGCACACATCATCACTGACCTCCACGTAGCCCCGTCGATCGAGCCACGGGCGGAGATCGAGCGGCGCGTGGCCTTCCTCAGGGACTTTCTGGCAGCCAGCCGTGCGCGGGGCCTCGTGCTCGGCATCAGCGGGGGACAGGACTCGACCCTGGCGGGCCGGCTCTGCCAGTTGGCCGTCGAAGCAGCGCGCGCGGGCGGCGCTGATGCGCGGTTCACCGCGGTGCGCCTGCCGTACGCGGTGCAGCGCGATGAAGACGACGCGCAGTTGGCCCTGCGCTTCATTCAGCCTGACGAGACCGTGACCTTCAATATCCAGCGTGCCGTCGACGGGTTCGAGGCCGAGTATTCCGACAGCCTCGGCGAGGCGATGAGCGACTTCAACAAGGGCAACGTGAAGGCACGCGCCCGCATGATCGCGCAGTATGCCATCGCCGGACAGGCCGGAGCCCTTGTCGTCGGAACCGACCACGCGGCCGAGGCGGTGACCGGGTTCTACACGAAGTTCGGCGACGGCGGTGCGGACGTGCTTCCGCTCTCGGGCCTCACGAAGCGGCAGGGGCGCGCGCTGCTCGTCGAACTGGGTGCCCAGGAGCGCCTGTACCTCAAGCTGCCCACCGCCGACCTCCTCGACACCGATCCCGGGCAGGCCGACGAGGCCAACCTCGGCCTGCGTTACGACGACATCGACGATTTCCTCGAGGGCAGGGACGTCGACCTGGCCGTCGCCGAGGCGATTGAGAACCGATACCTCGCCACACGGCACAAGCGCCACCTGCCGGCCGGACCTTCCGACGACTGGTGGCGCTGAGCAGGGTGCGGGTGAGCCGCGGCTTCTGAGGCGGGGATGACCGGAGTCAGCCCTCAAGAACCGTGTCCAGGCCGGAAGAACCCGAGTTACGCCGGAAGAACGGGAGCCGAGTGGTTGCCGGCGCCCGTCGGACGCACCTCCAGGGCCTCCACATCCTCGATGAGACGCTGGGGGTCCTCCTGCGGGGCCTCGTTGCCGAGCGGCGCGGGTGCCAGTGTCCGGGTGCGAGCCGGTGAGGGCGCGGCCGGCTCGGCGACGCGCTGGTCGCGGGCCTGCCGGGGCGTCCATTCCTCCTGCTCGCCGAGCAGCGACGAAGCGCGGCTGCCCGCCGACTGCCAACGCTCGAGGTCGGACTGGAAGACCTTGCGCGTTTTGCCGGGCTTCGCCTGCCATTCCAACAGGCGGTCGCGGAATTCGTGCAGTACCGCGTCGCTCTGGTAGCCGAAGGCGCCCGAGGTCAGCTTGATCTCTCCGAGTTGGTGCTCGGCCCAGTCGGCGGCGAGACCGGAGCCGCGGAGGGGGAGTAGACGCAGCTGGATGTCGGCCTGCCCGACCGCCCGGTCGACGAGGAGTTGCTCCTGAGGGCTGAGCGAGTTCCACGTGGACAGCTCGACGGCGGAGTCGATCAGGGCGGCGATGGTCGCGGCCTGCTGCTCGCGGTCACGCTGGCGAACCAGGCTCTTGATGGCGCTGCGCGATGCCCACGTGGCGAGCACGCTGGCGACAACGATCGCGATGACGAACACCACGGCGCCGAAGAGAACGGGAAGGGTGTCGGCGTCTGTGAACCACTGGACGAAGTTATTCCACCACTGCATGTGCGGAACTGTACCGCCGGATGCAGCCCATGTCCCGGAGGCGCGACGGTGTGCCGCACACCCGCTCCGCTTCAGCGGAAGCAGTCGACGGCATCGTCGACCCGCCAGAACAGGCCCAGGTCGTAGGTGCGGGTGGCCGCCACCAGGCGGCGGGCGGCGAATCGCTCACCCGCGGCATCCGTTCGCCGTTCGACGTGACCGAGAACGGCGCCCGAGCGGTCAAGCACCCGCCACAGGCCGTCTTTGACGGGAACCAGGGTGCGGTTGCCGTACGTGCGTGGGGTGGTGAGGGTGCGGTTCACGAGAGCCTCCGGGAGTGTGGCGGGCGGTTGGCTCGACCGTAACGTGCACCACCGACACCGCGGCTACCGCTTGGCGGTCCCGTGCACCGCGAAGGGCTCGATGGCGGCGATCTCCTGCTCGTCCAGTGCGGGGGCGTCGAGGGCAGCGATGTTCTGTTCGAGCTGGGCGACGCTTGACGCGCCGACGAGAACGGAGGTGACCCCCTCCTGCCGGAGGATCCAGGTGACGGCCATCTGGGCGAGGCTCTGCCCGCGCCCGGCGGCGATGTCGTTCAATGCGCGCGCCCGCTCGAGGTAGGTGGGGCTGAGGGCCTTGGTGGTGAGGAACCGGCTCGTCGCGATGCGGGAGTCGGCGGGCACCTCCCCGCTCAGGTAGCGGTCGGTGAGAAGCCCCTGGGCGAGCGGCGAGAAGACGATGCTGCCCATTCCGAGCTTCTCCAGCACCGGGAAGAGTCCGTGCTCGATGTGCCGGTCGAACATGTTGTACCGGGGCTGGTGAATCAGCAGGGGCACCTTGTGCTCGGCGAGGGCCGCCGCGGCGGCTTCCGTCTGCTCCGGGTCGTAGTTGGAGATGCCCACGTAGAGGGCCTTGCCCTGGTGCACGGCGGTGGCAAGGGCGCCCATCGTCTCCTCGATCGGGGTGTCGGGGTCGAATCGGTGGGAGTAGAAGATGTCGACGTAGTCGAGGCCCATGCGTGTGAGGCTGGCGTCGAGCGACGACAGCAGGTATTTGCGGGATCCGCCGTCGCCGTAGGGGCCGGGCCACATGTCGTAGCCGGCCTTCGTGGAGATGATGAGTTCGTCGCGATAGCGGCGGAAGTCCTGCGCAAAGATGCGGCCGAAGTTGGTCTCGGCTGAGCCGGGAGGCGGGCCGTAGTTGTTCGCCAGGTCGAAGTGCGTCACGCCGAGGTCGAAGGCGCGACGCAGGATCGCCTGCTGGGTCTCCCGCGAGCGCTCGTCGCCGAAGTTGTGCCACAGACCGAGCGAGAGAGCCGGCAGCGTGAGGCCACGTGCGCCACACCGGCGATAGGGCATGGAGTCGTAGCGGTGGGCGTCAGCGATGTAGGTCATGGAGCCACTTTAACGGCCGAGGCGGGCGCCGGCCGTGTCCTCCCCAGACGCACCCGCGGCGAGGTCGTCCACCAGTTGCGGGGTTCGCCCCCGAGCGGCCGCCCCCAGGTCGCAGGCTCGTGGTGGGTCGAGGGCGGCCGTGACCGGCACGAGTGGCCGCCCTCGAACCAGCCAGGGAAACACCTGCGCCACCTATGAAGAGAAAGAGCGTTATGAACGACATCATGACCGTGACGGGCATCGTGGGCACCAACCCCGAACACATCGTCACCAGATCCGGCACGCCCATCACGTCATTCCGCCTGGCCTCGCGGTCGCGGCGGCGTGACCATGCAACGAACACCTGGGTCGACGGTGAGACCAACTGGTACACCGTGACCACCTATCGGCACCTGGCGTTCAACCTCGCAAAGTCGGTTCACAAGGGCGATCACGTTCTCGTGACGGGCCGGCTCGAGGTACGTGAATGGGAGAAAGACGGGCGCCGGGGCCGCTCGGTGGACATCCGCGCTGACTCGGTGGGGCATGACCTCTTCTGGTGCACGACATCGCCGGTGCCCAGCGGGCCGCCGAAGGCGGTGACCGATGCCGGTCCCGACGACGGTGACGTCCCCATCGCTGCGTGGGCCGACCCGCAACCGGCCCAGGCGCCGCTCGAGCACCCCGGTGCGTTCGGCTCCGATGGTTTCATGCCGGCGGCAGACGGGGAGACGCGCCAGCTTGCCGACGTAGACTCGTAACCGACCGCGAGGTGCGGTCTTCGGGGGAGGACGTCGGGTGCCGGTTGACGCAGGAACGGCGCGGGGCCTGCGGCAGTCTGCGCGGGTGAGCCTGCTCATGCTGGTCGCGCTGGCTTCGGCCGGGTTCCTCAGCGGATGCACATCGGCCACCGCCGGTCTGCCCGACGCGGGCGTGCTGACCCCGTCGGCGGCGCCCGCGCCCGCGCCGACGGGCACGCCCACGCCGAGCCCGTCGCTCGACCCGAGCCGCCCCGCCAAGGACAACCTCGCCTATTTCGATGCGACCGTGCGGCGTGTGCTCGCCCACGACCCCGCGTCCTCCGGTGCGTCCGTGCTCGACGCGCTCGCTGCCGCCGGTTTCAACCGCGCCGACATGGAAGTGACGCCGGAGCGCACCGCGGCGGGCCTCGAGGCGGATTCGGTCGTGTTCTCGGTGCGTTTCAACCGGCAATGCCTGATCGGCCAACTCGGGCCGGACGACAACGGCTACCACAGCATGGTCGCGCCGCTCCTCGGCACCGGACGGTGCCTGCTCGGTCCCACCGCCAAATAGACTGGCTCCATGGCCGAATATATTTACTCGATGGTCCGCGCCCGCAAGGCGGTTGGCGACAAGCTCATCCTCGACGACGTCACCATGTCGTTCCTCCCCGGTGCGAAGATCGGCGTCGTGGGCCCCAACGGTGCGGGTAAGTCCACCATCCTCAAGATCATGGCCGGACTCGACACGCCCAGCAACGGCGAGGCGAAGCTCACGCCCGGCTACAGCGTCGGCATCCTCATGCAGGAGCCCGAACTCGACGAGTCGAAGACGGTGCTCGAGAACGTGCAGGAGGGCGTCGGGGAGATCAAGGCCAAGCTCGACCGCTTCAACGAGATCTCGGCGGCGATGGCCGAGCCCGACGCCGACTTCGACACGCTCCTGGCGGAGATGGGGGTTCTGCAGGAGGAGATCGACCACGCGGATGCCTGGGATCTGGATTCGCAGCTCGAACAGGCGATGGATGCGCTGCGCACCCCGCCGGGTGACGCATCCGTTGCCAATCTCTCGGGCGGTGAGAAGCGGCGCGTCGCGCTGACCAAGCTGCTGCTGCAGAAGCCCGACCTGCTGCTGCTCGACGAGCCCACCAACCACCTCGACGCTGAGAGCGTGCTGTGGCTCGAGCAGCACCTCGCGAAGTACCCCGGCGCTGTGCTCGCCGTGACGCACGACCGGTACTTCCTCGACCACGTCGCGGAATGGATCGCCGAGGTCGACCGCGGGCACCTGTACCCGTACGAGGGCAACTACTCCACCTACCTCGAGAAGAAGCAGGAACGACTGCAGGTGCAGGGCAAGAAGGACGCCAAGCTGTCCAAGCGGCTGGCTGACGAGCTCGAGTGGGTGCGGTCCAACTCCAAGGGACGCCAGGCGAAGTCGAAGGCGCGCCTGGCCCGCTACGACGAGATGGTGGCCGAGGCCGAGCGCACCCGGAAGCTGGACTTCGAGGAGATCCAGATTCCCGTGGGCCCGCGCCTGGGGTCGCAGGTCATCGACGCCGAGGGCCTGCGCAAGCAGTTCGATGACCGCATCCTGATCGACGGCCTGAGCTTCACCCTGCCGCGGAACGGGATCGTCGGCGTGATCGGCCCGAACGGCGTCGGCAAGACGACCCTGTTCAAGACCATCGTCGGCCTTGAGCCGCTCGACGGCGGCACCCTGAAAATCGGGGAGACGGTCGACATCTCCTACGTCGACCAGAGCCGCGGCGGCATCGACCCGAACAAGACGCTGTGGGAGGTCGTCTCCGACGGCCAGGACTTCATCCAGGTGGGCAAGAGCGAGATCCCGTCCCGCGCCTACGTCTCCACGTTCGGCTTCAAGGGGCCGGACCAGCAGAAGAAGGCCGGAGTGCTCTCCGGCGGTGAGCGCAACCGGCTGAACCTCGCCCTCACGCTCAAGCAGGGCGGAAACCTGCTGCTTCTGGACGAGCCGACAAACGACCTCGACGTCGAAACCCTGGGTTCGCTCGAGAATGCGCTGCTCGAATTCCCCGGATGTGCGGTGGTCATCACCCACGACCGGTGGTTCCTCGACCGCATCGCCACGCACATCCTCGCCTACGAGGGCACCGAGGAGAACCCGGCGAACTGGTACTGGTTCGAGGGCAACTTCGAGGCCTACGAGCAGAACAAGATCGAGCGGCTCGGCCCCGACGCGGCCAAGCCGCACCGGTCGGCGTACCGCAAGCTCACCCGCGACTAGGCACGTTCGTGAAGCTGAACGTTCCGATCCGGCTGCGCTGGTCTGACCTCGACGCTTACGGGCACGTCAACAACGCCGAGATGCTGCGCCTCCTCGAGGAGGCGCGCATCCTGGCGTTCTGGGTGAGCGATGAGGCCGAGCCGAGCGCGGTCGGCGCGAGCACAGCCGTGCTCGACGGCCGCCCCGGGTCTGCCACGCTGACCCTCATCGCCCGCCAGGAGATCGAGTACCTCGCCCCGATCCCGTATCTCCGGCAACCGGTGGACGTTCGCCTCTGGCTCGGCAAGCTCGGCGGCGCGAGCCTCGAGGTCTGCTACGAGGTGTGGAGCCCGCAGGGGGCCGAACCGGAGGTGCTCTTCGCCCGGGCGAGCACCACCATCGTGCTGGTGGACGCCGCGAGCGGACGACCGCGCAAGATCGGCGAGACCGAACGCGCCGCCTGGACCCCGTACCTGGAAGAGCCGGTCCACTTCTCGCGCCGCTGACGGGCAGCGGATGCCGCTGCCCGCGCATCCGCTGACGTGCGGACTTTCCACCCTTCCTGCGGCGCCGGAGGGTGCAAAGTCCGCGCCTCACCGGGCGGCCGTGTCGTCGGCGATAGGTCAGCGACGGCTGGGCACCCGCACCATGCCCTCCTGGGCGACGGTGGCAAGCAGGAGCCCGTCGCGGCTGAAGATGCTGCCGCGCGACAAGCCCCTGCCGCCCTGGGCGGAGGGGGAGTCCTGGATGTAGAGCACCCATTCGTCGACGCGGCCGAACCGGTGCCACCACATGGCGTGGTCGAGGCTCGCCACCTTCAGTCCCGGCGTGATCCACGGCAGCCCGTGCTGACGGAGCACGGGTTCCATGATCGAGTAGTCGCTCGCGTAGGCGAGGGCTGCCCGATGCAGGTCGGGGTTGTCCGGCAGCGGGCCGAGGGTCTTCATCCAGATCGCCTGATGGCTGGTGAACTCGCCCTTCACTTCAAGGTAGACCGGCGACGGGACATGCCGCATGTCGAAGGGGCGGTCGTTCGCCCAGTGCTGTGCGACCGAGTGGTCAAGGTGGCCGAGCACCTCCGACGTGCTGGGGAGCGACTCCGGGTCGGGGAGGCCGGTGGGCATCTCGATCTGGTGGGTGAGCCCCTCGTCCTCGTCCTGGAACGACGCGATCATCGACAGGATCGGCAGGCCCCGCTGGTAGGCCTGCACCCGGCGGGTCGAGAACGACCGGCCGTCATGGATCCGGTCCACCGCGAACGTGATCGATTCCTCGACGTCGCCGGGCCGCAGAAAGTACCCGTGCATCGAGTGCACCAGACGGTCATCGGCCACGGTTCGGGTGGCGGCGACGAGCGACTGCGCGAGCACCTGGCCGCCGAAAACGCGGCCATGCGGCATCCACTGCGACGGACCGGTGAAGATGTCTTCGCTGGTGCGCGCCCCGGTGTCCACCAGGTCCAGCGCTCTGATCAGTCCGTCGAGCGGTGTGTGCATGGGGCCTCCTCGTGCAGCGGGAACGGATCGAGGTGCATCGGCCCGTATCTTGGTAGTTTAGAAGCAGATGAGCCAGTCATTCTCCCTCCCCGATTCCCATTCCCTCAGTGACCTGCAGGTTTACTTGTCGCGGGCGGCGCGGGTGGAGGATGGCGCGGTGCGGCTGATGTCGGCCGCCGGAGTTCTCGCCGTCTACAGTGCGATCCTCTACCCCCGCGGTCTGCTCGACCGCACGCCCACGGTGCTGGGCCTCCGCACCTTCGCGCTGACCGAGCCGGCGGAACTCGACGTGGTGGTGCCCATCCGCTCGCTGCTCGACCGCGTGGCCCGGCTGCAGGCCGCCGTCACGCCCGCCACGGCCGAGGAGCCGGTGGTCGTGTCGGTGCCCACGCAGGTCAGCACGGTGACCTGGGCGGGCATCTCACCGCCCAAGGGCGGGTGGCGGCGCTACGGCGAGACGGATGCCGCGCGGCTGGTCGAGGCCGCACGTGCGGGTATCGACGAGGTGGCCGCCGCGATCCCCGCCGGCACCGGGGAGCAGCTGGTGCAGCGGGTGCGCTCCGAGGTGTGGGGCGCGCCGGTCCGAGGGTACGACTTCCTGCCCGCCGGGGCCGCGTTCGCCGCGTTCAGCCTGGGCTTCCTGTCGCCCGACGAGCCGGTGCACCTGCTCGGCACCGGCCCGTGGACGCGCCTGACCACCAGCCGCGGCCACGTGCTCGTGCGCCAGAAGCCCTGGACCCTCCAGTCCTGACCTCCGCCTCGCGCCGAGACCGCCCACTGCGGTCGAACCCTACCGGCGTGCGGGGCAGTCTCGACCGCAGCGGCCGGTTTCGGCGAGCTAGAGGCCGGCGGCGACGGCGCGACCGGCGGTGCGACCCGAGAACAGGCATCCGCCGAGGAACGTGCCCTCGAGCGCCCGGTAACCGTGCATGCCGCCCCCGCCGAACCCGCTGGCCTCGCCCGCTGCGTAGAGCCCCGGCACGACGCGTCCGCCCGGGCCGAGCACCCGCGCCGACAGGTCGGTCTCGATGCCGCCGAGGCTCTTGCGGGTGAGCAGGTGCAGCTTCACGGCGATGAGCGGCCCGTTGGCCGGGTCGAGCAGCTTGTGCGGGCTCGCGACACGGATGAGCTTGTCGCCCAGGTAGTGCCGGGCCTGTCGGATGGCGGTCAGCTGCGCGTCTTTGCTGAACTCGTTGTCGAGTTCGCGGTCGCGCGCGATGATCTCGTGCCGCATCCGTTCGACGTCGATCTCGACGTCGGGCGAGAGACGCCGCATGCCCTCGAACAGCTCGTCCAGGGTGTCGGCCACCACGAAGTCCGCGCCCTTCTCCTTGAACGCTTCCACGGGGCCGGGGGCGCCCGGCCCGACGCGCTTGGCGAGCAGCCGCAGGTCCTTGCCGGTCAGGTCGGGATTCTGCTCGCTGCCCGACAGCGCGAACTCCTTCTCGATGATCTTCTGCGTCAGCACGAACCAGCTGTGCTCGTAGCCCGTCGCCGCAATGTGCGCCACCGTGCCCAGCGTGTCGAAGCCGGGGAACAGGGGCACCGGGAGCCGGTTTCCGACAGCGTCGAACCACAGCGATGACGGCCCGGGCAGAATACGGATGCCGTGGCGCGGCCACACCGGATCCCAGTTGGTGATCCCCTCGGCGTAGTGCCACATGCGGTCGCCATTGATCAGGTGCGCGCCGGCCCGCCGGCTGATGTCGAGCATCCGCCCGTCGACGTGAGCGGGAACGCCGGAGAGCATATGGCGTGGCGCCCGTCCCAGGCGCTCCGGCCACTGCGCCCGCACGAGGTCGGGATTGCCGCCGATGCCGCCGCTGGCAACGATGACCGCGCCGGCCCGCAGCTCGAAATCGCGGAGCACGTCGCGGCTGCTCGGCGCGCCGCGCACGGCGTTACTGGCGGCCAGCACCGCTCCGCGCACCCCGGTGACGGCGCCGTTCTCCACGACGAGCTCGTCGACGCGGTGCCGGTGCAGCGGGGTCACGAGGCCGGCGGCAACGCCGGAGCGCACGCGCGTGACGAAAGGATCCAGCACGCCAGGCCCGGTTCCCCAGGCGATGTGGAAGCGAGGGACAGAATTGCCCGGGCCCGATGCCAGGTAGCCGCCGCGCTCGGCCCAGCCGACCACGGGGAAGAAGCTCATGCCCTGCTGCCGCAGCCACGCGCGCTTCTCTGCGGCGGCGAAGTCGAGGTACGCCTCGGCCCACTGCCTGGGCCAGTAGTCTTCGGGCCGGTCGAAACCGGCGGTGCCGGACCAGTCCTGCCGGGCGAGGTCGAGCGAGTCGCGCACCCCCAGCCGACGCTGCTCGGGCGAGTCGATGAGGAACAGGCCGCCGAACGACCACCAGGCCTGGCCGCCGAGCGATGCGGCCGGCTCCTGCTCGACAAGCAGCACCCGCTTACCCGCGTCGACCAGTTCCGCTGTCGCCACCAGGCCGGCCAGGCCCGCACCGATCACGATGGCGTCCGCTTCGGTGAGCGGCCTGCCGGTTCGCTGGGTCATCGCACTCCTTCATGGGGAGCCGGCGCGCGACCGGGGCCCGAAGGGCGTCAGGCGTCGAAGGTGTTGACCATCGCGTGCGCGGCCCTGTCCATATAGTCCCACAGGGTCGCATCCAGCACAGGGGGCAGGGCGGCGATATCGAGGGCCGCGCGCATGTGGCCGAGCCACCGGTCGCGCGCCTCGGGGTTCACCTTGAACGGCTGGTGACGCAGCCGCAGCCGCGGGTGCCCGCGCTGCTCGCTGTACGTTCCCGGCCCGCCCCAGTACTGCACGAGGAACATCGTGAAGCGTTTCGCGGCCGGCCCGAGGTCTTCCTCGGGGTACATCGGTCGGAGCACCGGGTCGGAGGCGACGCCCGCATAGAAGTCGTCGATCAGCTTCTCGAAGAAGGCGTAACCGCCCACCTCGTCGTACAGGGTCGGCAGCGCCGCCTCCCCGTTCGCGCCGGTGCGCAGGTGCACCCCTGCCGGTTCGGTCACTGGACCACCTCGGATTTCTGCCGCTTGGGCTTTCGGGCCTTGAGTGCCGTCACCGGCACGGGTGAGGTGCGCGGCGGCCGGGCGCCGCCGACACTGGCCGCCCCGTCGAACCCGGTGAGCACGACGGTGCTGAGCGAGGGAAGCGCGACGCCCATCGCGTCGAGCGCCTTCTTCAGGCGCAGGCGCAACTCGCGCGACACGTCATCCTTCGTCGACGTGCGCGTCTTCACGACGAGGCGGATGACCAGGGCGTCGTCCGAGATCGACTCCAGTCCCCAGATTTCCGGCTTCTCCAGGATGCGAGCGCGCCACTGGCTGCTGGCGGCCATGTCGAGCGCGACCCGCAGCACCTCGGCCTGGATGGCGTCGACATCGGAGTGGTAGGGCACGGCGAGGTCGATGATCGCCCGTGCCCAGCCCTGCGACATGTTGCCGACGCGCAGGATCTCGCCGTTGCGCACGAACCAGAGGATGCCGTTGACGTCGCGCACCTGGGTGATGCGGATGCCGACCGCTTCGACGACGCCGGTCGCCGGTCCGACGTCGACGATGTCGCCGACGCCGAGCTGGTCCTCCACGACCATGAACATGCCGTTGAGCACGTCTTTGACGATGTTCTGGGCGCCGAAACCGAGCCCGGCGCCGAGGGCCGCCGTGAGGATCGCGAACGAGCCGAGGATGTTGACGTTGATGACGTTGACGATCAGCAGCACCGCGACGATGAAGATGATCACGTTGATGATGTTGGTGAGCACGGAGCCCAGCGTGCGGGTGCGCTGCACCAGCCGCACCGCGGCCAGCGGGGAGGCCATCAACGCCTGCGTGTCCTGGCTGCCCTGCTTCTTCTTGACGCCGGAGACGATGCGGTTGACGATCCGGCGAATTGCGAAGTGCAGGAGCCACCGCACGAGGAGGGCGATGGCGATGACCGCGATGATGCCGATGAGGCGCGGCAGCAGTTCCTGCATGAGGAAGCCGTCAGGCGTCCAGAGTGTGTCCCAATTCATATGGGTGCAAGTTTACGGTCGTCCGCTGCGGGCCTCCTGTAAGCCCGCCCGTCCCACCCGTTCGACGGAGAATTTCACTGGAATGTGCTCAAACCGGCCATTTTCGGGCCGGATCGAGCGGATTCTCCGTCGAACGGGCAGGGACTGGGGGTGCCGACGGCGGCGCGACTACGCCCGGTCGCGGGCCTGCACGGCCAGGGCGCGCTCGACGCCCGCGAGGTTCTCCACGATCAGGCGGCGAAGCGCCGGCGGCTCCTCGTTCGCGTCAAGCCAGGTGCGCGTCGCGTCGACGAGCTCCTGGTTCGCAAGCGGGGCCGGGTAGAGGCCGCCGACGAGCTTCTCGGCGATCGCGTAGCTGCGCCCCGCCCACACCCGCTGCAGCATGTCGAAGTACTCCGACACGAACGGGGCGAGCAGCGCCGTGTCGTTCGCCCGCTGGAAGCCGGCGGCGGTGACCCGCACGATCGTGTTCGGCGCGGTGTCGACGTCGACGAGCGAGGCCCACGCCGCCTTCTTGCCCTCCGGGGTGGGGATCGCAGCGCGCGCCTGCGCGGCCGACTGCACGCCGGTCGCCGTGTTGTCCTTCGCCAGGGCCGCGTCGATCTCCTCCGACCCCGCCTTGCCGCCGGCGACGAGCGCGATGAGCAGCTCCCAGTCCAGGTCGGTGTCGATGTCGAGGCCGGGCAGCGCCTCCGAGCCGTCGCGCAGGGCCTGCACGGCGGCCAGCTGCTCGTCGGTCGTGGCAACGGATGCGAGGAACTTCACGAACTGGAACTGCGCGTCGCTGCCGGCCTCGGCCGCCCGCGCCAGCTTCAGGAGGGCGTCGCCGACCTCGGTCACGACCTCGTCGCGGTGCTCCGGGGCGACGTACTGCGTCGCGGTCAGCACGACCTGGCCGAGCACGGTGCGCAGCGTGGTCGACTCGGTCTCGGTAGCGATGTTGTTCAGCACCAGCCGAACGAAGTCGCGCGGTGAGGTCTCCGCGTCGCGCGTCGCGTCCCACACGGAGCCCCAGACGAGGGAGCGGGCCAGCGGGCTCTCGATCGCGGCGAGGTGCTCAATCGCGACCGCGAGTGAGGCGTCGTCGAGCCGGATCTTGGCGTAGGCGAGGTCGTCGTCGTTGAGCAGCACGAGGTCGGGACGTGCCTGCCCGACGAGCTCGGCGACATCCGTTCTCTCGCCGTTCACGTCGAGCTCGACGCGGTTCTCGCGCACCAGCTTGCCGTCCCGGAGGTTGTAGAAGCCGATGGCCAGGCGGTGCGGGCGGATGGTCGGGTAGTCGGCGGGGGCCGACTGCAGCACCGCGAAGGAGGTGATCACGCCGGAGTCGTCGACCTCGATCTCGGGACGGAGCGTGTTGACGCCCGCGGTCTCGAGCCAGAGCGTCGCCCACTCGGTGAGGTCGCGCCCGCTGGCGGCTTCGAGCTCGACCAGGAGGTCGCGGAGCTCCGTGTTGCCCCACTGGTGCTTGGCGAAGTAGGAGCCGACGCCGCTGAAGAACGCCTCGATGCCCACCCAGGCCGCCAGCTGCTTCAGCACCGAGCCGCCCTTGGCGTACGTGATGCCGTCGAAGTTGACCTGCACGTCTTCCAGGTCGTTGATGGTGGCGACGACCGGGTGCGTGGAGGGCAGCTGGTCCTGCCGGTACGCCCAGCTCTTCTCCATGGCGGCGAAGGTGGTCCAGGCCTCGGTCCACTCGGTGGCCTCGGCGGTGGCGATCGTCGACGCCCACTCGGCGAACGACTCGTTCAGCCACAGGTCGTTCCACCACTTCATGGTGACGAGGTCGCCGAACCACATGTGGGCGAGCTCGTGCAGGATCGTGACGACCCGGCGCTCCTTGATGGCGTCGGTGACCTTCGACCGGAACACGTAGTTCTCGGTGAAGGTGACGGCGCCGGCGTTCTCCATCGCGCCGGCGTTGAACTCCGGCACGAACAGCTGGTCGTACTTGGTGAACGGGTACGGGAAGTTAAACTTCTTCTCGTAGTACGCGAAGCCCTGGCGGGTCTTCTCGAAGATGTAGTCCGGGTCGAGGTACTCCGACAGGCTCTTGCGGCTGAAGACGCCGAGCGGGATCGTGCGGCCGTCGCTCGAGGTCAGCTCGCTGCGCACGACGGCGTACGGGCCGGCGATCAGGGCGGTGATGTAGCTCGAGATGATGTGCGTCGGCTCGAACGCCCACGTCTTGCGGGCGGTGCCGTCGGCGGCGGGCGTCGCATCCGTCGGCTCGGGGGTGGGGGAGTTGGAGACGACCTGCCACTCGGCGGGTGCGGTGACGGTGAACCGGAAGGCGGCCTTCAGGTCGGGCTGCTCGAACACGGCGAACATGCGGCGCGAGTCGGGCACCTCGAACTGGCTGTACAGGTAGACCTCGTCGTCGACCGGGTCGACGAAGCGGTGCAGCCCCTCGCCGGTGTTCGTGTACATCGCGTCGGCCACGACGGTCAGCTCGTTCTCGTCGGCGAGATCGTCGAGCTGAATACGGATGCCGTCACTCACCGTCGCCGGGTCCAGCTCGGTTCCGTTGAGGGTCACCGAGTGCACGCGCCGGGTGATCGCGTCGATGAAGGTGGACGCGCCGGCCTTCGCGGCGAACCGCACCGTCGTGGTGCTCGAGAACGTCTCGGGGCCGGTGGTGAGGTCGAGGGTGACGTCGTAGTCGTGGACCGTGATCAGGGCGCTGCGCTCCTGGGCTTCCACCCGCGTGAGGTTCTCTCCTGGCATTGCTTCTCTCTTCTGTGTGCACGCTTCGTCGGGTAGCGACGAATCGTTGGAATGATCTGGAGATTCTGGGCGCTCATGGCGCCGCCGCCCCTAGCCTAACGAGCATGCGGGTGTGAGGGTTGTGGGGGTGCGGAGGCGGGCAGCGGGACGGTCGCCAGCACAAACCGGCCGCCGGGGGCGGAGCGGGGCGCCATGTCGACCACGGCCACCTGGGTGAGAGCCAGCTCCTGGCCGGCCGTGACGCCGCCGTGGCTCTTGACGGTCACGTGCGGGCGGAACTCCCGGCCGGTGAATGCAGGCTCGTCGGGGGAGGCGACCAGGGGGCGCACCGCGTCGATGAGCGCCTGGTGCAGGCGGGTGAGCGCGGCGTTCTCCTCGATGAGCGTCACGGGCACGGTGTGGCGGCGGCCGAAGAGCGCGCCGGCGCCGGCGACAGCAGTGATGGCGTGCTGGCCGGCCACAGCGGATGCGACGGCGTCGGCGATCTCGCCGGGCGCGGCATCCGTGGTGAACGGCGCGAGCACCGTCACGTGCAGCGGCCAGTCGTGCACCGCGAAGCCCTGGCCGGTCTGGAGAGGAATCAGCGGGAGCACGACGACGAGGCGAGGCATAGGGCCGATTCTAGGATCGGCCGCGTGAAGGGGACCGGCAGAGGCGTCACTCGGCAGCTGACCTCGAGGGGGAACGCGGGTACGCTGCCTGCATGAGCAAGTTCACCGACACGCTGAAGGCGGCGTTCGGGCGCCGCGGGCACCGCGAGGTGCCGGCCAAGCAGGTGCACCGCTGGGAAGGCGAGGGCGGTGCGCTCCACCCGAGCGAGCACGATGACCATGAGCCACGCCAGCCCGGCACCGGCGACACGCCAGAAGGCGGCGTCCGGCCGTCCTGACCTCCGACGGGTGGCCGGTGATGAGCGCTGATCACGAGGAGCGACACATGCAGTGGAAGCACATCGACGACTCAGCGGGCGAGGGTTCTAAGACGTTCGTGGTCGTGCTGGAGGTCGGCGACGAGGCCGTCGCGGCGCTTTCGGCGTTCGGACGGGAGCACGGGCTCGAGGCGGCGCAGGTGACCGCCGTCGGCGCCTTCGAACGGGCGGTCGTCGGCTGGTTCGACCGGGAACGGAAGGACTACAAGCGTCTCCCCGTCGACGAGCAGTGCGAGGTGCTGTCGCTCGTGGGCGACATCGCGGGCTCCGATAAGGGGCCGCAGCTGCACCTGCACGCCGTGCTCGGGCTCTCTGACGGCACAACCCGCGGCGGGCACCTGCTCGAGGGCCACGTCTGGCCGACGCTCGAGGTCATCATCCGCGAGGCGCCGGCGCAGCTGCGCAAGACCTACCGACCGGAGCTCGGCCTCAGCCTGATCGATCTCGGCTAGCCGCAGCATCCGTCGCGCCGGTTGAACGCCGCTACCCGGGCTGAGTTCAACGCGCGCAGCGGCGTTCGATCCGCCCAGCGCGAATTCGACGAGCGGAGCGGCTACCAGGCGGCGGGCTTGTAGTCCTTCAGGAAGACGCCGTACACGTCTTCGCCGGCCTCGCCGCGCACGATCGGGTCGTAGACGCGCGCCGCGCCGTCGACGAGGTCGAGCGGGGCGTGAAAGCCCTCCTCGGCCAGGCGCACCTTGGTGGGGTGCGGTCGCTCGTCGGTGATCCAGCCCGTGTCGACGCTCGTCATCAGGATCCCGTCGGAGAGCATCTCCTTGGCGCTCGTGCGGGTGAGCATGTTGAGCGCCGCCTTCGCCATGTTCGTGTGGGGGTGCCCCGGCCCCTTGTAGCCGCGGCCGAACACGCCCTCCATCGCCGACACGTTGACGACGTAGGTGCGCCGGGCAGCGGATGCCGCCATCGCGGCCCGCAGGCGGCTCACCAGCAGGAACGGCGCTGTCGTGTTGCACAGCTGCACCTCGAGCATCTCCAGCGGGTCGACGTCCTGCACGTTCGCGGTCCAGCTGTTGACGTCGTGCAGGTCGGGCACGAGCCCGCCCGCGTCGATCGCGGTGCCGTTCGCCAGTCTCTCCAGCGACGACGACCCCGGAGCGAGGGCGAGGTTGGTCAGGTCATCGGCGGTGAGCGCGCCGGCGCCCGCAGCCGCAGCCAGGATCGGATGGGCGGCGACCGATGCGGCCAGGGCCAGCGGATGCGCGTCGCTGGTGTGCCCGAACGTCACGATCTCCGGCAGCGGGCCATCGGGCAGCGGCGATGCCTCGGCTTCGGTGAGCGGCGCATAGGCGCCGGGGGAGCGGCGCACGGTCTGCGCGGCGTTGTTGATCAGGATGTCGAGGGGACCCTGCTCGGCGACGGAGTCCGCGAGCCCGATGACCTGGGCCGGGTCGCGCAGGTCGATGCCCACGATGCGGAGGCGGTGCAGCCAGTCTCGGGAGTCGGGCATCGCGGCGAACCGGCGCGCGGCATCCCGCGGGAATCGGGTCGTGATCGTGGTGTGGGCGCCGTCGCGCAGCAGCCGGAGCGCGATGTACATGCCGATCTTCGCCCGCCCGCCGGTGAGCAGGGCGCGCTTGCCGGTGAGGTCGGTGCGGGCGTCACGCTTGGCATGGCTCAGGGCCGCGCAGCTCGGGCAGAGCTGGTGGTAGAACGAGTCGACCAGCGTGTAGCGCTGCTTGCAGATGTAACAGGGCCGGGCAACGAGAAGCTCGCCCGCGATCGGGGCCTCCGTGCCGCGCGTCAGCTGTGCGCCGCGCGTCTCATCATCAATGCGGGTGGGGGCGCCGGTGGCCGTGGCGGCGATGACGGCGCGGTCGGCCTCGGCGATCGCCTGGCGTTTCTCCGCCCGGCGCACGGTCTTGACCGACTTGAACATCTTCGCCGTCGCCTGCCGCACCGTCGTGAAGTCGGGATGCTCCGGGTCGATCTCGCTGAGCGAGGCGAGCACGCGCAGGGTGACCTCGAGGTCGTCCGGGTCGATGCCCGATGAGGCGGGGGCGAAAGTCTCCGAGGTCATCCGAGAATTCTACGCGGCGCAGCTGAGGGCTCCCTCCGGTGCTGCCGCGCATCGACCCGGTGTGCCGGTCCGCGCCCGCTGGAGGGGTCGCGCGCCGCGATCCGGCCAGCGGTGGGCGTGATATCGGGAGCCTAGGCTGGAGGCATGTCTGATTCCGTTGAGTTCTGGTTCGATCCCTCCTGCCCCTGGGCCTGGATGACCTCCCGCTGGGTGGATGAGGTGGCCAAACACCGCGACCTCCAGATCACCTGGAACGTGATGAGCCTCGCCGTGCTGAACGAGGACAAGGACGTGAGCGACGGCTACAGGGCGTTCCTGCCGCGCGCCCTCAGGTACACCCGCCTCGTCACCGCCGCGAAGGAATTGCACGGCCAGGAGATCGTCAAGCCTCTGTACGATGCGCTCGGCACCCGCATCCACCCCGGCGGCTCGACGAACCCCGACGAGGTGATCCCCGCTGCGCTCGCCGAAGTCGGCCTGCCGGCGGAGCTCGCGTCGTACGCCGACAGCGACGAGTACGACGAGCAGATGCGGGCCAGTCACTTCGAGGGCATCAACCGGGTGGGGCAGGATGTCGGCACGCCCGTCATCGCCGTCAACGGGGTGGCCTTCTTCGGCCCCGTCATCTCACCCGCGCCGAAGGGCGAGCAGGCCCTCGCCCTCTGGGACGGGATCGTGGCCGCCGCGAGTTACGACGGCTTCTTCGAACTCAAGCGCAGCCGCACCCGCGAGCCGATCTTCGACTGACCCACTCCGCACCCGCGGGAGCAGCTCAGAGAGGAGCAGCCCATGGACCAAGCCGTGCACGTCATCACCTGCGCGACACTTGACCTCGACGCCGCCCGCCGCTTCTACCGAGACGGCCTCGGCTGGACGCCGCTCGTGGATGTGCCCGGGGAGATCGTCTTCTTCCAGGTGGCGCCCGGCGTCGTTCTCGGGCTGTTCGACGCCGTGAAGTTCGCTGAAGACCTCGGCGTCAGCGCGGTCTCGGGGGTGTCGGGCCTCACGCTCTCGCACAACCTCGGCAGCCGCCTCGCTGTCGACCGCGTCGTGGAGACACTCGCCGCTGCCGGGGGCAGGGTGCTCACCCCGCCCCGCGACGGAGCCTTCGGCGGCATCTACCATGCGCACGTGAGCGACCCCAACGGGTTGGTCTGGGAGATCGCGCACAACCCCGGCTGGCGCATCGAGCCCTCCGGCGCCGTCGTTTTCGGCTGAGCCGGCTCATGCCCCACGCCCTCACCGCTTTCGACGAGTCCGACGAGTCCGCTGTCGACGAACCCGCCGTCGTGGCCCGGCTCCGCTCGGCCGGGTGCGTGTTCGCCGAGGAGGAGGCCGCGCTTCTGCTCGCCGAAGCGCGAACGCCCGCCGACCTCGAGCGGATGCTGTCGGCCCGCGTCTCAGGCCTGCCGCTCGAGCACGTGGTGGGCTGGGCCGAGTTCTGCGGGCAGCGGATGCGCGTGGACCCCGGCGTCTTCGTGCCCCGCCGGCGCACCGAGTTCCTCGTGGCCCAGGCACTCGCGCTCGCCACGGCCGGGAGCCGGAGCGGGGCCGGGAGCCGGAGCGGGACGGCGCCCGTCGTCGTCGATCTCTGCTGCGGATCCGGCGCGCTCGGGGCCGCCTTCTCAGCCGGGTTCGGCGGCACTGCGGAGGTGTACGCGGCGGACATCGATGCCGCGGCGGTCGCCTGCGCCCAGCACAACCTGGCCGCTGACCGGGTGTTCCAGGGCGACCTCTACGACGCGCTGCCGGACCGCCTCCGCGGCAGGATCAGCCTGCTGCTTGCCAACACCCCGTACGTGCCGAGCGGCGCCGTCGCCGCCATGCCGCGGGAGGCCCGCCTGCACGAGGGCAGCGTCGCTCTCGACGGCGGCGATGACGGGCTCGACATCCAGCGCCGGGTCGCCGCCGGCGCCGCCGAGTGGCTCGCGCCGGGCGGACATCTGCTCGTCGAGGCCAGCGCGGCGCAGTCGAGGGCCTCTGCCGCCCTCTTCACCGCGGCGGGGCTCGCTGCCCGGGTGGAACGCTCAGAGGAATGGGACGCGACCGTCGTGATCGGAACGCGGCCGGCGGCACGAACGCGGCCGGCGGCATCCGTTGGCGACAGCGGCGCGAGAAGGGACCGGCAATGACTGGCGAGGGCCTCGGCCTCACGATCGACCCGCACGGAGCGACGCCGCCGTTCGAGCAGCTGCGCACCCATATCCTGCAGGCGGTGCGGTCGGGCGACCTCGTGCCCGGGCACAAGCTGCCCACCGTGCGCTCGCTCGCCGACGACCTCGGACTCGCCGTCAACACCGTCGCCCGGGCCTACCGCCAGCTGGAGCAGGACGGTGTCATCGAGACCCGGGGACGCAAGGGCTCCTTCATCGCCACCCTCGGCGACCCGGTCACCCAGCAGGCGCAGAAAGCGGCCACCGCCTACGCGGAGCGCACCCGCGAGCTGGGGATCGATGCTGCGGAGGCGCTCGCGATCGTGACGGCGGCCCTCGGCATCCGCTGACTCGAACCACACCGGCGGTGACGGCTCGGCGAACCCCTCAATAGACTTCTGCCATGCGCATTCACCTCGCCACCGACCACGCCGGCCTCGAATTCAGCAGGCAGCTGAACGACCACCTGACGGCGGCCGGCCACGAGGTGATCGACCACGGCCCGACCCACTATGACGGGCTCGACGACTACCCGGCGTTCTGTATCAACGCGGCCCTCGCCGTCGTTCGCGAGCAGGCCGAGGGCATCCAGGCCCTCGGCGTGGTGTTCGGGGGCTCCGGCAACGGCGAGCAGATCGCTGCCAACAAGGTGCGCGGTGCCCGGGCCGCCCTGGTCTGGAACCGAAGCACGGCCGTGCTCGCCCGGCAGCACAACGACGCCAACGTGATCTCGATCGGCGCGAGGCAGCACACGATCGAGGAGGCGATCTCGTTCATCGACACGTTCATCGCCGAACCGTTCTCCGGCGAGGAGCGGCACGCGCGCCGCATCGCCCAGCTCGCCGAGTACGAGGCGACCGGCGAGATCGCCGGCAAGGGCGTGGACCGGTAACCATGCCCGAGGGCCACTCCGTTCACCGCATCACCCGGCAGTTCGCCCGCAACTTCGTCGGCAAGCCCGTCGCCGTCTCGTCGCCCCAGGGCCGGTTCGCCCAGGGGGCCGCCCAGCTCGACGGGCACGTGATGACGGATGCGAAGTCCGTCGGCAAGCAGATGTTCCTCGAATTCGACAACGGGCTCTGGTTGCGGGTGCACCTGGGGATGTACGGGGCGTGGGACTTCGCGGGCGACATCGTCATGGACGCGACGATCGCCTCGGCGAACGGGCGCATGGGCCAGACCAACCAGCGCGGCACGGTGCTCGACGCCGTTCCCGGCGACGCACCCGGCGCGGGCGGTGAGGAGCGCATCTTTGACCGGGCGGGCGAGAACTCGCTGCACTCCATCGGCGCCCCCCGGCGCACCCGGGTGCGCATGGCCGAGCAGGAGAAGGAGACCGGCGAGCTCGACACGTTCCCGCCCGACCCGGTGGGCCAGGTGCGGGTGCGCCTGCTCACGGACGTCGTCTCGGCCGACCTCCGCGGGCCCACCGCGTGCGAAGTGCTGCAGCCGGAGGAGGTGGACGCCGTGATCGCCAAGCTCGGCCCCGACCCGATCCTCGACACCACGGCCGAGGCCGAGAACCGGTTCGTGGAGACCGTGCGCCGCAAGCGCACCCCGATCGGCCTTCTGCTGATGGACCAGAGCGTCGTCGCCGGCATCGGCAACGTGTACCGGGCGGAGCTGCTGTTCCGGGCCGGCATCGACCCGCACGCGCCCGGCACCTCCCTCTCCGAGGAGGTGGTGCGGCACCTGTGGCGTGACTGGGGCCACTTGCTCCGCATCGGGGTGGAGACCGGGCAGATGATGACCATGGACGACCTCGACCACGACGACTACGTGCGGGCGATGGCCAACCGCGCCGACCGGCACTGGGTGTACAAGCGGGAGGGCCTGCCCTGCCGGGTCTGCGGCACCCACATCACCCTGGAGGAGATGGGCGCGCGCAAGCTGTACTGGTGCCCGTACTGCCAGAAGTAGCGGCGTCGCCGGCGGCGCGGCATCCGCTTGTCGCCGGTTCGAGGCGGCGACACGACCAAGGAGACCGATGAGACAGAACCCGACCTTCGTGCTCGCCGATGCCGATGAACGGGTTCAAGCCCCGTGACTCGATTCCCACCGCTGGTGCTGCGGAACGCGAGGCTCCCGGGAAACGGGGGAGCAGCCCGAGGCCCCGTCGACCTGGCGGTCGCCGACGGCGTCGTGCAGGGGCTGTACCCGGCCACCGACGCCCGGCGCGGGTCGGGCGAGGAGGTGGATCTCGACGGTCGGTACGTGATCCCGGGCCTCTGGGACAACCACGTGCACATGAACCAGTGGGCGCTGAGTTCACGGCGTTTCGATGTGTCCGCTGCGGCATCCGCTGCCGAGGCGGCTCGGCTGGTCGGGGAACGTGCGCCGATGACGGCGGTGGGCGAGACGCTCGTGGGTGTCGGGTTCCGCGACGCGCTCTGGCCCGACGCTCCGAGCCGGCGCCTGCTCGACGAGGCGGCCGGCGACGTGCCGGTCGTGCTGGTCGGCGCGGACCTGCATTGCTGCTGGCTGAACTCGGCGGCACTGGCACGGCACGGCTTCGCCGCCGGCGAGGGGGTGCTGCGGGAGGACGGGCTGCTGCGGGAGGAGGACGCGTTCACCATCCAGCGTGTTCTCAACAGCGTGGGCGACGAGACGCTCGACCGCTGGGTCGGCGATGCCGCCCGGGCGGCCGCTGCCCGCGGAGTGGTGGGCGTGGTGGACCTGGAGATGAGCTGGAACCTGGGCGCGTGGCAGCGGCGCATCGCCGCGGGCATCGACGCCCTCCGTGTCGAGTTCGGCGTCTACACGCAGGACCTGCGGCGTGCCATCGCCCTCGGCCTTCGTAGCGGGCAGGTGGTCGAGGGCAGCGGGGGCCTTCTCGTCGTCGGGCCATACAAGGTGATCACCGACGGGTCGCTGAACACACGAACCGCGTTCTGTTTCGACCCCTACCCGGGACTCGAGGGAACGCCCGAGGCGCATGGGCACCTGACCGTGCCTCCCGACGAGCTTCTGGCCAACCTGCGCCTGGCCGTCAGCGCGGGCCTCCGCCCGGCCGTGCACGCGATCGGCGACCGGGCCAACGCGCTCGCGCTCGACGCGTTCGAGCAGCTCGGGTGTGGCGGCAGCATCGAGCACGCCCAGCTGCTGCGCCCGTCCGACGTCGAGCGGTTCTCCCGCCTCGGCGTTGTAGCGAGCGTGCAGCCGGAGCACGCCCTGGACGACCGTGACGTGGCCGAGCACTACTGGGCGGGTCGCACCGAGAACGCGTTCGTGCTGCGCGCCCTGCTGGACGCCGGCGCGACCCTCGCCTTCGGGTCGGATGCGCCCGTCGCGCCCCTCGACCCGTGGGTGACGATGGCCGCCGCGGTCGGGCGCGCCGGCGACGGCCGCGCCCCGTGGCATCCGGAGCAGGCGGTCACGGCGCGCGAGGCGCTGGCGGCCAGCAGCCGGGGCCGCTCGGTGGTGTCGGCCGGCGACGTGGCCGACCTGGCGGTCGTCGAGATCGACCCGTTCCAGGCATCCGTTGACGAACTCAGGCGGATGCCGGTGGCCGCGACGCTGCTCGCCGGGCGGTTCACGCACACCGGTCTCGGCTGACGCGGTCACCGAGACCGCCCGTTGCGGTCGAGCCGTACCGGCACGCCGGCCGGTTTCGACCGGAAGCGGCGGTCTCGATGTCGCACAGAGAGGGGATGACGGGAATCGAACCCGCGTGATCAGTTTGGAAGACTGAGGCTCTACCATTGAGCTACATCCCCGACGCCCCGGTCTCCCGCGGCACTCGAAACATCGTAGTACAGGTTCATGGGACGTCTGTGCCACCGATGAGCGCCGCCGCCCCTGCGCTGCAGGCACCGTGCAGTAGACTGGCGAAGGTCAGTCCATCTGTCGCGAGAGTTCTGCGTGCCAAGAGGGTGGCCTGTCGGGTTGAGATATGGCGACTCGGGGCGTAGCTCAGCTTGGTAGAGCGCTCGGTTTGGGACCGAGAGGTCGCAGGTTCGAATCCTGTCGCCCCGACCATGACCCCACGCACATCGTCCCAATAACAGGAGATTCTTAGTGAAGTCCACGATCGAAAAGCTGAGCCCGACGCGCGCCAAGCTCACCATCACGGTGACCGCCGATGAGCTGAAGCCGAGCATCACCCACGCCTACGGGCACATCGCCGAGCAGATGAACGTGCCCGGATTCCGTAAGGGCAAGGTTCCCGCCGCGATCATCGACCAGCGCGTCGGCAAGGCGGCCGTTCTCGAGCACGCCGTGAACGAGGGCATGGACGGCTTCTACCGTGACGCCGTCAGCGAGAACAAGCTGCGCCCCCTCGGCCGTCCCGAGGCCGACATCGTCGAATGGCCGAGCGACAAGGACTTCAGCGGCGACCTGCTGCTGGCCATCGAGGTGGATGTCCGCCCCGAGATCGAGGTTCCGGCCTACGAGGGCCTCACCCTCACCGTCGACGCGGCCGAGGTCACCGACGACGACGTGGCCGAGGAACTCGACAACCTCCGCGCCCGCTTCGGCACCCTCGTCACCGTGGACCGCCCGGCGACCACCGGCGACTTCGTGCAGATCGACCTCGTCGCCACCATCAACGGCACGGAGGTCGACACCGCCAACGGCATCTCGTACGAGCTGGGCTCCGGCGACCTGATCGAGGGCATCGACGACGCCCTCGAGTCGCTCACCGCCGGCGAGACCACCACGTTCGAGTCCAAGCTGCTCGGCGGCGAGCACGAGGGCGAGACGGCCGAGATCACCGTCACCGTCCTCGCTGTCAAGGAGCGCGAGCTCCCGACCGCCGACGACGACTTCGCCCAGATCGCCAGCGAGTTCGACACCATCGACGAGCTCAAGGAGAGCCTCAAGGAGCAGGCCGCCCGCTCCAAGGTCTTCGCCCAGGGCACGCAGGCCCGCGACCAGCTCATCGAGAAGCTGCTGGCCGAGGTCGAGATCCCGATCCCCGCGGCGATCATCGAAGACGAGGTGCACCGCCACCTCGAGGGCGAGAACCGCCTCGAGGACGACGAGCACCGCGCCGAGGTGACCGAGGCGAGCGAGAAGACCTTCCGCCAGCAGATCCTCCTCGACACCATCGCCGAGGCCGAGAACGTGCAGGTGACCCAGAACGAGCTGACGCAGTTCCTCATTCAGGGCGCCGCGCAGTACGGCATGGACCCGAGCGAGTTCGTGCAGGCGCTCTCCAGCAACGGCCAGATCCCGTCGATGGTCGCCGAGGTGGCCCGCAACAAGGCCCTCGCGATCGCCCTCGGCAAGGCCGAGGTCGTCGACAGCAACGGCGTCACGGTCGACCTCGGCGAGTTCGTCGCCGTCGACACCGACGACGAAGCGGATGCCGCTGCCGACGCTGACGAGGACCTCGCCGGTGACGACGACGCGGCCGACGCGGCCAACGAGGCCGACGAGAAGTAGAACCGAGTGTGGAACGGGCCGGGCGTCGCGGATGCCCGGCCCTTTCGCATCCGCTGCACAGCGCAATCTGAGGACGACGAACGCAATCTGCCGAGGGCGAACAGGGCTTTTTGAGCCAGCGCCCTCCGATAGATTCGAAACACGCAAACTGAAACGGAGCGCCACATGGCCGACATGGCACCCATTCCCGGTGTTTTTGACCGACTGCTGAAGGACCGCATCATCTGGCTCGGCTCAGAAGTGCGCGACGACAACGCCAACGAGATCTGCGCGAAGATCCTCCTGCTGGCCGCAGAAGACTCCGACCGCGACATCTTCCTCTACATCAACTCGCCCGGCGGCTCGATCACCGCGGGCATGGCGATCTACGACACCATGAAGTTCGTGCCAAACGACATCGTCACCGTCGGCATCGGCCTGGCCGCCTCGATGGGCCAGTTCCTGCTCTCGTCGGGAACCAAGGGCAAGCGCTACATCACCCCCAACGCGCGCGTGCTGCTGCACCAGCCGTCGGGCGGTTTCGGCGGCACCGCGGCCGACATCCAGACCCAGGCCAAGGTCATCCTCGACATGAAGCAGCGCATGGCGGAGCTCACGGCCGAGCAGACCGGCAAGTCGATCGAGCAGATCCTCATCGACAACGACCGTGACAACTGGTTCAGCGCCCAGGAAGCGCTGGAATACGGCTTCGTCGACCACCTGCGGGAGTTCGCCTCCGAAGTGGTCGGCGGCGGCGGAACCGACGACTCAGTGAACAAGAAGTAGGGCGGGAACAGATGGAATTCACGAACTTCAGCCAGCAGGCCGGCGGCGTCGCGCGGCCCGCCGAGGCCCGGTACATCCTGCCGACCTTCGAGGAGCGCACCGCATACGGCTACAAGCGACAGGACCCGTACGCGAAACTGTTCGAAGACCGCATCATCTTCCTCGGCGTGCAGATCGACGACGCATCCGCTGACGACGTGATGGCCCAGCTGCTCGTGCTGGAGAGCCAGGACCCCGACCGCGACATCGTCATGTACATCAACTCGCCCGGCGGGTCGTTCACGGCGATGACAGCGATCTACGACACCATGCAGTACATCCGCCCGCACATCCAGACGGTGTGCCTCGGCCAGGCGGCGTCGGCGGCGGCCGTGCTGCTGGCCGGCGGCACCCCGGGCAAGCGCCTGGCCCTCCCGAACGCCCGCATCCTGATCCACCAGCCGGCGGTTGCCGGGCAGGGCGGCGGCCAGGCCTCTGACATCGAGATCCAGGCGGCCGAGATCATGCGCATGCGCATCTGGCTGGAGGAGACGCTTTCGCGCCACTCCAACCGCACGAAGGAGCAGGTCAACAAGGACATCGACCGCGACAAGATCCTCGGTGCCGCCGAGGCGCTCGAGTACGGCCTGATCGACCAGGTTCTGACCTCGCGCAAGAACGTGCCGACGCTGGTGAAATAGCTCGGCGCCGGCCGGCGATCTCGAACGGTGCACCGCTGATTTTCGGCGGTGCACCGTTTGCGTTTCGCGGGTGTGACGCGCTGGGCGGGGCGTGCGCACATTGTCGGTAGCACAGGCTAGGCTCGAAATAGCGATACCAACGGAGGAGGCTGACAGATGGCCCGAATAGGCGAAAGCGCCGACCTGCTGAAGTGCTCCTTCTGCGGCAAGAGCCAGAAGCAGGTGCAGCAGCTCATTGCCGGTCCCGGGGTCTACATCTGCGACGAATGCGTCGAGCTGTGCAACGAGATCATCGAGGAGCGCCTCGCCGAAGCCGGCGACGAAGACGGTGCCGGCGACTTCGACCTCCCCAAGCCGAAGGAAATCTTCGGCTTCCTCGAGGAGTACGTGATCGGCCAGGAGGCCGCCAAGCGCGCCCTCGCCGTGGCGGTATACAACCACTACAAGCGGGTGCGAGCCAAGGGCACGCTCACCTCGGCCGACGCGGTGCACGACGACGTCGAGATCTCCAAGTCGAACATCCTCCTCATCGGCCCCACGGGCTGCGGCAAGACATACCTCGCGCAGACTCTGGCCAAGCGGCTGAACGTTCCGTTCGCCGTGGCCGACGCGACGGCCCTCACCGAGGCCGGCTATGTCGGCGAAGACGTTGAGAACATTCTGCTCAAGCTCATTCAGGCCGCCGACTACGACGTCAAGCGCGCTGAGACGGGCATCATCTACATCGACGAGATCGACAAGATCGCGCGCAAGGCCGAGAACCCGTCGATCACCCGCGACGTCTCCGGCGAGGGTGTGCAGCAGGCGCTGCTGAAGATCCTCGAGGGCACGGTCGCGTCGGTTCCTCCACAGGGCGGCCGCAAGCATCCGCACCAGGAGTTCATCCAGATCGACACGACGAATGTGCTGTTCATCGTCGCGGGAGCATTCGCCGGGCTCGAGGAGATCATCTCGCAGCGGGCCGGCAAGAAGGGCATCGGCTTCGGTGCCCCACTGCACAGCAAGGGCGATGACGTGAACCTCTTCAGTGAGGTGCTCCCAGAAGACCTGCACAAGTTCGGGCTCATCCCCGAGTTCATCGGCCGCCTCCCCGTGGTGACCACGGTCACCCCGCTCGACCAGGAGGCGCTCATGCAGATCCTGACCGAGCCCAAGAACGCCCTGGTGCGCCAGTACCAGCGCATGTTCGAGCTCGACGGCGTCGCCCTCGACTTCGACCAGCCCGCGCTCGAGGCGATTGCCGACCTCGCTGTGCTCCGCAAGACCGGCGCCCGCGGCCTCCGCGCCATCATGGAGGAAGTGCTCGGACCGATCATGTTCGAGGTGCCGTCGAGCACCGAGGTGGCCCGGGTGGTCGTCACCCGCGAAGCGGTGCTGCACAACGCGGCCCCGACGATCGTGCCGCACAAGGCGCGCCGCGAAGAGAAGTCCGCGTAGGCCCGCAAGCGGTCCCCATCCGCATCCCTACCCGGTCCCGCGAGTGGGGGAGGGATCGTAGGCTCAGGGTATGACGGATGCATCAGAACGGCCCGACCTGCACCCCGCGTCAGCGGCGCCCGAGTACGCGCCGGCCGACCCCGACATGCCTGAGGGGATCGAGTCGGCCCCGCGCGACACGTACATGCACGGGCACCACGAGAGCGTGCTGCGGACGCACAGCTGGCGCACGGTGGAGAACTCGGCGGCGTACCTGATCCCCGAACTCCACCCCGGCCTCACGCTCCTTGACGTCGGCTGCGGCCCGGGCACCATCACCGTGGACCTCGCCCGTCGCCTCGCGCCGGGAACCGTCATCGGCATCGACGCCGCTTCGGCGGTTGTCGAGCAGGCGGCCGGCCTCGCCCACGACGAGGGTGTGGCCAACGCCGAATTCCGGGTCGGCGACGTGTATGCCCTGGGCTTTCCCGACGGCTCCTTCGACATCGTGCACGCGCACCAGGTGCTGCAGCACGTCGCCAACCCCGTCGCCGCGATGCGCGAGATCCGCCGGGTGCTGAAGCCCGGCGGACTGTTCGCCGCCCGCGACGTGGACTACGGGGGAGTGGTCTGGTACCCGGTGTCGGAAGGGCTCTCCGAGTGGATGCGGGTCTACCGCGACGTGCACTTCTGGAACGGCGGCAATCCCGACGCCGGCCGCGCGCTGAAGGCGTGGGCCCGCCTGGCCGGTTTCACCGGCATCCGCTCGAGCGCCTCGATCTGGTGCTTCGCCTCCGAGCTGGAACGCGAGTGGTGGGGCAATTCCTGGGCGGAGCGGGCAACCGAATCGGACTTCGCCTCACACGCCATTCAGTCGGGCGTGGCCGACCTGGCCGACCTCCGCGCCATGGCCGACGCGTGGCGGGCGTGGGTGGCCGACCCCGACGGATGGTTCGCCATGCCGCACGGGGAGATCCTGGCCCGAAAAGAGGCGGCCCGGCCCTAGCGCGGCGGCGCCGAGGCCCTGCCCCCCTGCCGACAGATCAGCTCAGATCCAGTCGTCCTCGTCGGCGCTCTCGACGGCGGGCTGGGTGATCGTCGCCGAGTCCTCCCCGGCGTTGTACCGGATGACGGTTCCATCGTCGAGCTCGACGACCGGCTTTCCTTCCAGCCAGGTCAGCGTCCAGCGCCACGAAGAGGTGTCGTCGCCGACCGCCTCCAGCTCCTCCTCGACGGCGCGCACCGCGAGCTCCACCACGTGGGGGAGACCGGAGGGCAGGTCACCACCGAGGGGCCACCGGGTGCCGAGCTGCATGCCTAGACCTCGATCTCGTAGGTCAGCCACTCGGTGCGGGCGCCGAGCTCTTCGTAGAGCTTCTGGGCTTCCTTGTTGTCGGGCTTGGTGGCGAGCTCGATGGTGCTGAGCTTGTGCTCGCGCGCATATTCCTGCGCGAACGCCATCAGGGCATGACCCACGCCGGCCTTGCGGCCTTCGGGCTTGACGTAGATGTCGTCGAGGAACAGGCCGCGGCGCGCGGTGAGCGTGTGCGGCACCTGCCGGTAGTGCACGAAGCCCACCAGGTTGCCGGCGTCATCGTACGCGGCGGCGCCGTCGAGCTCGTGGTTCTTGTCGCTGATCCAGCTCCAGACCCGCAGCGCCTTCTCGTCGGTCAGTTCCACGTCATAGAAGCTGCAATAGCCCGCGAACAGGTCGAGCCACGGGAAGAAGTCCCGATCTCCCAGCGGACGTACCGTTACTGCCATTGCTTCTCCTCACTCTCCGGCACCGTGGCCAGCACGATGTCGGCCACCGCCAGCTCGGTACCGTCTGCGAACGTCAGGTCGTGGATCCGACCTACCGCCTTCAGGTCTGAGGCTACCTGCGAAAGCAGGGTTGTCTCATCCGTTGTACCGCTAATTACAGCAGATGCCACCGGCGTCTTCTGGGAGGCCTTCGCGTCGGTCTTGGCGCGTCGGATTCCGGTGAGGGC
>Ga0157369_10000616_pt1 | contig 46267 bp, 37 predicted proteins | sample C25metaG_FD_113461 | JGI IMG/M metagenome (GOLD analysis project Ga0157369, IMG submission 113461) | Corn rhizosphere microbial communities from Kellogg Biological Station, Michigan, USA - C2-5 metaG | ecosystem: Host-associated > Plants > Roots > Rhizosphere > Soil | place: USA: Michigan... | reverse complement strand
CTCGCCGGCGCGATGCTGCTCGATTACCGCAGCTACCTCCGCGACAACCTGCTCGTGAAAGTCGACCGCGCCACGATGCTCTCCTCGGTCGAGGCGCGCGCTCCGTTCCTCGACCGCGACGTCACGCGTTTCGCGCTGTCCCTCCCGACCGACCTCCGCCTCCGCCGCTTCGAAACGAAATGGGTCCTGAAGAAAGCGGCAGAGCGCTGGCTGCCGAAGGACGTGATCTACCGCCGCAAACGCGGCCTGAGCGTCCCGATCGCGAGCTGGATCAACGATGGATTGCGCCACGAAGTGGATCGGCTGCTCGCGCCGGCGCGCCTTCGTTCGCAAGGCCTCCTCGACGAACAACACGTCGCCGATCTCCTGGCCGCTCACCGCAGCGGACGCGCGAACAACGCCAAACCGCTCTGGGCGCTGATCGTGTTGCAGTACTGGATCGAGAACTGGGGCAAGGCGTAGCGCGGGCGAAGCCGCGGTTACGACGCCGGATGGCGTCTCGTAGGGTAGCCGGTGGTCCGAGCGAAGCGAGCGACTACCGGAAAGTCGAGAGACGTGCGTATTCATCGACCCCGGCCAGGGGTCGCGTACCAAATACCAGGCGCCGTGGATTCCTCCGCGACCGCTGCCGCGGTCGGAGAATCGGGCGCCATCGTGAACCGGTGGTCGCTCGCTGGCGCTCGGACCACCGGCTACCGTACGAGACGCCATCCGGCGTCTTTCGGCCTGCTTCGGCGCTGAAACGCCTTACGTATCCCGATCCTCCCCGCCGCGGACGAAATCGCGGATCGCCCTGTCCTTTGAGAAGAACAGCTTCTGCGTCACTTCTTCGGTGAATCCGTTCACGCACGCGCGCACGAGATCGCCCAACTCCGCCACCTCGAACGGCTTGCGCAGGACGCCGGAGACCAGCTCCGAATCGACTTCCTTGAAACGCTGATCGGCGTAGGCGGTGATCACGATGACGATCGGCTTGATCAGCGGCGGATTCTGCTTCAACCACTGGATGACTCCGAATCCGTCCAGCCGCGGCATCATCAGGTCGAGCAGGACCACAGCGTATTCGTGTTTCTTCAGAAGTTCGATGGCCTCGAGCCCGTCGGAGGCCGCATCGACGGTGAAACTCTCCCGCCGAACGATGGTCGAGACGAGTTGGCGGATCGATTGGTCATCATCAGCGACTAGGACTCTCTGGCGCTGCTCTTGTTCGTGTTGCTGTGTCATACGAATGAACCTTGTTTCCTGCCGCCCTACTTTGAAAAAAATATGCCATCACCCGGGTTTCAATCGACGAGCCGCTCGTCGATCCGGATCTCCGAGGTGAGAGTCTTGTGAACGGGACATCGCTTGGCGACCGCGAGCATTCGCTCCCGCTGCTCCGGCGTCAGGTTGCCGATGAGCTTGATCTCCACGGTGAAGCGATGGAGATAGCCGTTCGTGGTGAGGCAATCGGCGCAGTCCTTCGCGTACATCCGGTCATTCGAGACGGTGATCTCCACGCCCTCCAGCGGGATGTTCTCTTTCACCGCCACCACGCGCAGCGTCATCGACGTACAAACCCCTAACGCCGACGAAAGAAAATCATACGGAGTCGGCCCCGCCTCCGTCCCGCCGGCACTGACCGGTTCATCCGCGACCATCCGATGCGGACCGGCCTCGATGTCATTGCGAAGCGAAGCGCCGGCGCGAACGATGACTGGTTGCATGGGTCCTCCTGGGTGCGTTCAGAGGTTTTATCCGCAGATTACGCAGATTCTTTCACTGGCGATACGGCAACAGCGTCAGTCTTCCCGTAGTCCATGTCTCGCCGCGCGCAGTCAACGGTAGCCAGTACCAGGTCGGCGACTCGCCCGCCAGCGCGATGCGCGCGAAGAGGCCGGCGGCGTTGCGGGCGAATGGATTCACGATCGGAGGCGAGAGCTCGAGCGTCATCGTGTCGGTGTAGCGGGCGGCGGTATTCGGTGCGATGCCGCGCCAGGCGCAGGTGGTGGGAATCACGATCGGGATTTCGGCGGCGGTCGACGTCGCCGTGGCGGCGGCACGCGAGGAGTCGAGAGGGCCGTGGTAGAACGACGACTCCGACAACGCCTGCATCGTCAGCGGTGTGATCAGCGACGGTTGCGCAGTTTTCACGACGTTGACGGTCGTCGCGCTGGAGATCCCTTCGTCGCGCAGGCTGGAGCAGAACGAGTCGAGGATCGATGCCGGCATCGTGCTCCATTGCGGGAGACGGGGCGGCGGCGGTGCCGACGATGATGCGCAGCCGAAGAGGAGCAGCGCGACGAAGATGGCAGCGGCGTTTTTCACACTAACCTCAATTGCGGCGTCAACTTCGCTTCGAAAAACTCGCGAATCTCGCTGGCCGGCTTCTTCGAAATCAACTCACGCGGTGATTCCTCGTACCAGTCCGCCGGAAAGAACTGCGTGTACGGCTGCTGCGTGAATCGCCGGCAGAGGAGGGCGATGATGCCGATGTCCGTCTCGCTGCGGATCACCCGTCCCGCCGACTGCACCACGCGCGTCATCCCAGGGATCAGGTACGCGAACTCGAATCCCGAGCCGTACTGCTCGTCGTAGTACTGGCGCAGCAGCTCCTGTTCGAAGCTGACCTGCGGCAGCGCGGGGCCGATCACCATCACGCCCGAAAGCATGTCGCCACGATAGTCGATCCCCTCGGCGTACATGCCGCCGGAGACCGCCATGATCAGGTTCCCCTTGCGCGATCGCTCGCGCAGGATGTCCAGCATCGCGTTGCGCTCGTAGTCGGTCATGTCCGTGCGCTGCACCATCACGTGCTTGCGAATCGGCGGCATCCGCTCGGCGATCTCGCGCAGAAACGCATAGCTGGGAAAGAGCGCCAGGAAGTTGCCGTCGCCCGCCTCAGCGATCGAAGCCACGTTGTCGGCGATGCGGTCATACGAATCGACGCGGCGCTTGTACGACGTATCGACCTCGGAGATGACCACGATCTTGCGGTTGCTGCGCGGGAACGGCGACGGCAGCGAGAGCTCCGTCGTGCGGTCGGAGGGAAAGCCGAGGAGCTTGCGGTAGAAATCGAACGGCTCGAGGGTGGCGGAGAGTGCGACCGTCGCATGGGCTGATTCGAAAATGCGGCCGAGAAATCGCGATGGATCTTTGCAGAAGACTTTGAATTTCAGGCCTTCCTGCGTGCGCTCGATCAGGTGCGCGAACTCGTCGCCCTTCTCGGTCATCAAATTCGCGACCTTCACCAGCTTGAAGTAGAAATCGATCAGCGGATCGTCGGTCTCCACGATGCGGTTCTCGATCTTCCAGCCGATGTAGTGCATCACCAGCCGCTCCCACTCGGTGCGCTGATCGAGGAACAGCTCGCGATCCGGCTCGCAAAGCGTCTGCTTCACATCGGGATCCTCGCCAAGCGATTCGGCGAGCTCGTGGAAGTGTCCGCGAAGAACCTCCAGCAACTCCTCGGCGCCCTCCAGCCAGCAGTTGCGCGTGGCCAGATGCTGGCGGATGCGATCGAACTGCTCCTCATGCAACTCCGGCGAGTAGTAGCCGCGGCCGCGGTCGACGAGGTTGTGCGCCTCATCGACGACCAGCACGCAATCGCCGTAATCGCTCTCCTGCTGATACGCCTTCAGGCCGACGTACGGATCGAAGATGTAGTTGTAATCGCAGACGATGACGTCGGCCTGCTCGATCAACTCCAGCGACACTTCGAACGGACAGACCTCGTTCGACTTTGCCATCTCGAACGTGATCTGCGGATCGAAATAGCTGAACGACGTGACGAGGTGATTGAGCAGATCGGTGCGCTGCATCTTGTCGGAGTAGCGCGCCGCGTACGGACAGAAATCCTCGTGGCAGATGATCTCCGAGTGCGCGCACATCTTCTGCTTGGCGCGGATGCGCAGCACGCGAAACGAGCCGTCGTTGAGCGCCTGCAGCGCTTCCACCGCGGCATCCTGCTGCATCGTTTTCGAGGTGAGGAAGAAGAGCTTCTTGCCGAGCTTCAGCGCCTGCTTCACGGCCGGATAGAGCACAGCCATCGTCTTGCCGATGCCGGTCGGCGCGGAGACGAGCAGCGCTTCCTTCTGATAGACGGTCCGCGCCACGGCGGAGACCATCTCCTGCTGTCCCGCGCGCATCTCGGAGAACGGAAAGGTGAGCGTGTCGGCGAACGCGCGCTTGGCCACGCGCAGCGCGAGGGCAGTCTCCAGATCGGTGACGAGCCGCTCCAGCCGATCGTTGAGCGTCTCGACGATCTTGTCGCGATCGAATTCGGCGTCGATCGTTTTCGCGTCGCCGGAGATCAGGTCGATGAGCACGAGCTGCGGGATGAAGGTGAAGCCCTCAAAGTCCGGCTGGCTAGATAAAAAGTACGAATACAGCAGCAACTGGAGCAGATGCCGCTGCAGTTTGTCCGATCGGTAGAGCGCTTCCAGCTCGAGATCGAAGTGAATCGATTTCACTTCCTCGATGGTGACGGTCTTCGCGGCCTTGTCGACCGAAAGCCCGTCGATGCGCCCGGTGATGGTGACCGTCCACGCGCCCGCCTGCGTCCGATGCACGACATGCACCTCGGCGCGGTAATTCGCATCCTCCCCGGTCCGCTGCTCGGCGCGCTTGGTGTGGATGTCCTGCCCGATCCACATCCGCCGAAACCCATCGCCGCGCTCGACCCCAATGCGCCGGTACGTCGATTCGTGAACGAGATCGCCCACGGAACAGACGATCTCCCTCTTTTCATGGTCGACGCGCATTGGGTTATTGATGGTAACAGGGGTTGGGGGTTCAACGCGTCTAGCAACAGGGAGACGGTTCACGCGGAGACGCGGAGACGCGGAGAAAGAAGAAGTTCTCCGCGTCTCCGCGACTCCGCGTGAAAAGGTTCTCAGCTCCGCATCGCCGCCAGCATCCCGCATGCGGCGTGCTTCGCCGCGCCGCCGGAGTAACGGCGGACGATCGGGATGCCGAGGGTGCGCAACTCGTCGCGGAAGGACGAAAGCTCATCTTCCGACGCGCGGCGATAACCATCCGGACGCGCGTCGTTGACGTCGATCAGATTTAATCGCAGCGGCACTCCGTCGAAGAGCGCGCGCAACGCCGACACTTCATCGGCGCCCGTGTTGATCCCGCCGAGGACGACCCAGGCGATCGTGGCGCGTCCGCCGGTCGATTGTTGATAGACGCGAACGGCATCGGCCAACTCGCGCACCGGCCACGCCGACGCCGACGGCAGCAACGAACGCCGCCGCTCGTCGATGGCCGAGGTGAGGGAGACGATGAGGCGGTACGGCTGCCGTTCGCGCGCGAAGCGGATAATTTGCGGGACGAGGCCGACCGTCGAGATGGTGATGTTCTTCGCCGCGATGCGCCCGCCGCACGGATGCGCGAGGATGGCCGCGGCCTGCATCACCGCCGCGTAGTTGTGCAGCGGCTCGCCCTGCCCCTGAAACAGCGCGCCGGTGACGACACCCGGCACTTCATCGCGCACCGCCATCCACTGCGCCACGATCTCCCACGGCTCCAGATTGCGGATCAATCCAAGCCGTCCGGTGGCGCAGAACGAACATCCCATCGCGCAGCCGGCCTGGCTGGAGATGCACACCGTGAACTTCCCCGGTGACTCCAACGGAATCCGCACCGCCTCGGCCAGCGCGCCGTCGTGAAGCCGAAAGAGATACTTGACGAAGCCATCGCTTGGATCAGTAGCGCGTTCGACGATCTCGAGCGGAGTGCGTATCGTCAATCGTTCGACCGCATCTTCCACCTTCCGCGGCACCGGACGCGAAGCCGGAAATTCGCGACGTCCCGCCATCACATGCGCAATCACCCGCCGCGCCTCGGCATCACGAACGTCGACGCCATTCGCGCGCAGATGCGATGCAAGATCGGACGGCAGCAGACCGAAGAGATGCATCAAAGTCCCCCGGTCGGCGTAGCCGGCGTAAGAACCGTAGCCCACTGGCTTCAGCCGTGGGTATTCAAGTGGGCCGCGCGTTTGTGAGCCCGCTTTAGCGGGCGAAAGAAAGCTTTCCGCGGCCTGCGAAGACTTCGGCGACGACGCCTCACCGTTCATTGAGAAGGAGCACGATCTCCTGCGTGCGCATATCCGCGCCGGGCGCGACGCGGTACTCGCCCTCGTGCTCCTCGATCAGCTTCAAACGATCGAGATCCTCGCGGCTGATGCCGCACGCTTTCGCAAAGGCCAACCACTGCGGCGGCGCAACGGATTCGACTTCATCCTCGGCCAGCATCGGCTCGCCCGCGCAATTGAAATGCTCGCAACCGAACTGCTCGGCGCACTGCGGACACGGCGGCGGATCATTGAAATCCGCCAGCTCACTCTCCGTCAGCACGCGCATCACGCCGCCGCGTTTCTCGCGAACGTAAGTCAGGCCGCTCTCGCTGCTGGAGAGCATGTCGAAGCGTTGATCGGACATGGACGAATCGTATCTCAGGTGTGCGCCGAGTAGCGCCGACGGCCCGCCGGCTGGACCGCCAGCGGCTCGCTGGCAGGTCGCGTATCGCCAGCTCGTCATGAAGAAAAATGGCGGCGTCGAATTGACGGGGCCGATTCCCATGATCTTCGGATCGACGCCGGCCTGCGCGTAGCCGACGATGCGCGCCATCGGCGTCAGGCCGTGGCGCTGGACTACACGTGCCGCCGAGCCGGCGGCGGTACAGCCGTCGAGCCGACGGCGCTACGAGCGCTACATCCAGAAATCGCGCGGATACAACCGCAGCAGCGTCCCGCCGAACGTCTGCAGATAGCGGTCGTACGCGTCGAGCTGTTTGTCCGGTCCGATGACGAAGTAGGACGCATCCGCGGCCGGCTTCCACGCCGCGCCGTCGTAACCGGGGAGCGACGCGGAGAGGACGCGATCCTTGCGGTCGAAGAGTTTGTCGCCGAGGTTCGGGTCGGCGCGGAGGGCGAGGATCGATTGGCGGAACTTGCGCACCTGATCCGGCGTCTGCCCGTCCGCGAGGTCCGCCGCCATCGCCTCGGCGCGCGTCTCGTACGCGGCCGCGCCGCGCAGTTCGCCGAACGCCTGCGCGATCGTGTAGTCGGCGAGCGACGGATCGCGCGGCGCGTTGCGCAGCTCGCCGATCACGAAGCGGACCGTCTGCGGCAGCTCCGGCGTCCGCTCGGCGTAGTAGCCGGTGCGGCCGGCGCTGACCGATCCGCGCAGGCCGTTGCTGTAGGCCAGGCCGGCGCCAATAGTCTTGAGGAAAATGCCGTGCGCGCCGGCGCCGGCGAAGAGGCGGGAGGCGAGGAAGTCGAGCTGCTTTTCGCGATCGCCGAAATCGGCGTACGACGTACCCGGCGTCGACGTGATGATCACGCCGCCGTTCATGTTCGGCGCGAGAAGTCCGACGAACGACGGCGGATCGGTGATCGCGCCGCGCTGCCGCAGCCGCGCTTCGACGATGTTCTGTCCTTTGATTATCACGCGCGACACCGGCGCCGGATCGAGCGCGTTGATCAGCCCCGCGATCGGCGCTTCGAGCGATTTCTGTGTCGATGCCGAGGCCGCCTGGAACATGCGCGCGTTGCCGGCGTGGAGAATGCGCTTCCGCACTGCATCGAGTTTCGCCAGCGCCTCGGACGGCGGCATCGCGAGATCGTCGCGCATGTCGGTGACGAGCTGCGACCAGTCGGCCGCGAGCGAGGCGTCCGGGATTTCGACGAGCGTCAGATCGAGGTCTTTCAGCGCATCGGACGCGATCGACTTCGCGCCCGGCGAAAGTTGCTCGTACGAAGTTGCCAATGACTTCAACGAATCTGGCGCAGTCCCTTTGCCGGACGTCGCCGCGGCGATGAAGGCCTTCAGATCCGCGCGAGAAGCCTTGGCCGACGCCAGCGACGTCAGATACGCAGCGATCGCATCACGATCGCCTGCCGGCGCTTCCTTCAGCATCCAGCGAAGCCGCAGCGCGTTGTGCGAGCGCGTCAAAAACGAGTTTGTGGCCATGAGCAGCGCGCTGTCCTGCCGCCGCCAGGAGTCCGCCGGATTGCCGACCCACTGCTCCTCGGCGCCCTGCATCGTGTTGCGCAACTGGCTGAGCGACTGATCGACGGCATCGCGGATGCGCGCCAGGTTCTCCACGCGCCAGTCGGGATGCTCGAGCACGAGACGCATCCATGCGATGGCGCGCTTCGACTCCGCCAGATCGTTGCCCGCGCCGCGGACCACCAGCTCCGCGCGGCCGGTTCGCGTGTTCGTGCTGTAGTTCGCGTTGAGCGACAGGATCTCGTTGCGCAGCCGCTCCGTCATCTCGTCAAAGGAGACCGGCTTGCCGTTCTCGATCACGCCGACGCGCGTCAGAAGATTCGGCAGCAGCGCAAGGCAGCGATAGTCGTCCGGCGGCAGCGTGTCGAGCCGCAGCGCGATGCCGGTGGTGGCGCTGGTCATGTTCTCGAACGTCGAGGCCACCATCGGAACGTCGTGCGCGAGCTTGACGGTGGAGAACTTCAACCCGTCGTCGATGGTCATCGGCGGCGCGTCGATAAACTTCGCCGCCTTGACCGCCTTCGCCGCGGTATCGATGCGCGCTGTCTCGGCGTCGTAGTCGGTGCGATAGCGCTTGATCGCCTCCTGCGGATCGGTCACCCCGTACTGATTCGCCAGCCGCAGCGCCTCGGCATTCGCACGCGCGGCGCGCTCCGAGTCGTTGCGCGCGATCATCTCCGGACTCGGCTTGGCGCCGATCGCATAAGGCTCGACGCTGGTGATCTGCCACTTTGCCAGCGCGTCGCGCCAGAAATTCTTTTTCGACGCGATGAGAGCATCGACATGCGCGAGCTGCGGCTTCAGCGTCAGCGACTTTTTGAACGTGCCGGTTTTCTCCAGCGCCAACAGCTGATCCATCCACGCCGACCCGGTGTTGCGGAAGCCGAACAGCGGCGGCGAGTTGACGAACTTGGAGAGGTCGCGATGTTGCTCGACCACCCGACCCGCCACGCGCTTGTTGAATTCCTCGAGCTCCGGCGATCCATCCGCCAGATTGGCGATGCGCGCGATTTCGTCCGTGACCACCTTGCGAACCTCGGCCAACTTTTCCGGCGTCAGATTCGTGGCCGCGACGTCGCCGAAAAAGACCGAGACCGGATGCCCTTCCTCCGGGCTGACGCGATTCCCAACCGTCTTCGCGCCGATGTCCATCACGCGCGTTTTGCTGTCGATGAACTTCTTGTACAGATTCGACGTGGCGTCGCTGGCGATGTTGTCGAAGAAGAGATTCAGCAGCAGCTCGTCATCCGCGTTCAGATCCATCCGCGTGGCCGGCCACGTCAGAGCGATCGGGCTCGGCTGCTGCGGATTGCGGTTCGGATATTCGGTGAAGGCGATCGTCCCCGCCGGCGACGCGGCCGGCTTCGGCTGCTCCTCCATCGTCATGCCCTTGCGCGCGTCGGACGTTTTCTGCAGCCGGTCGAGGATGGCGTCGATGCGCGTGAGCGCGTCGCCGACCGGAACGTCCGGCGGCAGCGCCACGATCGATCCCATGTTCGCCAGGAAGTAATGCTTCTCGTGGAAGCCGCGGATGTCCTCCGGCTTCATCGTCCGAATCCCCGACGGCTCGCCGCCCGCGTTGTACGACAGCGGATGCTCCTTGCCGTACACGAGCTGGCCGGAAGTTCTAAACAACTGCCGGAACGGACTCGACGACGAACTGGTCATCTCGTTGTAGACCGATCCCTTCTCCTCCAACCGCAACGAGTGATCGGGATTCTCCGTGACGCCGAAGTTGCGCACCTCGCGCCGGATCTCCTCATCCGTGTAGTCGGGATTCAGCAGCGCATTGAGCTGAGCATCGAGCAGCTTGAAAAACACGCTCGCACCAGCCGACGTGTTGAACACATAGTTCGTCCGCCACTGCCCCGTGTACGCGCTCGACTGCGAGAGCCACATCGTGTCCAGCCCGGCGAACGCGCGCCCGGTCGTCCCCTTGCCCACGAGCAGATGCTCCTGCGTATGCGGCTCGCCTTGATCTGAGACAGGAAACGAATTCACCCACGTATGCGCCTGCGGCACCGACTCGATCTGCAGCAGATCCAACGTGAAGTTGCTCCTCCGATGAACGAACCGTGCCCCGACAAGCTTGTCGGCATCATTCAGATACACCGACTGCACCCGAAACCCGCCGACCTCCTGATCCTTGGTCAGCTTGGCGAAATCAACCGGCGGAGCGGCAAAGGCAGACATGGCGATGAACGAGACGAGGATAGCGATGGTTGCGCGCATGAGGGGAGATTGTAGATGTCATCACCTGGTCGAGCACCATCACACCTGCAACCTTGCCAAAGCACAGACACTCCTGTCTGTGCTGGTGAGGCCCGGGACCAGCTTGGTTTAAAACGAAGCATCGATGGTTCAAAAACGAAGCATCGATGCTTCAAAACACACCATCAATGTTTCAAAACACACCATCGATGCTTCAAAACACAGCATCGATACTTCTAAAGCACAGCATCGATGCTTCTAAAACGCAGCATCGATGCTTCCAAACACACCATCGATGCTTCAAAACACACCATCGATGGTTCGAAATGAAGCATCGATGGTTCAAAACGAAGCATGGATGCTTCAAAACGAAGCATCGATGATTCAAAACGAATCATCGATGGTTCAAAACGAATCATCGATGGTTCGAAATGAAGCGTCGATGGTTCAAAACGAAGCAGCCGAGTTGCCTCCGGCAGCCTCAGAGGATGTGAAGAAATGTGCGCCGATCATTCTTGACTGGCTCGCGGCACATTTCGCGAAGCTTTGGAGTGCGGTGGCGACCGAGCCACCGCTTTGGGAGGAAGGGGGACGGTGACATCGCGAGGACGGTGCAAGCATCACACGCCGCGGGCCGTCACGATTCCTCCGCCCTCCCAAAGCGGTGGCCCCTGCCACCGCACTCCAAAGTGCTTCGCACGAAACGGACGCCGACAAACCGCTACTTCGCTGCCGACGCGGCACACTCCGGCCACGACATCGCCATCTCGAATCCCGCCACGTCGGACGCGATCTCCTCCGCATACGCGCAGGCCACATCCTCCAGCTCGCGCGTCAGCACGTCATCGACCGAGGTCTGGTTCCGGCGCGCGAGCCATTGCAGCATCTCTTTCTGATACCGCGGCACTCTGGCCCGCAGCTCCACCAGCCGGATCGCTTCGGGCATCACATCACCCGCGCCGCATCGTCGCCGAGGGCCTCCTCGATCAGCGACTGAGGCCACGTCCGCATCGCCGCCGCGATCAGCTCTTCCTTCGACACCCGCATCCCCATCCGAGTCGAAACCGCTACAATCGTCCCCTCGGCGATCTCGGCCTTCAACTCCAGAAACGAGATTCCCAACCGATCAGCAGCGATCATGTAAGCCACATTCGGACGAGAAGTGAGAAAGATGCGGCGAATGGAAATGCGTGCGAGTTTGTCCATGATGTCTCCTGATGTTGTGTACATCATAGTGTATGCTCACTGCATCAAGTTGTCAATGGGTATTCAATGATTTCTGTGCGTCGAGAGGGCGAGGTATTCGGCCAACAACTAAAGGCCATGCGCCTCAAACGCGGACTGAGTCAGCAAACCGTCGCCGAGCGGTGTGGCTCGAACTACCCGTACATCAGCGAACTGGAACGCGGGCTAAAAGTGCCGACGTTGACGATGATTCTGCGCCTCGCTTCAGCGCTCGGGTGCCGCGTTCGCGATCTGGTCGGTGTGTTTGACACGGCGTCGCCGGATTCATTTCTTGAATAGGAAACACTTCGCCTGGTCGACCCATCTACTATCCAGATCGCGATCATGAATGCTCTAGATATTCGTTGACGACATCCCCTTGTGCCTTGGAGCGAAGGGAAGGATCGGTGATCTCAGAAATCGTTTTCATCCTTAATCGCAACGCAGTCGCGACTGTGTCAGCGTCGTCAGCAAGCTTTCTCGCCTGATTAATTCGATCGAACGGCTGCCATTTCCATTGCGTCAGAATAACCATCGCAACACCACCTGAGCCAAAGGCTGAAGCATAGAGAAGTCGTTCTTTACTTACCATAATAACCGACCAAACGATCAAGCCGACGAAGATAACGCCGACAACGAAAACTGCCCAGAGTTGAAGCGCATACGCCGTCCGAAGCCGAGAACCAGTTCTTTCAGCTAGATCCTTTAGTTCTTGCAAGGGATCGTCAGACTCCGCGTTAGGTGGAGCAACAGCGCGCAATGGCGAACTACCAATACGACGTGCGAGGAGTACACACCCAGCACCCACACACACACCTCCTGCAGGCAAAAGAATGGATCTCCAATGCATAGCAAAGAAATCAACGACAGACGGGCCTGCAACCGAAGTGACGGCGACGATGCCGATTAGCAGTAAGGCAATCGCAAGCCACGGCCGTATAGTAGACCGCCGATACTGCCGATAGTTAAACGCCGTCGGTCTTGATTCGGTGCGGTAATAACCAACAGATGGTCCGTCGATTGACGGCCAGAAACCCGGCAAAGCTCCCCTGTGCCACCGGTTTGACTCTTTTGTCGGAGTGGCATGCCCGACGGTAATGCTGCGCCTTCGAAAACGGCGGAACGCTTCCTCTATGAAAGCGTTCTGTGACTCGAGTTCACCGAAGAAGTTTTTTGCCGACGTTGCCTCAGCTAACATCGCTGCCCTCCTTGAGAGGTCGGTCTTCGCATCAAAATGGTTACAGGAACCGTTTCTGCTGAACAAATATAGCGGTAATGATACCTTGATTGATACTTACTCACAAACCATTGATTCGGGAAGCCGTTGGCGCGATTGCACAGCGAAGCGCTGTCACTGATGTCGCCTGACGTTTTGTACGCCAATCGTCAGGGACACGACTAGCGACTCCGTTTTTATGGCTTACTCGAAACCAATAGGGTCTCGATCTTCGATGGGTCGGTGGTGGGCAGCCGGCAGAGGTGATTTGTGCAAACGTAGGCGGTCGGTTTCCCCCCAATGGCGCGCTGCGCTTTCGTGAACGGTGCGATTGCTGCGACATTCGCGCCGCTGTGCAGCACGACTTTGTTCGGAACGAACGACGCGAACACTGCCCGCTGAAGCGGGCGCACATCCGCGCCGGCGAGTACGATTTCGAATGAGGGGCCGAGGAGGAAATCGAGTCCGCTCATGAGGTGGGCGGAGGCGGAGGGGATGAGCGACACATCATCCGCGCTGGTGCGGAGGAGATCGTTGGCGGCGTTTTCGTAGATTGCGTCGCTGGTGATGCGGGAGAGGCGGACCAGGTTCGTGAGCTGGACGGAGTTGCCGGAGGGGAGGGCGCCGTCGCTGGTTTCTCTCGGTCGGAGCAGGAGAGTGTCTGAGGATGTGAGATAGAAACGGCCGGTGGTGTCGCGGAAGCGGGTGAGCGATTCGCGTTCGAAGGCGATGGCTTTCTGGAGGTAGCGGACTTCGAACGTCGCTTCGTAGAGGTTGAGCAGGCCCCATGTGAGGAAGGTGTAGTCGTCGAGGAATACCGCTTGCTGTTTGTCGGAATGCTGGAGTTTTGCTTTCGCGATGAGGACATTGGCGGCGCGGCGGGCGGCGGTGGCGTACGACGCGTCGTCGAGGACGGCGGCGCCTTGAGATAAGGCCGCGATCATCAGGCCGTTCCAGTCGGTGAGGAGTTTTTCGTCGCGGGCGGTGCGGTTGTCGGAGTCGTTGGCGGCGTAGAAGGTGCCGTTCGGGGCGCGCAGGTCGCGGAGAACGTACGTGAAGATCGCGCGGGCGGTGTTGGCGTATTCGGGTTTGTGCGTGGCCTGGAATGCTTCGAGGTAGGCCATCGATAGCATCGCCTGATCACAGAGCATCTTTTCGTAGTGCGGCTGTTTCCACTCGGCGTCGACGGCGTAGCGGTGGAAGCCGCCGCGTTTGGCGTCCCAGATTGGGGCGGCGCGCATTTTCTGCAGCGTCGTCTCCACCATCTCCAGCGCGTGCGGCTCGCCGGTGCGGCGCCAGTAGCGGAGCAGGAACATGAGCTGGTGCGCGGCGGGCATTTTCGGCGGGGGATTGAATCCGCCGTTGATGGGGTCGAAGCGGTCGGCGAATTGTTGATATGTTTTTTTCAGCAGCTCGACGCCGGGGATATCGACGGAGGAGTTTTCCGGCGCGAGCGACTGCATCACCATCGATGCAGTCGACGCGATCTGTTCGGGGTGCTCCTTCCAGGTTTTGCCGAGGTTCGTCAGTAACGCGCTCAGGCGATCTTTAGGGATGTAGGCGGCGGCGAAGAACGGCTTGCCGTCGGGCGTGAGAATCACGTTCAGCGGCCAGCCGGGATCGGACATCAGCTTGCGCGCGACGGCCATGTAGGTGCTGTCGACGTCGGGACGCTCTTCGCGATCGACGAGGATGGGGATGAAGTTGCCGTTCATGAGCGCGCCGATTTCGTTGTCGGAAAACGATTCGGCGTTCAGGACGTGGCACCAGTGGCAGGTGGAGTAGCCGATGGAGATGAAGATCGGTTTGTTTTCTGCCTTCGCTTTTTTCGGCGCCTCTTCGCCCCATGGGTACCAGTCGATGGGGTTTTTGGCGTGTTGTTTTAAGTACGGCGACGATTCACGGGAGAGACGGTTTTCACGCGGAGACGCGGGGGACGCGGAGGAAGAGCGTTTCGCTGGCGTAGCCTGCGTAAGAACCGTAGCCCCCGGCTTTAGTCGGGGGGGTGCGAGCGTCCCATTTTCGTGAGTCCGTTTTAACGGGCGATAGAAAAGGCGTCCCGAGCGCCCGTTCTTTCGCCCGCTTAAGCGGGCTCTGACTGCGGTCCGGCCGGTTGACCCCCGGCTTAAGCCGGGGGCTACGGTTCTTATGACGGCTACGCCGCCAGTGGATGGCGGCGCGATCTGCGCCGCCATCATCAATAACAGTCCCAGGATCACTTTTGGAGGCCGGTGTTCTGTGAGATTCGGTGTATGCGGTCGGCGGCTAATCCCTTGAACGTTTGTTTGTCGCCGTTGGGCCAGATCACTGTGACATCCGCTTTTGTGTCGGCGCCGAGGCCGAGGTGTTGTTCTTTGGGGGGGGAGGTGAGATAGCCGATCGTGCTGAAGACTTCGCGCCAGAGGTTTTTGAGGTGCGGGGTGTCGACGAGGATTTTCGCGCCGATCGCGTCGCGGGTCACGCCTTTGGACGGATCGCCGGTCAGGTGGATTTTGATCCAGTGATTTCCGCTCGCGCTGTTGTTGCGGTAGAGCATGGCCGGGGCGTTGAAGTTGTTGACCATCATGTCCAGCGCGCCGTCGTTGTCCATGTCGAACTGGACGACGGATCTTGCGTTGCCGGCGGGATCGGCGCCGCTTTGCGTCGACTGCTCTTCGAGCTTGCCGGCGCGGTTCACGAAAAATACCGGCGCTTCTTTTTCCGCGACCGGGATGACGGTCTGCTGTTGCTGCCCCGAGGAGTTCGTGAAGTAGGGGTTGACGCTGGAGTAGACCGCGTACTCGTTCATGCCGTTGACGAGATAGAGGTCGTCGTCGCCGTCATTGTCGAAGTCGAAAAAGTTCGCGCCCCACGACCAGCCGGTCGACCGGTAGCCGCGGCCGACGGCGTCGGACTGCGCGTAGGAGACCAACTTCCCGTTCTGCGCCGTCGACGTCCAGAGATCGTTCGCCTCGACCACGCGCATGTTGGCCATCTTCTGCGGATTGAATTTGAGTCGCGTCTTGGCGTCGGGGAGGACGTACTTCTCGTCCTTGTTCATCGTGACGATGTTGGAGATGTAGACGTCGGGGAAGCCGTCGCGATTGAGATCGGTGATGCCGATGTTCATCGTGTAGCTCGGCTTGTCGGTGCCGAGTTTTGACGACACCTCCTCAAACTTGCCGTTCCCCAAGTTGCGGTACCAGGCGTTGGCGCCGAAGTCGTTGCCGCAGATCAGGTCTTCCCATCCGTCGCCGTCGAAATCGACGTGATTGATGGCTTGCGCCCAGCCTGTGTTGTCGACGCCGCTGCCGGCGGTGACGTCCTCGAAGACGAAGTTGCCTTTGTTGCGAAAGAGCTTGTTGGGGAGCGCGTTCGTATTGCGGCGGGCGAACGTCGGCAGGGTGCCGTGGACGTAGTCGCCGAAGTAGCCGATGTAGAGGTCGAGCAGGCCGTCTTTGTCGAAGTCGAGCGCCGTGGCCGGACCGCCAACGAGCCCTTTGCCGCCGAGGTTCGTGCGGGCGGTGACGTCCTCGAACTTGGCGTTGCCTACATTTTTGTAGAGACGGTGATCGTCGTCGGCGTAGGTGATGAGGATGTCGGGGAGTCCGTCGTTGTCGAAGTCGGCGATGATCGGCTGGCGCGGCTCGCCGGGGCGCCCGTCGGGACGTTTCCACGCGAGACCAGCCGATTCGGTGACGTCGTTGAAGTGCCCTTTGCCGTCGCCGAGGTAGAGCGCGTTGCCGGAGCCGCTGAGGACGAGCACGTCGATGTTGCCGTCGCCATTCACATCCTCGGCGGCAATCCCCGATCCGCCGAATGCGGGCGGCACCGCCAGGACGGTCTCCGTCTCCTTGATCGAGTAGCTGCGGATCAGGCGGGCCAGCCAGTCGGACATGCGATGCTCGAATTTGATGCCGCTGTTCGAGGTGACGTCGGTGAAGAACTTACCGCCCGATTTGGCCGGCTTCGACGGTGCCGAGGCAATCGTGGTGGTGACTTTCTTGGCAGGCGGCAGCGCGGCGTTCTTATCGAGCAGCGTCTGGATTTGCTTGACCGACCTGCTGAGATCCGTTCGATCGAGACGGTCGCGATTTTCGGCCGTGGCGATTTTTCCCGCGACGCGCAAGATCAGCGTTCCCATCTGCGCGCCGCCCTCGGTCAGCAGCTCCGCGGCGAACGGATCGGGCTCCATCGTTCCTTTGTATTTCGGATCGTTGAGGACTTCGTTCAGATACATCCAGTGCAGGCCGGGATCGCGGAAGGCATCCAGGTCATACGCCTCGATCACGATCTGGTCGGACTTTGGAAGCCGAGGAAAGTAGATGCAGTCCTCGTATTCGTTGAGGACGTGCGGCTCGTACATCTGCACGGCGTCGTGAACGTCGTCGATGCGGATGAGCGGATGGCCGCGCTTCTTCGCGCGCTTCTCCGCTTCGAGCATGACGTCGCCCGTCCAGGCCACCATCGTCTCCGTGAATTGTTTCTTGAACGCAACCCCATCCTCGGCATCGCTCGGCCACATGTGCCGGGCCATGTAGACCTGCACGTTGCGCGAGAAAACGGCGTTGGAGAGGTTGTTGTACTTTTCAAACGCGGCCAGTTTTTCGGCGACGATCGATTTGATGGTGGCGAACTTTTCGGCGGACTTGACCGGCGCTGCATGCGGTTCGACGGCCGGCTTGCTCGATCCGACGATGCCCGCCCAAGCCGCTTTCATCTCCGCGCCGGTGATCTGATGTTCGTTCTTCGTGCGCGTAGCCTTGTCGGCGCGTTGCAGCGCGGCGAGGGTGATGAGGTCGACCGATTCTTTGAACAACTCCACCGCTTTTTCATCGAGCGGAAGAAGTTTTGTGCTGTCGACGAAGGCATCCTGCTGGACGGAGAGAATCGCGCGCAGCGCGTAGGCGACGGCGCCGTACTGCCGTTTGTCGCGCGCGGTGATGTCGGTGCGGCGCGGATCATCAGGAAGGACGATCCAGTCGCCGCCGGGCGTGCTCACGTACGGAACGGCAGCCTGCAAAACGGGACGGAGCTCGTCGACGCCGATCTGCTCCTTGCCCTTTGCGGCGGCCGTCGCTTTCACCCATACATCGCGAATCAGCCGCTTCTGCAGCGCGATCTTTTCGGCCCGCGCGTCGAAGTCGAGCGACGTGCCGTAGATGAAATCCTCCAGCCGGTTGGCGGTGGCGTAGCACTTCGGATCGCGCTGCGATTCGAGCTGGTCGATTTCTTTGATGATGGTCGGAACCTGCGCCACCGCGGCAAGCGCGGAGCACAGGCTGAACGCGGCAAAAGCGATACGGACGGTACGCATTGGACGCTCCCCTGAAAAAAGTCTGTGCGGGGAGTTTACCGCGTGTTGCGGCGCCGGTTTCGTGCGAAGCACTTTGGAGTGCGGTGGCAAAGCCACCGCTTTGGGAGGGTGGTGGAAGCGTGAAGTCGCGCAGCGCGTGATGCTTGCGAAGACAGTGCGAGATCGCCGTCCCCCTCCCTCCCAAAGCGGTGGCTCGATCGCCACCGCACTCCAAAGCTTCGCGAAATGTGCCTGGAGCCGCTCGAGCATGGACGGCGTGCCGACCGCACGGCCATCAGCTAAACTCTCGTAATCCATGCGTTCACTTGCGGATCTCTACGATCGTCACGCGCCGCGTTTGTACGCGATCGCTTTGCGGATCACCGACGACCGCGATGCGGCTGCGGATGCGCTCGAATCGGCCTTCGTGGCGCTGTCGCGAAACGATGACGTCGGCGATTCCGTCGCCTACCTCATCCACGCCGTCCGCGACGACGCGCTGGCCCGACAAACCCGACCGGCCTCGGCGCCCGTAGTACAGCAAGAGCCCTCGGCCAGAACCATGGTCGAGGACGCCTGGTACAGGGGTATGACTGTCAACGATCTTGCAACGCGGTACGGCATCAGCGAGGCGAAAGCCCGCGAGATGCTTTGTGATGGAATGGCTGAGCTTCGTGTAAAGTTTTCGGCAGGAACGAAATGACCGACACCCTGACACGCGAAGATCTGAGCTTCCTCGACGCAATTGTGGCCGAGGGGATCGAACCGGTCGAGCCGCCGGCGTGGCTGCGCGCGCGTATCCTCGGCGCGGCCGCGGACACGCCGCAGAACACGCGCACCGTCCGCGCGAACGAAGGGCGCTGGTTCGATTTCGTTCCGGGCGTGACGGTGAAGCCGCTTTCGATCGACGTCAAGCGCGACACGGCCACGATCCTGATGATGTTCGAGCCGGGCTCGCGGGTGCCGGCGCACGACCATGCCGGTGCCGAGGATACGTTCGTGATCAGCGGGAGCTGCCGCCTCGGCGAGCGCTATCTGCTCAAGGGCGACTTCCACCACGCGGACGCGGGATCGAGCCACGGCGAGATCGTCAGCGATGAGGGTTGCGTGCTGCTGCTGGTAGTCGATCGCGAAGACTATCTAGCTGCCTGATCGCGGCTTCGAATCGCTCGCCGGTGATTGTCGCGACGTTCGCTTCGTAATCCTTCAGCGTTTGTGCGAATTTCTCGTAGAGGCTTTCACGCGGAGCCGCGGAGTCGCGGAGAGAATCGGGCACCCACGGCAGGTCGATGTCGAGGAGCAGATAGAGGTCGGCTTTGCGCGACCGCGCTTCGCGTTCGATCCACTGCGGACAATAGTCGTAGTAGTGACGCGCGTAGACGACTGTGCTGATGAGGTCCGTGTCAAGAATGACGAGACCTTCGTTCGGCGCGACGTCGAGTAGCGCCATCTCTCCTCGGCCGATCGGTTCGACATCGTCAACCGTTAGTTCGCGCGCAACGCGCTCGGCGTATTCGCGCGCGAACTCCGGAACCCACGGCGCACTGAAATGACGCGACAACTCCTGGGCCAACGTCGTCTTGCCGGTGCACTCCGGACCGATCAGACAGACGCGTAGGAGCTGCGGCGCCAATCGATGAGCCCTTTCACGCAGAGGAAGACGAAGAACGCGTAGAGGATGGCGGTCGGGTAGAGCTTCTGGTCGATGAACATGACTACGTAGATGATGTCGACGAGCGCCCAGATCAGCCAGTTCTCGACGATCTTCATGTTCAGCATGTATTGGCCGACCAGGCTGAAGGCGGTGGTGAGCGCGTCCCAGATCGGCAGCGAGGCGTCGTGCGCGGTGAGGCGCAGGAGCCAGAGCAGGATCAGCGTGATCACCGCGCCGATCGACATCAGCACGGCCCACATCCGCGGCGTGGCGCGCGTGATCGTCAGCTCAGTCTTGTTCTTGCCGCCGTGCAGCCATTCGTACCAGCCGTGGATCGACATGACGAAGTAGACGACCTGCAGCCAGGCATTGAGATAAAGGTGCGAGCGCCAGAAGACGATCAGGTAGAGCAGCACGCTGACGATGCCGGCCGGCCACGTCCACATTTTTTCTTTGATGGCCAGCCAGACGTTGGCGAGCGTGAAGATGACCGCCACCAACTCCAGCGGTGTGAAGGCGGTGCGGATCATCAGCCATACCTTGCCGACGAACGGCACGATGGCTGACGCTTCGATCAATGTGATGGTCAACGCCGGAAATCTACCATCACCGAGGCGTTGCGCGTGGCCTGCGGGTAGTAGTACGAGATGCCTTCGATGGTCCGTTGCGGCGTGAGAAAGAGGTAGCTGTAGCCGCTCGGGAAGACGCGCTTGTCGTTCAGCAGGTTGTTGATCTGGACGCGGAGGTTCATGTTGTGCGCGAGCGCGATTCCGGCGCTGGCCTCGAACGTCGTAAACGCCGGCGCGGTGAACGAGCCGTTGTTCGTGTTGTCGAGATACGAGGGTCCGACGTGGCGCGCGGTGAAGCCGAAGGTCGTTTTCGATGTCGGCGCAAATTCGATGGTCTGGTTCACGATCAGCGACGGCGTCAACACCGGATTCACGTCGTGAAACGTGATCGGCTCGCTGCCGGTGATGTTTCCCGCGTCATCGTAGACGTCGTAGAACTGCGTCCAGGTATGGATGCGGTTGTGACTCAGATTGGCGTTGCCGCGAAGCCGTACGCGCGCGGCGGCCTGCCACGTGTATTCGACTTCGATACCGCGACGGTAGCTGCGATCGACATTGCGGCGCAGCAGCGCTCCGATCTCGCTCAACTCGCCGGTCGAGGCGATCTCGTTGCGAAATTCCATGGCGTACACGTTTGCGTGTACAGATGCAGATGCGCCGCGATAATCCCAGCCACCTTCGAAATCGAGCAGCCGCTCGGGACGGACGGCGTGGAGGTCGTAGCTGACCGACGCGTTGTCTTCGCCGCCGAATAAGTCGCTGCGCGCCGGTTCGCGCCGCGACAGGCCGGCGGAGGCGTAGATGCCGGACGACGGCGTCAGGTCGTAGCGCGCGCCGATCTTCGGATTGAAAAACGTCCAGCGGATCGGATCGATCGGAACGTCGCCGTGATAGTGAAAATCGGCCGTGCGCAGTTGCATATCCGAGTAGAGGTGCCAGCGGCCGACGTCGCGGCTGACCTTCGCGAATGCATTCACCTCCGCTTTCGTGCCGTAGTTTGCATAGTCCCGATGCGGTCCATCGAAAATCGCGTCGAGCGTGTGGTCGCGGCGGAACTCGTTCACGTGCAGACCGTAGTTGGCCGTCCATGCGCCACGCGTGGTGCTCAACGTCACCAGGCTTCCGACCAGCAATCCGTCCAATCCATACCGCGACACTACCTCGGGGGACGTCGACTGCAGGTCGTACCAGCCGTAGCCGCGCTGGTAGTAGGCCGAGGCGGTCATGTTCGTCGACTGCGAAATCGCCCGCAGATACTGCAACTGCGCGAGGTCGTAGCCGAAGCTGTCGCGGTCATTCGGTCCGAACGGATTCGCACGCAGGTTCTGCTTCAACGTATCGCTGTCGACCGCCAGGAACGACTGCTGCGTCCACTCATGCGCCGTGAATCCGGTCAGCCGCAGCTGCGAGTCCTCGTTCTGCTTCGATGCGCTGACGAACAGGTTGCGCGCGCGGTAGCCGGACGATTCGCGGAATCCGTTCGACTGATCGGCGGAAAGCCGCGTGTAAAACGCGTAGCCGCCCGGCAGTGCACCGGACTGATATCCGACAGTGGCTGTCTTGGTTCCAAACGATCCGATTCCGATTTCGCCGCTCGTCGATTGCTCGGACGACGGCGCGAGCGACTCGAGATTCACCGATCCGCCGAACGATGGCGATCCCACCGTCGACGTCCCCACGCCGCGCTGCACCTGAATCGACTGCAGCGACCGCGCGAGATCCGGAAAGTCCGCAAAGTACGTGGCCATGTCCTCGGAATCGGCCAGCGGCACGCCGTCGAGCGTGAAGTTGATCCGCGTCGGACTGATCCCGCGCAACGTGATGTACGAATACCCCGACCCGCCCACGCCCGCCTCGGCATACGTATCGATCGACGGCGTGTCGCGCAGCAGCAGCGGGATGTCCTGCCCGTAGTAATCGCGTTGAATCGTGGCGCGATCGACGTCGCTCTTCGTCACTGGCGTCTTCGCCTCGGCGCGAATGCCGCTGACGACGATGCTCTCCGCAAGTCCGGGCCGCAGCGTGATGACGACGTCGGTGTCCGTCGCGGCGTTCATCGCCACCGGCTGAAATCCGCTGCGCGTCACGACGACGGTGTACGTACCGTTTGCAATGTCGATCGCAAACCGCCCCTCGGCATCGGTAGTCGCGCGTTGACCATTTACTTCGACGCCGGCATTCGCCACCGGATGTCCATCGACCGCGCGCACGACACCGCGCAACGTTGCGGCGGAAACGACAACGGGGAAAAGAAGAAGAAACGCGAGGACGACCTTCATGGAAACCCTTCTGCCTTTTCCTACGCCGGTCTTAACCGGGTCAGGTTCGAGGGTGTGATCTCAGGCCGTTCGACGGCCACCCCTAGGCAACCGGGAGATGGTACCGCTTTTTGATCCTGCAAACTTGCACGTTCAGAGCAAGCCTCCCAGAGCACAGACAAGAGTGTCTGTGCCACACCGGCCGCGCACATACCGAGATCTGCGACATCCGGCACGATGCGTGTGGCACAGACACTCCTGTCTGTGCGGTGCTCGGCAGGATTCAGATGCTCGCCACGATTCGCTCGACCTCGGCCTGATCGCCATCCTCCATCGCCTTCTCGATCAGCAGCGATTCGGGATCCAGTCCGATCGTGGCGACCGCGGCGATGCGATCGCTGACGCGATATGCGACCAGCGCGCGGCGGTCGTCGAAGGATCCGCGCACCTCGGCGCGATCGTAGCCCGCGGCGTTGCCGACGTAGTTGATGGTCACGTCGTAGTGCGCGCTCCAGAAAAACGGCGGCGCGGTGTGCGGAGTCGGACGCCCGAGGATGTTGAGCGCGGCGGTCTGGCCCTGGCGTCCAGCGGCGACCCAATGTTCGACGCGGACGTTCTTTCCGCTGAAGCGATCGGGATAATTCGCGACGTCGCCGGCGGCGTAAATACCAGGCTCGCTGGTGCGGAGAAATTCGTCGACGATGATGCCGTGATCGACTGCGAGGCCGCCGATCTGCGCCAGTTGCGTGTTCGGACGGACTCCGACGCCCGCCACGATGAAGTCGGCCAGCAGCGGCTCGCCCGTGGCGAGGATGACGCGATCGCCTTCGAACGTGGCCACGGTCGTGCCGAGGCGGAAGCGAACGCCGTGCTCCTCGTGAAGGCGTCGGATGAAGGCGCCGATCTCGACGCCCATCGTCTTGGCCAGCGGAATCGCGTCCGGCGCGACGACGGTCACTTCGACCTCGCGCGCACGAAGCGACGCGGCGACTTCGAGGGCGATGAAACTCGCGCCGAGGACCACCGCACGCTTTCCTTTCGCAGCCTCGGCGATGATGGCGCGGCTGTCGCGCAGCGTGCGCAGCACGTGCACGCGCGTCGCGCCGGGAGGCGAGAGCCGGACCGGCTCGGAGCCGGTGGCGAGGAGGATGGCGTCGAAGGTGCGCATGGAGCGATCGTCGAGCGTAAGCGTCTTCGTCTTCGCATCGAGCAGCATGACCCGGCGCCCGGTCAGAAATTCGATGTTCTGCGTGCGATACGCGTCCGCATCGCGCAGCGGCATCCACTCCTCGGGCGCGCTGCCGGCCAGGTAGTCCTTCGAAAGGTTCGGCCGGTCGATCGGTACGGTCTCTTCCGCGCCGATGATCGTGATCGTGCCGGTGAATCCTTCGCGGCGCAGAGTCTCCGCGGCGGACGTGCCGGCGACGCCGCCTCCGACGATGCCGACCGAGGTCACGTTCGTCTTCATCGGAGCGGCCGGCGGAATCTCGCGCTTCGTCGTCACGAAAATGCGGCCATCGCGCTGCTCGACGCTCCAGACCGGAATCGGATTCAGCGCCGGCGCCATCGCGGCGCCAGTGCGCAAATCGAAACAGGCGTGATGCCACGGACAGCGGATCGTGTCGCCGGCGACGATTCCGTCAGCGAGCGGCGCGTGGTAGTGCGTACATTCGCCGCCAACGGCGAAGAACTCGCCGCCGCGGCGAACGAGGACACAATTCTCGCCGTCGATCTCGCCGGCCAGAATGCCGCCGTCGGCGATTTCGTCGATCGCAACTCCTGATTTGAAATCCATCGTCACTCCACGAGCCGCAGAAACTCGGCGCGGGCCATGGCGTCGTTGCGCAGCGTCCCGAGCATCGCCGAGGTCACCATCTCCGTGGTCTGCTGCCGCACGCCGCGGCAACCCATGCAGAGATGATGCGCCCGAATGATGACGCCGACGCCGCGCGCTTCGAGATGCTCTTCGACCGACTCGGCGATCTGCCGCGTCAATCGCTCCTGAATCTGCAACCGGCGCGCGAAACAGTCGACGAGCCGCGCCAGCTTGCTGATGCCGACGACCTTGCCCGGCAGATAGCCGACGCTGGCCTCGCCGTAGAACGGCAGCATGTGATGCTCGCAGGTGGAGTGAAAGCTGATGCCGCGCAGGACGACCATCTCGTCGCTGCTCTCTTCGAAGGTTCGCGCGAGGATTTCGGCGGGATCGTCGGCGTAGCCGGACGTCATCTCGCGCCAGGCCTTGAGGACGCGTGCGGGTGTGTCGAGAAGGCCGTCGCGCGACGGATCTTCGCCGATGAATCTGAGGATGGTGGTGATCGCTTCGGATGCCGCGTGTTCGGCGGGGAAGGGGAGAACTTCATGAGAATTGGACTGCGGATGCATCGTGGAAACCTCCTGTAATCAATGGCATCCAGAGAATGTCACGAGTAGATTCATTTAGCAAGTATTTACTTGTTAAACACTTTGACGCTGAAAAACCGCCGGCGAGCCGCCGGCGGTCCAGCCGTCGAGCCGACGGCGCTACGACGATCGAGTCCCGTTACTTCGCCTTCTGCGCTTCGAGGTTCACGTTGATCGTGACGTCATCGCTGAGGAGGAAGCCGCCGTTGTCGAGGGCTTTGTTCCAGTTGATGCCGTAGTCCTTGCGGTTCACGGTCGTCGTCAGCGAGAAGCCGGCGCGCTCGTTGCCCCACGGGTCCTTGCCGAAGCCGTTGAACTCGACCGGGATGGTGATGTGTTTGGTCACGCAGCGCATCGTCAGATCGCCGGTGACGTCGTACACGTCCTTCTTCTTCGTCGCCACGATGCTGGTGCTCTTGAACGTCAGCTCGGGGCAGCGCGCGGCGTCGAAGAACTCAGCAGTGCGGAGATGATTGTCGCGATCGGAAACGCCGGTGTTGACCGACGCCGCTTTGATGTTGAACTCGACCGACGACGCCGACGGTTTGGCGCGGTCAACGTTGATCTTGCCGCTGAAGTCGTCGAACTTGCCGCTCACCTTACTCATCATGTGGCGGACCTGGAACGTAGCCTCGGAATGCGTCTTGTCGACGACGAACGTGTCGGCGAAGAGCGAGGACGTGGCGAGGACGAATGCTGCAACTGCGAGGGCGCGGAACTTCATTGGGAACTTCTCCTTTCGATGAACTGCTGGTTGCTGTGCGCGCGGGTCCTGTCGAGTAGGTCGATGAGGCTCGCGAGCTCGGTTTTTTTTAGGACGCCGAGGGCGTTGTCGGCGGCTTCGATCACGGGAGCGTCGAGGGCGGAAAGCAGGGAGAGCCCGGATGCGGTGATGCGGCAGAAGACTTGGCGGCGATCGGTGAGGCAGCGCTCGCGCGACACGAGCTTCTTCGCCTCCAGACGGTCGATGAGGCGCGTGATGCCGGGCGTCGATTCGATCATCCGCTCGGCGATCTCCAGCGTCGGCAATCCACGCTCGCCGGCGCCGCGCAGGATGCGCAGCACGTTGTACTGCTGGCTGGTGATCCCGTGCGGCTCGATGACGGTGCCGATGAAGCGGCGGAGAACCTCGGCGGTGCGGAGCAGCGTCACCGCCGCTTCCTCCGTTTTCGACGGAAACGGCTTTTTCTGCTTCAGTTCGCGGGCGATCGTCGGTGACACGGCCAGTACATTACTCGTCAATCGTTGACTAGTCAATTATTTTCTTGTTCTGCGACAATTCGAGCGCATGGATGCCTTTCCGTCTGAATTCGCCGATCTGTTGAACAAGCGCGGACAGCGGCTGCTCGCCAATCCGCCGAACCTCGACGTCTTTCGAAAGAAGCGCGCCACGCCGATCGTGGTGTTCGACGACGTGATCGATGCGCGCGTGGCGAAATCGTGCATCGCGCTGCTCGACCGGGCCATGTATCCGGTCGTCCGGCGCATGGAGACGCCGATCCCGCGCGAATGGATTTCGTCGATGAAGAAAAACTACACGGACCGGCTGGAGAAGACGGTGCGCGTGAAGACGGTCACGCTGAATTCGCGCAAGTCCAACGCGCTCGATGCGGCGCGCGCGATCGGCCTCGCGCAGATGATGCGCTCGGAGTCGTTCCGCGTATTCGCCGAGTCGATCGTCGGCATGCCGGTCGATCACAAATATTGGGGACGCCAGGTGATCTGCTACGAGCAGGGCGACTACAGCGGACCGCACAACGATCACCACCCCGAAAGCAAAGTGGCGCGCAACGGCTTCGTCGATCTGCACATCATGTTTTCGAACGATGCGGTGCGCTCGCAGCAGCTCGTGTACGAGGATCACGGCTTTCTCTCCGCCAGCCACGAGGTGAGCGGCCACAGCGGCATCGCCGTCTACCGCCTCCCGTTCTGGCACTACACGACGCCGCTCCTCGGCCGCCCCGGCCGCGAAGCGGAAGCGCGTCGCTGGCTGTTGCTCGGATCGTTCGATTTCGATCCGCCGCCGGCTAAACCGATGTGGTGATCCGCAGATTTACGCAGATGGGGACGCAGATGACTATCTCGTCTCTGCTGCTACTGCGCGAACGTTCTTGAATCGTTCGCGCGCGGCGTCGCGATCGGCGACGTTTCGAAATGCGCCGACGATCGTCGAACCCGATCCGGACATCGCCGCCCACGCTGCGCCGGTCTCGTAGAGTTTCGTTTTCAGCGTTCGTAACGACGGCAGCATGGCGAAGATCGGCTCTTCGAAATCGTTGGTGAGCTCCGTGGCGTGCGAGAGCAGATCGTCTTCGATCATGGCGCGGTAGCGGTCGATGCCGAGGGGCGGTGAGAACGTCCGCAGCATTCCGAACGCGCGCGCGGTGCTGACGCGTTCCTCGGGGATCAGCAGAAGCAGCGGAATGCCTTCGACGCGCGGCAGCGGCGTGAGGATTTCGCCGCGGCCGGTCGCGTACACGGTTCCGCCGGTGAGGAAGAACGGAACGTCGGATCCGAGGGATAGCGCGATTTCGGGCGAAGGCCGTCCGAGCGCGATGAGCGTGGCCGCGGCGTCGGACGACCCGCCGCCCAAACCGCCGCCGGCGGGGATTTCTTTGTGCAATGTGATCGCGACGTTCGCGTTGCTGGCCGCGCGGATCACGAGGTTCGTGTCATCAACGGGAATCGCCGGATCGTCGCAGGTCAGTTTCAAGTGATCCGAATCTTCGAACGTGAGCGTGTCGTGGAGCGAGATGGTCTGGAAGAGCGTCTCCAGATCGTGAAAGCTATCCGCGCGCTTGCCGGTGATGCGAAGCGACCAGTTGATCTTTGCGTAGGCGTTGACGCGCATTCGCGCGAAGGATGACATAGTTAGTCGCGACGTTGATGATCGCGCGAGTCGCGGCATATTTCAAAGTGCTTCGCACGAAATATGTGTTTACAACCGCGGCGCGACGCAGCAGCGATATCCGTTCGGCGCAGCCGGCTTCGCTACGCTCGCCGTCGTCATCGCCGATTCGAGCGTTTCGATTTCGAGCTTTTGTGCGCCGCGGATGATCGTGACGTGCTTTGGCGGATACGACGGCGGGTCGTAGGTGATCGCAACTTCGCCTGCGCGGGCGCGGGCGAGGCCAGCAACGTCGTAGTCGTAGGTGAACTTCGCATCGGCCGGCAGACCGGCGATCAGCAGGGCCATCGCGTACGGCGACGTCGCGCCGAAGAAGCCGAAGCTGTTGCCGAAATCGGCAGAGGTGCCGTGCCACCACGTTCCTTCGAGGTCGTTGATGAAGGTCACCTCGGACGCATCGGCGTAGAGGCGGATGCCAGTCGTGCCGAGGGGCGTGTAGGCGGTGAGGAGCATGCGATTGCTATTGTCGATCTGCAGTTGCGCGCGGAACGATTGCGATCGATCGCCGTTGGTGGCTCGGATGCGGAGCAGGCTTCGTTCGCCGGTTAGCTGCGCGCGGCGGGCCGTCAGTTGGCGCGCGGCGTCAGCGGGCGAGGTCGACGTCAGCGGCGCGATTGGAGTTTCCTCGCCGGCCGGACGCGACGTCCGGCAGGCGGCGAGAAGTGCGAGAAGAAGAACGAGAGCGCGCCGCATCAGCGCGGAGTCGGCTGCGCCTGCTGCTGTTTTTCCAGCTCGGCGATCTTCGAGCGCAACTTCGCTTCGTCCTTCGATTCGGGATCGAGCGTCAGCGCCACGCGGTAGAGCGAGAGAGCGCGGGTCGTGTCGCCGCGTTTCGCGAGGACGTCGCCGAGGTGCTCGTGCACGGTCGCGTCGCGCGGAAGGATGCGGGCGGCATCGTTCAGATACTTCTCGGCCAGCTCCAGCTTGCCCTGACGGAAGTAGGCCCAGCCGAGCGAATCGAGGTAGGCGCCGGTGCCTGGCTCCTGCGTCACGGCTTTCGTCAGCATGGCCACGGCGCGGTCGAGATTGACGCCCTGCTCGGCCCACATGTAGCCGAGGTAATTCATCGTGCCGGCGTTATCGGGATGTTTGGCGAGAAGATCGAGGAACGTCTTTTCGGCATCGGCCTTGTTGCCCGAACGTTCCAGCGCCGCGCCGAGCTCGAACTGCAACTCCGCATCGTCCGGCTTGGTGCGCAGCGCGTCGCGGATGACGGCGATGGCCTGATCGTACTGATCGGCCTGCACGTACGCCTCGGCGGCCGAGATCGTGTTGCGGACGCCGAACTTCATCTGCGTGGACGCGGCGACGCGAGCGCGGTCTTTGTCGCCGGCGCGCGCCAGCATCTCGATGTAGCGCGCGTTGACGAACGGATCGGAGGCGTATTTGTCGACCAGCGGCTGCAGCAGCATCACGGCCTCGGCGTAGCGCTTCTGTTTGCGAAGCGCGTCGAGGGCGATGTTGATCGGCTGCACACTCGGCCTGTCATGAAAAACGAAAAGCGGTTTGGCGGCGTCGATGGCCTGTTGCAGGTTGCCCTTCTGCAGATCGATGAACGCGAGCTGCGTTTTGGCCAGCGTCTTCACGCCCTCGGGCGCGTCGGCGACGGCGAGCAGCGTACGGAAGGTCTTCGCGGCCTCGTCGTACTTTTTGCGGCCGACCTGCGACAGGCCGAAGCCGGCCAGGACGTCGGGATCGTCAGGCGTTTTTTCTAGGAGCTGGCGGTAGATTTTGTCGGCCTCGTCGAAGCGCTCCAGATCGCTGAGCGACTCGGCGAGGTAGTACTGCGCGCGCGTATCTTTCGGATCGGCTTGCAGAAGCGCCGCGAAACCGGCGCGCGCCTTCTCGGACATGCCGGCGCGCAGGTAGAAGTAGGCCTGCTGCCGCTGAAAATCGAGATTGGTCGGCTCTTCGTTGATGAGCGGCTGAAGAACGTCGGCCGCCTTCTGCCACTCGCCGCTGCTCTGATACGTGTCGACGAGTTGCTGGATGGCCAGGCCGAACGTCGGATCGACTTCGACGGCGCGCTCGAGATACTTGACGGCTTCCGCGCCGCGGCCGAGTTTCGTCAGCACCTGCGCGTACGCGTAGTTCAGGCCGCGCTGGTCGGGCGCGCGCTCGAGCATCGAGGCGATGATCTTCTCCGCCTCGGCGGGACGGCCGCTGGCGGTGTAGATCTGCGAGATGGCCATGCCGGTGGCGAGGTCGTCGGGATAAATCTTGAACGCGTTCTGCAGATGGACCAGCGCCTCGTCGACCTTGGTCTTGTCGTTTGCGGCGCGGTCGAGCAGGACGCGGCCGAGAACGCGCTCGGCGTCGTAGAAGTTCGGCTGCAGCGCGACGACTTTGCGCAACTCGGCCTCGGCGGCGTCGACCTTCGATGCGTCGATCAGAATCAGCGCGCGTTCGTAGAGCACGACCGCGTTCTGCGGATTCTTCTCGACGATCTTGTCGATGCGCGAAAGCGCCTCGTCGAAGCGGCCGTCATCGGCGGCCAGCTTGGCAAGGATAAATTCGTAAGGATCGTCGGAAGTCTGTTGCGCTCCGGCGGAAACGCTGAACGCGAGCAGCGCCAGCAACGGAAATGCGAACTTCGTCATCAGTCTCATGGTCATCACTCGGCAGAACGGAACAGCGTTGGCGGACGCTGCATTCTGAGTCTTTTCAAGGTGCCGTACGCACAGTTAGACGGCTTCTGTTGCAGCCCGTTTCATGCCACATTGTGCTAAAAGCGACGCAAAGGACATAAGGGGATCGGGCGTGAGTCTGGAGCGGATCGAGATCACACCGTTCGCGGTGATCGCAGGGGAAATCCTGCAACAGCGAAGAACCGGGTCGCTGACGATCGTCCACGCGCCGTTGCGCCGCACTCTTTACTGGGCGCAGGGCGAGCTGGCGCTGATCACCTCGACGGCGCCCGAGGATTCGCTTGCGGATTTTCTGGTGCGCCGCGGCGCAATGCCTGCGGACCGCGCGCTGCCGCTCGCCGCCGCCGAACCTCTCGAGGCCGCCGCGAAGTTTCACGAGTCCGGCCTTATGGACATGTCCTCTCGACAGACGCTGCTTCGCGAGTGGATGACGTCGCTCTTCACTCCGCTCTTTTCGCTCGATGAAGGGACGGCCGCGTTCACCGACGACGAGGCCATCGAGCCGGAAAAACGAGTGTTCCTGCAGTCGATGCCGGCGGTCGTGCTCGACGGCATCCGCGGCATCACTAACGGTCTCGTTCTCCGCCGTTCCCTCGGCGATCTGAAGCGAACGATCGAGCCGGACGACAGCGGCATTTCGCTCGACGCCGTCCCCCTGACGGACGCGGAACGGAAGATCGCCGAGGCGTTGCATGAGCCGCAGACGATCGAGACGTTTCTGAAACAGTTCACGAGTGACTCGGTCACCGCGGCTCGCGTCGTCATCGCCATGATGACGCTCGGGTTGTTTTCGATCGTCACGCAGAGCCGCGCCGTAGCGGCCATCGACGACAGCGACATGCATCGCGATCTGGAGCTGCTCGCGGCCATCGGCTCGAACGATCAGCGTTCGCTGCGCGCGGTGGCGCTGTCGCGGCAATTGCCGTCGATGGATCATTACCAGGTTCTGGAGATTCCGCGCGCCGCGGTGCGCGGCACGGTTCTGAGCGCGGCCGAGCAGAAAAAGCATCAATACAATCCGGCCACCTATCCGCCGGTCGTGAGCGATGCGCTGGCGGCGATCAACAAGCGGATCGCCGAGGCCGTGGCAGTGCTGGAAAATCCCGTGCGGCGTGCGGCGTACGACAAGTTGCTCGATCAGCGCACGGGACGCGGCGGCAGCGACGAGTTGCAGCGCCGCGCGACGCAGCGCTCGATCGCCAATCAAAATTTTCAGCGCGCGCGCGAGCTGAGTGCGACCGGCGATTATTACGGCGCGATCGTGCTGCTGAAACAGACCGTCAATTTCGCGCCCGATCACGCCGAGGCCTGGCACCTTCTCGGCGCCTGTCAGGAGCGCAATCCGAAATGGCGCCGCGATGCCGCGGAGAGTTTCCAGCGCGCGCTGTCGCTCGATCCGAATTCAGTCGAGGTCCTCATCTCCCTCGGCGATCTCTATCGCACCGAGGGTTTGGTCTCTCGCGCCCAGAGCTGCTACGAGGACGTACTGAAAATCGACGCGGATCATCCCGAGGCAAAGAGCCGCTTGGCGGTGATCAAGAAGAGGTAGCCGGCGCTACCGGATGTCTTCCGGCTTGTTGTCCGCCAGTTCGTCGCGGGGATCGTTGGCGCGCGTCGGCGAGTTCTCGCCGCTGTGCTCTTCGCGTCCGGCGCCCTCGTAGCCGAGGACTTCCGCGCCGCGGATCACTTCGATTTTCTGCGTGTCTTCTTCGGTGGCGCCTTTTTCGTCTTCGCTCATGCGGTATTGCTGAGCAAGATTGGCGCCGTAAAGACCATAGCGCCGTCGAGCCGACGGCGCTACGACGGAACTACATCAATTCGCGCATGATCTGGTCGAGCGCTTCTTTGGGCGGACGGGTTTCCGCTTCGGTCATCGACCAGAGAGGTTTGTCGGTCATGTTGAGCAGCGTGAGGAAACTCTTCTTCTCCGGACGCAGGTAGATGAGTCCCGTCAGCATGGCGCCGTCTTCGATCGCTTTGTGCGAGCGCTGGAGGGCCTGCACCGCGTTCGACGGGTCGTAGTCCTCTTCCAGTTTTTTCAACAGCAGGCGCGAGCCGTCGTGCAGCGTCACCTCGCGCATCGTGCCGGGCTCGTAGTCGATCTCGATCTGTTCGTACGACTGCACGAAACCGATCTGGTGGAGCAGCTCGTCGTGCTCCTTCGAATACGCGTAGCCCTTCGTCGAACCGTCGTGATTGTTGAAGGTGACGCAGGGGGAGATGACGTCGATGACGGCGAGGCCGTCGTGGGCGATGGCGGCTTTGAGGATGTTCACCATCTGCTTCGGATCGCCGGCGTAACCGCGGGCGACGAAGCCGCATCCGAGCTCCACGGCCAGCGCGCAGAGATCCATCGGCGGAAGGTCGTTGATCACGCCGGTTTTGAGCTTCGAGCCTTCGTCGGCGGTGGCGGAAAACTGCCCTTTGGTCAGGCCGTACACGCCGTTGTTTTCGATGATGTAGATCATCGGGATGTTGCGGCGGACGAGGTGCATGAACTGCCCGAGACCGATCGAGGCGGTGTCGCCGTCGCCGGAGACGCCGATGCTGACCAGATGCTGATTGGCGAGCATCGCGCCGGTGGCGACGGCGGGCATGCGTCCGTGAACGCTGTTGAATCCGTGCGCGCGGCCGAGGAAGTACGCGGGCGTTTTCGACGAGCAGCCGATGCCGGAAAACTTCGCAACCTTCTCCGGCTTCACGTTCATCTCGTAGAAGGCGCGGACGATCTGATTGCTGACGGCGTCGTGGCCGCAGCCGGCGCAGAGCGTCGATTTGCCGCCCTGGTAGTCGAGCGCTTTGAGGCCGAGGCGGTTTTCCTTCGGCGCGGCGGCTTCGTTGGGGAGTTTGAGAACGCTTTCAGCCATGGCTTAGTCCTCTCCGATCGTCTGCGTCACTGCCTCGGCGCCGAGGCCGATTTTGGTGACGCGCGTGCCGTCCTGCTCCATCTGCAGCAACGAATCGGTGATCGATCGCGCGTCGCAGGGGAGGCCGGTGTAGTGCAGTATTTTGCGCAGCTTGTGCTGGATATCGCCCACTTCCAGTCGAAGCAGGTCGCCCATCTGTCCATCGCGATTCTGTTCGACGACGTAGACGCGATCGTGGTCTTCGACGAATGCCTTCACGTCATCAGTGAAGGGAAGCGCGCGCAGCCGAAGGTAGCTGGTCTCCACGCCGTGCTCGTTGCGGAGCTGATAACGCGATTCTTCGAGCGCGATGTCGGTGGTTCCATACGCGATGAAACCGATCTTCGCGTTCGGACGGCGATCGATGACCGGCTGCGGCACGAACTGCTTCGCGGTCTGGAACTTCTTCGCCAGGCGGTCGACGGTCGCTTTGTAATCGGCCGGCTTCTCGGAGTAGCGGGCGTGCGTGTCGTGGCCGGAGCCGCGCGTGAAGTACGACGCCATCAGGTGATCGGTGCCGGGCAGCGTGCGGTAGGGGATGCCGTCGCCGTCGACGTCGAGATAGCGTCCCCACTTCCCTCCAAGCTCCTCGAGCTGCGCGGCGCTGAGCACTTTGCCGCGGCGGTACGGCTTGGTCGGATAGGTGAACGGATCGGACATGTGGTTGTTCATGCCGAGGTCGAGATCGGAGAGGACGAAGATCGGCGTCTGGAACATCTCCGCGAGATCGAGCGCTTCGCCGGCAAAGTCGAAACACTCGGCGACGGAGCAGGGGATCAGTGCGATATGTTGCGTATCGCCGTGGGAAAGATAGTGCACTTCCAAAATGTCGCCCTGCGCCGTACGCGTAGGCAGTCCGGTGGACGGACCGACGCGCTGGATGTCCCAGATTACGCCCGGCAATTCGGCGAAGTATCCGAGTCCCGCGAATTCGGCCATCAGTGAGATGCCCGGTCCGGAAGTGGACGTGAGCGATCGCGCGCCCGCCCATCCGGCTCCCAACACCATCCCCATGGCCGCCAGTTCATCCTCGGCCTGCACGATTGCGAACGTGGCTTTTCCGTCGGGCCCGATGCGATGCTCTTTCATGTAGTCGATCAGCGACTCGCAGAGCGACGACGACGGCGTGATCGGATACCAGGTGACGACGGTGACGCCGCCGAACATCGCGCCGATGGCCGCGGCGGCGTTGCCGTCGATGATGATCTTGCCGGCAGTGGCGTTCATCCGTTCGATGCGCCAGCGGTGCTGCGCCGGCAGGTTCTCGAGCGCGTAGGCCATTCCTTTGTCGATGGCGGCGACGTTGGGGTCGATCGCTTTCTGTTTGCCCTTGAACTGTTTGGTGATGGCGGTGACGATCTCGTCGCGCTCGATGCCGAGGCGCTCGGCCACGATGCCGACGTAGATCATGTTCGTGAGCAGCTTGCGCAGCCGCGAGTCCTGCGACAGCTCGCCGGCCAGTTTCGCGAACGGGACTTCGAAGAAGGTGACGTCGCTACGCATCCCTTTGCAGTTGAGCGGCGCGTCGTAGATGCAGACGGCGCCGGGCTGCAGGGCCATGACGTCTTCGCGCGCCGTCGCCGCATTCATACAGATCATGATGTCGACTTCTTTTTTGCGGGCGATCCAGCCGTCTTTGTTCGCCCGGATGGTGAACCACGTCGGCAGACCGGCGATGTTCGAGGGGAACATGTTCTTGCCGCTGACCGGCACGCCCATCTGAAAGATCGAGCGCATCAGCACAGTGTTCGAGGACTGCGAGCCGGAGCCGTTGACGGTGGCCACGTGGATCGTGCAGTCGTTGACGGTCGTTGCGGCGCGGCTCACAGGCTCATCGAGAACCGCCGTCGCGGTCATGCTATCGGACACGTCTTTCTCCTTTGGATGGATGTGGTTGAAAGACCTTGGCGGGGATCATTTTGGAGGAGGCGGATTGTACACCTGCTGTCGGCAGCCCGTCGTAAGATGCGCCGCTCATGTTGCGAACCATCTGGGCCGCGCTCGTGGCCATCGTCGTGACGATTCCGCTGGCGACGACGGTGCTGATCATCGCCATGCTGTCGTCGGCGTCGCCCTTGATCGATCCGGTCATCCGGCTTTGGGCGCGGCTGGTGTTGTGGGGAGCGGGCATCGAGATTCGCACCGAGGGGATGGACACGATCGACCGCGCGAAACGCTACATCCTGATCGCGAATCACCATTCGTATTTCGACATCCCCTGCATCTTCGCGGCGATCCCGCAGCCGATCCGTTTCATGGCCAAGAAGAGTCTGTTCAGCATCCCGATTTTCGGCTGGGCCATCGGCCGCGCCGGCTTCATCCCCATCGACCGCAAGAACCGGCGCACGGCGGTGAAGTCCTTCGACCTGGCGGTGGAGCGCATCCGCAAAGGCAACACGATCGTGATCTTCCCCGAGGAAGGGCGCTCGCGTGAGGTGGCCATGCGCCCCTTTCAGCGCGGAGCATTTCTCCTCGCGATCCGCTCGGAACTGCCAATTCTGCCGCTGGCCATCGACGGTACCTACGAAGTCTTCCGCGTCGGCGCGAAACGGATCACGCCCGGCGTGGTGACGATCCGCGTGGGAACGGTCATCGAAACCGCCGGTGTGAGCGTCCGCGCGAAGGACACGCTGCTGGAGCAATCACGGGGACAGATTGAGTCGCTGTTGATGCGCGACGTCAGCCCGCGCTGACGGATTCCATTCGTGCCTTATTAAAGAAAAAGGGTAGGGAAAGGTGCGTTCGCGACACTCCTCTTGTATAGCGCACAACCAATAGACCTCTCGGAGGAGCTTATGGGAGAGTCGGAAGTAGTGTCTGGGCCCAGGAAGACCTTTGCCCGGGCGAAGGTCCCGTTTGCACTCGTGACGCTGGGAATCCTTGCGTTCGGCGTCTATTACCTGAGATTCGTCGAGCGTGAAACGTCGTATTTCAGCGACAGAAACGCGCGATTGATCGTCGGGCTGGCCGCGCAGCTTCGCGAGTCGGTCGATGCCACTTCCGAATACGCCAAACAGGCGGCCGGATTGAAGAAGAATGAGGTCCCCGCGATTTTTCGCTTCGACCCAGCGGAACGGTCGCCGATGCCCGCCGCGGTATTTACGAAGATCGAGACGTGCGCGAAGAATGAGGAGAACCCAACTCCTGCTACAGCCGCCACTCTGGATCGGCCGCACAGATACGCTGAGCGCACCGCGAATGGACTCGTACTCCACTTCAATCAGGTCGTGAAGTCAAAACTATGCGCTGATGATCCGAAGACCGGCAGCGTGATAACGAAAGTAAACGGCGAGCCGGCCTCTCTGGTTACGTCTTCTGTCGAACTCGGCCGGCTGGCTGATCAGATCGTTCAGCAGAGCGCCGCCGCGGTTTTCGCCAGTGTGTTCATTCTCGACGCGACTGGCACCGTCGTATACCAGCGCGGCGGAGAGACCGAAAAAGCCGGCGGCGTCAAGATCGTTCAGATTCACGAGTTGCCGGAGCGCCGCTATTTCGGGAAAGACGAGGTCGTGAAGATCGGCGATCTAATGGCGGCATCGCGAAATACCGCGGTTCACATCGGAGACGCGAACTATCAACTATTCACGGCGCCGTTGAGGTCGGGCCTCGTGATCGAAGATCCGGCGGGATCGAAGGTTGCCAACACTCCGGCGGATGACACCTGGGTTTTGTGTGGAATCGTCCGCGAGTCCGATTTCCGCACGCAGGCATTGGCCATTTCGGTGACGCTGATCAGCGCGGTCGCAGCCGCCGTGTTGTTATTGATCTTCAGTTGGCCATTTCTCAAGGTGGCGCTGATCAGCGCTACGCATCGCCTCAGCACTGTCGACGTCGTTCTCCTCGGCCTCTGCGGCATCCTTGCCTCCTCGATTTTGTCGCTGACGGTACTGGACTGGCTCGCATACTCGAACCTCGAGGCTTCCGCGGACGAGCAGCTCGAGAAATTGGCCACCGGGATGGACCGCAACTTTGCTTTGGAGCGAGTAAGGATCAGCAAACAGGTTAGTAGGGCGCTCGGATGGGCTGAGGATCAGTTCACCGACAATAAGCCGGCCGAAAATCCGTCGAAGAACGATGACGAAACCGTCAGCGTCGCGCCGTTAGAAGCCCGCAATGGCAACCTGCTCAAGCTGGCGCCGTCGCTCTTTGATGACGCCAAAACGCAAACGGACGGAACGAAGCCCTATCCCTACATCCAGTCATTCGCTCTTATCAGTGCCAACGGCTGGCAGGGAATCAAATGGTTCATGGACAAATACGAACGGGTGACGCCGATCGTACGCGTGGCGACGCGCACGTATTTCACCTCGGCACGCGACAAGACAAAGGATTACCTCGAACTCGGCGCCGAAGGCGGCGACAGGCTGGCCATGCAGTCGGTACGCTCGATCACCACCGGCTTACCAGAAATCGACTTTGGCAGGCGGACCGACGAATCGCCAAAACGGGAAACATTCGGACAGCAGCGAGTGCGTAACAATTTTCCGGTGATTACGATGACTGTGCCGGACGCGCTCTCGATAGGGCATCCGATTTTTCCACGCTACTTCGGCTTCGCAATCATTGATTCGAATGGAAAGGTGCTGTTTCATTCCGAGGATCGCCGGAACACAGTCGAGAATTTCTTCGATGAAACGGATCGCGACAAGCATCTCCGCGCCGCAGTCTATGCGCGCCGCGACGAAGTCATGAACATCCGATACTGGGGCGACGACTATCGCGCGTATGTTCATCCAATGTCCGATCTGCCCTGGACGATCGTGACGTTCCGGGAAAAGCGTGGGCTGCGGACACTCAATACGGAGGCGTTGATCGTCACGCTGGTTCTGATCCTTACCCTGGTCGGGCCCGGTCTGATGCTTTTCATTGCGGTCGTCAAATTGACGCGCCCCCGCTATGCGGCGCGATGGTTATGGCCGGACGCAGCGCATGTTTCCGATTACGCTGACCTGGCCGGGATCTATGGAATGCTGCTGGTGGCATCCATGGGACTGCTAGCTCTTTTGCCGGAAGGCGCGCTGATGTTTCTTCCGTATTGGTTCGTTCCAATCGTTCTCGTGGTCACGTACATCCGCATTGCGAAGCCTCCCAAGGGTGCCAAGCTGATCGTAATGCTCGCTGTAATTTGCTTGAGCCTGCTCATTGGAACTCTTTCGATCGCCGGCGAAACGCACCAGATGCCTGCCGACAGCCGAACGATCGAGCCCGCGTCGCTCCTTCTCGTTGTACTGATCGCACTGTCGATCGTTTACGCCACACTGCGGGCCAGCGGGGGCGTTTCTCGGGACATGGAGCCGGTCAGCGGCGACGTCGTATCGGCGGAGACTCCAATGACGACCACGCCCGGAGTGTCCCGAGCCAGCGGTCCCATTGCCGTTTTGCGCGAGGGTACGACTCCGAGGAATGAGGTCGTCACGATTCTGGAGACCTCCGGCGTGACGAAACAGGAAAAACGCGGTGGTGCCCGCGCCAGGAACTATGACCCACTGAAGCAGCAGGCCCAGCTTCCGCTGGCCTATTGCAGCGTGGCGTTCTTGCTTCTCGTGCTTACCAGCGTCGTTCCGACGGCCGCATTCTTCAAGGCAGCGTATCGAGTGGAAATTGTGAGCTTCATGAAGTCGGTACAAGTACAGTTTGCCCGCGACCTCCAGGCGCGTTGGTGGCGCGCTTCTGCCGAATACGACGACGCGCGTGGCGAATTGAAGGGCGGCATTCTCTCGAAGCGCTGGGAGGAAAGGCTAGACCTGTATAACGAGGCCGCGTTCGATACGAAAATCAATTTCAATCCACACGTCGGGCAACCACCGTCCGACTCCGGAGCCTCGTCGGCATTTCCGCGCTTCATCGAGAATGTCCTGCCCCACTATTCCGAAGCATCGGTGATCACCAGAGAGCTGATCCATGATCGTTCCAGCGATTTACAGTGGTGGTGGACCCTGCCCACGACGTCTGACCTGACACTGTGGCTGAAACCGCCGCCGAACAGCGCCGCGAATCTGAATGCCGGCGCTGAGCAGAGGCCAGACCTCTCCTTCAGCATCAAGTCCGTCATCCCTTCGAACGTGATCGGTTTCCGCGGCGTCAATCCGGAGAGTGCTGAACGCACCGCGTCCACGCTGATGAGCGTCATCCTGCGCCTCGTAGTGATCGGGATCCTGCTCGCGGCGAATTTCTGGATCGCGCAATTCATGGCCAGGCGCGTATTTCTCGTCGACCTGGTGAACCCTCGCTGGCTCACACAGGGCGTTCTCGGTTTGCGCCATGTCATTTGTTATCCATACGATGAGTCGAAGCTCGCCGCGACTGAGAATAAGCGGCCGCATGGAAAACCGGACCCATTGTCCGGCTATGCAGCCATTGATCTCCGAGATCAGAACGATTACAAGCGAGCGGAAGGCTTGCCGCAAGGGTTCGATAAGCAACCGTTCGAGCAGTACGTGCTCATCAAAGGCCTCGACTATCGATTCGCAAGCGGTGAGCGGGCCAAAATGCTCCGAGGCCTTCTTGAGCGGCTCATGCGGAACGCGGATCGCAATATCGTGCTCCTGCCCAGCACGATGAGCGTGATCACGAACGCGCTACTTCAGGGCCCGGAGGCCGAAGAGTGGTCCAAGGTGCTCTCGACCTTCGTATGGGTGAGTGGAGATCAGCTCTCGCCGGACACCACGAGAGGATCGATCGCCACTGGCCGCCGTCATCCCATCGCCTCGACGCTGAAACGAACGAGGCCGAGCGGAACGAGATGGCACCGGGTGATTCACATGTTCAGTAGCCTGTTTGGCTTCGCTTCGTACATCGAGCAGATCATGGACGGCCGCACGAGCGCTGAGCGTGCGTTCAAGGACGAAACCCGGCATGACGCCTATCTCTGCTCGCTCGTTCAAGGTCTCGACTCCGAGGCCACTGCGCGTGATCAGGTACTGGAAGAGGTTAGCGAGCGCGCCGAAAACTACTACGCCAGCCTGTGGCATACGTGTTCGCATCTTGAAAAGATCGTACTGCTGCAACTTGCGCAGACCGGTCTGGTCAACGAAAAAATGAAACGGGATGTCCGCCGACTGCTGGCGCGTGGCCTCATCCGCCGCGATCCCCGGTTGCGCGTCATGAACGAGACCTTCCGGCGTTTCATCCTCTTAAACGCCGCTAACACGGACATGGCCGACGAATTAGAGCCTGGCTTTGGAAGTGACACGTGGCAACGGTTCCGCGTCCCGTTGTTTGCGACGGTCCTCGTGGTCACGCTTTTCTTTTTTGTTACGCAGCACGAGCTGTTCGACGCCACGATTGCTGGTGTCACCGGCCTCACGGCTGCGCTCCCGGCATTCACGAAGGTCTTGACCATGTGGGGCGACCGAGGATCGCGCGGTGCGCGCTAGGTCGATGGTTTCGTGATCGCAGCAGCGACGACTCGCAGATCGTCGTCGCTTAGCGTCCGTACTTCGATCGTGAAGCGATCATCGACGATGCGTCCTGCGATCGGCGGATCGTTTTGGAGGAAACGCGTCGCCAGTTGGCTCGCGTTTCCTGGTACTTCGATGGCGACCGACGGAATCGTTTCCGTCGGCGTCGTGCCGCCGCCGAGGGCGCAGGCGCTTTCGGTGACGCGGCAGGAAGTGCCGGCGATCATTTCTTCGGCGCGGCTGCGCAGCTCAGCTATCGTTGAAGCCAGCATGCGGTAGATCGGGATCTCCGTTTCGTGGCGGCCGGTGGCGAAGGCGCGCAAGGTCTCGGCGATGATCGCGTAGGACTCCTTGCCGGCCCGCAGCGCGCGCATGAGAGGATGCTTGCGGCAGCGGCTGATGATCGCCTCGCTGCCGAGAATGAGGCCGCCTTGCGTGGCGCCGATCAGTTTGTCGGTCGAGCAGGTCACGGCGTCCACGCCGAGCGCGATCAGTTCGCGAATGGTCGGCGCGGATGTGAAACCGTATCGCGCGAGATCGACGACCCGTCCGCTCCCTTCGTCGTAAAGCAGCGGGATTCCGCGCTTTTTGCTAATCGCGATCAACTCCTCAATCGATGGCGACTCGGTGAAGCCGACAATTTCGAAGTTCGAGCGATGCACGCGCAGCATCGCGGCCGTGGCATCGCCGATGGCGACGTCGTAATCGGCAGCGCGGGTGCGGTTCGTCGTTCCGACTTCGCGGAGTCGCGCGCCGCCTTGCTGGATGACGTCGGGAACACGGAACGAGCCGCCGATCTCGACCAGCTCGCCGCGCGAGACGATGACTTCGCGGCCTCCGGCGACCGCCGCGAGGAGCAGCAACGTTCCGGCAGCGTTGTTGTTCGTCAGGATCGCCGCTTCGCAGCCAAACAGCGTCTTGCAAATCTGCGTCAGATGCTCGTCGCGACGTCCTCGGCTGCCGTCCTCGATGTCGTATTCGAGATTCGAGTAGCCGGTCGTGATCGCCGCGGCGCGCGACCACACCTCGGCATCGATCGGCGAGCGGCCGAGGTTCGTGTGGATGATGATGCCGGTGCCGTTGATGACGCGGCGCAGCGTCGATGCGGTCGCGACCGTGAGTGTTTGGAGAACGTCATTGGCCGCGGCGTTTTCGTCGAACTGTCTCCGTTCGATGCGTACGGTTTCCAGATGCGCCACGACGGCGTCCTTCGCAGCATCGCGTCCGAAGTCGCGAACCACGCACGCGAATGCATCGCTCGACAGGATTCGCTCCACGGACGGGATGCTGCGGAGCGCGGAATCTCCCGAGGATGGCGCCGATTTAGGCATGGGCGCGTATTGTATCGGCCAGAACGTGATCAAACAGGACGACGAGCTCGACAAGCTCGAAGAGGACATCCGCAAGCTGAAGAACAAGTACGACCAGTTCTTCTCGGGTATCCAGAAGTTTCCGCCGATGCACGAGCGGCGGCTGGTCGAGGTCTACATCTACGAGCTCGGCAAGCAGAAGATGCGCGACAATGCGCGGCGCTTCCGCTACTCGCAGCTCCTCACGCGATACAACCAGCTTCGCGAATTGTGGGGACGGAAGATGCGCGAGCGGGAGGAAGGACCTCTCGATTTCCGGCGCCGCTCGGCAGCGTTGAACGCACCGATGGAGCCGATCGCGCCGCCGCCGTCCGCGGCTCGCGTAACGTCGCCGAAGCTCGATCCGTATGTAAAGGTGGCGCCGGGCACGAACGGTGAAGAAATCCAGCGGCTGTTCGGCGACATCGAAAAGGAACACCTGAAACTCGGCAAGCTGCCGAACATCACCATCGAGCAGTTGAAATCAATGATCCAGAAGCAGAGCGATCTCGTGCGCGAGAAATATCATGTGGACGTCGTCGCCTTCCGTGTGGACGTCGTCGACGGCAAAGTAAAGTTGAAAGCGAAACCGATCCAGGAATGATGATGAAACGTCTCCTACTCATTGCGGCAACCGTGGCGCTGGCTTCCTGCGCCTCCCTGAACCATCACCACGATCAGAATCCGTACGCGAATCCGTTCTACGGCCGCTACCTGAACACCGGCTCGCCGCTCGACGCGCAGATCACCGCGACGGTCAACGCGCTGCAGGCCAATCCGCGTTCGGCCAGTCTGCACAATCAGCTCGGCCAGATGCTGCTGCAGAAGGGTTTCCCGAAGGATGCCGAGGTGGAGTTCGAGCGCGCCGTGAACGCCGACGCTCACTTCTACCCGGCTTGGTACAACCTCGGCCTCGTCCGGATGTCGCGCGGCGACTGGAGCGGCTCGCACTTCGCCTTCGCCCGCACCGTGCACTACAAGCCGGGCCATTCGGCAGCGCTCTTCCAACTCGGCCTGATGGAAGAGAAACGCGATCATCAGCAAGCGGCCATCGATTACTACGCGAAAGCGTTCCTGATCAATCATTCGCTCCTCGACGTGCGCGTGAATCCACGCATCCTCGACAGCAAGCTGGTCGACCTGGCCCTTCTGAAGGCGTATCCGAAAGAGCACGCACGCGCGAGCATGTCCTTCCAGGCCACGCCGCCCGGCTACGTGCAGCAAGGCCTCGAAGCCCCCTCGACGCAGCCGGCCGCGAAGGACATCGTGACTCCGGCACCGCCGGTCACGGATCCGTCGATGCAGGCTCCGCCGCCAACTCCGGGAACGCCGGTGCAGCCGGCGCCACAGCCGGCGAAACCGCCGGTTTGATCACCACTCCATTTGCTCCAGAATCCGGCGCGTCCCCTCAGAAACGAACTCGTCGTGCTGATTGCCAACCCGGTCGCAGACACCGTTAATGGCTTCGGTGACGTCGTCAGGGGAGTGCCGTGCGACGTATTCACGCAGCGCAGCGCTGAATACGTCGCTGCGGGATCGTTTTCCGCGCCGCGCGAGCCGCTCTACTTTTTCAAAAATGTCGTCCGGAATCGAGACGGCAGTCTTCATCGGTAGCGCTACAGATTCGCGATCTCGTCGAAGTACTTTGCGAAGGCCACCATGCCGCCGCTGGCTTGTTGCCAGTCGTAGTTCTCGTTCGGGGCGTGGTAGCCGTGCTCGGGGAGTGAGAGGCCGAGGAAGAGTACGGGGACTTTGAGGATCCTTTCCATCGACACGATCGCGCCGATGGAGCCGCCTTCGCGGACGAAGACCGGCTCGCGTCCGAATGCGAATTTCATCGAGCTGCGCACCGCGTCGGCTAGCACTCCGGTTGTCGGCGCTTTGTACGGCAACATCGACGACTCGACCACGACCTTCACGTCCGGATTGCGCTGCTTCACGAACTCGCGGACGAGCTTCATGATCTTCTTCGGATCCTGGTTCGGCACCAGGCGGCAGGAGATCTTCGCCACGGCGCGCGGCGGGATGATGGTCTTGATGCCGGGACCGGTGTAGCCGCCGACCAGACCGTGCACTTCGAAGGTCGGCATGGCCCAGATGCGCTTCATCATCTCGTCGGCGTCTTCGGTGCGGACCGATTTGAAGCCGTGATCCTTCTTGAAGTTTTTCACCGTGAAGCCGGACGCACGGAAATCCGCCAGCTCCTTCTTCGACGGCGGCTCGACGTCGTCGTAGAAGCCTTTGATCTTCACTTTTCCTGTTGTGGCGTCGTACATCTCGGAGACGAGCTTCATCAACTCGCCGATCGGATTGCGCGCGCCGCCGCCGGTGACGCCTGAGTGCTGATCGGTGGCCGCGGTTTCGAGCACGAGCTCGAATCCCTGCAAACCGCGCAGGCCGGCCGGACAGGCAGGGCGTTGACGCGAGACCCAGATCGTGTCGGAGACGAGGACGGAATCCGTCGCCAGCTGCTTGCCGTACTTTTTCATCGCGCCCTCGAAGCTGGGCGAACCGATCTCCTCCTCCAGCTCCCAGAGCAGGTGCATGTTCGCCTTGACGCCGGCCTCGCGCGCGGCGCGGATGCCGAAGAGCGCGGTCAGCGCGGGACCTTTATCGTCGGTCGTGCCGCGCCCGAGGTAGCGGTCGCCGTTTTTAACGAATGTGAATGGGTCGGTCGTCCACGGTTCGGTTTCACGCGACGCCGGCTGGACGTCGAGGTGGTTGTAGACAGTGACGGTCGGAAGATTGCTGCCGCTGTCGAAACGGCCGTGGATGATCGGATTACCATCCGTTTCGAGGATGTCCGCTTCGCCGCCGAAGTCGCGGATCGTCGATGCCGCCAATTCGGCGCAGCGGCGGATGTCTGGCAGACGATCGGCGTCGGCGGAGACGGTGGGGATGTCGACGAACTGGCGGAGAGCGTTTTCGAAACGATCGCGTTCTTTGTTCGCAAATGCGACCAGCGGCTTCTTTTCAATCATGGGCGCGCATTCTATCGTCAGCCGCAAACGCCGCCGCCAGGATGAGCAGCGACAATGCGGGCATCGATAGCCGCGGCAGCACCCACCACATCTTCATCGCCAGTGAGCTCTCGTACTGCAGGTAGAGGTAGACGAAAAACGCGAAGAGCAGCGGGATGGGAACGAGAAGCGGGATCGCGATTTTCAGCCGCGCCGGGATCTTCACGGCGACGTAGATGATGATCGCCAGCGCGATCAGCCACGACAATCCCCAGCATCCCGCGGCCAGGCTCTTCGGCATTTCGCGGAAGATCGTCGGCAGATTGCCCCAGTGAAACGTGTGCGTGAGCGTGACGCGGTCGTAGCCGACGTGCATGCCGAATCGTTTCTGAAACGCGAACCAGAGCGACGCGCCCGCGGCTGATGATGCGCCCAGGATCGCGGCGCGACGGATGCCGCGATCGGCGATCACAACGCCGATGAGGATCGCGCCGATCGTCACCAGCGCTTCCTCCTTCGTCAGCATGGCGCCGGCGAATGCGATCGCGGCGATCGATGTGCGTCGCACCACGATCGCCGCCGCGCCCACCGAGATGTACATCACCAGCATGGCCTCGGCATTTCCGCCGCTGCCGCAGAAGGCCAGCGATGCGGCCATGGCCGCGGTCCAAAACGCCGTGGCGTGAATCGAGCCGGTGAGCCAGTTGATCACTGGAACCGCCGCCGCGAGCCACACGGCGGACATCGCCGCGGCGGTGATCCACGGCATGTGATGCGAGAAGAGAATCCCCCACGCCTGGAAGATCGGCAGCAGCGGCGGATAGTCGATGCGCGGCGGCGCGAAGCGCGACATGAGGTAGCCGGCGTCGAGCGATCGCGACAACGCAAAGTGGACGGACTTCGTCCCCCAGAAGAGGACGAAGTCGGGATTGATCGATTGCGTGGTGACGATCGAGAGCAGAAAGTGCAGCAGCGCGATGGCGATGATCAATGTGGCACAGACACTCCTGTTCGTGCGGGCGGCCGGGCGCTGACGCCGCAACAGAATTCCGCTCGCGACCAATAGCGGCAACGCCAATCCGACGATGTTCCAGCGCATGTCTACCATCGTGAAGAGCGTCGCCTCGATCGTCAGCAGCAGCGCGCCGGCAAGAAACGCGAAGCCGATGCGCGCGCTGCGCGAGTCGATCGACGATGTCAGCGAAAGGCCGAACAGCGGGATCAGCGCGTAGGCGGCGATGTACGCAAGCACAGTCATGGTTTGTCGCGCACGCAGACCGCGCCGCCGG
>Ga0157369_10000615_pt1 | contig 46292 bp, 43 predicted proteins | sample C25metaG_FD_113461 | JGI IMG/M metagenome (GOLD analysis project Ga0157369, IMG submission 113461) | Corn rhizosphere microbial communities from Kellogg Biological Station, Michigan, USA - C2-5 metaG | ecosystem: Host-associated > Plants > Roots > Rhizosphere > Soil | place: USA: Michigan... | reverse complement strand
TCGCGTGCCTTGGCTGCCTCGCTGCCCGGCGTCGGCATATTCCGGATGACGACGAACTGTTGGGCCATCGTCCAGACGTTGGAGGTCAGCCAGTAGAACATCACGCCGAGCGGGAAAGCGATCCCCGAGAACGCGAATACCAGCGGGAGCAGGTACAACATGATGCGCTGCTGCCGGAACATGGGACTCGCCTTGGTCTCCGGCGACATGTTCTTCGAAACGATCTGCAGCTGGGTGACGAACTGCGACACGGTCATCAAGATCACCATCGAGGCGGCGATCACCATGACGGATGCGCTGAAGGGCGCTCCGGCCGTCATCAGCGACCATTGCGACGCGAACGATTCGTGCAGCGGTGCTCCGAGCAGCCGGGCATCAACGAAGCTCTTAGCTAGCTCCGCATTGAGCGGGCCGACGCCGGCCTTGCCATGCTGCGCGTCGTTGAGCACGGAGAACAGCGAGAAGAAGATCGGCATCTGCAGGAGCAAAGGCAGGCACGAGCTCAGCGGGTTCGTTCCTGTGCGCTTGTACAGCTCCATGGTCTCGCGAGACATGGCCTCACGAGAGAACTGGTCCTTCTTGCCCTTGTACTTGTCCTGGATCTTCTTGAGCTGCGGGGCAACCTCGAGCATCTTGCGCTGGCTCTTGATCTGCTTCACGAAGATCGGGATGAGCGCCGCACGCACGACCAACACCAGGCCCACGATGGAGAGCACCCAGGTGAGGCCGCCGTGGGTGTCCATGCCGAATGAGGTGAACAGCCAGTGGAATGCCACCAGCAGCAATTCGACCACCCATTTCAGTGGCCAGAGGATTGTCCCGAAGAGATCCATAACGTGCTTGATCAGCCCTTTCCATGGCTTGGTGAGACGACGAATCCGAATCGCGTCACGCGATACCGGGTCCGGGCTCTGCGGGGAACGTCGTCAACCCCGCCTTCCGCCCAGGGGTGGCAACGAGCCAGCCGGCGAGCTGCCAACGCAGAGCCAACCAGCACCCCGTGTTCCTGAACCGCACCCAGGGCGTACGCAGAGCAGGAGGGATAGTACCGGCATACATCGCCGTACAACGGCGAGATCACCGCGCGATACAGCCGGAGCAAGAGAACAGCAAGATTGCGCGGCAACAGCAGGACATTGCCCATGAACACTCTCATCGGAGCGCCATGCCGTGTGCCGCTGAGACCTCGTCGCGGAGAACCGCCCAGTCGGCGTCGGCAGTTGACGGCAGTGCACGGATCACGATGTCCGTTCCACTCGGGGTCGACGGAAGCAACTCTGAGGTCACCGCCTTCAAGCGGCGACGCACTCTGTTGCGGGTCACAGCATTCCCCACATTCTTAGCGACGATGAAGCCGAACCGGGCGGGGCCATCCGTTGCGCCTGATCGCACGTACATGACGGTGTTCCGGCGCACGACGCGCACACCGCGACGAACAGTGGCCCTATAGTCGGCACCGCTCGTGACCCGGTTCGGCCTCGCGAGCACAGATCGGCTCAGGCAGAGAGTTCGTTGCGTCCCTTGCGACGGCGGGCGCCGATGATGGCGCGACCGGCACGAGTGCGCATGCGCAGACGGAAGCCGTGCACCTTGGCCCGGCGGCGGTTGTTCGGCTGGAAGGTTCTCTTGCTCATGATGTCTCCACGTGTTGGATCTCCACAGGGCGCGACAAACGCGCCCCGGGAAAGAAATGGGTAGCCCTCAGGCTCAGGTCAACTGATTAAAACTACGGCCTTCCATTCCTACGGTCAAACCCATCCTCCCGTGGGGAGCCGATTCTCCCTAATCACGTCCCCACTTCAGGGGAACGACACGCAGAAAGATCTTCGTCGGTTTGTTCCCACCCCGGGTTTTGACTAGCGTGTTCACAAGTTATCCACAGGGCGCCCTCGTAAAGCTGGGAATTCGCCGGTTTTTACCCACAGGCCGTGGATAACCCTGTGCATAGCTCGCCTGATTTTCCTGAAGGCCCTCGCCGCCACCGCGCCCGAGGAAAGAAAATTGAAGCGCGTGCTTTTGACGAACGAGACAGAGAATGCGAGAGACCATGGCTGACGGGGACACACCCATCGCCGAGACCTGGCGAACCGTTCTCACGGCGCTCGAGTCCGACGCGAGCATCACACCGATGCTCTACGGTTTCCTCAACCTCGTCGAGCCCAAGGGCATCGCGGCCGGCACGTTCTACCTGGAGGTCCCGAACGAGTTCACCGCGAGCATGCTCAACCAGCGGATGCGTGTTCCCCTCCTCACCGCGATGGATCAGGTCATCGATGAGACAGTCACGACCTTCTACGTGGTGGTGAACCCGGAATTGGAGCAGGAGGCGCTGCGCCCCGTGCATGAGGCGGCGCAACAACCCGACGTGCAGACGCCGGCCGCGCCGCAATCGGTCTTCGAGAACCCAGTCACAGAGAAACCTCACGACACCCGACTGAACCCCAAGTACAGCTTCGACAACTTCGTGATCGGACAGTCCAACCGGTTCGCCCATGCAGCAGCGGTCGCCGTAGCGGAGGCGCCGGCCAAGGCCTACAACCCACTCTTCGTCTATGGCGAGTCGGGCCTCGGTAAAACGCACCTCCTCCACGCTATCGGCCACTATGCGATGAGCCTGTATCCCGGCATCCGGGTGCGATACGTCAGCTCAGAAGAGTTCACGAACGACTTCATCAACTCGATTGCCAACAACCGCGGATCGTTGTTCCAGTCTCGTTACCGCAACATCGACATCCTGATGATCGACGACATCCAGTTCCTGCAGGGCAAGGCTGAGACGCAAGAAGCCTTCTTCCACACCTTCAACACCCTGCACGACCACAACAAGCAGGTCGTCATCACCAGTGACCTGCCACCCAAGCACCTCACCGGCTTCGAAGACCGCATGCGGTCGCGATTCGAGTGGGGCTTGATCACGGATGTCCAGGCCCCTGACCTCGAGACGCGCATCGCCATTCTCCGCAAGAAGGCGCAGAGCGAGAAGCTGCACGTGCCCGACGACATCCTCGAATTCATGGCGTCGAAGGTGTCGTCGAACATTCGGGAGCTGGAAGGCACGCTGATCCGAGTGACGGCGTTCGCGAGCCTCAATCGCACTCCCGTCGACATGACACTGGTGCAAACCGTGCTCAAAGACCTGATCACGCTCGATGACGACAACATCATCGCGCCGGTGGACATCATCACGAACACGGCCGAGTATTTCAAGCTCACGGTCGACGACCTCTACGGCTCCTCCCGGTCGCAGGCGGTTGCCACAGCCCGCCAGATCGCGATGTACCTGTGTCGCGAGCTGACCAACCTGTCGCTCCCCAAGATCGGCCAGCTGTTCGGCAATCGAGACCACACCACCGTCATGTACGCGAACAAGAAGATCAGCGAGCTCATGAAGGAGCGGCGTTCGATCTACAACCAGGTGACAGAACTGACGAACCGGATCAAGCAGAACCACCGCTACAAGTAGTCCCCGATTACTCACAACCATCCTGTGGATAACTCTGTGGAGAAATTTCCGGAAACCCGGCGCTTCTTGTAGAAAACGGACGCTCACCTGTGAGCAGACGTCGCCACGTCGGATTCCAGCCTGACATTCCGCGGATTACCGCCCACAGCTCGCCAACAAGTCACACGGTTGTAGTTCCCAGTCATAGAACGGCACGCGGAAAGTTATCCACAGTTTGCACAGCGGTTAAGACCATTAACTATTTAATTTCTCTCTCTTGGGGATCCGACAACCTTCACCGCGTCAGGGCCGAATCGGCAGAATGACAAAGCCGACTAGCATTGAGCCGACAATTGTTTGTCTCCGTCCGACAGGAGTGACTTCGTGAGATTTCAGGCCAATCGGGATGTCTTCAGCGAAGCTGTTTCTTTCGCTGTGAAGCTCCTGCCTCAGCGCACCACGCTGCCCATTCTGAGTGGAGTGCTGATCGAGGCGACTGAAACCGGACTGACACTGTCGTCGTTCGATTACGAGGTTTCCGCCCGAACCGAGATTGCGGCGGAGGTCGAAGAGACCGGCACCGTGCTCGTATCAGGTCGGCTTCTCGCCGAGATCGCCAGCAGAATGCCGAACGCACCGGTTCGGTTCGCGACCGACGAATCTCGCATCACGGTGAGCTGTGGCTCTGCAAGCTTCACCCTGCTTTCCATGCCGGTCGAGGAATATCCGACGATTCCGCAGATCAGTGCGGAATCGGGCCTCGTTCCGGCCGAAGACTTTGCGGCTGCCGTCGGGCAGGTCGCGGTCGCGGCATCACGCGACGACGTCACGCCGGTCATCACCGGTGTTCAGCTGGAAGTCTCGGGCACGAGCCTCAGCCTCGTAGCCACCGACCGCTATCGCGTTGCGGTGCGCGAGATCGACTGGGACCCGGGCAACAACTTGACCGACGAGACCGTTGCAGCCCTTGTGCCGGCACGAACGCTTCAGGAGATCGGCAAGACCTTCGGCCACAGCGGCACGATCTCGGTTGCCATCACCAGCAAAGACGACCGCGAGCTGATTGCCTTCACCGCTGACAAGAAGACGGTCACGTCCCTGCTCATCAAGGGAAACTTCCCACCCGTCCGGCGGCTCTTCCCGGAGTCGGTGGACAATTACGCCGTGATGAACACCGCTGAACTCATCGAGGCGACCCGGCGCGTTCAGCTGGTGCTCGAGCGCGAGGCTGCACTGCGATTCACCTTCACGTCGGAGGGCCTCACCCTGGAGGCGATCGGAAGCGAGCAGGCCCAGGCGTCGGAAACCATCGATGCCCTCCTCACCGGGAACGACACGGTGGTCTCGCTCAAGCCGCAGTTCCTGCTCGACGGGCTCGGCGCCGTGCATTCGGAGTTCGTACGCATCTCGTTCACGAAGACCGAGAACCCCAACAAGCCGGGCCCCGTGCTGATCACCAGCCAGACGTCACGCGAGAACGCCGGATCGGACAGCTACAAGTACCTGCTGCAGCCGAATCTGTTGCTTCGGTAACGGCCGCGCCAGCGGCAATCGGGTAATGAGCAAGAAGGAGCGCGTCATGCACATCGGAATCATCGGCCTCGGAAAGATGGGTGCCAACATGCGCACCCGGCTGCGAGCGGCCGGCATCGACGTGACCGGTTACGACCGCAATCCTGAGGTGACCGATGTCGCGAGCACCGACGAGTTGGTGCAGGCGCTGCCGGCGCCGCGCATTGTCTGGGTCATGGTCCCCGCTGGCGCAATCACCGATTCCGTTATCGCCGAGCTCGGGGAGAAGCTTGACGAGGGCGATCTCGTGATCGACGGCGGGAACTCCCGCTTCACTGAGGACTTCAAGCACGCGAAGCTGCTGGGGGAGAAGGGCATCAACTACATCGATGCCGGTGTCTCCGGCGGCGTGTGGGGCGCCCAGAACGGCTACGGCCTCATGGTCGGCGGAAGCACCGATCAGGTCGAACGTGCCATGCCGGTGTTCGATGCGCTGCGCCCCGAAGGTCCCCGTGACGAGGGATTCGTGCACGCCGGGGCGGTGGGCGCCGGTCACTACGCGAAGATGGTGCACAACGGCATCGAGTACGCGCTGATGCAGGCATACGCGGAGGGCTACGAGCTCCTCGAGGCCAAGGACGATCTCATCAGCAATGTTCCGGGAATCTTCAAGGCCTGGCAGAAGGGAACCGTCGTTCGTTCCTGGCTCCTTGAGCTGCTGGTGCGGGCCTTGGAACACGATCCGGACCTGTCGGATATCGAGGGGTATGTCGAGGACTCCGGCGAAGGGCGCTGGACGATCGAGGAGGCCATCGAGAACGCCGTCCCGGTTCCCACGATCAGCGCATCGATCTTCGCCCGGTTCGTGTCGCGCCAGGACGACTCCCCGGCGATGAAGGCGGTTGCCGCCCTGCGCAACCAGTTCGGCGGACACGAAGTCAAGAAGGCCGACTAGAAAGCCAGGTGAGTGGATGAGGGCCACCCATCTCTCCCTCGCCGATTTCCGCAACTATCAGGCTGCCGAGGTGGGGTTCGCTCCAGGACCGAATCTGGTGGTGGGCCGGAACGGCCAGGGTAAGACCAATCTTGTCGAGGCACTGGGATACCTGAGCACACTCGGTTCCCATCGAGTCTCGAACGACAAAGCCCTGATCCGTGCGGACCGCGAGGCAGCGATCATCCGCGCGCGAGTGGAATTCAACAGCCGTGAGATTCTGGCCGAAGTGCAGATCAACCGTGCCACCCCCAACCGGGCACAGGTCAACCGCTCCGCCATCAAGGTCCGAGAACTTCCGCGCTACTTCTCGAGCGTGCTCTTCGCGCCCGAGGATCTCTCCCTCATTCGGGGCGACCCCTCCGGACGACGGCGCTTCATCGACCAGCTGCTTGTGCTGCGCAATCCGCGGATCTCGGCCGTGTTGGCCGACTACGACCGCGTGCTCAAACAGCGCAACACCCTGCTGAAGTCGGCGCGTGCAAGCCGCGTCGCGGCCAACGCGCTTACAACGCTCGACATCTGGGACGAGCGGCTCGTCGAGATCGGCTCACAGATCATCGACGAGCGCGCCAGACTCGTCGCTCTACTCGCCGACCCCTTGCGAGAGGCCTACCAGTCGGTAGCTGGCGACGACCACGTTCCGGTTCTCCAATCTTCGCTGAGCATCCTCGGCGAGAGTGACGGTGACGATGACGGGGCCGGTGCCACCACAGAACCGGCTTCCGTCGGCCGTTCGGCGTCCGGGCGCCCGACGGCCGACGTTTTCCGCGAGGCACTTGCCGAGCTCCGGCCGAGGGAGCTGGAGCGGGGCCTCACCTTGGTGGGCCCGCACCGCGACGACATCGTGTTCCGGCTGAACTCCCTGCCGGCGAAGGGATATGCCAGCCACGGGGAGACGTGGTCATTCGCACTTGCCCTGAAACTCGCATCCGCTCAACTGTTGCGGCGGGACTCCGTCAGCGGCGACCCGGTGCTGATTCTCGACGACGTTTTCGCCGAGCTCGACCAGGCGCGGCGGGCGAGGCTGGCAGATGCCGTGACGGGATTCGAGCAGGTCATCATCACCGCTGCTGTCCTCGAGGACATCCCGGAGGCCTTGGCGGCTCACATCATTCACATCAGCGCTGGCGCGGTCGTATGAGCGGGTCGTCTCCCGGCACCGACCGCGGCCCGAGCGAAGCCGCAAAGGTCTTCCTTCATTTCAAGGATGTCTTCGGCGACCCCCAGGCGGCGCGCCCGCGCTCCAGGAAGGCGCGTTCCGAAGAGCGCGGTTCCAGCGTGCCGTTCGGCGCCGGCCGGGATCCGCGCGGCCTCGGGGACGCCCTCGCATCGCTGACCTCACAACTCGGCTGGAACTCTCCGCTGGCCCAATCCGAACTGCTCGCGTCGTGGGCCGAGATCGCCGGCGCGGAGACGGCAAGCCACTCGAGGCCCGTGGGAATCAGCGACGGCGTCCTCACCGTACGCTGCGAGTCGACCGCCTGGGCGACGCAGCTCCGGCTCATGCGGGTCGACATTATGACGCACATCTCCCGCCGCTACCCCGACGCCGGAATCGAGTCGGTACGTTTCCAGGGGCCTGACGCCCCGTCCTGGAAAAAGGGCGTCAGATCAATTCCAGGGCGCGGTCCACGCGATACTTACGGCTAGGAACACAAATCAGGTCACCCGAACGAATAAAACGCGTCAGACGGGCGAATCTGCAGCTGGCTTCCCGGGCGGTTTGGTAGACTGAGGAGTCGCCGTTCGCGGCAGAGGGAGCCCAAACTTCATATGACAGCAGACGCGCAATCACCCGAGCCCGCACACGAATACGGGGCCGACGAAATCCAGGTTCTCGAAGGTCTCGAAGCCGTTCGCAAGCGACCGGGAATGTACATCGGGTCCACCGGCCCGCGCGGTCTGCACCACCTCGTCTATGAAATTGTCGACAACTCGGTTGATGAGGCGCTAGCCGGCTACTGCGACACGATCGACATCCGCATCCTGGCCGACGGTGCCGTACGGGTGGAGGACAACGGTCGCGGCATCCCGGTTGACATCCACAAGACCGAGGGCAAGTCGACGCTCGAGGTGGTGCTCACTGTTCTGCACGCCGGCGGCAAGTTCGGTGGCGGCGGTTACGCCGTGTCCGGCGGTCTCCACGGTGTCGGCAGCTCCGTCGTGAACGCCCTGTCCCGCCGCATGGAGGTCGAGGTGCGCCGGCAGGGACATGTCTGGTGGCAGTCGTATGCCAATGGTGTCCCGAATGCCCCCGTCGAAATGGGCGAGGAGACAGAAGAGACGGGCACGATCATCACCTTCTGGCCCAGCGCCGACACGTTTGAAACTGTTGAGTTCGACTACGAGACGCTCCGCGCCCGTTTCCAGCAGATGGCGTTCCTCAATAAGGGGCTCCGGTTGACGCTGACCGACGAACGCGAGGAATACCGCGACGAGGAGGGTAACCCGCTCACCAACACATTCCTCTATGAGCAGGGTCTCGTGGACTACGTCGAGTACCTCAACCGTGCGCGGAAGGCCGAGCTCGTGAACGAGGAGATCATCTCGTTCGACGTCGAGGACCACGAGCGCAAGATCGCTCTCGAGGTTGCCATGCAGTGGACAACCGCCTACACCGAAAGCGTTCACACCTACGCCAACACCATCAACACGCACGAGGGTGGCACCCACGAAGAGGGATTCCGCGCCGCGCTGACCAGCCTGATCAACCGCTATGCGCGGGACAAGGGCATCCTGAAGGACAAGGACGACAACCTTTCGGGCGACGACGTGCGTGAAGGGCTGACCGCCGTCATCTCGATCAAGCTGTCCGAACCGCAGTTCGAAGGGCAGACCAAGACGAAGCTGGGCAACACGGAGGCCAAGTCCTTCGTGCAGAAGGTCACCAACGACCAGTTGTCTGACTGGTTCGACCGCAACCCGATCCAGGCGCGGGACATCATCCGCAAGGCGCTACAGGCTGCCACCGCGCGCATGGCAGCCCGCAAGGCCCGCGAGACCGCACGCCGGAAGGGTCTTCTCGAAGGCGGCGGCATGCCGGGCAAGCTGAAGGACTGCCAGAGCAAGGACCCCTCGATCTCGGAGATCTTCATCGTCGAGGGTGACTCGGCCGGCGGGTCCGCGGTGCAGGGCCGCAATCCGGAGACCCAAGCGATCTTGCCGCTCCGCGGCAAGATTCTGAACGTGGAGAAGGCCCGCCTCGACCGCGCCCTCGGCAACAACGAGGTGCAGGCGATGATCACCGCCTTCGGTGCAGGCATCGGTGAGGATTTCAACCCCGACAAGGTGCGGTACCACAAGATCGTGCTGATGGCGGATGCCGACGTTGACGGCCAGCACATCACGACACTGCTGCTCACCCTGTTGTTCCGCTACATGCGGCCGCTGATCGACCTCGGATACGTGTATCTCGCGCAACCCCCGCTGTACCGGCTGAAGTGGACCAACGCGCCCCACCAGTACGTGTACTCCGACCGGGAACGCGACGTGCTCCTGGCCGACGGGCAGGCGGCCGGCAAGCGGATCCCGAAGGACAACGGCATCCAGCGCTACAAGGGCCTCGGTGAGATGGACTACCAGGAGCTGTGGGAGACCACGATGGCCCCGGAGTCGCGAACGCTGCTGCAGGTGACCCTCGATGACGCGGCCGCGGCAGACGAGATCTTCTCGGTGCTGATGGGCGAAGACGTCGAGTCGCGCCGTAATTTCATCCAAAAGAACGCGAAGGACGTGCGCTTCCTTGACATCTGACGAAACCCCGAACCTCCCCGGAGACGACGGCGCTGCCGCCGACGAGGCGGCACGCTACCTGTTGCAGCACGGCAAGGTCGATCAGGTCGACCTCCAGCTCGAGATGCAGCGCTCGTACCTCGACTACGCCATGAGCGTGATCGTGGGCCGGGCCCTGCCCGACGTGCGAGACGGACTGAAGCCCGTGCACCGGCGCGTCATCTACGCGATGTACGACGGAGGCTACCGGCCTGACAAGGCCTTCTCCAAGTGCTCACGCGTCGTCGGCGACGTCATGGGACAGTTCCACCCGCACGGCGACACCTCCATTTATGACGCCCTCGTGCGCCTCGTGCAGCCCTGGAGCCTCCGCTACCCGCTGGCCCTCGGTCAGGGCAACTTCGGCTCACCGGGCAACGACGGCGCCGCCGCTCCCCGGTACACCGAGACCAAGATGGCTCCCCTCGCTCTCGAGATGGTGCGGGACATCAACGAGGACACCGTCGACTTCCAGGACAACTACGACGGCCGCACCCTGGAGCCCACCGTCCTGCCGTCACGGTTCCCCAATCTGCTCGTCAACGGATCCGTGGGCATTGCGGTCGGCATGGCCACCAACATCCCACCGCACAACCTGCGTGAAGTCGCCGCGGGTGCGCAGTGGTACCTCGAGAACCCCGACGCGACCCGTGAAGAACTGCTCGACGCGCTCGTGCAGCGGATCAAGGGGCCGGACTTCCCGACGGGCGCCCAGATCCTCGGCATCAAGGGCATTCAGGACGCCTACCGCACCGGTCGCGGCTCGATCACCATGCGCGCTGTGGTCACGATCGAGGAACTCCAGGGCCGCACCTGCCTCGTCATCACCGAGCTGCCCTACCAGGTGAACCCCGACAACCTCGCTATCAAGATCGCCGAACTCGTCAAGGACGGCAAGATCGGCGGCATCGCCGACATCCGTGACGAGACCTCGGGCCGCACCGGCCAGCGGCTCGTCATCGTGCTGAAGCGTGACGCGGTCGCCAAGGTCGTGCTGAACAACCTGTACAAGCACACCCAGCTGCAGGAGAACTTCGGCGCAAACATGCTGGCGATCGTCGACGGCGTGCCCCGCACGCTGCCGCTCGATGGCTTCATCGCGGCGTGGGTGACGCACCAGATCGACGTGATCGTTCGCCGCACCCAGTTCCGCCTCAACAAGGCCGAAGCCGACGCCCACATCTTGCGCGGGTACCTCAAGGCGCTCGACGCTCTCGACGAGGTGATCGCGCTCATCCGTCGCTCGCCGACCGTCGACGACGCGCGCGAAGGCCTCATGGAGCTGCTTGAGGTCGACAAGTTGCAAGCTGACGCGATCCTGGCGATGCAGCTGCGCCGCCTTGCCGCACTTGAACGCCAGAAGATCATCGACGACGCCGCGCGGCTCGAGGAGGAGATCGCGGAGTACAAGGCGATTCTTGCGAGCCCGGAGCGTCAGCGGAGCATCATCAGTGAGGAGCTTGCCGAGATCGCAGAGCGCTTCGGTGACGACCGGCGCACGGAGATCATGTTCGGCTTCGACGGCGACATGTCGATCGAAGACCTGATCCCCGAAGAGGAGATGGTGATCACGGTCACCCGCGGGGGCTACATCAAGCGCACCCGCAGCGACAACTACCGCAGCCAGCACCGCGGTGGCAAGGGTGTGCGCGGTGCGCAGCTGCGTGCCGATGACGTGGTGGAGCACTTCTTCGTGACGACCACGCACCACTGGCTGCTGTTTTTCACCAATACCGGGCGCGTGTACCGGGCGAAGGCCTACGAGGTGCAGGAGGGCGGGCGCGACGCCAAGGGCCAGCACGTCGCGAACCTGCTTGCCATGCAGCCCGGCGAGGAGATCGCCCAGATCCTCGACATTCGTGACTATCAGGTGGCGACGTACCTCGCCCTGGCGACTCGCGACGGCTTGATCAAGAAGACCCCGCTCGTCGAATATGACACCAACCGCTCGGGCGGCATCATCGCCATCAAGCTCCGTGAAGGCGATGAGCTGGTCTCCGCGATGCTGGTCAACGAGGACTCCGATCTGCTTCTCGTCTCGCGCAAGGGTATGTCCATTCGTTTCCGTGCAACGGATGAGGCGCTGCGACCCATGGGACGCAGCACGTCGGGCGTCATCGGCATGCACTTCCGAGGCGATGACTCCCTGCTCGACGCGTCCGTCGTCTCAGACACGGGCTACGTGTTCGTGGTGACCGAGGGGGGCTACGCCAAACGCACTGCTGCCGACCAGTACCGGCTGCAGAACCGCGGTGGGCTCGGCATCAAGGTGGCCAAGTTGAGCGATGACCGGGGCGACCTGGTCGGGGCCCTCATCGTCGACGAGGGTGACGAAGTGCTCGTGGTTCTCGCGGGCGGCAAGGTGATACGCTCTGACGTCGCCGAGGTGCCGGCGAAGGGACGCGACACGATGGGCGTGGTCTTCGCGAAGTTTGCGGAAAAAGACAGGATCATCGCTATAGCGAAGAACACCGAACGCAATCTGGAAGCCGAAGAGGCCGACGTTCCGCTCGAAGATGAGCCGGGGAAAGAAGAGTCCGTAGATGAGTAGCGTCGCCGAGAAGCTGGCAAAGAAGTCAACGCGCCCGACGACCAGCAAGCAGGTGCGCCTGAAGCTGGTGTACATCGACTTCTGGTCGAGCGTGAAGCTGTCGTTCCTGATCGCGGTGTGTGTGGCGATCGTCACGATCGTCGCGACGTTCCTCATCTTCACCGTGCTGAACCAGACCGGCCTCTTCGACAAGATCAACGACATCTACACGTCGATCGCGGGGGAGTCAACCGACCTCTCCACCATCCTCTCGATCGGCAACATCATGGGCTTCGCCGTCGTGGTCGCCCTGCTGAACACCGTGGTCATCACGGCGCTCGGTGCAGTCGTCGCCCTGCTCTACAACCTCAGCGTGAAGATGACCGGCGGGCTGCTCGTCGGTTTCACCAACAACTGATCGGGCGCGCCCGCCACGCCGACACCGCCCGTTCCGGTCGAGACTCCCCGTTCCGCCGGGCGGTCTCGACCGGAGGGGGCTGTTTCGGGGCCGGACGGGTGGGCTCGATTAGAAGATCGCTGCATATTCGGGTAGTCTCGATCCTGCCCAAACGGGGATATAGCTCAGGCGGTTAGAGCGCTTCGCTGATAACGAAGAGGTCCCAGGTTCAAGTCCTGGTATCCCCACATCACCCCAACCGGGGCCTTAGCTCAATTGGTAGAGCGCCTGCTTTGCAAGCAGGAGGTCAGGAGTTCGATTCTCCTAGGCTCCACAGTGCAGTATGAATCGCTCCCGCCTACTGTCGGAGGTGTGAGAGGCAGCGAGTCAGAAAACGTCCGGGGCGGTGCTCCCCTCCGCCTCATCGTGATGGCGGTGGTCGGCTGCATCGTGGGTGTGGTTGTCGGCATTCTCAGCCGATTCGAATACGGTTTGGCCGGCGGGTGGGTAACCGCCAGCGGCGGGTATGTTCTCTGGGTGTGGATCACTGTCGGGCGCTTTGGCCCCGGTGAGACCCGCCAGCACGCAACCCGGGAAGACCCAGGCCGGGCAGTCGGGGACGTTCTGCTTCTCGCTGCGAGTGTTGCCAGCCTCGGAGCCGTGGCTCTGCTGTTGGTGCGGGCTCATCAATTGAACGGGGTCGCTCAGGACGCCGTGGCAACCCTGGCATTGCTCACCGTTGCCTCGTCGTGGGCCCTGATCCACACGCGTTACGCACTCCGATATGCGCGCGTCTTCTATTCCTCTCCCGTGGGCGGGATCGACTTCAACAACCCTGAGGAAGATCCTCGCTATGTCGACTTCGCCTATCTTGCGTTCGACCTCGGCCAGACGTTCCAGGTTTCAGACACCAACTTGAGGACCTCGCAGCTGCGGGGCATTGTCTTGCGGCACACCCTGCTTTCGTATGTTTTCAGCACCGTTATTCTCGCCACGGTCATCAATCTCGTGGCAAGTCTTGGCGGGTGAGCTGCAGAGAGAGGCCATGATCCGGTCATTGACCCGGGCGTTCGGTGTGATCTGCTGCACCAGCTGCGGTGCTGAATGTTAATGAAATCAAAGTACATGTTCAAACAACTGTGATTTACATATAGAGAGCGCCGCTCCAAGCTTAGAGAAACCGCACCTGCTCTGTCGGAGTCTGGCGCGAGAGCGCTGCCGAGAGCAAGGGAACCAAGGGCAGGCACCCCGGCTGGCAGTGAGGTCGGGGCGATATGGAGAGGGAGCAGGACGCACGTGTTGACCAGGCAAGTCGAGGAGAAGTAATGGTAGGCCACACCACGAGAATCGCGGTCATCGGCGGAGGGATAGGCGGACTCACGGCTGCGATTGCTCTGACGAGGATCGCAGACGTCGATGTCACCCTGTTCGAACAGGCTCCCGAGCTCGGCGATGTCGGGGCCGGCGTCACGGTTGCCCCGAACGGGCAGCGCGTGCTCGATAAGCTCGATGCGCTCGAGCCGGTCAAACGCGCTGGCGCCACCCCCGACGGACCTGGCATCTACATGGATTCGCTGGGCAACGTCGTGACTGACGCGGCATGGGAAGACACGGCTAAGCGGTACCAGAACATCGGAATGTACCGGCCGGACCTGGTGGACGTTCTCGCCCGGGAAGTCGTACCCGGTACCGTACGCCTGGGACACCGCCTGAAGTCGGTTCGGGAGCTGGATAAGAGCGTCCGGGTGGAATTCGACAACGGCTTTCACGACGAGTTCGACGGAGTGGTCGGCGCAGACGGCGTCCACTCTGTGGTGCGGGACTCGCTCATGGAACTCGCACACCCCGTGTATTCCGGGTCCATTGCGTACCGCGGAGTGATCGACGCTGCCCTTCTTCCTGAGGACTGGCCGATGATCAGTCAAGTGTGGATGGGTGAGGGAAAGCACTTCATGTGTTACCCGCTACAGCAACGTAAGTTGTTCAACTATGTAGGGTTCGTGCCGAGCGACAGGCCACTCAAGGAATCGTGGTCGGCACCGGGCGATGTGGGCGAGCTCGCCGCCGAGTTCAGCGGGGAGAAGTGGGACCCCACACTCCGCCGCTTCATCGACCTCATCGACCACACGTTTTGGTGGGGTCTCTACGACCATGAGCCGCTCTCGAACTGGTCGCGCGGCCGAATCACGCTGCTCGGCGACTCGGCGCACACCATGCTGCCACACGCCGGCCAGGGCGTGAATCAGGCCATGGAAGATGCGATCACCCTGGCGTTTTTCCTCAGGGAGGCGGAGGGTACCCACGAGATCGCCGAGGCATTCAAGCGCTACACCGCCATTCGAATGCAGCGCACCGCGATCCTGCAGAACAGCTCGCGTCGCAGCGGCTCCCAGTTCGACGCACAAAACGAATTCGCCGACATCAAGAAGCGCGACGCAGACCTGCGAGCCGGACGGGACTTCCGCCGCAGCGTGCTTTTCGACTTCGACGCTGTTGCGGCTGCGGAACGAGCACTCAAGCGATACAGGAGGATCTAGTAACCATGACATCGATCAGCATCATCGGCACCGGGAAGATGGGCTCGGCGATCGCCGAGATTGCGGCCCGCGCGGGAGCGACGATACAAATCATCCGCCGCCGTGCCGGATCTGGCTCGTCGCTCGAGCGCTCAGACGCGGAGTACGGCGTCGTGGGCGACGACCTCATCGGGGACCTCGTCGTGCTTGCTGTCCCCTACGAGGCGTATCCGAGCATTCTCGAGCACTATCGGGATCGCCTGAGCGGCAAGGTCGTCATCGATATCAGCAACCCGATCGACTTCACGACCTATGACGAGCTGCTGGTTCCGGCGGACTCCTCGACCGCGATTGAACTTGCGAAGGAGCTCCCGCTAGACACATCCGTCGTCAAGGCGTTCAATGTGAACTTGGGCGACACCCTCAGCGCCGGCACCAACGGCACGACAACCACCACGGTGCTGTTCGCCGGCGACGATCCGGAGGCAAAGATCGCTCTCACGGCACTCATCAGCGCAGCAGGACTGCGCGCGGTCGACGTTGGCCCCCTCTCGCGAGCGAGGGAGCTGGAGGCCATGGGGTTCCTGCAGATCATCTTGGCGGCCAGCGCCAAGACCCACTATGAGTCCGGGTTCACGCTCCTGCCCTGAGTAGACGTCGTCACTGTCTCGCCAGCGAGCTGGTGATCACTGCCGAGTCTCTCAGCAGCGAAGTCGAGAAGTGCCGAGGCTCGTGGCGTGAGACTCAGATCTTCGGGCCACACTCCCACAACGTGAGAAACCGTGACCGGTGGGTCAAGGCGTCGAATGACGAACGGAAGTCCCTCCGCGCTGATCGGAGCCGCATTCGGCCGCGACATGAGAAGGCCGTAGCCCAGGCCCCGGCTCACGAGCGCCTCGACCAAGCTGATGTGGGTGACCCGTGCTGCGATCTTCGGCTGAAGACCTCGCGCCGCGAATGCGTCTGTGACGTTGCGAACACCGGGAGCCGCGTCGACTTCGACATATGGTTCGTCTGCAAGATCAGCGAGGTCGATCGCGGCCCCCTGCGCGAGTGGATGATTCGGGTGAAGGTGGACTTCGAGTTCCGTCGCGTAGATCTTGCGACGGGAGTACCCCGCTGGAAGCGAAACGTTATAGACCAGCGCGACGTCGAGATGACCTGCGTCGAGCGCCGAATACAGCTCTTCATTCGTGCCCAGCATGAACTCGATAGTCACCTCAGGATGTCTCTTGGGAAAGCCTTCAAGAAGCTCAGGAATGACACTCGTCGAGAAGCCCGAGTAGCAGCCGAGCTTGACAGGTCCCCTGAGTTCCTGCCCTTCGCCCGCATTCAAAATGAGCTCGCGGGTATCAGTGAGGATCCGGTGGGCCTTCCTGGCGAATTCCTGGCCCGTAGGCGTCAAGGTGAGGCCTCGCGCCTTACGTCGAACGCAGAGCTGTGCTCCCACCGCACGCTCGAGATTTGTGATGGCCTGCGACAGTGCAGACTCCGAGATGTGCAGGTGTGCCGCAGCCGTACTCAGGGTCGAGAAGTTCGGCAAGGCGGCAAAGAGTTCAAGCTGCCTGAGGCTGACATCGATCATGGCTCTTCTTTCCGGCTTCTACGGCCCACTCGAACTACATCTTCATTCTATAGAGATTTACTTTCAGTGTTGCGCCTCACACAATGAAGGGACAAGGGTCGTCAAGCCGCCAAAGACGGCGCCATTCCCATCGACAGAAGGTGAATGACGGCCCACCTGGTGCCTCAGGTATTGCAGCTAAGCGGAAGGAGTGAAGAGTTTGACTACAGAGACGTTGGCACGGCCGGCAGGAGAAGCAGAACTGTCCCCCGAACTACTCAAAGACCTCTATGCCAAGATGCTCATCACACGGCAGATTGACACGAGCGCGATCGCCATGCAGCGCGAGGGCCTCATCTTGGCTTATTCGCCACTGCGCGGCCAAGAAGCGGCGCAGATTGGAAGCGGCGTCGCACTCGACCTCGCCCGGGACTACGCGTTTCCTACGTATCGTGAACTCGGCGTTGCGGTTGCCATGGGAGTCGACCTGGTCGGCTACCTGGCCAGTTACGTCGGTATCTGGCACGGCGGCCTTTACGATCCGATGGCTTCCCGCTTCGGGTCGATCAACGCGGTGGTGGCGGGTTCGGTGCTGCACTCCGTGGGGTGGGCAAAGGGAGCACAGCTCTCCGGTGACGGTGGCGTCGCGGTCAGCTACTTCGGGGATGGGGCGAGCTCCGAGGGCGAAGTGCACGAGGCCATGAACCTTGCAGGTCTCGACAAGCTACCCGTCGTGTTCTTCTGCCAGAACAATGGCTGGGCGATTTCGCTCGCCGCCGAACGGCAGATCGCCGGCGGTTCGGTGGCGGGTCGAGCCGCCGCATACGGCATCGAAGGCGTGCAGGTCGATGGCAATGATGTCATCGCGGTGCTTCAAGCAACGCGACAGGCGCTCGCTCGGGCCCGCGCCGGAGTCGGGCCCACGGTCATCGAGGCGATGACCTATCGCGCCGGCCCGCACTCGACGTCCGATGACCCTGGACGTTATCGTTCGCTCGATGACGAGCAGAAGTGGCTGACGAGAGACCCGATCGCGAGCTTCGGCCAACGGTTGCGCGAGGAAGGAATCGCGGACGAGGAGTTCTTCGAGGCGGCCTCGGCTGAAGCAGCGCAGGCCGCCGACGATGTCCGCGCAGGCCTGGCGGCGCTCACCGACCGACCGGGCGAGGAGCTTTTTGATTTCGTGTTCGCGAATCCGACGGCGGCACTGCAAGAGCAGAAGCGCGCGTGGCAGGAGAGTATTCATGACTAAGCCGATGAACACCGTTTCGGGAACTCCGGCGACGGAAGTCAGTATGCAGACCGCCCTCAATCTCGCGCTGAAGCATGCGCTCACCGAGGACGACCGCACGCTCGTCTTCGGCGAAGATGTCGCGAAACTCGGCGGCGTCTTCCGCGTGACCGACGGCCTGCAGGAGCAGTTCGGTATCGAGCGGGTCTTCGACTCTCAATTGGCGGAGGCCAGCATCATCGGCATGGCGGTCGGCCTTGCCCTGCACGGATACCGACCGGTCCCCGAAATTCAATTCGATGGGTTCGCCTATCCTGCGATGAACCAGATCGTCACTCAAATGTCGCGGATGAATTATCGCTCGCGAGGCGCTGCCCCTATGCCTATCACGCTGCGCCTGCCGAGTTTCGGCGGCATCCGCGCGCCGGAATTCCACGGCGAGAGCCTGGAGTCCCTGCTGGCTCATGTCCCCGGACTGAAGGTGGTGTCTCCTTCGAACCCGAACGAGGCGTACCAGTTGCTGCGCCAGAGCATCGCCGATCCTGATCCGGTCGTTTTCATGGAGCCGAAGGCACGGTATTGGAACAAAGCGGTCTTCGACCCAGACGTTCCGGTCTCTGAGTACCTGCCGATCGGCACGTCCCGCGTAGTCCGGTCAGGTAAGCACGTCACGCTCATTGCGTGGGGAGCCATGGTCGCACGGTGCCTCCAAGCCGCCGAGCTCGCCGCAGAGGACGGCGTCGAGATCGAAGTCCTTGACCTGCGCTGGCTGAAGCCGTTGGACGCCGCCGGAATCGAGGAATCGGTGAGCCGCACGAAACGAGCAGTGATCGTGCATGAAGCGCCGTTCAGTGGCGGCCTTGGCGGCGAGGTGAGCTCGATCATCACCGAACGCTGCTTCGACACGCTGCGTGCGCCCGTGCAACGAGTTACCGGGTACGACGTGCCTTATCCGTCCGGAGCGCTGGAAGACCAGTATCTGCCGAGCGTCAACCGGATCTTGGGTGCGGTTCAACGCGTATTGGAGTACCGACGTGGCTGAAAAAACGCTGATCCTTCCCGACCTGGGCGAGGGTCTCCTGGACGCCACCGTATTGGAGTGGCTGGTGTCGGTGGGCGATCGCGTCGAGCGCGGCGATGCGCTCGTCGAAGTCGAGACCACGAAATCGGCTGTCGAGCTGCCATCGCCGCAGTCCGGTACGGTTGCCCGGCTTCATGCCGAGGCAGGTGGGCTTGTCAACGTCGGCGAGCCGCTCATCACCCTGGAATTCGATGATGACCAAGCCGGCATCGTCGGCACGGTGCCGGTTCAGAAAGAGTCAGCGCGCCGTGTCCGACTGCGGCCGCCGGAGGACTGACGATGCCGGAGACGAAGGGTTCGGACGGCGTCGCGATTGGTTTCGAGTGGTGCGCCGGGCCCCGTCCGGTCGTCCTGGTGCACGGATTCGGCTCCAATGCGCAAATGACGTGGGTCGACACCGGCTGGGTGCGCGCCCTGGCCGCCGCCGAGCGCGGCGTTCTCACTCTGGATCTCCGTGGACACGGCATGAGTGGCAAGCCCACCGAGCCGGACGCCTACTCGCCGGAGGTTATGGCCGGTGATGTCATGGCGGTCATGGATGCCGTCGGCCTTGAGACCGCCGACGTCGTGGCCTACTCGCTGGGGAGCCGTATCGCGCTGAAGGTCGCACAGGCGGCTCCCCAGCGCGTCGGCAGCCTCGTACTGGGCGGGATCGGCACACGGGAGTTGTTCCAGAGCTGGGACCTGGACTCCATTCAGTCATTCCTCCGCGACGGAGTGCCCGTCGATGACCCGCTGGTGATGAAGCTTTTCACTGGCGCGATCTCCCTTCCAGGCGCCGATGCCGTGGCGTTGCTGTCTTGCGTGGAAGGAATGCGCGGTCATGATGTCACGAGGCCGGCGGCTCTGCGCGCTCTCGTGGTAGCCGGCGAAGCCGACACGGCAGCCGCGGGGGCAGTGACCCTGGCGGCCGAGTTGGGCGCGCGGTTCGTCTCACTACCGGGGCGGAACCACATGAACGCGCTGAGCGCGCGATCCTTCAAACAGGCGGCGCTGGAGTTCCTCGACGAGACGTGATGGCCAGGACGTTTTCCGGGAACCTGCCTGGACGTTCCCGTGTCTCTAGCTGACGAGTTTCTCGACGGCGAAGTCAAGCAAGGCGACGGCGCGCGCTGTGAGGATCATGTCCTCGGGCCAGATCGCTACGACATGTGTGGAGGTTGCCGGCGGATCGAGAGGCCGCACTGCGATAGGCCGACCTTCGACGCTGACCGGAAGCACGTTGGGCCGGGACATGAGCAACCCATAACCCGCACCGCGAGCTACGAGTGCCTCGACGAGAGCGACCTGAGTGACCCTGGCATCTATCCTCGGCTTGAGGCCGCGCGCGGTGAACGCCTCGATGGTATAGGTGAGGATGTTCGGGGAGTCGAAGTGGATGAGTGGCTCGTCGGCAAGATGTGCGAGGTCGACGGTCTCGCTCGCCGCGAGCGGGTGGTCCGGGTGTAAGTGCGCTTCAAGGCGAGCCGGGTAGATCTTGCGGTGCTGGTAGCCCTCAGGCAGGAACATGTCGTAGACGAAGGCTACATCGAGGTGTCCTGACTGAAGTGCCGGGAACAAGTCTTCGTTCGTGCCAACCATTGTCTCGAGCTTCACTCCGGGGTGGGAGTGCGAGAACCCCGCCAACAGCTCAGGCACGACGCTGGTCGCGAAGCTCGTGAAGCAGCCGAACCTCACCGGGCCGCGCAGCTCATCTCCCGCGCGAACTTCCAGGACGAGTTCGCGTGCGTCCGCGAAGATGCGCCGTGCCCGCCTTGCGAAGTGCTGACCCGCCGGGGTCAGCGCGAGACCGCGCGCCTTACGGCGCACACACAGCTGTTCGCCGACAGTCTTCTCGAGTCCCGTGATCGCCTGCGAGAGCGCCGATTCAGAGATGTGCAGGTGCGCTGCCGCTGCGCTGAGTGTGGAGAAGTCTGGCAGGGCAGCGAACAGCTCGAGTTGCCTCAGGCTCACATCCGCCATATTCCACCTCCATGGAACTCATAAGCTCAGCCGAACTTTATTGGAACAATTTCTAAATTTACCTTAAGCATGCGCCCGCGTCATGATTGAGGTCAATGCCGGCGCTGGCCAGTGGAGACCCAGGCTGAGTGAGATAGGGCACGACGAAGAAGTCCATGTTGATCACTAGGTAAAAGAGGAACGTTTATGAGAAAAGGAACCAGGCTCGGTGCGTTGTCGATCGCACTCGGGGCGTCTTTAGTGTTGGGAGGGTGCAGCGCATCCACCGCACCGTCCGGAAGCTCGTCGGGCGGGGATGCTTCGGAAGTCACCATCGGCGTAATGACTTCACTCTCCGGCGGATACAGTGTGCTCGGCGGCTTTGTCAAGAACACCGTCGCGCTGCTCGCCGAGCAGGCCAACGCAGCCGGGGGCATCGACGGACACAAGATTCATGTGGAATACGTCGATGACCACACAGACCCGACTCAGGCGGTGACGGCGCTGCGCTCCTTGCTCGCAAAGAAGCCCGTCGCGATTGTCGGCCCGATTCTTAGTTCGTCGTGCGGCGCAATCCTGGACGCCGTCGACCAAGCCAAAGTCCCGATGGTCACCACGTGCGCGACCGACTCTCAGGTGGAACCGATTCACAAGTACACCTTCATGTCGAGCCTGCCTACACCGGGTATGGCCGAAGCATTGACGGACTACTTCAACAGCAATGGCAAGGCCAAGATCGGCGTGCTCTATGACTCGGCCGACTTCGGCCAGTCGGGATTTAAAGCGCTCAAGAAGCTGGACACAGCGAACATTGTTGAGAGCCAGGCGTACCAGCTATCGTCAACGACATTTCTTCCCCAGTTGACCTCTCTGACGAAGAGTGACATCGATGCCCTTATCGTTTGGGGTGCCGGTCCGCCTCTCGTAACTATTGCGAAGGAGTATGCGCAGCTCGGATCCGACGTCCCCATCGCTTTCCCCGGATCCGGGGCGACACCATTGTTCCTCGGCCCCGCCGGCGCAGCGGGAAACGGAGCGGTCATGGATTCGAGCATTGCCAACGTGATCGATCAGGTTCCGGACACCAACCCGAGCAAGGCAGTGGTGCAGAAGCTGGCGAAAGACTACAAGGCGAAGTACAGCGAGGATATGTCGCAGTTCACGGCTGATGCCTGTGGAGCCTGGTCGGTAATCGCCAATGGGATCAAGCTCGGGGGCGCGGACCCGGTCAAGATCCGGGATGCGATCGAAAGTAACCCGGCGCTCGCCTGCCATGGTACCTACAAGTACTCCGCCACGGACCACCGTGGGCTTACGGCGGCGGATGTCTGGGTTGCCACCGATCAGGACGGCAAGCTTACGGCGACCGAGTACAGCATCACGAAGGCGAAGTAGTGTTCATGCCCAGCGATCAGGACGCGGTGAGCCGCCCTTCGGTATTGCGGGTCGAGGGTCTGACCCGGTCGTTCGCCGGTGTCGTCGCAGTGGATGGAGTCTCACTGGACGTCACAGCGGGCAGCCTGGTTGGCATCCTCGGCCCGAACGGCGCCGGAAAATCCACCCTCTTCCATCTGATCGCTGGGCATCTGCGCCCGGACGGAGGTCGCGTTTTCATTGAAGATCGCGATGTGACCCGCCTTCGTCCGTATCAGCGCGCCGAACTGGGGGTGGGCCTGGTCTTCCAAAAGCCGCGCCTCTTCGAGGGGATGACCGTTTTGCAGAACGTGATGGCAGGCCGCTATCTCAAAGGCAAGGCGGGGATGCTCACGTCAGCGTTGCGCTTGCCCCGCCATCTGCACGACGAGGCAAGCGCTGAGAGGGCTAGCCGAGAACAGCTAGCGCGGTTCGGAGTGGGCGAGGATTACGCCGACGACATCGTGGACGAGTTGCCGTTCGGAGTGCAGCGCAGGGTAGCTGTCGCTCAGGCACTGGGCGTAGCCGGCAGCGTCTTACTCCTGGACGAGCCCGCTGGCGGCTTGACCGGCAGCGAGCGGAGTGAACTCGCAGCTTCGATTGCCTCACTGAAGGCGGAGGGAATGTCCATACTGCTGATTGAGCACGACGTTCGGTTCGTGGCGAGCATCGCGGATTCCCTGCTGGTGCTGGATCGCGGTTCTGTCATCGCCGAGGGCCCTGTAAGCGACGTGCTCGCCGACCCCAAGGTGATTGCCGCCTACAGCGGAGGGGGTGCGTGATGCTGAACGTCGACAACGTTGTGGTTCGATACGGGGCGCTGGAAGCCCTGCACGGAGTCACCATCGACGTGCCGCCGGGGGAGTTCGTGGCGATCCTCGGCAGAAACGGTGCCGGGAAGAGTTCGCTGGTGGGTGCTATCTCCGGAATGTTGCCCTTGTCCAGTGGTTCCGTCCGTCACGACGGGAAACGGATTGACGGGCACGGTCCGACCCATGTGGTTCGCGATGGCATCGCGGTGGTCCCCGAAGGGCGGCAACTTTTCGGGGCACTCACTGTGCTGGACAATTTGCGGCTAGGAGCCTACGGGAAGACGGCGCTGGGCTTGAAGGGGTTCGCGCGCTCCATGCTCTCGAAGCAACCCGCCGTCGAGGCCGCTGTCATGCGGGTCTTGGACTTGCTTCCGGAGTTAGAGGAATTGCTCGCCCGAGAAGCAGGAACGTTGTCCGGTGGCCAACAACAAATGGTCGCAGTTGGGCGTGCCCTGATGGCGGATCCCAGCGTGTTGCTGGTCGATGAACTCTCACTCGGATTGGCGCCATTAGTTGTTCACCGACTCCTGGAACACCTGGAGTCGCTGAACGCGAAAGGAATGAGCATCGTGCTCATCGAACAGAACATCACATTAGCCCTGCGCGCCTCGACGACTGCCTACGTGCTGGAGGGCGGCGTCGTCAAGTTCTACGGCCCAAGTGCGGAGTTGGCGCAGGACGGTAAAGTCTTGACCGCCTATCTCGGCGTGGAGGCAACAGCATGACCAGCGACCTGTTGCAATCACTTTTCACGGGACTCGCTCTCGGCGCACTGTATTCCATCGTTGGAATCGGCTTCGTGATTATCTACCGTGTGACAGGAGTGGCCAATCTGACCCAAGGCGCGCTGGTCGTGCTCGGTGCCTACGTCATGTCCACCATGCTTGGGTTCCTCCCGTGGGTCGCAGCCATCGTGGTCAGCTTGGTGGTCACCGCGATAGCTGCGGCGCTCGTCGGGCTCGCGGTCCTTACCGGTCGTGCCTTGTCACCCCACGCGCCGCTGATCATGACGCTCGGGCTTGCGATAGCTTCTCAGGGCGTCTTCATTCTCATATGGGGCGATCTGCCGGTTTCCTACCCGGCGCTGATTACCGACGCTATAAAAGTGGGCGGCGCCTTTGTGTTGCCTCAGCAGCTGATCCTGCTTGGCGTCGTCGTCGTCTTGTTCATCCTTCTGCACCTTTTCTTCTCCAAGTCTTATCTGGGGAAAGCGCTCACTGCGGCGGCTCTGAACCCGCACGCCGCGCAACTCGTCGGTGTGGAACTCCTCAAGATGGGCACCATCGCATTCGCGGTATCGGGCGCCACCGCCGGTCTGACCGGTGCGATCTTTGGCGCGTTGGTGCCGGTGACGCCGGAGGCGCATATTGCGATCGCTATCCCCGGGTTTGCGGCCGCGGTGATCGGCAAGATGCAATCGCCAGCTATCACGTTGGTCGGAGGACTCGTACTGGGGCAGGTAACGAGTGCGGTTGCGGTCTTCGGGCGCCCCGAGTATCAGCAGGCGGCGGCGCTCGCGGTGCTCATCCTGGTGCTGCTCATGAGGGCGGCACTCGTGCGACGGGGAGGGGAACTCACATGATGAATTCCAGGGTGAAAACACATCGTCGGCGCCTTGAGCTGTGGGGCGGACCGTTAGCCGTTCTCGTGATTATCGTCGTGGGCCCGCTCATTCTGCCCGAGGGGCTGATGGGCGTCGGTGCGCTATGCGCGCTCTACGTCGTTGCAGCCGTCGGTCTTCAACAGATGATGGGCTACACGGAGCAGATTTCGTTCGGCCAGGGCGCGTTCTGGGCGATCGGCGCGTACGCGGTCGGCATTCTCACCGTGAAAGGTCACGTGCCGATCGTTCCCGCGATCATTATCGGCGTGCTCATAACCGGTATCGTCGCCTTTGCTATTGGTTGGCCCCTCACTCAGCTCCGCGGACACTACCTGGCTGTTGCGACTTTGGCGCTGGCGATGATCGTGGTGGACTTAGCGAACAACTTGATCGATTTCACGGGGGGCAGCGCGGGTCTTCCGGGCGTTCCCGCGCTCACCTGGTTCGGCGAGCCGATCATCGGGATCCCGTTCTACGTCGTCTGCTGGGTGATCGCGTTGGTCGTCTTGGTTGTGGCGTCGAATCTCTCGATGAGCAGGACCGGTCGGGCGTTCCGCGCCGTGGGTCGCGACGACAGTGGGAGCCAAGCGCTCGGGATCCCATCGGCCGCCTACCGGCTGCGGTCGTTCGTCTTCGCGGCGATGCTCGCTGGGGGCGGGGGAGCGCTGTATGCCACCTATCTCGGCTTCCTTTCCCCGGACGCATTCAGCGTTCAACTGTCGGTGCTCCTCCTCATCATTGTCGTGGTCGGTGGCTTGTCGTCGCCCTATGGTGCATTGCTCGGAGCCGTCGTGGTGACCGCATTGAGCCAATGGCTCAACAGCGTCGCCAGCGATCCGGCGGTGCCCATTGGCGTCGGCTCTGCTCTGGACCCGCTTTTGTACGGCGGTGCTGTGTTTGTCATTCTGCGGTTCCTTCCACATGGTCTGCAGCCGCTGTTGGGACGGATCGTGGGCGGGAGATCGCGAATAGGGCGGACGTCAGATGTCGGTATGCCTAGGAGCTCCGCTGCCTTTGATTCCGATACAGCGGAACCAGCCGCCTTGCTTCAGCAGCACGGGACGGACTGAATGGATCACGCGCGGAGAGAGAGAATGACCCGCCGGGTTCCTCGTTGGTCTGACGTTCGACACCTCGTGCGGGTCAAGCCATTCACGATGAATCCCACCGACCGTCGGCTTGCCAGCGCGTTTACCATTGAAGACTTGCGGCGCGCAGCGCAGCGCAGAGTGCCACGATCGGTCTTCGACTATACGGATGGAGCAGCCGAACGAGAGTTAAGCCTGAAACGTGCGCGTGACCTCTTTGGCGACCTTGAGTTCGTTCCCTCGATCTTGAGGGATGTTTCCGACCCAGACCTTGCCACTACAGTCGTGGGGATTCCGAGCGCCCTTCCACTGGTGTTGGCTCCCACGGGTTTCACCCGAATGATGAATCATCAAGGGGAGAAGGCCGTCTCCGCCGCAGCCCGAGATTGGGAAATCGCGTATGTGCTTTCGACGATGGGAACAACTTCCATCGAAGAGCTTGCGTCAGCGCCGCATGGTCCCCTCATGTTCCAGCTTTATGTCTCGAAGGACCATGCCGTGAGTTCAGATCTCATGGACCGAGCCCGGGCAGCCGGCTACAGAGCCCTCGTCTTGACAGTGGACGTTCCAGTCTCGGGAGCGCGGCTGCGAGATGCCAGGAACGGCTTTGGGTTCCCTCCCGCGCTAGGCGTGAAGACCTTGCTGGACGGCGCCCTGCACCCCCAGTGGACTTTCAACATGCTCACCACCGAGCCACTCGCCTTCTCGTCGCTGAGCAGGTCGCCAGCTGACATCGGCATGTTGATGAAGCAACTCTTCGACCCCTCGCTGACAATGGCCGACTTGGAATGGATCCGGGATCATTGGGACGGGCCGCTCATCGTCAAAGGAGTACAGTCGCTCGACGACGCAAAGGCACTCGCAAAACTCGGGGTGCAAGGAATCGTCCTCTCCAACCACGGGGGCAGGCAACTGGACAGGGCGCCTATCCCGATGCGGCTCCTTCCGGACGTAGCCGACGCCATCGGCGCGGACGTGGAGGTCTCCATCGACACCGGAATCCTCAGCGGAGCCGATATTGTCGCATGCCTTGCTCTAGGTGCTCGCTACACATTCGTTGGGAGAGCGTACCTCTACGGACTGATGGCAGGTGGTGATCGTGGAGTCAGGCGGGCTCTGCAGATTTTGGGCGCTGAGGTCACCCGAACTCTCCAATTGCTCGGCGTTTCACGGATTGACGAACTGCGCACGTCACACGTCAAGCTGCCGTAAAGCGACGAGGGTCGAGAGGTCGCTTCCGCAAGCTCTTCGGCTCAATCGAAGTGCATCTTCATTGTTTAGAGATTTACTTTCAGTCTTCAGTCTTACAGGATGAGTGCACATGACGAAGCAGCATCGTGGCCTCGCCACCCCTCACGCGCAGTGCAGATGGTCGCCTCAGGCTCCCATGTCGACAGCTCCTCTGCGGGGCCCAAGTGAAAGTTCGGATTCATCGCAATGATCAGGCAGCGCAGGTCTATAGAAGAGCTTCCCCGGTATTCGCAGGGGAAGTCGGATGCGGGCGCAATAAAGCTTTCGTCGAATGAGAGCCCCTTCCCGCCACTTCCTGCTGTGGTCGACGCGCTCGGGGCTTTGACGAGCAGCCTGCATCTCTACCCCGAAATCGCGGCCACCGCGTTGATTGCCAAACTTGCGGAACGCTTCGGGGTTGGGCCGGACGAGATCGCTCTCGGCTCTGGTTCGGCCGAAGTGGTGTCGCAGCTGATTACTGCCTCCGCCGGAGAAGGCGACGAGATCATCTTCGCGTGGCGCTCGTTCGAGGCGTATCCGCGCATGGTCCGGATCGCCGGTGCCACGCCCGTTCCCGTGCCATTGACGGAGGACGGTCGACATGATCTTCCGGCCATGGCAGCAGCGGTGACCGACCGCACGCGCCTCATCTTGGTCTGCAGTCCCAACAATCCGACCGGCACCTCTGTCACGAAGGAGGAGCTGGACTCCTTCCTCCACTCGGTTCCCCGAGATGTTCTTGTCGTGATCGATGAGGCCTATGTTCATTTCAATAATGACGCACACGCTGCCGATGGCCTCGACTTCTTCCGCCGCTACGAGAACGTGGCCGTGCTGCACACCTTCTCAAAGGCCTACGGGCTAGCCGGATTGAGGATCGGCTACGCAATCGCGCCTGAGCAGGTAGTGGCCAACCTTCGTCGAGTGGCTCTGCCCTTCGGGGTGACGGCCCTGGCGCAGAAGGCTGCTGTGGTATCTCTCGACGCCGAGGCGGAGTTGCGGGAGCGGGTCGACTACGTCATCGCCGAACGATCTCGCGTCGCTGAGGCACTGCGTGACGCGGGGTGGCGCGCGTTCGACTCGTTCGGCAACTTCATCTGGCTCTGCACCGGCGAACAGACCGCCCTCGTGGATCAGCAACTGCAGGAGCGAGGTGTGATCGCCCGAGCCTTCGCTGGAGAAGGCATCCGAGTGACGATCGGCAGTTCAGAAATGAATGATGTATTTCTCGCCGCGGTACGAACCCTGAGCACCTCAGGTGTATTAGCCACAACTGAATAACGAGTGCTGGCCGTACCCATTTCCCCAAGGGATTCGGCACCGGTCACGTTCATGCAATCACAAAACCCCTATCAAGGAGGATAGAGATGAAAACAAATCGATGGCTCGCAGGAATTGCCATTGCTGCGGCGGGTGCGCTTGCGCTTGCCGGTTGCGCGGGTTCCGCAGCGGGTAACGACGGCGACTCGGACGCCGGTGGCAAGAAGGTACTGCACATCGGCATCAACCAGCTCCTGCAGCACCCTGCCCTCGACGCGGCGACGGAGGGCTTCAAGAAGGCATTCTTCGACGCGGGATACGTCGACGGCGAGACTGTCAAGTTCGACGAGCAGAACGCCAACGGTGAGCAGGCCACAGCGGTCACGATCGCGAACAAGTTCGCGGGACAGAAACTCGACCTCGTTCTTGCTGTCGCCACCCCCGCAGCGCAAGCAACGGCCCAAGCCATCAGCGACATGCCCGTCGTGTTCACGGCCGTAACCGATCCCGAGGCCGCCGGCATCGTCGACAGCTGGGAGAAGCCGGGGGCGAACGTGACAGGCGTGAGCGACCTCAACCCCGTCGCCGAGCAGATTGGGCTCGTCCGAGAGATGATCCCGGCCGCGAAGACCGTCGGAGTCGCTTACAGCTCGGGCGAGGTCAACTCTTCAGTGCAGGTCAAGATCGCCAAGGAGGCCGCGGCCAAGCTCGGGCTGACGATCAAGGAGGCTACAATCTCCAACCCCAGCGAGCTCGGCCAGGCTGTCGCCTCACTGGGCAACGTCGACGCCATCTGGGTTCCGACGGATAACGGCGTCGGCTCTGCGATTGAAGTCGTCGTCCAGTACGCAGAAAAGAACAAGATCCCCATGTTCGTCGCTGATGCGACCCAGGTTGAGTCCGGAGGTGTCATGACCGTTGGACTTGACTACTCGCAGATCGGGTACCAGACCGGTCAGATGGCTCTCGACATCCTTGAAAACGGCAAGGACCCCGCGACGATGCCGGTCGAGATGCCCAAGGCCGATGCTCCGCCGCTGACGATCAACCTTGGAGCTGCGAAGCGCATGGGTCTTGAGATTCCGCAGTCCTTCATCGACAAGGCCGACAAGGTCATCGAGTAGTCAGCGACAGGAGATTCGGAGGGCCCGAAACCATGATTCCCGCACTTGAACTCGGCTTGCTGTACAGCATCGTCGCACTGGGTGTCTATCTCACGTTCAGGATTCTGAACTTCCCAGACCTCACCGTCGACGGCAGCTTCACAACTGGCGCCGCAGTAGCTGCATCGCTCCTGGTTTCGGGCACTCCGCCTGTCCTTGCCACCCTTGCCGGCGGGCTCGCCGGCGCTATTGCTGGTGTTATCACCGGCCTTCTCTATTCAAAGGGCCGAATCAACGGGCTTCTCGCCGGCATTCTCACCATGATCGGCTTGTGGTCCATCAACCTCGCCATCATGGGCAGATCGAATATCCCCATGCTTCGCCAGGAGACCCTGATGACGCCGCTTCGGGAGAACGGCCTCATGGGTGGCCCGGTGAGCATCCTCATTTTCGCGATCATCGCCCTCGTGCTCAAGTTCGCTATCGACTGGTTCTTGTCCACCGATCACGGCCTGGGGATTCAGGCGACGGGAAACAACGAAGAGATGATCCGCTCGTTGGGGGTGAACACGTCGCGCATGGCGATTATCACCTTGGCCCTCTCCAACGCATTGGTCGCCCTCGCGGGTGCTCTGATCGCCCAATACCAAGGTTTTGCGGATATCTCGATGGGAATCGGTCTCGTCCTCGTCGGCCTCGCGTCGGTGATCATCGGCCAGGCCGTCATTCCGGCGCGCGCAGTGTGGTGGGGCACCCTCGCGGTCATCCTCGGAGCAATCATCTACCGATTCGTCATCTTCGCCGCCCTGGCCGCCGGCCTCGACCCGAACTATATGAAGCTGATCTCCGCTGTTCTTGTCGTTGTTGCGCTGCTTCTGCCGCGCTGGGGGCTGCTCAAGCGAGTTCCCTCCCTCCGACAGGCGTTTTCTGGGCGCGCGACCCGGCCTGATCTCGAAAAGGAGGTTCTCGAATCATGCTGACACTAGAGAATGTCACCAAGACGTTCTTTCCCGGCACGGTGAATGAGAGAGTGGCGCTCAACGGCGTCTCATTGCACCTGGAGGCCGGAGACTTCGTCACGGTGATCGGGTCGAACGGCGCGGGCAAGTCGACGATGCTGAACATCATCTCGGGCAAGATTCCACTGGACTCCGGCGACCTGCACATCGACGGCAAGTCCGTCCGGAACCTGAAGGACTATCAGCGAGCAAAGTTCATCGGTCGCGTATTCCAGGATCCGATGGCCGGGACAGCCCCGGATCTCACCATCGAGCAGAATCTCGCCCTTGCCCTAAAGCGCGGGCAGCCCAGACTGTTCAGGATCGGTGTGACAAGCTCCCGTCGGGAGATGTTCACCGAAGAGCTGAAAACGCTGGAGCTGGGTCTCGAAAATCGTCTGAAGATGCGTGTCGGCCTGCTCTCCGGTGGTCAGCGTCAAGCGCTCTCGTTGCTCATGGCGAGTTTCACTCAACCGGCGATTCTGCTGCTCGACGAGCACACGGCGGCGTTAGACCCCCAGCGTGCCGCTCTGGTCATGAAGCTCACGAAGGCGGTTGTCGAACGTGAGCAGCTCACCACGCTTATGGTCACGCACAACATGGAGCAGGCCCTGCAAGTCGGCAACCGGCTGATCATGATGCACGAGGGTCGCATTCTGCTTGATGTGAAGGAGGAGGAGAAGAAGAAGCTGACGGTTCCCAAGCTGCTCGACTTCTTCGCTCAGGTGAAGGGTGCGCAGCTGGACGATCGAGTGATGCTCGGTTGAGCTAACTCGCCAAAGCCGAACGCCCGGTCGAAGACCGGGCGTTCGGTGGTCTTGCGGGGGCTGAGGGTCAGCTCTCCTCGACCGGCGTGACCGGGGTGACCGGCGACGTGGTCTCGGTGGGCGGGGTGAGCACGACCTCGTCGTCCTCGGCAACCCAGAGCTCGTCGTCGGCCTTGAAGGTCTGCCAGATCGCGTACGCAACGCCGGCTGCCGCGGCGATGGCGGCGCCAAGCGCGATGAAGGTGCCGACCCCGGGGCCCTTCTTCTCTTCAACCACCGGCTTCTGCAGGTGCATCCGCGTGAGCGCGGCGCGCACGCGCGCGTCTTTCGCGATGTCGCCGATGGACATCACGGTGCCAAGGGCAGTGCCGACTGCCGGCAGGGCAGTGGCAGCCACCTTCTGACCGATGCCGCCCGCGATGCCCTGTGTCGTGGCAACGTGCGGCTTCACGTACTGGTCATAGCTGCTCATGACACGAGGGACGACCTCTTCTTTCGTGAGCACACTTGCCTGCCGCGCCGCCTCACGGGCGACGACCCCGGCACGGTCCAGAACGTCCTGCTGCTGGCTCCACAGCTCGTCTGCGTGCTTGCGCAGCCGATCGAGTTCCTTGCGGCGCTTACGTGACAGGCTCATCTGGACCCTCCATCGATGTCATGTTGCGGACTGTGTCCATCTTGCCACCGAATTGACTGGGAGCGATCTGGGAGTATCCCCGCATTCCTGCTGGTCCGGTGTCGAAACGGCGGCTGTGTAAGAATTGACCCTATGTCCAAGCACACGGCGATCGCCACTCTCAACACCTCACTCGGCCCGATCACGATCAACCTCTACGGCAACCACGCCCCCAAGACGGTGAAGAACTTCGTCGGCCTGGCCACCGGTGAGATCGAGTGGACGCACCCTGGAACAGGCGTGAAGAGCACCACCCCGCTCTATGACGGCACGATCTTCCACCGCATCATCAAAGACTTCATGATCCAGGCCGGCGATCCGCTCGGCCAGGGCATCGGAGGCCCGGGCTACCAGTTCGATGACGAAATCAACCCGGAGCTCGACTTCACCCAGCCCTACGTTGTGGCCATGGCCAATGCGGGGATCCAGGGCGGACGCGGAACGAACGGCTCCCAGTTCTTCATCACGGTCGTGCCGACCACCTGGCTCCAGGGCAAGCACACCATCTTCGGCTCCGTCGACGACGAGGCGTCGCGTGCGGTTGTCGAGAAGATCGCTGCCGTGCCGACCGGCCGCGGTGACCGGCCGCTCGAGGACGTCGTCATCGAGAGCGTCACCGTCGAGCAGGTCTAGGTTCCCGGGCACGGCATGAGTGCTGCCCCGGAGGATTCGGCGAACCACTGTTACCGGCATCCCGACCGTGAGAGCTACGTGCTGTGCCAGCGCTGTGGGCGCACGATCTGCCCGGAGTGCATGACGCAGGCGCCGGTCGGGGTGATCTGCCCCGAGTGCATGCGCGAGGCCCGCGCGAGCGCACCTCGAACGCGTCCGGCGCTGCTCCGTCCCTCCACGGGTCGCCCTGTTGCCACGCTCGGAATCATCGCGGTGACGGTTCTGATCTACCTGCTGCAGTGGATACCCGCGCTGGCGGTGACGCAGAACCTCGCGTACACCCCGCTCCTCACCGTGGTGGAACCCTGGCGCATGCTCACGAGCGTGTTCGTGCACTCGCGGGGCTTCATCTTCCACATCCTGCTCAACATGTACATGTTGTGGATCTTCGGTCAGCTCATGGAGCAGCTCCTCGGACGTGCCCGCTTTCTCGCGCTGTATCTGATCAGCGGATTCGCCGGGTCGGTCGGGGTGCTTCTGCTTGCTCCCGTCAACACCGTCGTGGTCGGTGCCTCAGGCGCCATCTTCGGCCTGATGGGAGCCTTTCTGGTCATCCAGCGCCGGCTCGGCGGAAACACGAACCAGCTGCTGATCCTGTTGGCGATCAACCTCGTCATCGGGTTCATCCCGGGTTTGAACATCGCCTGGCAGGCGCACGTGGGCGGCCTGGTCGGTGGGGCACTCGTGGGCCTCATCTATCTGGAGACGCGGCAGCGCCGCCAGAATGGGTTGCAGATCGTGCTCCTCGTGGCTCTCGTCGTCGCGCTGGTGGCGGCATCCGTTGCGCGAGTCGTGCTGTGACAGGTGTGAAAAGTTATCCACAGGACTTTCCACACTGGGGATAATTACACGGGTGTAATTAGGGCCGAATCAGCGCCACTGGGTGGTCATCAGGAAGCCGATGAAGGCGATCCCGAAACCGACGAGGATGTTCCACGACCCGAGAGCGGGCACCGGCAGCTGGCCCTGGCTCACGTAGAAGACGATGATCCAGACCAGGCCGAGCAGCATGAAGCCGAACATCACCGGCTTGAACCACACCGGGTTAGGGGCGTCCTCGGTGGAGCGCGGAACGTCGTCGCGGGCGGGCCGGGTGCGGGAATTCGTGCGTGCCATGCCTGAGATTCTATCGGCAGCCAGCGGTATTCCCCTTGATCCCGGGCGGGGAGCCGGATCGCACCGACGATTAGACTCATTCCATGACGAAGAGAGGCGGGCGCAAGCGGGGCAAGGTGCCCAGCGCCGGCCGTAGCCTGTCGATTGTGGGGGTGCTGGGCGAGCTGCTCATCACCGGGGGTGCGTTGGTCTTGCTCTTTCTGGGCTGGCAACTGTGGTGGAACGACATGGTCGTCGCGAACCAGCAGACCCAGGCCGCCACCGAGATCAGCCGCCACTGGATCGAGCAGGCGCCGTCTGCTCCGCCGAGCACACAGCCCACCGCCAACCCGGCTGAACCGGTCGTTGCCGCGCAGCCGGGCAAGGGTGAGGCCTTCGCCGTCCTCTATATTCCGCGCTACGGCGAGGACTACCACCGCACGATCGGACAGGGCACCGGACTCAGCGTTCTGAACAGCCCCCGGCTCGGAATCGGTCACTACCCAGACACCCAGATGCCCGGGGAAGTGGGCAATTTCGCGGTGGCTGCGCATCGGAGCGCAAACGGCGGCGGAATGCATCTGATCGACACCTTCCAGCTCGGCGACCCCATCTACGTGCAGACGGCGGACGGTTACTACACCTATCGGTTCCGCGACTTGCAGTACGTGAAGCCCTCCGCGGTCGAGGTGCTCGCCCCGGTACCGAACGAGCCCGGCGCGACGCCGACCGATCGGATCATCACGCTCACCAGTTGCAACCCGCTGTACTCGACAGCCGAGCGGGTGATCGCCTACGGTGTCTTCGAGTCGTGGCGTCCGACATCCGCTGGCCCACCCGCTGAACTCGCACCCATCATCACCGCCCAGGCACGAGCCGCTGCCAAGGCGCAGGGCTAGGAGGCCTCAATGTACGCAGCGCTGTGGCGCAGTCTCCCCGGTCCGCTGTGGGTGCGCATCCTGTTGGTTCTGCTGCTCGTCGCGGCGGTGCTCTTCATCCTCACCACCTGGGTGTTCCCGTGGGTGGATTCGATTGTCTCAAACCAGGAAGCGACGGTTGGCGCCCCATGACCCGGATCCTCGTCATCGACAACTACGACAGTTTCGTCTACACCCTCAACGGATATCTCGTGGAGCTGGGTGCGGAAACCGACGTTGTGCGGAACGACTCTTTCGACCCCAGTGAGGTGGCCGACCGCATCGCGGAGTACGACGGCGTGCTCGTGTCGCCCGGGCCCGGCAAGCCCGCGGATGCCGGCGTCTCGATACCCGCGGTCGAGGCCGCGATGGAATCCGGAACTCCGCTGTTCGGAGTGTGCCTGGGCCACCAGGCGATCGCGGAGGCCTTCGGCGCGACCGTCACGAATGCCGCGGAACTGATGCACGGCAAGACGTCCCTCGTGACCCATGACGGGAGCGAGTTCTACGCGGGCGTGCCCCAACCCTTCACCGCGACCCGTTACCATTCTCTCGCGGTCGTTGACGAGACCGTTCCTCCGGAGTTGGTGGTGACGTCCCGCACCGAGGGCGGCGCCATCATGGGACTTCGGCACGTCTCGGCGCCGATCCTCGGCGTGCAGTTCCACCCGGAATCGGTGCTGACTGAGGGCGGCTACCACATGCTGGCCAACTGGCTGGCGCTGGCGGGCCTCCCCGAGGCGCGGCAGCGCGCCTCATCGCTCAATCCGCTGCTGAAGCTGGGCTAACCCGCGCAGTAGGTAAGGACGACCTCCGACTTCTGGGGAACATCACCGGGCGCGAGGGACTGCTTGATGACCGGGGAGCCCGGCTGGGAGGGGCAGGAATCGTCCGGCTCCGGGGTGGGCACCAACTGCAGGTTCGGCGAGGAGAGCAGGTCGGTCGCGGCGGACAGCGACTGACCGGTGAGGTCGCTGAGCGTCACGAGGCCGCTCGAGACCACGAAGTCGATGGTTGCGCCGGCGTGGGCTTCCGTGTTCGCCTCCGGGTCGGTGCGCAGCACCACGTCCGCCGGAACCTCCGGGGAGTTCTCCTTGGTGATCATCCCGGGAACGAGGCCCAATTCCGTGACGGCGGACTGCGCCGCTCCCAGCGACTCGCCGGTCACGTCGGGCACCTCGACCGGCTCGGCGCCGGTGGAGACGAAGACCTTGATCACCTCGGACGCCTGCACGATGGTGCCGGCGGAGGGGTCCGTTCGAATGACCTTGCCCTCGGGAACATCGGCGCTGGCCTCTTCAGCCTTGGTCGCCGCGAGGTCGAGATCGAGGAGCTCGTTCTGCGCCGCCTCATAGTTCTGGCCACTGAGATCAGGAACTTTGCGGGAGTTGTCGGGCAGCTCGCTCGACGGCTTGAGGGTGAACACCCAGAACATCACGGCAACGATGATGACGATCACGCTGACGATGCCGGCCCAGACCCAGACCACCGGTGGGCGGCGCTGCGTGCGCACCATCGTCTCGTCATCAGTGAGTTGCTTGAGGGCCAGCTCGGGTTCCGACGTGGCTGGCGGCGGCGGGCCGAACAGATTGTCGGATGGCTCAGCCTCGCGACGCGGAATGCGGCCGCTGGCCGCCGTCTCGATGTCGTCCTTGAATTCGGCCGCCGACTGGTAGCGCGCGAATCGATCCTTGGCCAGCGAACGCAGCACCACGGCATCCAGTGCCTTTGACACCCGCGGGTTGAGTGAACTCGGTCGTGCCGGAACCTCGCTTACGTGCTGGTAGGCCACAGCCACGGGTGAGTCGCCGCGGAACGGCGGCTTGCCGGTGAGCATCTCGAACAGCACGACGCCCGCCGAGTACAAGTCGGTCCGTGCATCGACCGTCTCGCCCTTGGCCTGCTCAGGAGAAAAGTACGAGGCCGTGCCGAGGATGGAGGTGGTCTGGGCGACCGTTGTCGCCGAGTCGGAGATGGCCCGGGCGATGCCGAAGTCCATCACCTTCACCTGTCCCGACGGGGTGACCATCACATTGCCGGGCTTGATGTCGCGGTGCACGACGCCCGCGCGATGCGAGTACTCAAGGGCTGTCAGCAGCCCTTCTATGATGCGCATGGCCTCGTCGGGGTCGAGCGGTCCCTGGCTGATGAGGTCCTTCAACAGCCGGCCGTCGACGTGCTCCATGATGATGAACGGAAGCTGGGCTTCATGCCCGTCATCGTCGACGATCGTCTCTTCGCCCGCATCGAACACGCGCACGATCGTCGGATGCGCCATGCGTGCGGCCGCCTGCGCCTCCTGGCGGAAACGGGTGCGAAAGGCAGGGTCGACAGCCAGCGTGGGCTTCAGCAGCTTGATGGCGACTGTGCGCCCCAGCCGGGTGTCGGTGCCGACGTGCACGTCGGCCATGCCGCCGCGGCCGATGAGCGCACCGACGCGGTACCGCCCGGCGATCAGCCGGCCGTCGTCAGTCAAGGTCGGCCTCTCCTGCTTCCCGAACCACCATCAGCGGGCAGGGGTGGGGGACGGAGTGCCCGGCTCGGTGGCGGGGGCGGTGGTCACCGAGACGGTGGTGGCGGGAGAGAACTTTGACTCGACCTTCCCGCAGAAGTAGCGGTAGCTGACGCTGAAGTCACCGTCACCGGCGGTGACAGTCGCCTGGGTCGTGTCTGCGGGTGTCGGGTTGTCAGAGGCGACGGAGGAACCGTTCCCGTCGGCGCGCACCTCGTAGCCGGAGAGGTCCTGTCCGGCGGGACAGTTCTGCGCCGGCCACGAAATCTGCACTTCGTCGCCCGGCGCGATCGGGCCCTCGGTCCCGACGGATGGTGCGGCGGTGGGTGCGTCGGGCGCGACGAGGTCACCGTAGTACTTCGCGGTGACGGTGGTGCCGACTTTGAGCGTGCCGGTCGGGTTGACCGAATAGACGATGCCGACCTCAGCGGGGTCGGTCGCAGCCGAGCCCTCCTCCATGTTCGCGACCAGCTGCAGCCCTTCGAGCTTGGCGCGCACCTCGTCGGCCGGTCGGCCCTTGAGATCGGATTCCAGGATGGAGACGGTTTCGGCCGTCGTCTCGGTGGGCTCGGGGGTATCGGCGGGCGCCGAACTGCTCGGCACGGAGCTGCGGTGCGTGGTGGTGGTGGGCGGGGCCGTGACCGTGGCATCCGGGCGGAAGAGTGCGAACAGGATCGCGGCCAGCACCAGGACCAGGAGCACGATCATGGCGATGAGCGGCCAGGTCCAGGGGCTGCGCTTGCGCTCGTCTTCGACGACCGCGGCACGAGGAACGGCAGACGCGGCTGCCACGCCCTGCGGCAGCACCGCCGTCGCCTGGGTCGTGGCACCGGCGGCGGGCATGAGCATGGTCGCCGCCGTGTCGGTGTGCTCACCCAGCACAGCGGGTACAGCGGCGGCTGCGGCGGCGACGTCACCACGGCGCAGAGCGGTCGCCGCACGTGCCATATGGGCAGCGGATGCGGGACGCTCGGCAGGGTTCTTCGCGATGCTCGAGTACACCAGGTTTCGTACCGGCTCCGGGACAGTGGCCGGGAGATCCGGCGCCTTCTCGTTGATCTGCGCCATGGCGATCGCGACTTGGGACTCGCCAGTGAACGGGCGTCGTCCCGCGAGGCACTCATAGGCGACGATGCCGAGAGAGTAGATGTCGGTGCTCGGCGAAGCAGGGTGGCCGCTCGCCTGCTCCGGGGAGAGGTACTGCACAGTGCCCATGACCTGGCCGGTGGCGGTGAGGGGCACCTGGTCGGCGATCCGCGCGATGCCGAAGTCGGTGATCTTCACCCGGCCGTCGGGGGTGATCAGCAGGTTTCCGGGCTTGATGTCGCGGTGCACCAGGCCGGCGGCGTGCGCGGCGTGCAGGGCGGATGCGGTCTGCGCGACGATGTCGAGCACCTTGTCGGTGGGAAGCACGCGCTCGCGCTCCAGCACGGTCGATAGCGCTTCGCCGGGAACGAGCTCCATCACCAGAAAGGCGCTGCCGTCTTCCTCGCCGTAGTCGAAGACGTTGGCGATGCCCTCGTGGTTCACCAGGGCGGCGTGCCGCGCCTCGGCCCGGAACCGTTCGAGGAAGCCCGGATCACCCAGGTATTCGTCTTTCAAGATCTTGATGGCGACGGTGCGTCCGATGACGAGGTCGGTGGCCTTCCACACCTCACCCATGCCGCCGATCGCGATACGCGAACCCAGCTCGTATCGTCCCCCGAAGGTGAGCCCAGTGGTGGGTCTCATTTATTCAGCACCGCCTCTAGTACCTGTTGTGCAATGGGTGCGGCAAGAAGGTTGCCGTACCCGGTCTGACCAAGTCCGCCACCGTTCTCGACGAGAACCGTGATTGCATATTTCGGGTCATTCGCGGGTGCGAATCCGGTGAACCACAACGTATAGGGATCGTCCGCGCCGTGCTCAGCGGTGCCCGTCTTACCCGCCACCTCGACCCCGTCTATTCTTGCATTGCTCGCCGCACCGTCCGGGGCGCTGACGTCGTCGATCATCATCCGGGTGATGGTGGCCGCGGTCTCGGCGCTCATCACACGGTTGTACTCCTGAGGCTCGAAGCTCTGCCGTGGTGTGAGGTCAGGACCCAGTACCTCCTCGACGAGGTTCGGCTTCATGACGACGCCGCCGTTCGCAATCGCCGAGGACACCATGGCGATCTGCAGGGGGGTCGCCGTGACCGCGCCCTGACCGAAGGCGGAGAGTGCCGTCTGGGGGGCGTTCGGGTCGTCGGGGTAGTTGCTTCGTGCGACACCCAGCGGCACGTTGTAGTCCATGTTGAAGCCGAACTTCTCTGCGGTGGCACGGATGGCGTCGTCACCGAGTTTGAGGCCGAGCTCGGCCATGGGGATGTTGCACGACAGCCGGAGTGCTGTGGCAATGGTCACGGTCTTGCCGGGTCCGCAGGTGCCGCCTCCTGAATTGATGACGACAGAGGTCGATTCCGGGAGGGTGAAGGTCGACGGGTTGGGGAAGGTGCTGTCCGGAGTGAACTTGCCCGACTCGAGTGCGGCGGTCACCATAACCAGCTTGAAGACCGATCCCGGCGGGTTCAGCCGGTTGATGGTGCGGTTGATCAGAGGGTCGCCGTCGGCCTTGAGCAGAGATTCATACTTCTTTGTCACCGCGGCGGTGTCGTGCTGGCTCAGCTCGTTCGGGTCGTAACTCGGCTTGGACACCATGCCGAGGATTTTGCCGGTGGACGGCTCGGTGACGATGACTGCTCCGGTGTAGTCGCCCAAGGCGTCCCATGCCGCCTTCTGCACAGCAGGATCGATCGTCGTCTCGACGGCGGCCCCGGCTGGCTTCTGCCCGGTGACGATGGCTTTCAACTTGTCGAAGAACTGCGAGTTGGCGGTGCCGCTGAGTTCGTCGTTCATGGCGCGCTCGAGCCCGGTCGGTGCACCGTTGATAGGCATGAAGCCGGTGACGGGGGCGTAGAGCGGACCGTTGGAGTACGTGCGCAGGAACTTGTAGTCGTCGTCGGCCGGTTTGGAGGCCGCGATCGGCTGACCGTCCACGAGGATCGGGCCCCGCTCTACCTCGAAACTGTCGTACAAGGTTCGACTGTTGCGGGGATCAGCTGAGAGGCTCCCGGCTTGGAAGAACTGGATGATCGTCGTCGACGTCATGAGTGCGAGGAACATCAGCAGGACGACGATGCTGACGTGCTTCAGCTGCCGATTCACTGCACCACCAGCCTCGGTTGATTGCGGACGGTGTCGGACAATCGCAGGAGCAGGGCGACGATGATCCAGTTGGCGACGAGGGAGGATCCACCCGCAGCGAGGAAGGGGGTGGTGAGGCCGGTCAGAGGGATCACGCGGGTGACGCCGCCGATGACGATGAAGCACTGCAGTGCGACAACGAACGAAAGACCGACTCCCAGGAGCTTGCCGAAGTCGTCCTGACCCGCGAAGCCGACACGGAAGCCGCGGGCCACGAACAGCAGGTACAGGGCGAGGATGGCGAAGATGCCGGCGAGGCCCAGCTCCTCCCCGAGACTCGCGATGATGTAGTCACTCTGCGGAACAGGGGTGATGTCGGGACGTCCCTGACCGAGGCCCGTGCCGATGAGCCCGCCCTGGGCCAGCCCGAAGAGTCCCTGCACCAGTTGGTAGCTGCCGCCTGAGGCGTTGTACACGTTGTTGTCGAGGGCGTGCAGCCAGCTGGTGAACCGTCCGTTCACGTAGCCGAGCGTCTGGCTCGCGATGAGGGCACCGCCGACGAAGAGGATGAGGCCGAGCAGCACCCAGCTGATGCGAGCCGTTGCGAGGTAGAGCATCACCAGGAACAGTCCGAAGTAGAGCAGTGCGGTGCCGAGGTCGCGCTGGAAGATGATCACCGACATCGAGAGCGCCCAGATGACGAGGATGGGTCCGAGGTCACGGAACCGAGGGAATCGCATGCCCAGGACCTTGGTGCCCACCATGGAGAGAGTGTCGCGGTTGCGCACCAGGTAGCCGGCGAAGAAGACGGCGAGGGCGATCTTGGCGATCTCGCCCGGCTGGAAGGTTGCGAACGAGCCGATGCCGATCCACACGCGGGCGCCGCTGACCTCGCGCCCGAGTCCCGGAACGAGGGGCAGCAGCAGGAGGAGGACGGCGACGAGCCCGGAGATGTAGGTATAGCGGAACAGCGTGCGGTGGTTGCGGATGACGAGGATCACGACGAGGGCGCACACGATCGCCAGTGCGCTCCAGACGATCTGCCGCACCGACGCACTCGCGAAGCCGGACTCGTTCTCGGCGATGTCGATGCGGTAGATCATCGCAATGCCGATGCCGTTCAAGAGCGTGGCGATGGGCAGCACGAAGGGATCGGCGCCGGGAGCCACGAAGCGCATGGCGATATGGAGCGCCAGCACGAGAATCGACAAGCCCGCACCGAGCAAGACCAGCTGGGTGTCGATGTGCCCCAAGGCACCGAGTTGCACGAGGACGATCGCACCGGCGTTGATCGCGCAGGCCACGACCAGCAGGAACAGTTCGAGATTGCGCAATTTCTGCGGCAGGTGGATGCGACGCACCCGGTCCGCTTTTGCGGGCCGCGTCGTGTTCGTGGTCGGCAGCGCAGGGTCAGTGGACGGCATCGTGTAACCGTTCGACAATGAGCCTCGCCTCCGTCAATGAATTGGCACTGATCGTCTCTTCCACCTGCTGCCGGTCGTAGACACGCAGATCCGCAAGCTTAACGTCGGTGTCTTCGTAGACGCTGGAGAGCGGGATCGGACCGAGGTCTTGCTGCACGCCCTTGAAGATGGCGACGGACCCCTGGTCGGCCCCGACGTAGTAGCGGGTCTGTGTCCACTGGTACCCGATCACGGCTGCACCGGCAATGGCGAGCACGAGCAGGATCACCGCGATCATCCAGCCGATCTTGCGGCGGCGTGCCCGGCGCTCGTCCTCCTCGATGAGCTCCGAGAGGTACTCCTGTGAGTCGGGCTCAAAGTGCGTCTCGCGGAACGGGTGGAGACGAAGGGTGGGCAGGCGCAGCGGCCGGGGTCGCACGGGCTCTTCGGCGGCCCCGAGCGACGCGGCAGCCGATCCCACGGTCGTGGGCTCGACGGGAGGCGCCGCCTCGTCGCCGATGTCGACCACGACCACGGTGACATTGTCGGGTGCCCCCGCATCGAGGCTCTCCTTCACCAGGCGCTCAGCGACCGCCTGCGCGTCCGCGGGGGAGGCGAGGGCATCAGCGATCACTGAGTGGGCCACCACACCGCTCAAGCCGTCGGAGCAGATCATCCAGCGGTCGCCGGGGAGGGTGGTGAGAATGGAGGTGTCGATCTCAGGAGCAGATTCGACATCGCCCAGCACGCGCATGAGTACCGACCGCCGCGGATGCACCATCGCCTCGGCCTCGGTGATGCGACCGCTGTCGACAAGGCGCTGCACGAACGTATGGTCGGTGGTGATCTGCGCCAGCTCCCCGTCGCGAAACAGGTAGATGCGGGAGTCGCCGATGTGCGCGATGACGACCTGATCGCCCTGCACTACCATCGAGCTGACGGTGGTGCCCATCCCCGTCAATTCCGGGTGTTCGAAGACCGCCTCACCGATTTGGGCGTTCGCGGCGAGCAGCGCCGACTGGAGTGCGACCTCGGCGTCTTGCGGGGTGGGGTACGCCTTGTCTGCATCGATGATGCGTCGTGTGGTGATCGAGGATGCGACGTCACCGCCGGCATGCCCGCCCATTCCGTCAGCCACGACGAACAGGAAGTGCCCGGCGTAGCCGGAGTCCTGGTTGTTCGCGCGGATCTTGCCGACGTTGGAGACGGCGGCGCTGTGACTGACTGTCGCCATGCAGTTACCGCCGCAGCTCGAAGCTGGTCGTGCCGATCTTGACGGGGGTGTTCAGGGGAACTCGGGTGGGAACGGCGACGCGAGCGCCGCCGAGGAACGTGCCGTTGGTGGAATCCAGGTCCTGGATCATCCACTCGTCGTTCCAGAGCATGAGCCGCGCGTGGTGCGTGGAGGTGTAGTCATCGCGGATGACGAGGCTCGAGTCGCTGGAGCGACCGATGGTGATCGGCTCGGAACCGAGCGGGAACTCGGTGCCCGCCTTCGGACCGGAGAGGATGACGAGGCGGCTGGGCCGCGCGTCGGCGCTTGCGGGTACAGAAGCGTGCGGCGGCACGCCCAGCTGCTCGGTAGGCACATCCGATGCGACCGGGGCGGGCGGCGCCGTCATCGCCGGTGCCATGACCGGCGGCGGCGTGATCGACTCGCCGGCGGCATCCGCTGGCAGCTTGCGCGCACGACGACCGAACAGGTCGCTGCGCAACGCGTAGACGATGCCGAAAATGAACAGCCAGAGCACCAACAGGAAGCCGATGCGCAGAACCAGCAAGGTCAATTCGCTGGAATTCATGCCGAGGGCCCCCAGAATCCGTCCATGTCGTGGCGCCGGCCCGCTTCGCCACCCTCAGCGGCCGCTCCGGCGGATGCCGCTTGCGCGAGCACACGGAAGACCATTCTGGTCCTTCCGATCGTGATCACCGAGTCGGGCTCCAGAACGGACTGCTTGACCGGGACGCCGTCGAGCTGTGAGCCGTTGGTTGAACCGAGGTCGCGCACCATGGCGTGCGAGCCGTCCCAAGCGATCTCAACGTGGCGCCTCGACGTGCCGGTGTCGTTGACGGTGATGTCCGCGTCGCTGCCCCGGCCGACGATCGTGCGCGGCTTCGTGAGCGGATGTCGCTTGCCGTTGATCTCGAGTACCGGCGTCCACGTGACGTCGGCCTGCGAACTGGCACTGCTCGAGTCGATCTGCACGAGGCCCTCGGCCAGTCCCTGGTCTTCGGCCAGCTTGATGGAGACCGCACCGGCGAACTGGTAGCCCTGGGTGGCAGCGTGCTGCTTCACGAGGTCGGTGAGTTCGCTGATGAGCGTGGAGCCGAGGCCACGCATGCGCTCAAGGTCAGCGCGGGACATGCGCACGACAAAGCGATTGGGGGCGAGGATGCGGTCTCGCGCCACGACGGCCGCTTTGGTGTCGAGCTCTCGCTTGAGCGCCGAGGTGATCTCCACCGGCTGCAGACCCGACTTGAAGGTCTTGGCAAACGCACCGTTGACGGCGCGCTCCAAGCCCTTCTCAAAGTTATCCAGTATGCCCACAGGTCTCCCGATCCGGTCCGTTCGGCTATCTGCATGTTACTGGGATGAGGTGCAAAGTCGCCCGAAGGCCCCCGGCCTGGGTGCATGTTCGCCTCCCGCGGACCCAACGCGATCGCGCTGGCTCCATTCATTCCGCGCAGCGGCGCTGGACTCGCGCTGGACGCGCGCTCGAACCGGGCGGCGACATCCGTGGCCCTCGCTGTGCGCTCGAATGGCAAACGGATGCGCAAAAGTGCTAGCATTTCCAAGTTCGCGCGAGTGGCGGAATTGGCAGACGCGCTGGCTTCAGGTGCCAGTGCTCGAAAGGGCGTGGGGGTTCAAGTCCCCCCTCGCGCACAGTGGGTGTTTCATCTAATCGAAGAGTCGGTTTCATGAAATGCCAGCGAACAAGCCGACCGGGTAGAGATTTCCCGGTCGGCTTTCTCTTTTTCAGCTTCGCAGGAGCGCCGTGTCGGCGATCCGTGGGCGGCTGCGCGCTGTAAATGGGAGTCGGCCTGATTTTGGGCAGGCCGAATTGTTCTATGAGTGCGTGATTGCTGCGGGAGTAGGTTCTGCGGGGCTTCAGCGTGGAGGGGCGAGAGCCGGTAGCGAGCTGGGTTTGGCCAGCGGCGTTCCAGTTGCTTCTTTCCGGCGGCGTTCTCGAACCAACTTTCCGCCAGCTTCTCGTTGAAACTCCTTTACGAAGAAGTCTCGTATCTTGCGCAGGTTTGCTGAGACGGCTGCGAGGGTCGCGGCGAGGTAATTGAAGGCGAATCCACGGCCGGAGCGTTTGCTCACGTTGGCGAGGTCTTCGTAGTTCTTAGCTTTCAGCGACTTATTTGCTGACTCAACGAGACTCCGCATCCCGTAGTGCTTTCGTTGCTCACCGGACTGGTAGGCGAACTTCTGGACGTATTTGAGAGCCATGCGCCGGGTACCGTCGTTCGCGACCGCTGAGCCGGCGTCGATAGGGATGGTGATGGTGGTCGATGTTGCTGGTTTCGCCACTCGCTTCCCTGTCGCTCGGTCTATTGCCATGTACGTGCCGGGCGTGGGGTAGATGAATCGCTGGTATCCGTCCTTGTCGGGTCTGCCTTTCGGCTTCATTCGGTACGCTTCACGCGCCGCGAGGTACGACTTGTAGGTTTTCTTCGGAAGTTGCCGGACCGTCTTCTTCTTGTCGTTCGGGTCGATTAATCGGGTCTGGTAATTCTTGGTCGCGTCTATAAGGTCCTGTGGCATCCAGGTGACGTACCAGTTTCCGTCGACGAGGATGAGGTCTTCGAACTGGCTTTGCAGCCCGAGATTGTTCTTCTTGTAGTCGATGACTAGCTCGTAGCCACGTTTGCGCACTGGGATGTGGAAGTTCTTAACCTTCTCCCCGTTGTACGCGCGGTCTGCGATGAGGAGCCCGCCGTTGAAGCCGAGACGTTGGTGAGATTGAAGGAGCTTGAGGCCCTCGCGAATGATTTCTCCCGGCCGGTGAAAACTCACTGCCGTGGTCAGTGAAGGGAAGAGATGATTTTCCCCTGGTTTGTTCCACACCATGACGCTGATTTCGAGTTCGTATCCGGGGACGTCGGTTTTTGCTCCTTGTCCGTCGTGCTTGCCTTCTCGCCGGTAGCGACCCGAGTGGGGGTCGGCATTTCCTAGTCGAAGGGAGGAGTCGGTCGGGTGGGGCTTTCCTGGTACTCGGACGAGGGTGGCGTCGATGGCGATGTTGCCGCGGTATTTTTCCCAGATGTCCGCGGGGAGCTCGCGGACGCTGGTGTGGAGCAGTTGTTCGCAGACCCAGTCAAGACGCGCGTGCTTTCGACTGCTCTCCTTCTTAGCTTTGGCGCTTGATTGTTTGGCGCGCAATTTGGCGAGCGGCTTGGGTTTCAGTCGAAGGTTCCGCGGTTCCGGGTAGGGGTCTATGAGTGCGAGCATCCTGTTGGTTGCCCGCCAGAGGCGCTGGTACCAGTCGTATTGGTCTCCGGGCAGGTTCTTGATGCCGAGCAGTTCGAATTCTTCCGCGCCGAAGTGCGTGTCGAGGGTTTCGGCGATGCGGTGGTAGTTGATGCCAGTTCC
>Ga0157369_10000614_pt1 | contig 46325 bp, 44 predicted proteins | sample C25metaG_FD_113461 | JGI IMG/M metagenome (GOLD analysis project Ga0157369, IMG submission 113461) | Corn rhizosphere microbial communities from Kellogg Biological Station, Michigan, USA - C2-5 metaG | ecosystem: Host-associated > Plants > Roots > Rhizosphere > Soil | place: USA: Michigan... | reverse complement strand
GTTTTAACCACAAAGGACGCAGAGAGAAAGGCGCAAAGATCGCAGCGCTGGGCGTAAAAGTAAGGTTTTAACCATGTAAGGCATGTAAGAAAATATAAGACACTTGAGCTTATATGAACCTTACATCTCTTATGTGATTCAATAAAATATCCAGGAATGACGCGCTAACCGCTCCCCACCAAACCTTTAACTGTTTCCTTCATTCACCGTCTATGTTTTAACCACAAAGGGCACAGCGAGAAGGCACGCTTTAATGAGCCCAAGCGCTCCACTCCAGACTAAAAATTCTACGTTTCCTTTGCAAAGCCAAAAATTGTCTCGGTAATTTGTATCTTGCTTTTCTAAATTAACCAATACTCGAGGGTGATGCTTGACCTTTTTTTAACAGATCTTATCCAAACCGGACAGGTAACCGTGCCTAACCAAATTGTAGATTTTGATGCTTATACCTCAGATCGGGCAATTATATCATTAGAGAAGTATTACTGGGCAGATGCCTTAACTATGCCATATACTGCCCCAGGTTTTGATCCTGAAGCAGCGTTATGGGCAGCGAAATATATTTTCAGCACCATACAATTGGTTCTGCTCAGAGATATCGGCGAAGAAAAATTAAATCAATTACTAGTCGATTACAATGGCCAGTATACACCCGAAGCGGTGTATTCAGCAGATTTGATGCTGCGTTTCCTGCCCGATATTTTCAGGTTCGCAAGTGGCCTGTCGCCAGAAGATCCATTAATTTACAAATTAAAAGCAGTAGCCCGGCTTTGGCCCTTTTCGAGCATAGGGATAGCTGATATAAACGTAACTATAGGAGACAAAATACCCGATCACCCTTCGCTTAGGGTAGCCTATATTGATCGGCTTATACTGAAAAAGGATATGGGCAGGATCAATAGCAAACATGAATTAAAATTAGTGAAAGAAGCCTTGGGTGCATACCAGGCAAAACTATGGCCTGGTTTAAACCTGATCCTTAACGAAGAAACAATATGAACGAAACCCAGTTAGCCACGCATTTAATCATCGATAAGCTGAAGCAGGTACTACAGCATTTAAAAAAGGTTTTTGTTGGCAAAGATGAAATTATCGACCTTATGGGCATTTGCCTGGTGGGCAGGGAGAACCTTTTCATTTTAGGCCCTCCGGGAACCGCAAAAAGTGCAACCGTACGCGAACTTTCCAAATTGATAGATGGACAGACGTTTGAGTACCTGCTTACCCGTTTTACAGAGCCAAACGAACTTTTCGGCCCTTTCGATATCCGCAAGCTCAGAGAAGGAGATCTGGTAACCAACACAGCGGGTATGCTTCCGGAAGCATCGCTCATCTTTTTAGACGAACTTTTAAATGCAAACAGTGCCATTTTAAATAGTTTGTTAATGGTGTTGAACGAGCGGATTTTCAGGCGTGGAAGAGAAACCCGTAAGCTACCTGCACTGATGGTAATTGGCGCCAGTAATCACCTGCCCGAAGACGAAGCCCTGCAAGCGCTTTTCGACCGCTTTCTCATCCGTGTAAAATCAGATAATGTTGATCCACAAGAACTAGATGCAGTATTAAACGCAGGCTGGGTGCTCGAACAGCATAATGGAAGTGATAAACCTGCTATCTCGGTAGCCGAAATTGCCAGTTTACAGGAGCTTACTGCAAAAGTAGACCTTCAGGAAGTCAGACCTGCCTATATCGAACTGATCCATAAAATGCGTAATGCCGGACTACAGGTTTCCGATCGCCGGGCTGTAAAATTGCAGCGGATGATTGCCGCAAGCGCATTGATCTGCAAACGAAATAAAGCCATCCCTTCTGATCTTTGGATATTAAAGCACATTTGGGATACAGAAGAACAGCGCGAAATTATCGCCAATATTGTTAATGTTATCATCGCTACCGATATTTCTGAAAACCAGCACCCCAGGGTAAAAGAAAACACCAAACCTGATGCAGAAGAAATTTATAAAGAGGTACAGCATTTAACCGAGCAATGGGCATTGCCCGAAATTGCAATGGCAGAAAGATCATCAATTAAAGACCGATTGGTACACCTGAACAACCGCTGCGAGTGGATTGGAAACGAAGCGCAGCGCAAATATGTACAGGAGCCGATAGATCTGCTTTGGAAACAGATTATGCAGTCTGCATGAACATGAAGGTACTGGTTTTAGAACGCAAATACCAAGATCAGATTGGTAATATCAGGGCGGTTGAGGGCTGGAGTGCCTGCAGGCAGGATGAGCTCATCTGGCTGAAGGGACCTTTGGATAATAAACACAACCAGGTATTGATCGATTCTCTCCCTATTTTGGCCAGCTATAAACTCGATGGGCAAAACCGTCTTTTCCCGGATGGAAAGTTAACCCCCGTTGCCCTGCTCGAGGTTGTGGAATGGAAAACATTGCCTGAATTTATGCCTTTAGAAATGCCTGTATCGGCAATTCCGGCACAACAGGCACCGCTAATGCCTGTAAACCTGCTGCGCAGCCAAAACCCTTACCCTGCATATGCCCTGCAAACCAATTTTGCGGCATGGAAAAAGTATGTGGATGGTGCTCCACAGATCCGTTTGCAGAAGCTAAAATTTGTGGTATCAACAGCGCAAGAAGTACTTATTATTGGCGATCCGCTTCCGCCAATACCTGGCAAAACTTTTTGGCTAAATGGAAATCTGCTTGTCCCGGCCGGATACAATTTCGACCCACCATTTTTAGGCAATCTGCTTAACCAAAAACTTAAACCAATTATACCTTCATATATTCTTTTTAACGAAAGCGGCAGGCAAAATACCATCGCAATTGATCTTTTTAAACCCGCTGACCGAGCAGTGATAAGACAGGTTTCATTTTAACATATGGCTTACTCCTCGCAAAATACCGTCGACTATTTTAGGGCCTATCAAAATTATTTTTGGAGGTGGGCAGCGCGCGGACAGGTAATCGAATTTGCCAACCAAAAAACCATCTGCTACCGTGAAGACTTATCCAATATTTTAAAAGACCTTCCTAAAACTACCTCGCTTTCTTTAGGCACTATTCTTTTGATTTTGTGCGCTTGTAAAGATGATTGGGAAACCCTTTATAATGCCAAACAAACGTTGTTCGATATCCGCTACAGCAGTACGGATGCCAGTAGCGTTATTGAGGATCCAGACCAAGGACTAAAAACACAGGCCTACCAGTTTTTATGCATCGTTAACCAATTGCCACATCAATACCGTTCAGAAATGAACAGGGTATTACTGCTCCAGTCTATTTTTGATGCATTAAACGTTAAGGGATACCATATGGGACTCTTGCCCATATTAAAGGAATTTAACAGCGGCGAAATGGACGAGGATATTTTTGGCGAACAGGCAGTGCTTAAACAAACAAACTTGGTTCAGGATCTCGCGCCATTGGCGGCCGCCCTCGCTATTTTCGAAGATGTAGAAAGCTTAGTACTTAAACAGCGTACCGGCCTTATAGCGTTGCCTAAGCCCATTGATATTCCTCAGCCCGAACCTGTAGGCAAAGACCTTTTGGCCGAACTGGAAAACGATAAAAAAACGAATACGGTTAGTCAGCTGGCCAGAAGGATTATGGCTGCCTTAAGTATCCCGATGTACCTGAACAGCAATAACGAACAAAGTTTGGGCGGGATTTCTGATATCGCCAACAAAGGCACTTACGATAAACTGTTGCTGAGCGAACTCGCTCAAGACGATCTTCTGCTCACCGCCCGGCTGGCCAATAATGAAGCCCTTTTTCTAAAACGCGAAACAGCGCCTAACCATCAGGTGCAGCAGTTGGGCATAATTATCGATTCTACCTTAAAAATGTGGGGATCTGCACGGGTATTCGCTGTTGCAGCCGCTTTGGCTTTTAGAGAAAGTAAAGAAAAAAACCAACAGTTAAAAGTATGGCTGTTGGGCGGAAAAGACCTCAGTATAACAGCGCTCGAAACCAAAAAAGATACGGAGGCCTTACTCGAAAAAATGGATCCGGCACTGCACTGCGGCGAACCGCTGGTTAAGGCTTTCGCAACACATGCCGAAAAAAATGGCAGGTATATATTCATCACTTCTTCCCATTTTTTAAAAGATGCAACTGTTGCACCTTATTTTTTAAAAATCAGAAATCAGTTAAATTACCTGATCACCATATCTGCCAGCGGACACCTGCAGATGTTCCAAATCAGTAAAAATCAATCTAAACTGATCAGAGAGGCACATATCGATTTGTCCGATCTTGTAAGCCACGGCTATCAGAAAAAGGTTAAACGTATTAACCAGGCTGATCTGCCTGCGGCACTGTACGAACCTGAATTTCCACTTTATTACCCTACTTCAAAGATCAGGATGAGCGAAAATGATCTTTATGTGTTAAAAAACGATGGCATAATTGCTGTTACAATTGATTTACGTTTGCTTTATTGGCCAAAAAAAAATTTTGGCGCTAAAGAACTGGCCGGGCAGTTAACCCGTGGAAAATATTGTTTTGGCGAGATGGAAGATACCCTTTTTATGCTCCTTTTGCCTGATAACAGCAAAGTACTACAGCTATACAAGATCGATACAGCAGCATATGATTATAGCTTAACTGAAATATCCATTTCGCATAAAGGCATAAATGATATTCAGTTTATCGCTCCCTATTTTTATCTTAAGCACAAATATAAACTCATCATGATAGACCCCCGAAACGGAAACATTATCCCTTCCAACGAGGGCGATAGTGAAAGGGTAAAAAGCCGTGGTAGTGATTCCCGGATTTTTCAGATCCGGATAAAAAAGCACCTGAATAATGGATATAGCACCATTAATACTGTAAAAAAGATTTACATCCATACCTTAGGGCGGATTATTGCTGATAAGAAAGAATTTTTGCTCATCAACAATGAGTTCCATTGGAAAGATAAAGCGGCGGATGTGGAGTGGCTAAACGCCAAATCACAGCAAATTTTAAAAGTAGAACATTTATCAAACATTAGGTTTACCAAATTTAGCTGGTCAAACGGAAGTTCGGCCATTATGGATTCGAGGGGAACATTACACCTTAAAAGCAGTAAGACTAATATTCCGGAGATTTGCATCATTATGGTGGTTGGCAAGCCAACGGCTTGCTGGAGTGCCGACGGGTACTTAAGTGGTGCATTCTATTTCACAAAAGTTCGGGGCAGCCAGTACCTGGAACCGCATGTATTTTATAAAAAATATATTCAGGCTTTTATAGATGGACTAAAATAATATGAAACTTCAACTCCGCTATCAGGCAAAATCTACTCATGCCACCTGGGGGGCTTATTTACCAGGCAGCCCCGCCGATTGGTTTGCAGAAATGGCCAACTGGTCTGTAGATTTTTTATCCATCAAGGCCTATCTTGTGCCCGAAAGTGTGGCACAGAACAATTGTATCGGGTTGTTTGTGGTTTTTGGAGCCGCTATTCCAAAAAGCGATCAGATCCGATATCCCTATACTCAGGTAACCGAGGGCTTTTTCATTCCTGTAAATGCCAAACTTTTCCCCGAACTGCGCAATAGCGAACTAAGTGCAGCAAAACTATGGGATATACAGTTTTTTCATCCCAATATAGGCCTCGTTGGATTCGAACAACAGGATAGTTACCAATTGGCAGATCTGATTGAAACACCAGAAACAGTGGCAAAGCCCTGGCTCCACAATTTACCTTTAGCGCCCGTTCTTCCGCAGCTCCGCTCGGTAATGATCGAACCACTACAAACCACCGATGCCATTGATGATTTAAAGGCATTGATTAATACCCAGCCACTATCCGATATCCCAAAAACAGAAGAAGATCAAAAGCATAGCAATAAATGGAGCAACATTTTAAAACCGCTAAGCAACCTGGGGCTTTGGGTTTTGTTAGGCTTTGCTTTTATCGGTAAATTTCTGCTCCAAATCATTGCCTTTCTGTTTCCTAAACAGGCCGCTTCCATGGCCAATATACAAACCCCTAGTTTTCTGCAACAATTAGATACCTGGATCAATCAAAAAATGGCCTCCATCGAAAAACAGCGGGACAGTGAACTCAACAGATTGGTGAAGCTATTTGATAAAGATAAAGATGCTGCTTTACAGTATGCCATCCCATTAAATAGTGCATACCTGAACCGTGGCACCGCAGCACCATCTGGCAAATTAAGCAGGCAAAGTTTAAACCTGAATTTTAAGAATTTTGGCAATGGACTAGCTGCCGATTTATGGGATCTGGGCAGTTATAGATGGGAACTTCAGCAACGTTACGAAAAAACGGCTACACAGGCCGTAATAGATCGCGATTTTAAAAAGGCAGCCTATGTTTATGCCCACCTGCTGGGCGATCTTGACAGAGCAGCAAGAACCTTACGTGAAGGCAAACATTATCGCGAAGCTGCGGCAATTTATAAAGACCACCTTAACAATAAAAATCTGGCAGCCGAGTGTTTAGAAAAAGGCGGGCTTTTAAACGAAGCCATAAATTTATATATAGACCTGACCAATTATGAGAAAGTTGGCGATCTGTATGTGCAAATGGGACAACAGCAGCAGGCACTAAAATATTATGAAGATGTAGTGCTGCAATCGCTGGGTGCCAGAGATCATTTAAAGGCTGCAAGCATTATCGAACTCAAAATTGGAGACCCTAAAAGAAGTGAAGAAGTGTTACTTAGCGGCTGGCACAATAACAACCAGGCAGAACAATGTTTAAAACATTACTTCGAAATTAGGGTGCAAAACGGAATACCTTTAAATAAAACAGTTAAGGCCTTTTATACAGAACAGCTAAGCAAGGGCAAAAGCACCGTTTTTTTAAGGGTACTTGCCAATGTTGCCGAAAACAGTGAAGATGAAAGCTTTCGCGAAACAGCCTTAAATATCTGTTACGAAATTGTAAGCCAACAAATTACGGCGGGCGATTTTAGCGCTTTAAAAATGATGGATCGGTTCATGCGCCAAGATCCAATGATCGTTCAGGATGTAAACCGTTATGCCATTAACCATTATAAAGAGATTAAACAGCAGCAGGCTGATTATTATATTCAACTGGACCGTGAAATAAAGTGGGTTGATTTCTGTAGTTTCCACGATCAGCTGATCGGCATTGGTATCAAAAATGAAACCCTGCAGCTGCTCCGCATGAACTGGGAAGACTGTATAGATTATTTATACCTGTTTAAAGCCAATGTTGACGATTACTATGCTTTAATAGCCGATGCAGGCATATCAAACCGCATTTTAATCAGTGGGGATGCCGTTCCAAGTGAACACCGCAAATTACCTGAAACCCACAATTTCGAAAGGGAAATCGTTCTTTCTCAAATCAGTTGGTTAGGCCAAAATATGGCTGGCTCAATCGAATCTACCGACCAAAAAACGCTTTCTGTTCTTCTAACGCATAGTGAAGACATTCGGTTAAACAGGTACACGGTAACAGGGCAGCCCTTAACTTCTGTTGTTTGTACCTGGGATAAATCGTCGATTGATGCCTATCAGATTTTCTCGAACAAGAACAAAATGTACTGGCGAAAAGACCACCTGTATTTTACCGGGAGCGATATGTTGGTGCGTACAGCTGATACCGGAATACTCGAAATGTTATTTGTCGAATCGCCCATTATCAACTTTTCGGTAAGCAGTGTGCATACTGCACTAAAAATAGCCGTATTAACAACCGATGGCTGCCTGGTTGTTAGTCCTACGCTAAAAGAAATGCCCATCAGTATCCCGCTTTTCGCAGCAGACTTAAGTGCGCATTGTATACAGATACTTCCAGACAATCACCTTGTTGTTGCCAACAGCGAAAAAGCACGGGTATACGATATCAGCGGAAAAAAAGCACAGCTACTTTTTGAGGTCATAACCGATCATGATATTATACGCATTTTTAATGTTCCTAAACGGCATCATTTCGGTTTACTCGAGGCCGATAACCGGATTTCGGTACACATTATCGATATAGAAGAATAATTGAATGAGGTTAATTGTAGGCCAAACGCCTGTCTGGTCCCACATCATTTCCCATCTTTTTAACCACAAAGGGCACAGAGAGAAGGCACAAAAACCACAGCGTGTGATGATAAATAATGAAGTTGATGCGGTGGTAAAAGCGGCCGTCATTCCCGCGCAGGCGGAACCTTAAAACTCAATGCATTACCATATAAGGAATTTAAGAAAATATAAGGCCTCGAGCTTATATGGTCTTATTGGTAATCAAAAAGATGCTTCACTACCCTTAGTACAAGCGCTACCACTAACAGATACTAAAAAGTTCGTCATCCGATAGCTATCGGATGCGGGGGGAATTCCGAATGTTCGTGAAAGCAATCTTAACTATAGGTTATAGCAATCGCATTACGATTGGTTCATCCAATGAAAAATTGGTTTCGCAATGACGATTCCTCATCGGTTATCATACTTAAAAAGCCCCGTCGTTCATATTGATTTTTATGAGATAAATTAACCCTCAAAATGACAAAAACAGAAAAAAGCGGTCATCATTCCCCACAAAGCGCAACGCAGCGTAAACCGGCATCATTTAGATGCTTGCTCATTTTAAGGCATTCACTAAAAGTCGATAGAAAAACCTCCGCCAAGCACAAAACCCTTATCAAAATTTGGCGGAAGCTCGCCGGCGGTATATTTTACGGCCACCTTGGTTTTGGTGCCCGGACCTAAATTAATTTTAAGCAGCTTTTCCACCCTGATCATGTAAAAGTAATTCCAGTCTTTACCTGCGTTTTTCAACAATAAATTGCGGTCGAGGTCGTAATACGAATCGAATAAAAAAGCAATCCGCTCATTTCCGGAGAGTATACCCGTTTCCCATTCTGCTTTCAGGTTTAACCTGTTCATAAATTTCGAATCTTCAAGCAAAGGGGCAAGGCTGGTTTTATTTGCCCCGGTCACATAATCATAACCGACAGATAAATCCAGCTGCCTTGGATTGTTGTTTTTTGCTGCCCTTAACAAACCGAAAGGAAAATCGAGTATCGCACTCAGGTAAGAAGTAGAAACAGAAAGCTGCGGACCAAATGCAAAATCGTAATTCTTAAAATCCTGGGTAGTTTCGTGCTTGGCATGTAAATTAAACGACAGCCATAAGGGCGAAGCTACCTGTGCGGCCTGATCACGTATCTGCTGAACAAGCGGGTCTTTTCCGGGAGGTAGTTCCGGATCATCATCCGCCAGCGGATCTATAGTGCTACGGGGCCCAAGGTCTTTGCCTTTTATGTGAAACAGCGGCTGCCCTTCCAGTTTAATTTCCGAAATCAGGCTGCTGTTTTTGTTTTTATCTTCAGCAACGGTTACAAAACCTCTACTGCCTAATGATAGGTTTAGCTTATTAATTTTAGCCGGATCGTTGCCCAATAATTTTTTATCCAGTTGAAACTGATAATCTATCCCGAATGATCCTTTTTCCGGATCAATAAATTTAAGGTCAACCTTTAGCCCGTATTTATCGAACACTTTAAATGAACCCGACGCTTCTACCATGCTTTTTTTTGCCGTGGTATCGGCACCGTTCGTTTGTGCAGCTGCCAGGCTTCCAAAACCCAGGCAAGCGATCAATAATAGCGTCCCTTTCATTTCCCTGTCTCGTTAGTGCTGGTCTTATCACTCGGAAAAATGGCCTTATCAGCCCAGGTGTTTATCATCGCTCCGTTGGTCTGCGTATCCTTATCCAGATCGACCAGGATATCTTCAAGTGCCAGCGAAACATTATAATGCGCTAAAATCTGGTTAAAATTATAGGCAAACCTTATTTTTGATCTTTTGATGGCATCAGGATCTATCCCCCAATTCATATCCTTTACCTTGGCCGCTAAAAATTCATCCCAGGCATCAAATGGATTTACATCATCAAGCGGATTGTCTGATACGCCGAAATAAGTGCGCTTAATAAAACGTCTTTTCTTTTCCGTTAATTCCGTTTCTTTCATAATGGTTCTTTTGGGTTAACTCAATAACAAGAATATTGGCGTAAGTTAAAGCAGGCTAAAAAATAAAACTAAATCTACATATTAAGCAGTTCACTATCAATACCTCATCTTGGGTATATTATTGTTGGTTCATTCGGTTAATAACTTCGGATTAAAATTCCACAATCCATCTTACATTTTCCATATTTTAACCACAAAGCGCACAGAGAGCAAGCGCAAAGGCCGCAAAGTTGCGGCGTAAAGTTTTACCACATAAGGAATTTAAGAAAATATAAGAACCCTGAGCTTATATGAACCTTTTATATCTTATATGGTTCAAATTAAAAGATTTTGCACTTCCGTTCCAATCCAGCACAAGATCGCCCATAGACTTCGTGCTTTCCATGTTTCCGTGGCAAAAAAGCCTACCGGTTTCGTTAATTCATGATGACGCATTGATCGACTCACGACTCCGGACTCACGACTTTGGGCTAAAAAAACGGCTCAATCTTTGCTCCTACCGAAGCTTAAATTCGATAAGAAACCCCATTTTAGCTCATGAACAAATTACCAGTACTATCCCCAAAACCATTCGTCTCCCTTTTAATCCTGTTAACTCTTTTCCTCTCCGCCTGTTCGGAAACACCAGAACGTTTTTTCGACATTGCCATCTTAAACACCAACATGATCAACGATTTTGCCAGCCCCGACCTGGCCCGCCACCTAAACGACGAAACCAAAGAATATCCCGATATCCCATCCAGTAAAAAGAAAGGCAACGAAGCCACCACCAGCCTCAACTACAAAATTTTATACCTTGAGCAATCGCTCGAAAAGGTAAAAAAGCTGTCTGCTTCTGGTGATGAAGAAAAGGCAATTAAAGCCCTTTCGCAGCAATTATACGAACTCGTAATCCCCGTTTATAAAAACGAATACCTGGCTTATGCCAAACTGTGCGACAGCAAAGGCAGCCAAAGTGCCAAAGATGAAATTATTCAGCGCATCGACCAGAAATATGGTGCCCGTTTTGAGCAAAACTTTAATGCCTTAATGGAAAAAGGCAAAACCTATGCCCAAAAACACAACATCCAGGTAAACTGGGGCAAATAAAATAAGTAATGGTTCAATTCAGGTGTAATGCATTTGGGTTAAACCATGACTTAGCCGCTAAATATGTTTACAGGGCAACAATAAGTTTAACTTATTGTTGCCTGTTATTTGATACTTGTTTTTATGCAATAGCCTGCAGCATCTATTTAAAATTCCTCCCCACATGAAAAGCATCTTTAGTTTCTTTGTTCACCTCCTCACGAACCTGTGCCCGTTTATTCTGAGCCACATCAAGGGCCGATTTCTCATCACCCCGCGATAAGGTTAAAACAGGCAGGTCGTCTGCCTCCCGTTGCAATAGTTTACCCAGCATTTTTGTAAAATCGAAACACTTGCTTACAATTACATGCACCACCTGCCCCTCGCGTTGTAAGCGCCCTTCCACCATCAGCAGCCGTGAATGTAGAATCTCCTTCCTGTAAGTCTCAAAAAGCTTTTCAAATACCACCAGGTTAGAATAACCCGTTTCATCCTCAATAGTAATAAAACATACCCCGCCAGCAGTACCTGGCCGTTGCCGTACCAGCACCAATCCCGCTACTTTTACCAGTTGCCCATCAGTTGCCTCGTTGTTGATGGCATGGCAGGAACGGATGCGTAACATATCTAGTTGATCCCGTACAAAACTTACCGGATGTGCCTTTAAAGATAAGCCAACCGTTGCATAATCCTGCACCACATGTTCGCCTTGCCCCATAAGAGGAAGCTCTACCTGTGTTTCCAATACTGTTTCAGACGGTTGTCCCTTAAACAATTCTACCGGCATGTCCTGTAAGGCTGAAACTTCCCATAGCGCTTTTCTACGGTCAAGCCCCATCGATCGGAAGGCATCGGCATCGGCCAGGCGTTCTAGCGCAGCAAGTGAAATACCCACATCTCTAAGCCCGGTAATGCTGCGGTAACCATCGCCCCGGCACGAAACCAAAACCTCCATTTCTTCTTCGCGGATACCTTTGATCTGGCGAAAACCCAATCTAATTGCAAAATACCTGCCCGGTTTTTCTTCTAAAAGATTATTCCATGTAGAATAATTTACATCCACCTCCCGCACTTCAACACCGTGTTTCTGCGCATCGATTACAATCTGTGCAGGCTGGTAAAATCCCATGGGCATACTATTTAACAAAGCAGCCGCAAAGGCATCCGGATAATAATGCTTTAACCAACAGGATACATATACTAATAGTGCAAAACTGGCTGCATGGCTTTCAGGAAAACCATAACTGCCAAATCCCTCTAACTGCTTAAAAATCCTTTTGGCAAACTCCAAAGAATAGCCTTTGGCCAGCATCCCGTTAATGAGTTTCTCTTCATACTGGTTTACCAGTCCCTTAAACTTAAAGGTTGCCATGCTCCGCCTCAATCCATCTGCCTCTGCAGGGGTAAAGCCTGCGGCAACAATTGCAATTTTCATGGCCTGTTCCTGGAACAGCGGTATGCCCAATGTGCGGCCCAATATTCCTTCCAGTTCGGGTGAGGGGTATACTACCGGCTCTTCGCCATTTCGCCTGCGTAAATACGGATGCACCATATCACCCTGTATTGGCCCGGGCCTAACAATGGCCACCTCTATTACCAGGTCGTAAAAACATTTTGGCCGTAACCTGGGCAACATCGACATCTGGGCGCGGCTTTCGATCTGGAATACCCCTAAAGTATCGGCTGCACTGATCATGTTATAAACATCAGTATCATCCTCCGGAATGTTGGCCAAAGTTAGTTCCCTGCCATAATGATCGCGGCACAGATCAAATGCTTTGCGGATACAGGTTAGCATGCCCAAAGCCAGAACATCAACCTTTAAAAAGCCCAAGGCATCAATATCATCTTTATTCCATTCAATATTGGTACGGTTTTCCATCCGGGCATTCAAAATAGGGCAGAGATCGGTTAATTTACCCTGTGTTACCACAAATCCCCCGGTATGTTGCCCCAGCTGCCTAGGAAATCCCATCATCTGCGCCGTTAACTCCAGTGTCTTTTTCAGGTGCGGCTCTTCGGGGTTCAGTCCCTGTTCAACCACCCGTTTGCCTTCAAACCATTCATCTGTATATTCCCAAAGGGAACCGGAAAGCCTGTTAATCGTATCAACTGATAAACCCATTGCCTTACCTACATCACGTATTGCGCCTTTCTGGTGCTGCTGGGTAACAGTAGCCACAATAGCTGCCCGGTCACGCCCATACTTATCATAGATGTACTGGATAATCTCTTCCCTGCGTTCGTGCTCAAAATCAACATCAATATCGGGTGGCTCGTTACGCGCAGAGGAGATAAAACGCTCAAACAACAGCTCAAACTTCATGGGGTTTACCGAAGTAATGCCTAAACAAAAACAGATCGCCGAATTGGCAGCAGAACCACGTCCCTGGCATAAAATGCCCCGGCTTCGTGCTTCCCGTACAATATCTTCCACAAAAAGAAAATAGTTGGCGTAATCCATCTTTTTAACGAATTCCATTTCATAGCGCACCATATTAACCACTTTTTCGGGAATTACTTCGCCATACAGCGCATGCGCCCCTTTCCAGGTTAGGTATTCAAGCTCCTCCAATGGTGGCCTGCCGCTCTTGTTAATTTCTTCGGGGTAAACGTATTTCAGCTCATCAAGCGAAAAAGTGCAGGCCTCAGCAATTACCAATGTATTTTTTATCGCTTCAGGATATCTTCTAAACAGCCGTTTCATTTCATCTACCGGCTTCATGTTACGTTCTGCATTCTGGTGCAGCCGAAATCCAGCTTCTTCAATGGTGCACTTTTCACGCACACAGGTTAATACATCCTGGAGTTCCCTACGCAAAGCATCGTGGTAATGTACATCACCTGTTGCCACCATCCGAATTCCATACCTGGAAGAAAGCTGGGCAATTCTGAAAAGCAGTTTATCATCATTCCCTGAATAATTTCTTGTGGCACCAACATAAAGCTGGTTACCCAGCGCCTCGCGGTATTCTGCCACCGCAGCAATAAAACTGTCCTCAAAAGCAAACCTTCGGTTCAGTATGCCCGGCATCACTACCGTAAAAATTAATCCCTTCGAGTGCGCATAAACATCAGTACGCGAGAGGTGGCAAGAACCTTTTTCTGCCCGCATATTGCCCAAAGTAAGCAGCGCAGATAATCGCCCATAGGCTTCCCGGTTAGTTGGGTAAGCGAGTAAACTCGGGCCATCCAATAAATCGAGCCTGCAGGCCGGGATAACCGAAATCTCTTTTTCACGCGCTGCGGCATGGGCACGCACAATGCCTGCCATCGTATTCCTATCGGTAATGGCAATCTTTTCATAACCAAAAGCAGCAGCCTGTTCTACCAGTTCGTGCGGGTGCGATGCCCCGCGCAGAAAGCTAAAATTAGAAGTTACCTGTAACTCACTATATCCCATAACTCTTATTTTTTATGCAAAAAATCCGTGTATAAACCATTTAAACTGCTTTTCGCTGTCGTAATGCCCCGAGCGGAACAACCAGTACCTGCGGCCCTGCTCATCCTCAACCTGGTAATAATCACGGTGCTCCCCCAGCTCCAGCCACCATTCGCGCTCAATCCGCTCCGGGCCATCTGCTTTTACCACCTGGTGCTGAACACCCTTGTATATAAAAAACCTTGGCGGATGATCGGGAATAAGCGCCATTACTTCAATTGGAGCAGGAACAGGAAGAAGCTCAGTTGGCCTTGGCATATCTAAACGCCAATCGGCAGCTGGCTTTTCAGTGACCGAAAAAGTATGTCGCACCGATCGCTCTGGCCAGTAACGTGTAGCGGGCAGGTAACGGTGAATTACCTGTGGGCCAACTTTTCCTGCAACACGGTCTAATAACCTGATTACACTCTGGTCATCCAGTCCGGGCTTTGCCGCCCAAATGGCTTCCTGCTCTGGCGCTACGTCATCTACTTTGGGCACATCTAAAATAAACAGCTCTATCCCCAGGCCGGGGCGCACCTGGTCTATCTTTAGCTGAAATAGTTTTAGTAAATGGCTTACACTATGGCTTGCTGCGTTTGTACCTACCGCTATCTGTACCAATTGCCCATCAAGCCGATAACCCGTTAAAATACCTTTGCGAAGGCCCTTGCCCTCTGCCTGCAGCTTAGCACAAAGACGCTCCAATAATTTAGCGATAGCAATTTCAATTGCCGTACGTGTTCTTATCGGCTCTAAACAGGGCAATCTTTCCTGGAAAGCGACTGGCACCTGCACAGGCACCAGAGTTTCATGTTCGGTTCCAAGCGCCTGGGCCAGGCGTATTAAAAAACCTTCGCCAAAACGCCTGCGCAAAACAGACCGCGGCATTCCGATAAAACTTTTTACCTGGTAAAACCCAAGCTTGCGTAGCTTAACAAGTACAGCCTCTTCTAGCCGTAAGGCTTCTGGCACTAAAGGAAGTAAAGCCTCCGCATGTTCACCACTAGGAATAAGTGGCGTAACTTTTCCGTACCTGGATACTGCCCAGGCAGCACCAGGGGTATCGGCAATGGCCAGCCGTACGGTATAACCCTTACTTTTTAATCTCGAAACAATTTCTTTTATATATTCCCGCTCGCCGCCCCAAAGGTGCGGGCAGCCGCTTACCTCTAGCAGCAACCCATCTTTGGCAAATTCATCTATAGCGACAATAGGCGCGTAGCGGATGCACCATTCTGCAAGTCCCCTTAATAGTTTTTCACATCTGCCTGGCTTATCATCCAGTACCTCCAGACCTGGGCAGATGGCTTTGGCATCTGCAGCACGCATGCCCTGCTCAATTCCGGCTTCTGCTGCCAAAGGACTTACCGCAGTAATCATCATCCGGCCATGATCGGGCACTGCAAATACAAAAGGAACCGTTGAAAGTTCAAGACGGCGGATAAGCTGCCAATCCGCCAGCAACTGGCTAAACCATATCGAAACAAAACGCCTTTGCATATCTTTTACCCAATCTGTCTGTTTTCATCTGCTCTCCAGCCATCTTGCTGCAATACCCGTTTTATTTCTAAAAAGCCTTCTCCGGCCCATTCCATTATCCAGTTCCCCGGAATCCCGTTTCTTACTTTCAGCAGGTTTACCTGCCAGCGTGGAAAACCAAGGCCTGGCATGCCTTCTTCCAAAACACTCGGTAATGGGCTAATCTGCCATCGTGCAGTAGCAATGGTACTGGCCATCCTTCGTGCATCTTTGCGCAGGATAAATCCGGTAACGCCACTTTCTTCGATTGCAAGCTGCAATCTTCTCGATTCAACCAGGCTCAGGGCATCAACCTCAGCCACCACAGCAGCTAAGCCCTCACATCGCAATGCTTCCTCCATTATCCAAAGGGCATCCTTTTCTGTATCAACATCCATAAAAATGATCCGTTCAGGCGCTACATTGAAAGCACTTAGCGCTGCCGGGAACAAACGCCTTGCCGTACTGATCCATATGCAGGCCGCTCCATCTTTCATTAAAGCAGCAAGCAGACCGGCAATAAAGCCATCGCTGGCAGCAGCATCTTCTGGAAAAACAGTAATAAACTCATGGATAGCCCGTTTTGGAAACACCCCGCCGGGAAAAGCATCTTCAATCGCACCAAGGCCAATCTGCTCCGCCTTAGCGGCAGAAGCAGACTTTAAGCCCTGCCACATCAGGATATCCTGTTGTAGTTTGTGTACCAATTCGCTCTTTGTTCCCATCTTAATCGCTAAAATAATTAGCTATTTAAATTTGCTTATATCATTTAACAACAAACATAATGCTAAAAATGTTAGTAAAAAATGAAATGTGGAAAAGAAATCCACTTTGGTTGATAAAAGTAAGGGTAGAGCAATATACTTTATTGCTTGAAAGAAAAGCACATATCAATAAATAACTATAACGAGTTAAAATACTGCTAGTTATAGATACTACATACGTGTATATTTACTTATGTAGTTCTCTCTAAAAAAACTATAAATCTAAATTATCATGAAAAGAAAACAATTAATCCTTGTGTTCCTTTGTCTGGGAACATTGGCTCTTAATGCCAAAGAAAAGAAAAAAGCGTCGAAAGAAACAGGCGACCCCGTCCTGCCTTGCGTAAGAAGTTCAACTGTCAACTGGTCGGCAAGTTATTACTGCTTTGCAACCAACACAATGATGAATCAAAGCTCTGCTTCGATCTGTACTACATCAAGTACGGATGGTTGTGAAACTGCGCAGAACCAGGCTACAACCTGTGCCGGAGCGTTAGCAGCAGCAAGCAAACAGGCCGCTTTAAGCAATATGGCCAGTCAATGTAACAAACCACTTGACTGATCCCATTACTATTTAATAGCCTAAAAACTGGCTTATTCTTAATGCAAACTATAAAAATCTAAATCATGAACTCAAATCCGATCAAATATTCAAAAATATTATTATTGGCTATTTTTTGTATGATATCTTCCGCAACAATTGCAAATGGTATTCCTGCAAAGAAAAAAAAGAAGCAGATCCTGTAACGCCGTGTTCCAAAACTGCAACAGTAAGCTGGACGGCCAGTTATTTTTGTGCTAAATCCAATAGTTGGCTGCAGCAGAGCTCATCTTCATCCTGCACCAGCTCGAGTACAGTAAGTTGCGAAGATGCAGAGAGTAAAGCAAGCGCCTGCGCAGCAGCATTGGCAACATCTGGAAAAGCAACAGCACTAGCAACAATGGCTACGTTTTGCAATAAACCTTTAGACTAGTATTCACCTAGTGATTTAAACGTGGTACAGGGATTGGATGTTGGTTCTGTTCCCTGTGCCTTACCTAACGCTCAACTTTTTATGATTAAACAAATATTAATATTTATAGTATCCATATTACCAACCATGGCATTTTGTCAAACGCTTTCCGCTACCTATGCCGTAACACAGGATATCAACGTTGTTCTTGGCGGTAAAGAGAAGAGCATCTCGCTGAACCTCAAAGGCCACTTCTACCTTAAAGGGCAGCGGTCTATTTATTGGGAAAGCCCGGATTATCTGTCCAAATATCCCAAAGGCCAGATTGTGGTACCTACCAAATCAGGTAACGAAATTTATGCGTTGAATACCGATACAATGCAGATGTTATATTATGTCGATTTAAACAACCTACTAATGCGGGTAAAGCCTGCAAGTGGATTGCCTGTTGAAGAACACAAGATTGAAAAAGAAAGAGTGTTAAACTGGGAATATAAATCAGAAACAAAGACCGTAAATGGGTTAAAATGCCAGCTAGCCACAGCAACCGATCAATGGAAAGTATGGTTTTGCCCAGATATTCCTTCCCGCACGGGTTTGTTCAATATTAGCGGTTTACCAGGCCTGGTTGTAGAGGCTGAATTAATTCCGTTAAATGCACATTACACGCTACAATCGTACGATACACAATCTGACATTCCAGAATACGTTTTTGAACCCGGTGAATTCCGCACACTGGCAAAAAAGGAATCCGTTAAAACAACTCCCGAACAAAAAGATAAAACCAAAAAAAAACAAGAAATTATAAAGAATAATAACTAAAACACTATCATTGTTTAGATTCTAATCTACTTCGCATGAACCAATAAAAACATTCAATGAGACTGATTTACGGGCTTTTAATCTTTTTGTTATGTTTTTCGAGCCGTGTTATTGCCCAAAATATCAATGTCACTATAAATTTATCAGATGAATTCGGCTCAGCTGTCAAAGATTTCAATGTTAAGATCAGTGGAACGCGCAGCAAACTGATTTATAGCTTTTCGAATTCGCTGGATAAAAATAGCATAAGCCGGACTATCCTTCCAAAAAAGGAGGATGACAGCCTGAGCATATCCATTACCCATATGAGTTATGCAGATAGTATTTTTTCTATCAGTTCTAACATCTCTAAACAGGCTTTCAATGTCAAAATGCATGTCCGTTCAAATTTCCTGAAGGACGTTAATGTAAAGGGGCCACCCATCTGGAAGCGTGGGGACACTATCAACTTTAGAACAGATGCATTCAGGGAAGGGGATGAAAAAAAACTGAAAGACATCATCGAAAAACTGCCGGGGTTTGAGATAACAACGGACGGAAGACTCCTTTATAAACAGAAGCCCATAGACCGGGTACGTATCGATAATGAAGAGCTTTTTGCAGATAAAGTAAAAATGATGCTCAACAGTTTTCCCTCCCATGTTATCGATATTGTACAAGTGCAGCAGAACCAAAGCAGGAACCGGCTGTTAAAAGGGCTGGAAGGAAATGAAACATTTCTGAACCTCACGCTAAAAAAAGGAACAATAAAGGCGGGTTTTGGTGATTTTGAAATCGGGCTGGGCAGTAAAGGGCGTTATACCGCCGACCCTGTACTCTTCTCGATTACTAAAGGATTAAAAGCAGGGTATCTTGGTAAAATCAATAGTACTGGCGATGGTGTGGACAGGGATCGCCCGGGAGAGATCAAAACTGAAAATGAAAAAGACGCAGGAAGACTGCTATCAGCCAATTACCCGCTTTCACTGATCAATAACGTGCCCAACCGCTATTATATAACCAACCATCTTTTTGATAACAGTGTCGATATCTCTACCGCCATATCTAAATCCTTACGATCAAAAACAGAACTGACCTATGTTCATGACAGCCAGCGGCAGTCTACCCTTGCGCAGGCTTCGTATTACGATGGAAACAATTATCTGCTAAGAGCAGAAAACAATTATGGGAATTACAGGCCCGAACTGTTCAATTTTAAACAAACCCTTAAATATTCGCCTGATTCAACAGCCGAAATAGAGACCAGTTTAAATTGGTTTGCAGACTACTCCAACGGGATACAACGATCCGATTATTACCGTTCGGAGCAGTTGTCTACAATAGATAATAATATTGCCAATAAATGGGACAGTTTTGAGCTTAAAAGCACTTATACCCATAGAACTGGTATTTTAAATGCAAATCAGACCTCGATTAGTTTCAATAACCAACATATCGACCAGCTTACACTAGCACGTTCTGACCAATGGCCGGTAATCTATAGTCTGCCTGCCGCCGATTATACCTTTTTAAAGCAGGAGCTCAAAGACCGTTACAACAACTTTTCAATTAATCACAGGCGTTTTCTGCGGATCAGGAAGCTGACATCAGATTGGGAAACCAGGTATGAGCGCAGCGAAATAAGGTTAGGGCAAGACTTTACCTTCAGTGATAGCTTGGCACTTAAGCATCCAGTAAGGCCATTGGACGAAGGAAACAATAACAGTTACCTCCAACAGCGCATCTCTTCGGGCCTTACCGGTGGATATCGCGGTAGTAAAGATTTTTTGTGGCGTTATACTGGAAAGATTGGGATGGTGACAACAAAGATTCTGGAAAACGAAACAAAATTAGAAAACAATCTTCTCGAGTTCAGTGGCTCGCTGGGTTTAAATAAAAAAACCGGTAAATTCATCGGAAATGATATTATGCTAGAGTTTGGCCGTAAGGCATTGGAAACTGTGCGTATTCCCGGTGCTTTCCGGCCTATATCAATTGAATCTTATAGCAGAACGGCCGACCCGTTCCGTCCGTTGAGCTACATTTCCTTAAATTACAATATAAATATTTTCTGGCCAGACGTCTCCAACAACAGCAGCCTTTTCTTTAAATACGGATATAATTTCAGCGATTTTGTGCAGGCGATTACCTACCGTGATTTTTTAAGTCTTGTTACCGATAGCCTGACCGGAAGGGGTACTAACAATCTCTATTTTGGGCTCAACCATAGGATGGCCTCTTTACTGCTAAACGCTTTGGTAGAAATTAAAGCTTCCCTAAGTGGCAACACTTTTCTTATTCTTAACGGAGGCCAGGTTTATCGCTCCGTCAATCGCATGGGCACATTGGAAACTTACCTCAAAAGGAGTTTTGACAAAAAGTATTACCTCACACTGAATGCCCGTTACGATCGGATGAGCAACTTACAGCCAGAAGTGATAAACAATGGCTCAATACAACAGGTATCGGGAACGCTGCTTGTCGGTCTTAAGCAGCGATGGTCGTTTACTAAGGGGGCTAATATTATACTCGATACAAGACTCGTCCGAAACAATATTCACACCGATCGTCCGGTACGATTTTTTTTCATAGATGCCGAAGCAAATTATAAACTCAAAAAAACAAATCTTTACTTTACTGTCCGGGCAGAAAACCTGGCCAACATAAAGTCTTATACGATGATATATAACCTTGGTGATGGCCAACGGACAGGAACCATTCCAATGATCGGAAAAAATATATTTCTTTCATTAAGGTACGAGTTATAAGCTCTTCACGTCCGCACGCTTAATTTTTAACAATAACGACTTAGCCTTTGATCAAGAGGTCGCCTCCAGGTTCTTTTTGCTCATTATGACCGAGAGGCTGGCAGAGGGCAAAAAAGTATTCGTATACTTCAATAATACCATGGGAGAGGTACATGCCAACCTGAATATGCTATGACCGACGCATTTTTTTATTTACTGTAGAGCCCTCTCCGCCATATTTTCCGGCATTGTCTTTATAATTAATGTCCTGCCGCCTCGGTAATTGGTTTTCTTTCTACTAGCATAGCTAAGCAGGATTCCTCTTATTGCCTTTTTGCTGGCTTGGGTTTACTAGCGGCGTTTTGCTTAGGCTTTGCAGGTGCACTTTTTGGCGCTTTGCTTATCCGCTTTTTTAACTGCGTTTTCTTCTCCCTTGCATTTTTAATGCGGTATTCAAGCAGGTACAGCCTGGTCTGCCATTTCCCGATGATGGTGTCGTCGCTTTTTGGAAGGCCTGTTGGTTCCAAAAGACCAAGTACATGGGCCAGTTCGCGGGTGCTATCTGCCTTGGCCCGGTTTTCTTTCAGCCAATCTTGTTGTTTGGTTTCATAAGATTTCCGGTATTCGGCTATGGCCAGTTTGATGAGCTTGACCTCATCTTCTTTTGATTTGGTTTTGCGCAAAAGCACCATCTGCCTGTTCCAAGCATGGGAATTAGCAGGGTCTGTCGTTGCGGATTTCCGGTAGAGTTTTAATGCGGCAGCATTATCGCCCGCTCTTTCCAGTTCGAGCGCAGCAGCGAACTGCTCCTTTGACCGTATCTGTTTTCTTCTTGACATGATTGATTTTGGAACAATTAGCCCGGACTATTGTTTGCTGAAGGGTAATAGCGGTTATGACTGCACGATGACCTTTGCGCTATAGGCGTAATGGTAACTTTGGATTTAGCAAATAGTGAAATGAAGAAAATCGGATTTTTATCGTTCGGGCATTGGTCGGAACATCCCTCATATCAGGCGCGTACCGCTAGTGATACTTTGCTGCAATCTATCGACCTTGCCGTTGCGGCCGAAGAAATCGGCCTTGACGGAGCGTATTTCAGGGTACACCATTTTGCAAGGCAATTGGCATCACCCTTTCCGCTGCTTTCGGCGATTGGCGCAAAGACTTCTAAGATCGAAATCGGAACGGGCGTTATCGATATGCGCTATGAAAACCCTTTATATATGGTTGAAGATGCTGGTGCGGCCGACCTCATCTCTGGTGGCAGGTTACAACTGGGCATCAGCAGGGGTTCGCCCGAGCAGGTGATAGAAGGCTGGCGGTATTTCGGTTTTGCACCAAAGGATGGAGAGAGCGATGCTGATATGGGAAGGCAAAAGGCTTTAGAGTTTCTGGAAAGATTGAAAGGCGAAGGATTTGCAAGGCCCAATCCAAACCCAATGTTTCCCAATCCGCCGGGACTGTTAAGGTTAGAACCATATTCTGAGGGACTGCGCGAGCGCATCTGGTGGGGAGCTGCTTCCAATGCGACTGCTGTTTGGGCGGCAGAGAACGGAATGTACCTGCAGAGTTCTACTTTGAAGTTTGATGAAAGTGGCAAGCCGTTCCACATCCAGCAGGCCGAGCAGATCAGGCTGTATAAGGAGGCCTGGAAAAAAGCGGGCCATGATCGCGAACCAAGGGTTTCTGTCAGCCGTTCAATATTTGCGCTGATGAACGATCAGGACAGGTATTATTTCGGTCAGCAGGGGAAAGGGGCGGATAGTTTTGGCTATATCGAGCCAACCCAAAGGGCTGTTTTCGGTAGGGGATATGCGGCAGAACCCGATCAGCTGATAAAGGAACTGGCTGCCGACGAGGCGATACAGGAAGCGGATACGGTATTATTGACCATTCCAAATACCTTGGGCGTAGATTACAATATCCATGTGCTATCTTCCATTCTGGAACACGTTGCACCGGGACTTGGATGGAGATAGATTAGTTTGATTTTTTTAAATCGCACAAAATATATTGCCGGCGATGGCGTTTATATTCCGAGAGCGTTAATTTAGATGAGCGGGAAGAGCCTTTGGTTTTTCCCGCTTTCTTGTTTTTATTCCATATCGTAATCTTTCACTCGAAAACGAAGCGGTCGGTATGGTTACTGCCGCATGATAAATGAAAAGCAGGATTATTTCTACTCTTTTAAGTAAGCATCTTCTTTGGCAAGATCCGGATTATCCCTACCAGGCAGGTGCATTTGCTTTTTTTTAAAAAGGTAATGCGCATTAAAAAAAACAACCGATATGAAAATAATACTGTATGCCGCCATTTGTAATGGGGTAATGGGCTCGTGGAATACCAAAACTGCTATAGCAAATCCAATAATTGGATTAATATTAAGCAACATACCCACTGTTGATGAGTTTAAGCCCTTTAAGGCATATAAATTCAAAAACAGTGGAATCACTGTAAAACCAACTGCTATAACCTCTATCAATAACCAAAATAGCCCGGCTGTAGGTACAGGTCCGCTGTAGGCAGGGTAAAAGGGCAGCAACATCAGTGCAGAAAGCGAAATGTGAAAGGTGAGCAGGATGAACTTGTCAAACCCAACATTTTTACGCTGGCTTACCAGGTAAGCGGCATAAGTAAACCCAATAACAATGCCGTAAACCATGTCCATAATATTGGCATACGATAACATCAGGCATCCAAGTATACTTAACCCAACGGCCATCCATTGTACTTTGTTAAGCTTCTCACGCAAAAGCCAGCACGCAAGCAAAGTTGTAATAATGGGGCAAACCAGGTAGGCGAGCGAGGTAGCCTTAATGCTTACATGGTTAAGCACGTAAATAAACGAGAACCAGTTAATATTTAAAAAGACACTCCCGCCTACATTCAGCAAAAGCATATTTCGTCTCTGCTTAGAAGGTAAGGCCTTAATATTAGAAAAGGTTTTAACCAATTCGGCACGTTTAAACAAGGCGGTAATGAATAACATTAATATCGCGCAGCTAAAAATGCGGTAAAATAAAATATCTACCGAAGAATATCCGCTTAGAGGTTTTAAAACTAAACTAAAAAAGCCCCAGGTCGCATAAGCGAATATAGCGGCCAGGTAATATTTTGCGATTTTCACAGGATGGTTGCTATAATGTTGATCTGACAAATATCATAAAATCTTAGGGCTTATTAAGCCACACAATGCAAAACACTATTTATCGGCTGGAACACAAAATTGACGTATATTTATCGATCTTTTACCCACTCATTATATTAACGCTCCATGTTTAATTGGCTCTTCGGTAAGAAAAAAACTAAACCTGTTTTATCCAAGGTAGATTATTGGAAAGCATTTGAATTATTTGCACTTTTCGATGACCTGGACAGGGCAAAGGCTGTTCTGGAGCATACAAATGATACCCGTATTGATTTTATTGCTTTTAAGGACTGGTTTACAGAAGAACTGGCTGAGCTTGAAGGAGCAAACAATCCTGATTTTTCAGGGGTACGGGAATGGTTTGCACCAGGCGCCGATTGGGATAGCTTGATGGGGCGGCAGGGGTTTGAACTGGGCAGGTCTGTTTTTAAACGGGCTGATTGGTGGAAACGCAACCAGGAGTTCGTACCGGGCAGTATTGTTTGGCTAAGTGGCGAATATGGGCTGGTGTTAAACGATGCCCCTGGCGGGCTTTACGGACTGGTGAGGTGGGATACAGAAAAAGCGCAAGATACCGAAGACTGGAGGGGCCTTTGGGGTACCTTTGTTGCCATGGGCGGAAGGGTGCTACAGGAATATGAGTTTAAGTTTATCGGGCCAGATGGCAGCTTAAAAAGCGAATACGGCAATGCAAATAGAACACAGGGATTTAGGCATTAAAAGAAGAGATTACATGGTTGTTAGGCCCTCGTTTAAATTGTTTTTTAAGCGAGCGGGTTTACACCTGTTGAGTTGCACAAATAGATAATAATTTACCTTTAGATTAACTACCTCAAATGACAAAAGCAACCCATCGTAAAATACAGTTATTCTTTATTGCCCTGTGCGTGCCTTTATGTGGATTTTATTACCATTACTATAAAAAGAACGGGGAACTCGATGCTTACAGGATACAACTCTGGGCTGAATTAAAAAGCCACTCCATCACCAAAGAAGAATATTATCGCTTGTGGAATCCCAAAATGGAAGAATGGAAAGAATCGTTCAGGAAATGTGAGTTACTGGAACTACCGGTAGTCCTTATGTCTGTACTCAGTGGTGTAAACCTCATTGTGTATTGGCAGCATAAGAAAAATCTTTCAAGGCTAAAAGCAGCTGGTTAAGGCTTTAGCGTTTGTGGTTTATAAATGGGGGCTGAAATGCTTCGATAATCATCCTTTTTACCTCATGCCTGCTGTTGAAGATCAGTTTATCTGATCGGCACAAACCACAGCTCCAAACCAGGTATTTAAATGACTTTCTCAATTGGTATTTGTTCGTTCAGACAGTAGATCCGTTGATGCGGATGTAGGCATTTAACGGTCCGTACAATTAGCTAATGCTTCTTTAGACGGTCCTGGTAACCATCGGCGCTAATTAAGATGCCTTCGTTTTCTTACAATTATAGAGATTAAAATACATTGAAATTTGAAGTATTAATTATAACAATCATGAACGATACATCAAAAAACAATTCTATTTTAATTACTGGTGCCACTGGCACAATAGGTTCAGAATTAGCCAGACAGCTCTCGGTAGCAGGTTTTAACTTTAAGGCTATGGTTCGCTCATTCAACAGCATAGGATCACTTAAATCTTTATCCGGATCGGAGTTGGTAAAGGGTGACTTTAACGATCCTCAAAGTCTGAGTGAGGCACTTTCGGGTGTCGAAAAAGTATTTCTACTGACCAATTCTACCGAACAGGCAGAAATCCAGCAGATTGCATTGGTTGATGCTGCAATATCTGCAGGTGTAAAACATATTGTGAAACTTTCTCAGTTTGCGGCAGATATTCAATCTCCGGTGCGTTATTTGCGTTATCATGCCGCAGTAGAACAAAAGATCATTGCATCAGGAATTGACTATACGTTCCTGCGTCCCAATCTTTTTATGCAGGGGCTTCTTGTTTTTCGCGATCCGATTATTCACCAGGGCAAATTCTTCGCTCCAGCCGGCCAGGCAAAAGTTAGTTTAGTTGATATTCGTGATATCGCAGCTGTTGCAGCCAAATCGTTAACAGAAGACGGCCACCAGGGAAAAATCTACAACCTGACCGGACCTGAAGCTTTAACACATACAGCCTTAGCCAGTATACTTTCAGCAGCAACTTCCAGGGAGATAAGATATATTGACGTTACGCCAGAAGATATGCGTAAGGCTGTCTTATCTGTAGGCTTTCCCGAATGGCAGGCAGAGGGACTATTAGAAGACTATGCATTATGCAAGGGGGGAGGCAGCTTTGATCAGCCCCGACATCGAAGCTGTAACCGGAAAACCGCCCTACAAATTTGAAGCCTTTGCAAAAGATTATGCCCATTTGTTTTCGGCATAAAATTCACGTAGTTCAACTTAAGAAAAAGATATGAAAAAGTTAATTAAAGTATCAGCCATGTTATTGGTTGCTGTAGTGGCGGTAGTTTTACTTCTGGAGTTTACCAGTTCTTATACAACATCGGCCAATGTCAATCAGGATGCTCCGGTAAAAACCTTACAGTCAATAAGGATTCATGCTTCATCACAAAAAGTATATGCAGTTTTTACAAACGTTCAAAAATGGCCTGAGTGGCAAAAGGAAATTACGGCCGCAACGCTAAATGGGCCACTTCAGCCTGGCAGTTTTATTGAATGGTCAACTGCTGGTATGAGCATAAAGTCAACTTTACAAACTGTTAAAACAAATCAACAGATTGGATGGTGTGGTAAGGCCTTTGGAGCTTTTGCAATACATACCTGGCAGTTTAAGCAACAAGACGGATATACAACTGTTCTTGTTAACGAAAGCATGGAAGGCTGGATGGTAAAACTGATGAAAGGATATTTTCAGAAGAACCTCAACATTGCGACCAAAAACTGGTTGCAGGCTTTAAAAAATGAAGCAGAAAAGGGTTAGCATCTATTTTTGTCCTGGCCGGTCAGGTAAAACTGCCGGCCTTTTAGTTCTTTAATGAACCGGTTTGGTGTGGTACCCAAAAAATACTTAAAATCTTTGATCAGGTGGCTCTGGTCATGATAGTTAAATTCATCGATAATACCGAAAATATCAGGTTTACCCTTAGGTAAATTTAACAGGTAATTTATAACTGCTTTGAAGCGTAAGAAACGCAATAACTCCTTTGGCGAGTAACCGGCATATTTCTGGAAACGCAACTGTATACTCCGTTCCGTTAACCCCGTATTTGCCGCAATTGCTTTAACCGGCTGGATCAATGGGTTATGAAAATAGTACTCTCCTTCTATTAATGGTTTTACAGCGGCTTCATTGGTTTCGGCCAGAGAGTCTATAAAATGGTTCAACATCTGCAAGCGGTCTTGTATATCTTCTAATTCCGTTAACTCTCGCCACAGTTCTTCAAGGTAATGGCTGTGTGGCAAAATAGCTAAGTTATGGGTTTCATTTGCAGTAACCGTTGTTAAAGGGACTTTAAAAAGGCGATAAAATCCGTCTAATTCGAAAGTGATTACGATCGCATCTGCATTTGCCGGCAACTCATAGTTCAACATTTTTTTTAAAGGACCAATAATAGATACGCGCGCTATCGCTGTTCCAGGAGCTTCCTGATTGTAAGAAATTTTAACAGGAGGACCAAAATTAAAGATCAATTTCATTTCAAGGCTGGGCGAAACGTGTTTGATAACCGGAGCAGCGTCTGCAGAATTAAAAACATGGTAAAAATGGCTTACAATACCTTTCAAAGCGCTGCTGGTTTCATATAGATGTCCGTTTTGATCTTTCTCCATATATTTTACTGGCTATTCTATTCAAAAATAAACAAAAACCCGCGTTTTTGGCCTTTTAGTGAGATTTAAGAGGGCAGAGTTCTGGAATATGGCAAGTATGATTTGTTTGATTCTGTTCATGAAAGATGGAAAATACCTATTTACCCAATACCTGTTCTAATTTCGGGCTGCTTAAAAGCACTTTCGCGGCATAAGCGCTGCAATTAAATAATCTACTTTCTCATATATTCAAAGCCGTTGTTACTCGCAATGGTAAGCAGCGGCTGGATGTTTTCTAAAAACCTCCCCCTTAAATCGACCTCGGATAACTCTAGTGCATTAGCCCTGGGAAATATACTGAGGTATTCATCCATTATCGGTTCTTTGGGGTAGTTCTCGCTCATTACCTTGATTGCTGTTTTTTGCAGCTGATAAAACCCATCAAAGTAATCTTCAACCCTTGGCAGCCTGTCATTCTTCCGGCTGTTGAAAGATGGATCGGCAGGGATCAGGTTCCAGATCAGATCATGCGACACAAAGGCATAAGGGATGAAATGCTCAACGGCAAAATTGCCATGCACAAGTTTTTTATGCGTGTATATACATTCCAGCGGGCCGGTATGGTCTAAAACCCTGTTCCAGAATTTACGTTGGCTTAACAGGCTGTTTCTTTTTGCTGGCTTAATTAACTTGTTCGGAATATCCGGTACATTAGGATTATGTTTCTGCAAATACAAACTTAGTTTCCAGTAACAAAAACTTTTCAAAATCCCTGCATTCCTGCTCAGGTAATCGATCCAGATGGGGTTAACGGTAATATGCGTTTGATCAACCGCATAAAGACAATTGTTTTCAAAAGTTTGTGATGCCTGATAAGTGGCATTTCGGTTTTCTGCAATGGATGGGAGCCAGGGGCTTAAAAAACGGTGGGGAACCTGTTTATCAAAATGCCACAATAGCTTTTGTGTAGCCAGTAGGTCACTACTTTTCAGGCGTTGTTTAATCTTATTTCGGTCTTCATCGATACTGATCTCTTCAACGGCTGCAATTTCTTTTACTTTATCATGTAACTGATCCTGTTTACCGAAACTAATGTGGAAATAATTGATGGTATACCAGCTGGCGGCAACCATCCCGGTAAATAACCTTTGTTTCGGAATGTGGTAGTGCCCGTCTTCTACCTCATCCAGGATAGATAGAAACCAGTAAAATTTATAGGCCGCAGCAGTATTATTAAAACTGGCAGCTAAAAGGTTTACAGGCAGTTGTTCGTGTAAAGGAATCATTTAGCTGCAATATATCTATTAAACATCAGGCCTCTTTGATAGAAAATTCATAAGATTATAACTTAAGCTATGATTCGTTTATGAATTTGAAGTTAATAACTTCTTGAACTGATTGACCACATCCAAGTAAGCTTCATCTTTATTCTCCCACAAAGTGATGGCTTTTGCGTTCTTAGGCAACGCTTGCATATCACTTATAGGCAAACTGGCGAAGTCGCATGGCCGTGCGATCACAGGGATTATCTTAATCAATGATCGATTGTGTCGTTCCATGGCATTCTTAATTTCCACATTATTGATATAATTAGAGGCCATAAAATCTGAACTCACCAAAAAAATTACGATCTCTGCACTATTGAGCTTTTCTTTTATTTCAGCTTCCCACGTATCTCCTGCTTGAATCATTCTGTCATTCCAGTCATTGATCAGCCCATTTCTCCTTAAGCCGCTAAAATGGTTCTCCAATTCTTCTTTGATAAGTTCATCCTTATGTGAATAGGAAATAAAAACGTTGATACCAGGCATAATTGAGGTCATTTTAAGTTCTTTTTCTTTAAGAGCAGGGCTAAGATCAAGGTCCAAGGTCGAATCGCCAACTAACACCCTGGAAAGCACTTCTTCGATAAAGAACTGCTTATAGATATGGTTGATCAAAATCTTACTATTGGTGTTCTTGTCAGGATAGGCCATTCCTATATTAAGGAGAAATAGCTTGACCAGCGGAAAGCTTAGCGGTATAGAGTTCATATTGATCGAGAAAGAATCCTTAACGACATCGAATTTGATGACCCTCGAATTAAAAACCTTACTTAGCTCACCTGAACGCTCGATCAGTTCAATGAACCCATGCATCATATAACTACAAAGATGATAGTCGGAACGCAGCGCCGTCACATCTGGCAAATTGCGCCGGATCAGGCCATCTTCCAGGATATCTATCAGCGACATGGCCTTTAGGAACTGCATTGAATATTCGAATGACAGGGCAAGATTGAGCGATCTGCCTTTACATATTGAGGAAAGGTTGAAAAGGGTTATCGGCTCATCCCGATCTAGAACCTCGAACAAAATGAACCGAAATTCATTTAACGTTGGCAGCTTATCGATCTTTAGGAACTCGCCTGACATAGTCGTGAATTAAACGCTTGATATCGTTATTGAGGTCGGATTCATAGTCCATATTCATGTCAATTAAAGGAATACCTTTGCTTTCAATGATCCGCAACATGTTCTTTTCTTTTTCTATCAGTCTTTGATTTATCGTTTCATCTATGGAACCGATCGCGATGATATAATAATAGTTGATCTTATCATTTCTTCCAAGTCCGACGCGATGTATCCTATCCTTGGATTGCAAAAAATTTGAAGCATTGAAGTTCCTTTCAAAATAGATCGCGTTATGACAACATTTGTGTAAGGATATAGACTCTGCAACAGCGAAAGGATTGGCGATGATGACCTGAAACGAGGAGGTGTCTAAATTGAACTCCCTGATGATGCTTTCCCTGGTATCTGTTCCCTCAAACAATCCTTCAAACTCTACCGGGGTTTCTCCGATCAGAAGTTTGGCTATAATACCTTCAGCGAGCAGATACTCCTGTAGTTCTTTAATGTTCTGAATGAAGACACCCCAAACGATTACTTTCTCCCCTCGCGCAATGATATGTTTAACGAGTTCGGCGACCTTAGGGAACTTTGACGGAACTTCATTGTTCTTGTACTGAACGATTTTTTCGATAAGGTCAGAATCGTCAATGAACAGTTCATTGGAGACACCTTGCTCATGATAGTAATCTTCAATGGGTCTTTGCAATAAAGCAGGATTGGTTGCAGTCTGCATCAATCTAATCATTCTTGCCTTGACCAGAGCGTTCTTGATATCTTGGGTATCAGAAAGGTTCTGGAAATAGTCTAGATAGTTCTTTTCGATAAAATCATATATCTCCCGTTGTACTGGCCCCATTTCAACATAGAACGGAGGGTTTTCTATTGGCTCGGGCAGGTTCATATACCTTTTCAGGTCTCCTTTGGTGATCCTAATGAAGAATGGTGCCAGCTTATCTACTAAGGATGGGATACGTTCATCATACGGATTACCGCTCATTTCCCTTAACTGATAAAGATGATAATCGATAATGTTCTTATCAGGCCATATAAAATTATAGAGATTGTAAATGTCCTCATAACCATTTGGTGCTGGAGTGCCTGTGAGCACGACCCGGCTCCTGCAATATTTCGCGATACTTAATATCGATTGAGCCCATACACCGCCCTCGGTGTTCTTGATCTTATGTGCCTCATCAAGTACGACCATCACTTTGTTCTCGTGTCGCCGCAGATAGGAGATGATATCATTTAGACTAGAAACAACTCCCTGATAGGATATCAGCGTGATCTCCGCGGAATGGGGAGAAAGAAAATGCCTGATCTTATCATCCTTTGAAACGCCGCCCGCCAATCGCTGTAAGTCTGCCTTTTCTCCGAAGCATTCGAAATACTCATCCTCCCAAGGGCCGAACGAGCTTAACGGCCCGATGATCAATAATTTATTAACGTATTTATTGTGATCTTTGGGCAGGCTTCTTAAATAAGCATAGGCCCCGTAGACCACGCTGGTCTTCCCAGCACCGGGAACCGAGAAATTACACGCATTCTGTGAAAATGCGAGATGATAAGCTGACAGTAATTGAAGATCATAGAGTGTTCTGTTGATCAGCTCTTCTTTAAGTGTTGTTGTAAACGTTTCGAAATCATTCTTATCGACGTCGTTTCTCCAAATCCTTTTAGCTTTATCGGAGAACTCTTCGAACTTTTGCTTATCCTGTAAATAATCAGCGAGCACACTTTGAGATTCATCCGTTAGTACCTCAGCAAAATCGAACTTGACCAGCATGTCCTGAATTTGCGTAAGTATTTTTTCCTTATCGTCGTCGCTATCCTTCAAATAAGGGATCAATACAGTATCATCCGAAGATAGCTTGGCATTTAGATAATCTTTCATGAAGAACCTAGCCCTACGATTAGACCAAAGCTCCGCAGCATTACCAGTGAGCTCGAACCGACCACCAACTACATCGATATTTATTTGTATCGATGCCATTATTTATTTTTCTTTTTGATGATCTGTTGAAAATCCCAGGAAATGGTATTAATCTCTTTGATGATCTTCAGCACATTTTCATCGCCATAAAAGGCCTCTAAGTCCGTATTGACCGAAGCAAGTGTATCCTTCGCTCTTCGTAACAGGACCATCGGTGAGCTTTCTTCGTTCACATCCTCTAACAAGCGTTGGGACTTATTCAGATTACCCTTTAGAAGACCCTGTGTGGATCGGGTCCAGTCCTCGTCCCTTACCTTGAGCACTTCAGAAAGGTCACCATCAGGCTCTCTTTCTCTAAGCTCATCAACGCTAAGTTCATTATCGTTGATAGGATCTATGACTCTAAAGTGCTCTTCCTTAAACTTCTTCCACACCTTTTCTTTACAGAAGAAACTATCCTTTTTACTTGGTAACGCAATCGCCCTGAACTCCTTTCCCTCATATTGTGCCCGGATATAATCAAAACAGATCGCTTTTAGATCGGAAATATCAGATTTCTTATAGGCCCAGTCCACCATAGATGTCCCACCATCATACTTCTTTAGATATTTATTAAGATCGACAAACTGTCCCTCTCTTTTATCTAAGCGTGTATAGATACCTTCATAGCCCAGATCGTTCAGATAGTTATCCATTAATTTCATAATGCTCAACCATTCATTGATCTGGGATTCATTTTCTCCCATCATATCAGCAATATTGCCTGGGGAGAACCCGATCTCGATCAAGTCCTTGCACTTCAAATACTTCTCTATCGGATTGTAGTCAAGCTTCTCGTCTTCTCCCATCTGATAGGTGGTTTCAAGGCGCATGATCTCCTGAGGATTATCATCTAGCGTGTCATCCAGGATTATCGCCTTAAAGTAGGCTGGAAGTTTATTGTCCTCTGTTGCGATTCTGTCTATTAGACTGCATCTGCGATTCCCATCGATGATGATCCCATCCTTCGTAACAATGCCGATTTTCTTTTGACCATACTTTCGAAGGTCGGTCATGGTCTGCCGGTTACGGTCCACCTTCGAATCCCATAGGAAATCAGTAATGATTTTTTTATCGGCAGGGAGCTCGGGATCAAGGCTTCTGAACTGACGCTCAAAGGATTTGACCATGCTAAGAATACGACCGTTATACTTATTAAAGACTAAAAAATCTAATGGTATTTCATATACAGGCTCCAGTTTCTGACTGCCACGGTAGATGATATCATCGAACTTATAGGGCTTCTGCAAACTCTTTATTTTCTCTAGTCCTTTTATTCTTAGGTCTTGGTTCATGCTTTAAAGCCATTAGGTTAACAAACTTACTTAATATATAGTAACCTAATACAATTGGTTTAGGAAGTTCAAAGGGAGCTTCAGAGAGGTTACATTTTTCTTTATTGTCTTTAGTGAAGGCAAATTCAAGATCCAGGAAATCTTTGATCCTGTTAAGAACCTCGTATGGTCCTAACAGTTTCTTGTTCCTGACCTCATTAATCGTCTGGATATGGATGTCTTGAAACTGATCGAAATTAACGATCTTATCGAGAATTGAATCAAAGAACGCATCGGCACGCCTAAGCAGATTTGCTGCAATTTCAATATTTTTGATAGATGGTCTGAAGATTTTTGCTCTGTCTTTCCCCTGGTTATAGTGAATCTCGGCAGTCCAGGTGAAAGTTAGGCTGTCCAGGTCTGACCTGTGATTTGTCAGCTCAACGCGATACGTATCGAATTTATAATAGGGAATATGATATTTAAATTTCGCTTTCGCATTCTTTCGCTTTTCCTCCTTTACAGGTATCTCATCCAGGTTCAGGTTAAGAAAAGCGATCCTATGGGCATGCGTTATGGGATGATACGATTGTTCGATCACTTCATTTTCCGCACTTAAGATTGCCTTGGCGAAGGCAAACGAAACTTTTGGAGGAACTGCGTTACCAACCATACGATATTTTGCGCCAAGAGAGTTCCCGTAGAATCGATAGTCGATCGGAAAGCTCATTAACGTGGCAACTTCTCTTATTGTTGGGGCCCTTAATGTTCCATGACTATTGCCCAGCACAAAACACTCTCGGGATGTGAAGGACATGGTCGCCATGATCGTTCTAGCGGGCTTTTCAGGATTTTCGGGAACGGCCATCCTTCCCATAAAGCCTCTGTCCTGTTTGAGTCGAATGATCTTAGTTCTCTCGAACTCAGAAAGTTCTTGGACATAGTGATGATCCGAAACGTCCTCTCCCTTCATAACCAAACCGTATATGGGATCGCAGATGTCCGTATGCAGCTTTTCCTTGGGCGCTCCCAAAGCGTCCAAGATCATTCGTAATGGTATCAAATCCTGATCTGTAGCATTCACAATGATCGGTGTTGGAAAATCGCCGCAGAAGTAACGGATACGATTAGAAGGTACACCAAAGTACTTCGCGTTATATTCATGACTGTTTGGGCCTTTGACATTTAATATGAACTGACCATCCAACCCAAGCTCCTTTGCAGTATACTGTTCTTGGATGTGGCTCTTTACTTTCGGAACATTCTCCAATATCCAGTATCTCAAGATCGAACCGGCCTTGCTCTTTTTCCGGGCGATAATGCGCAGATAGGCCTGTATCAGTTCCAAGCCTTTGGTCTTATCTCCATTTCCCGATCTGTTGGAGTTTGAGAACGATGTGCAGGGTGGCGAGCCCACTATGATTTCCGAATCCGGGATGATTCGGTGAAACTCTTCATCGGGCAATAACGACAGCCGGATTACATCGTCACATATGGTATCACATTCCGGGTGGTTCTCCCTATGGGTGTTAACAGCCGGGCGCCAATTATCTACAGCCCAAATCACCTTGAATCCGGCCTGCCTAAAGCCCTCGGAAAATCCCCCACCACCACAAAAAAAATCGATCACTTTCAGTTCAGACATAGGTGGAAGATATAAAGGAATTTTGAATATACAAAATATTATTCAGGACCTGTCTTGTAACACTCTCGTTCTTAATCTCGGATTCTCATATCATCAATACTTTCCAGCCAAAGACGGTCAGCTGTACTTCTTTTCCTAGTCTCTTTCTATATTTCGACGAAACTTCTTATGCCTTAATAGTATAATGTAAAAAAGCTACTTAGAATTAAAAATATCAATTGAATCTTGATAACTAATTCAATTGATCAATTGACTCAATTAAAATAGTATAAACCCTCTTGAATACCATTAACAGCGTCACTAATAATTCGAAGAGGAAAAAATATAAGACAACATAAATACTGATTGAAATTTCACCAATATTCCTTAATAGAATTAGTAAGATAATAGCTAACGCTATTATAGCAGTAACTACAATATTTGCAATCGTTTCCTTTAAAACATCTAATACATTTGTTTGTCTGAATTTCTCTTTTGTACTTAATTCGAAAACAATCCCGATGAAGTTAAGAGATAAGCCAATATAAATGGACAGCCCGGCAATTATGGTGTTTGCATAATCATTATCAATTTTTATTGATTTATAAACCAATATGATGCTTAATCCAATAGGTAGCAAAACAAATGTAAACACATCCCAAAACGAAACTTGATTTGATCGATTTGCAAATATTGATTTTACATGCTGGCTAACAATCTTGCCAATGTTTATTTTTGAGCTCATAGCGATTTATAATCCTATTTCTTTAATCATATCTTCTGTGAATTTAATTAAAAACTCCTGCATCTCTTTCTCTTTAGGGTGGTTTCTTTCATCTAACTCGACATTTTCTACATAGTATACCGGAGATAACTTGATATTATTTTCTAACTTAGATGATGAAGTTCTACCGTTGTGTTCAAACCTTGCAATCACTTCCGTTTCATTGTCCATACCTAACTCTTCAAAACTGTCCAGCTCAATAATATCTGTATGATTTCCAAATATTTTTTCAGAGAAAAATTCTTTTACACGACCGCTGAATCCTGTTATATTAATTTCAATTGTCAATTCTTCACCAACCTTGAATTCATTTTTAAAAAGTGAGTCTGCTTTATCTGCGGGTAGATGCGAGCGTCTGAGTGTAATTCTTTGTAATACACCTTTTTTCATCTTTTTTTCCGCTGCTTTCGTTATGTGTTCGCTATAATCAATTGCATATTTCTCATCAATCGTTTTAATAAACTTAGAAAAATGAAGCTTTAAAGGGCCATCCATATTTAAATCTCCTAAGGACTGCACAATGAGCAATGCTCTATTTGTATTTTTCGGAATATAGAATAAAAAATGAAATGGTAGACTTTGTATTTTATCTGCTGTTACTTTATATTCAGTGTTTTCTGTGTTGTTAATATCCTTAACATCATAGTATAAATTTGTAGTTCCACCATCCAATACTCCATAAACCAAATATTTTACAGAATTAAATTTTAAAGAATTTTCTGGTATAGTAAAGCCTTTAGGCCAATTTTTATATATTATAAATTTTTTATCAAAGGCCTGGATATATTTTTTAAAGAGGTTGATAAATTTTTCCGAATCTTCAACTCCATCCATTTTAGAATAAATCTCAGACCATAATAGGGCTTCCGTAGGCTTATTAATTTCCCTTAAATTTAAGGTATATACTTTTAACTTTATATCGTGTGGCATTTAGTAATTTTATATTTACTGTATTATAATTGCGTTAATTTTTAAGTCTTTATCTCTTACATTCCCGAACTGGACTCCATTACGATCGAGTATTTGTGTTGCTTGGGCATAATGTTCGTCTCCTACATGAATTATTAAACCCTTTGTAACCCGATCTTTTACTTTATTTTGCGAATCAAGCAGGATCAAACTGTTGATATTGAATGTTTCTTGTTTATTCATATTGGTTAATTTAAAATAATGACAATTGTAAGTTAGGATTAAAAATCATCTTTATGTTTTTTATAGTTTTTTGTACTACCCCAAAAAGTAAAGCATTCAGCAATTAAGTTATTCTCCCAAACCTTATCTTGCTTTAGTTTCTGCCAATCTTCCTCAAAAATTTCTTCACATAATTTATAAAATCCATCGCCTTGTTCTCGTTTGCCATTTTTGTGGGTAATTAGACTGCTTAGAAGTGGCCGGCCCCTTTTGAATTCATGAGTAGAGATTTCACCCAGCCATTCACCGATAAGTTTTCGATGGTAATCATTATTAAAATCTAATCCCAAATCCAAATGATGATTAAGTTGAGTGTAAGTCCAGGTAGTTCTTAATTTAGACAATTCAATTAATTGTAATCTAATTTCTTTGGTCATTACCGACTTTGTTTAAACCGTAAATTCAAAACTTAAATTTTCTACTTCTGGTAATTCCTCAACTCTATACGGAATATCTTGCGGAGTGTTTTCAGAGAATAATTTGAACTCTTCCAAATCATGTACTTTACCATACCATGCCTGTTGTATTATATAGTCACTCAAATATTGTACAACTACTTTATTTAAATTATGATAATATTCGGGATTTGGACTGTGAAACTGAAATCCCCAGCTCATGCAAACAACATCACTTACTACGACTGGGATATAAAACTCCTCTTTTGTATTTTCATCAGAAATTGAGTAATGATAAATAAATTGAGCAACAGCCCTACTTGATGGAGGAATAAGCGTTACCTCATTAAAGGTTAATATTCTCTTCATAATTAAAAGGATTTAAGATTTTATTTTTTATACCGCCCTACAAACTCCCTATTTTTTTCACTTTTTCGGTGTTATTACTTCTCTTAAAGTGTTCAGCACAACTATTTACTCCAATCACTTAGATTTAATAAGTCTCTGATATCCATTCTCAGGAATTCTGCAATTTTATTAAGGTGTTCTATTCATCGCTGTTGATTGTTATTCATATCGACCGTTGTTTTTATTTAAATCTTTTTGTAAATCCTTTCAGCATCTTCACCATTTCTAATTCTTTCTTCACCATCCGAAAACGAAAACACCTTGTCTACAAACTCGTGTGGATAGGAAGATATATGGCTGATTGCTCTGGTTAAACCTGAATTTACTGCACACACCACTACATCACACCCTGCACCAACCAAATGATCTATCATGCTTTCCACACTACCTTTTCTTTTGCGCTGTAAACCATTCTGATAATCACCCATAGTTACTATGCCCACTTTTACTCCTTTTTTCTCAACAACATCGATAAAGTCATATTGGTCACGGTTGCCGAGTACACCAAAATATTTCGGTACCTGCACATATCCAAAGAGCAATAAGTACTGATAAACGATGTTTAATGTTTTGGACTTTCCTCTGTTAGAATCTCCTCTGAGTGCGATAATTCTTGCCATCTTTATTTATATGATCTTCTCCAACCTATAGAACACAGGTTTGGTCCTGGTCCCTTTCTTGCAATATGTCTTCTATCTGTTTCCGTCCCTTCCCTAAAAGTCTTGCTGGAACGATTAATAATTTACTTTGAAGTTTTATTTGATTAAAGCTTATATGACACCCCTTCATAATCAATCTTCCGGCATTTTACCTGGCAAATTATTGAGGACAGAGAAAATAGATAGTCAGAGATTGCATGCTCAAGATAGGCAGAAAATCCATTATCCGAAATCAAATAAGACAAATGTCAAGTCATATCGGATCGATTACTCATAAATGAGTATAAGATAATTACATATTGTGAGACAGCATACTAATTTAGAAGGCAGCAATCATCCCGATCACCATTATAAAAAGGAACAAACAGTAGTGGCAGTTCAAGCATGGGCTCTCTCCATAACACCAGACATCCCTTGTACCCAATACCTCTAATTTCCAGCTCGAAAATTAAATTGAGCTGCTGAGAGGGGATGGCAAAATTTGTTTTTTTGCTGGGCCATGATTTTTAATGTTCCGCTTTTGATGATATTAAACCTACCTGATTGCAATGGATTGCTGTTTTTGATATACGATTTGGAATAAATTGTCGTTATACAGGATATAAGGTGTAATAATAATACGCTCTTTATTACTAATTAAATTTACGCATGATGAAAAAACTAACACCGGTTACTTTTTCATCCCTATCAATTAAACTATTTACCACGGTGCATAAACCGCTCATTTATGCGCAGCAAAACCGCCCCCGGCGGGTGGCTTGCATTCCTTTCAACCTGGGGCTCATCTGCCGCAGCCGGGGTTACCCATAACGTTTGGGGAAATTTTTCCCCAAAAATGAATTACAGTATACACAGCACAATTAACTTAGATTAACCAGGCTGGTTAAACTGTGTTGATGTTGTTCGGGGTAAAAAAACACAGATAAATACCACATTTTCTAACCGTTTTTTGCCGCTTCATCACACGGGTTTAACCGCCTGAATAACAGTACAGAAACATTTTCCGGATCTGGATTGTGGAACGCCTCATCAACATTTCGTAAAATGCTTCATGATTTAAATTTTACGCCCCATGAATAACCTCGAAGCACTTGTACAGGTAATGTACAACATTTACCTCGTACTGAACAAAGAACAACTGGCCTTTACTTTTATCGATCTCCTTGGCGACCCTAATGCGCAACTTACCCGCCAACAGGTTAAAGATTACCTGAACATTAGCGAAAGCACGTACAAGCGTAAGGTAAAAGACGGCACGTTAAAGCCTATAAAACTCCCCGGCGGCGATCGTTTTTACGCGAAAGATTTACTGGCTGCGTATCTGGAAAGCCAGCGAAAGGGCCGTATCTGATTACCCCTTCTTTACCTGTTGGTTACCTTTTCTTGCTACCAGGTTAACCCCAGGGTTACCCCAGGCTTACCTATCCTTTACCTTTTGGTTACCTAAAAGGTAAAGCCAAGCTCTGCTTTGGGGCTTTCTTTGGTAAGCCAGGCCCCATGCTGCCCTTAAGCAGGTTGCCACAAGTGGCCCGGCAGTTACAGCGCGGGCCAACGTAATGGCTCATTTTAGCTCATTTTAGCTCAAAATGAGGCGCCAATGCTGTTAAGCCGCTAGGTTTGGGCATGGATTTAAACATACCGGTATAGCAGAAATCCTTTTATACAAACATTTTTTCACCTTAAAAAAACAAAAATTATGGCAACGTATTCAAAAGGCGCAAATGGCGCATTCTCGGGCAAAGTAGGCAGTGTAATCGGCAGCAACTGGCGCAGCATAGATTACTTAAAAGGCCTGCCCAAAAAGAGCAGTAAACCCAGTACCGAACCTCAGCTGGCACAGCGCAGCAAATTTTCGCTGGCCGCGCTCTACATGAGCCCTATTAAAGACATTTTAAACATTGGCTTTAAAGATAAACAGCTGAGCAAAATTACAGGTTACAATGCCGCGGTAAAGATCTTCTTAAACCAGGCAATTGTAGGTGACTATCCTGATTATACGATCGATTTTTCGCAGGTGGTGCTGAGCAAAGGTTCGCTTTCGGTTTTTCATGGTATTAACGCGGGTTTGCAGGGTGCAGACCTGGTACTGAACTGGCAGAGCATTTTAAACCGCTACAGTGCCTTTACCGATGATCTGCTAACGGTAGTGCTCTTTAACGATACCAAAAAGATGTACCTGGTGTACGAAGAGGCACAGCGTGGCGCACTTACCTATACTGCGGCAATCGGCGCCAATTTTACGGGCGATGTTTTTTACGCATGGGCTTTTGCGGTGAAGCGCGATGCCACAGCTGTATCGAGCAGCCAGTACCTGGGCACTTATACCATTCCTTAGTTTATTAATTAACCCGCCCAAGCCTTGCAAAAGCGCAGGCTTGGGCTTTTTTAAAAATGAAAAGATATGAAAACATTAAAACTGGCTTTAACGGCACTGATGCCGAAAAGGCAACTACTCGAAAAACTGATGCTGGCCACCATCCTGGTTCTAGGCTGGCTTACACTCCCCAATTTACTAAGGACCTTCGAACCCACCGCCGCCCTGCTGGATGCAGGCATCTGGCAGCTGCTTTTGCTCGGTCTGTTGTGTTATGTGGCCCTGCTGCAAATTTCATGGTGGCTTTTGTACCGCTTCTGGCTCGGCCTCGGCCTGCTTAATTTAACAGATATGGTTTTACGTTTTAAACAGCTCACATCATGGCAACAGTTAAGATTTTTTTGGGCATCGTTTGCTTTGCTCTTTTTAGCGGGGGTAGCCTGCCTGGCCGCTATAACATAAAGCAGGCACCAAAAAGGGTACCCACCGACAGAGAAAAGCTGTTGCGCATTGCAAAAAATGAAATTGGCGTGCGCGAACTTTCCGGCCATAACGATGGACCGCGGGTAGCAGCATACCTGCGCTATACACATGTTGAACAGGGCAGCCCCTGGTGCGCGGCTTTTGTAAGCTGGGTTTTTGGCCAGGCCGGTTACCCGGCACCACGTAGCCCCTGGAGCCCCGCCTTATTTCCGCTAAGTAAACGCACCAAACAGGTAAGCCCTGCAGTGGTATTCGGCATTTACTTTAGCCACCTGAAACGCATTGGCCATTGTGGTTTGGTAGAACGGCAGGAAGGCGATTGGCTCACCACTATAGAAGGGAATACCAATATAATGGGCAGCAGGGAAGGTGATGGGCTATACCGCAAACGGCGGCCCCTGAAAGCCATCAGGTACTTTGCCGATTGGGCCAAAAAGAAAGGAGCGGACAATGAAAACTGAGTTAAAGCTATTGATAGCCTGTGGCATGCTGCTTTCGGCCTGTGGAAGTTTAAAAAGCAAAAAGACGCTGCAAACGGAAAACCTTCAATCGAACAGCCAATACCAGGAGGATACCAACCTGCAAAGCTGGGCAACAGCAAACACCTTACTGCTCGATACCAGTAACAGCGAATACCTGGTACAGATTACCCCGGTGGGGAAATTCCGATACAGTGCCGAAACTGGTTTCGAAGGCGTGGCCGAAAAAGTTGTGGTAAGGGGAAAAGCCAGTAAAAGGCAGGTCATGCAGCAGCAACTGCAGATGGGCCGGCAGCTTCAGCAGCAAAAGCACAGCCAGGAAAGCACACAGGTAAAAAAGAAGGTGCAGCAAATTGATAAAAGCAGAAAACCACCTTGGGCCGCGATGTGCATAGGGCTGGTGGTAGTACTGGGCCTGGCCTGCTGGTTGATGAGAAAACGGCTATTCAACTGAATATTAAATGCTCCCTGTAATACCAGCTTACAGGAGCATTTACACCATATATCTTTTTATCTTCCGAAAACCCTATTGTGCGCATACATCTTTTGATATGATTAGTGCATCTATGGCTATAGCAGGTTGCTTATTTTATGAAAATAGACCTGCCAGAAATTGTGGACGGTAAAAATTACAATCTCTTCGCGTGGATGGTACGGCCCTGTATAAAAATCATCTCTTTTATTAACCCGCGCTCATCTTTTACAAACTCCATACTTGCCTGGATCGTTTTAAAAAAGAACTTGTTGGTACTTTCTGCAAAGGCCTCTATTTTAGGCTGCCCGGTGGCCTGTACAAAAACCTTTTTACCCTCGCGGCTTACGGTTAATACAAGTTCGGGAGTAAGCTGATAGTTGCCAAGATAACTATTTAGATCCTGCTCAGGAACGTCAGCAAGCTTAACCTTTTTGGTTTTGCTCAGGCCCTTAAAACCATATACGGTAGAAATGCTGTTGATCAGCTCCTGAACAATTTCTCCGTTATCTGAATTAACCATAACGACCAAACCATTTCCACCCTCAAAGCTCCCATAGTATCCGCCGGTAAACCCTGCATTGCCCGCACCGTGGCCAAAGTACTTTAGCCCATTGTAATCCTCTACAAAAACACCTAAGGCAGCACCGTTATTATTCATGTACGGGCTGAGGCGCAATTTTGTATCCTTTTGATCAAGAACCTTCGCCGATTTACCCTGGTAGGCAAGCTGGGTTTCGATGATATATTTGGCCAGGTCGCTGGGGTTTGTCCATAAACCCGCAGCAGCCTGCTCCGGATAAATATGATATTTCCCCTTCACCTCTTTTCCATCACCATCGTACCCTGCAGACAGCAGTTCCTGCCTGATACCCAGGGGCGGCTGCGCAAAAGTGCTGCTGAGCATGCCCAATGGCTTCAGTACCTGCTCCATTAAATATGTTTCGTACCGTTGCCCGGTAATATCGGTGAGTACGAGCTGGGAAATGGTTGTTCCCCCTCCTGAATATTCCTGCCGGGCTCCGGGAGCGAAAAGTGAACGTACCGCATCAGAATTGGCGGGAGATTCGCCGTTTAAAATCTGCACGACCGATGGCAGCGGCTTACCAGCCTCATAGCCCCCAAAGCCATGCACATTCAAACCTGCAGTATGGCTGAGCAGGTTTGCCATACTGATTTTCTTACCCTTAGAAACCGAATCGTAAGGGAATTTCCAGCTTTTGAGGTAAGTATTAATGTCTGCATATAAATCCAGGTTCCGCTCCTTAAAAAGCTTTAATATGGCCAGGCTGTTCAGCGATTTACTGATGGATGCCGCCTGGAAAAGCGTTTTATCGTTTACCCGAATTTTCTTTTCTGCATCAGCAAATCCATAACCCTTTGCAAAATCGACCTTATAATCCTTAATCACCGCAATGCTGAGCCCCTGAACCTTAAAATGTTTCATCCGTTCCAGCAAATTCGAAGGCCCTGAATCGCCGGTCTGGATGTTTTCAGTAAGCCCGTTTTCAACCTGCCTGATCCGCTCCTGCACGGTAGATTGGGCAAGGCTATTGTTAAAAATGAAAACCGAAAAAAACAAAGCCAGGGTGGCGGTGAATGTATAGGATTTTTGAATGCTCTTCTTAAGCCTGGCCAAATGAGGCCTTTCTATATTTTTCATAACAATTATTTTGGGGTAGTCCAGAACAGGTCAGGATTATTGGTTTTATAATTGATAAACTTAACCCCGGTTTTCTGGTTGGTTGATTCCCTTTTATGCGGCCCCTGAACAATACCGTCTAACGGCAACAGTTCTACATAGGCCACCTCTTTTCCGCTGGTCCAGGTTTCGGTATCATACTGGCTAACTACGGGCGTTTCCAGGCGGTAAAGATTTTTTGCCATGTAGGTCTGCAGGTAATATTCCTTGGATTGCAGCGCAGTACGGTTCCAGTTTGCATCGGCATTTAATACCAGCGGCATCCCCTTTACCAATCGTTCCCTTACTTCTGGTATACCAAGCAGGTTGCCTTTTTCATCCATCACATAAGAATCAAAGGTAGGGTCAATCCAGATCCACTTTTTAAGGTCCTTGCAATATACCATATTAATTACATGGCAATCATCAAAGTTCGTTTCCTTTGGCATGCAGGTGATGTACCTGGAAGTGATGCCCATGGCGAGGTAACATTCGTTGAGTACGGTAGCCAGCATACGGCAGTTTACCCCGCGGTTTTGCTCGCGGCACACCCTGATCAGCTCAATCGCATTTTTAAGGGTTGGGTTTTCGCTGTTCCCATCGTGCCTGATGAGATTATGTACCCAATGCATGAGGTTGAAGATTTTGGAAAGTTCGTTTCCTTTGCCCGCGATCGAATCCAGCCTGAGCTCCTTTCTGATGCGTACCAGGTTAGGGTCCTCCATTGATTGGTAGGTAAAGACAGGGACTTCACGTCTGTCTGAAAGGTTATATTTTCCCGCCTTTTGAAGTGTATCCAGGTAGGCAATGGGTTTCCGGCTTGGAGCCTTTGCATCATATTTTACCTGTGTTCTTGCGGTATCGGTTCCATTTACCAGGATAATAAAATCATATTCCCCAACCTTTGGATCGACATTGAATGATATGGATTCCTGATCGGTGTAGAAGGTTACTTTTTTGGCTGAGGTGGTATATACATCTAATTTTTCTTTAGGCATAACCGTCCAGGCGTTCTTTCTAACGGGGTAGTTATCATCTTTGATATCTACACTTGTAGAAGTTGCCTTAACAATTTTAAGTTTCTTTTGGGCGAATACGGTTGTTACCGGAAAAAGGAGTAAGAATAGAATGGAACGTTTCATTTTCAGTTGGTTTAAGGTTTGAGCTTAAAACAAAGACGCCGGGAAACTCCGGAACGTTGCATTGAACCTAAAATAATAGTTGCCATGCTAAAACAAGGTTCGTGCCCCGGATATAAAAACGAACCCATGCCTGGTGTAAAGACCAGCGTTCTGTATGTTTCGTACGGTGCTTTTTCAGGGCTTAGCCAACACATTAACCCCTTAAACAAAAAAAGCCACCCAAATGGGCAGCTTTAGCTTAATCGGATCGATATTTTTTATTTTGCTAAATTCATTGCATTTTGTTCTGCCTCCATAATCGCCTGAGAAGCATATGATGCTGATTTAAGACTGGCAAAATCTGCCAATTTTACATTTTTCATGTTGCTTGCAATCATGGTACTTTCACCAGCAGTGCCGTTTAATTTTAATACTGCATCTTCCTTAACGATGGTATATAAACTGCCTGCAGTAGTTTTGATTTTTGCAGTGGCACTCTGGCCCAAAAATAACTGAAGGTATTTTACATCGAAATTATTGCTGGTTACCACAACCGATTGACCGTAAGCTTCAATTCTTTCCAAATCTTTTACGGTAATGTTCAGTGTTACCTGACTTGTTTCCAACGAATTGATGAATAAGGTTTTTCCATCGGTTGATACGGAGGTTTTTGCAGCATCGTAGTTACTGGTACCTTCTACGTTTTGTTTATCGCCCTGTGTTAAGATCAGCTTCACGTTACCGCTCACCCAGATCCTGTTGAAACTTGATAATGAAGGCGTTTTTGTTTCTGCTTTAACTGGCTCGGCGGCAAAAGTTACCACGGCTGATGAGGTTAATACTACTGCTGTTAATGCTGCTGCGAATATTGTTTTTGCTAAAGTTTTCATATCTTTTATATTTTAGGTTTTTGCTATTGTTTGTTATTAAGACGCAGCTATACAGCAAACGTTGCAGGCAAAAACCCGGTAT